>Ga0209017_10002627_pt1 | contig 11218 bp, 5 predicted proteins | sample YNPBryunderm2012_FD_185812 | JGI IMG/M metagenome (GOLD analysis project Ga0209017, IMG submission 185812) | Anoxygenic and chlorotrophic microbial mat microbial communities from Yellowstone National Park, USA - YNP Bryant MS undermat 2012... ... | reverse complement strand
TGGAACCGCGCGTCGAGCCAGTCGTTGGTGCCAGAGGTCAGGGTGCGGGAGTAGGCGTTCCAGAGGAGGGCTGCTTGATCGAACCGCGCGATCGCGTCGGCCACTTCGGCGGCCAGACGGATTGTCGAGGGAGTGCTTCGGAGCAACGACGAGAGGTTGGGGGGGGGCGGGGTTTGGGATAGGGCATCGGTGGGCGTTCGGGTCAGTTCGTCCCACTCGCGACGGGCGGCAGCACCGTCGCCCAGGCGTTGCAAGGCGAGGATGCGCCGCAGGCGGGCTTCGCGGAACAATCCCTCCTTGGACGAATGACGCGCTTGGGGATCGTTGAGGATCGAATCGATCACCATCAACGCAAGGTGGGCAAATCGCCGCTGTTCCGAATTCGACAGACGTTCCGCGGCCTGAAGATCCAATCGTCGCGCTAGGTCGAGGCGCTCCTCCAAAGGAGCGGGTGAGATGATGGGAGAAGCGTTGGATTTCGAGTCGTCAGGTTTGAGGTTGGTGGGGTGGGGATTGGATGAGGAAGGTGGTTGACCGGTGAGTTGACGGGTCATCTCTTCGGCTTCGCGTTGCCGGTTGAGCAACGCCAGCGCCACCACCTTGAACTTCAGGGCGGCGCGGGTGGCGGCTGGATTGCGATCCACCTGCGGCCGGGTTTGTTCGGCCTCGATCAGACGATCGGCTTCCAAACGAGCTTCCTCGGCCCGACGGACCGCGGGATGGACTTGCCACTCCAGTTGTTTCAACTCCAGACGGCGGCGGCGGTTGGGGTCGGCGTCCACTTGGTGGAGCGAATCGGCAATCAATTGAGTGATCGCCATATTGGTGGAGTCCACCGTGTCGCGGTCGGCGTCACGATGGTCGCGGTGAAGTTGGTCAAGCATCAGGTCCAAGCGCGCCAGGCGAGCGTCAAGCCAGCGGGGGGATTCGTTTGGGATCGCCGCCCAGAGTTCCAAAGCCTCTTTGGGGTCTTGAGAGGCCCGCAGCCCGCCCAGCAGCCAGCGCGCCTCGTTGAGCGAGGGGTCGTGAGGAAAGCGCTGGAGTTGATCGCGCAACGCTTGCTCATATCCGTTTCGGTCGAGGTTCAGGCCAACGGCGGCGGGGTCGGAGATGGGTTGGGGTAGGGACGCGGCCTGGCCCCGAATCAAGGCGCGGAGCATTCCAAGCCGGGGGCCGTGGGGGCCGAGGCGTTCGTCGGGCAGGGTCCAGATCGGTTCGAGCCAGGCGGCGGCCCGGATTGGATCGCCCGCGCGTCCGGCGGCCCCGGCGGCCTGAATCCAAAGTTCGACCCAACGGGCGCGGGTGGCCGGGTCGTCGGGAGGCGCGGCGGGATGGAGCGGTGGGTTGGCTTTGGCGTCGGACCGCGGAGCGGTTTGAACAGGCGCGTTGGCTTGAGGGGGGGCTTGTTCCAGAGCGACCGCCGCCGCTGCAAAGAAGTCGGCGGCGGCGGAGGGGTCGTTGAGTAAGAGACGACCCTGGGCGACCCGCGCCGCCAAGTCGCTTCCCAACGCGGGGCTAGGTTGAAGGACGCGACAGGCTTCGATCAGTCCCAGGCGTCCCCAGGCGGTGTCGCCCGCGAGGCGATCCAATTCGGCCAACGCGGTGATAAGAACGCTAGGCGATGGGAGGAGGAGGTCTTGATCCCGGCTGGTGGTTCGTCGCAACGCCAAACGAACTCGCTCCAGCGCTTTGAGTGGTTCCGAGGCATTCGATTGGTTCAAAAGCGTCTCGGCGCGTTGAAGTCGCCCGGCGGTTTGTTCTAGACGCATTCGAGGGGTGAGAGTCTCGTCGGGTTCTAGAACGGCCTCCGCTTGGGAAAGTTGGCGATCGGCTTCGTCGAGACGCCCCAGACCCATCAACGCCCGCGCCCGCACCAACGCGGCCAGCGCGGCCAGGCGGGGTTCCTCGATTTTGAGTTGAAGGACGGCCAGCACCCGGTTCCACTCATCGGTGCCTGTCCGACGATCCGCGGTTAGTTGCCCTTCCTTGCTTTGAGAGCCGGGGGCAACTCCAAACCGTTGAGCCTCCTCGGCCAGTTCGACCCGATCGGCCAACGCCAGGGCCAGGCGGTAGCGTAAGTTCCAAGTGATCGCGTCGGGAGACAACGACGCTTCCTCGACCATGACCGCTTCAGCCCGGCTCACCACGTCGTCCAGCGCGCGGGCAGCCTCAGCGCGGAGGGCTTGGTGAGCTGGGTCGAGGCGAGCGGTCCAAACCAGGGTGTCGGCGGCGGCCCAGCGGAAGATGATGATCTGGAGACGGGATTGACGGATTTGAGGATGCTTGGGGTGAATCTGATTGAATTCCTCCAGCAACTCAGCAGCCTGGAGCCAGCGACGCCGACGAATGGTTGGGTCGTTGGCCGATTTGGCCAAGCGGTCGAGTCCCGCCGCGGCCTGAAGGGCGATGCCGGCTCGTTCGAGAATTGGCCGCGAGGTGTCCAGCACCTGACGACGGCGAAACGCCAGCATGCGCTCGACATCGGCCTCGTCGCTAGCCAACGCCTTCTCAATTTCAGCGTGATCCTGTCCACGCGCTGGGTGCGGGATTCCCTCCCACCCACTTCCCACGCCCAGCAGCGACAAGGTCCCAACGATCCCGGCCCGCCAAGCGTTTGATCGCGGCGTTGAACCTCGAAGGATTTGGATCATCATATGTTTCACTCAATCGAACGATTCCCATCCGTCGAACAAATTGGCGCGATTGGTTCCACCCCACTCTACGTGGCAATTCAAGCCAACCGGAACATGACTTCGCGGTTCGGGCCGGGTTGGCGTCGTTCTGGTCTGAGCAATGACGATCGACCCCGTGGGGTCGGTGGACGGAGCCAATCCCACCCCCCAGGTTCAAACGGCGTCGAGTTGCGCAACAATGGCAGCGCGATAGGGTTGCTCGGCTTCGGGACCGACGAAGGCGACGGTGGGTTCATAACCGCCTTCGCGGAAGGAGCGGGCCAGAGGAATGTACCAGGGGCCGCCGTCGCCGTAGGCGGCCACGGCCACCTCCAGGTCGGGCCGACGCGCCTTGGCGTCGAGTTGGTACTCGACAAAGGTCTCTCCCGGCAGAAACAGACCCACCGCGTCATTGATCCGCAGGGTTCCTAACGACATCGGCACGCTCTGACGACAACGCTCCACCCACGACGCCGCCAACGCGGCGCGATGACGCTCGGCGGGCGACAACGTGGCGTCCGCGATCGTGGCCCGCAGACGTTCCGGATCGAGGTCGGTTCGCGGCGGCAACATCAGGTCAGCCACGCTCCAGTCGAGCCGCGCGAGAGGAACGGCCCGCGCGTCAGCCTCCGCGTCGGCGCGTCGCAGGGCGTCATGGTAGCGGTCGGTCAGTTCGCCCCGGCGTCGCTTAAGACCATCATTGTATTTGCCAGCGGTGATGTTTCCCGCTGCGCCGGTGAAACATAGGTGGAGGACGCCCGGCTCCTCCCAATCCCGTCGGCAACGGGCCAGCCCCACGAAATCGGCCGACACCCGACCGTCGCCGTAATAGCTCATGGGATGAACTGCGTAGAAGCTCACCCGTGCCAGCGGGTTCCCATCAGCGTCGTGGAATGCCCAAACGTTCATCTCTCGATCAATCACGCCCTCCGGCGCGTCGCGCAGCGCGGGGTCGCGGGTCGAGGAGAAACGGACCCCCACGACGGTTCCCTCGGGTCCCAGGATGCGACGGTTGGAGGCGATCCGCTCGACCTCCGACCGCGCCGCGCCGAAGCGAGCCACCACCCGAGCTTGGGCCAACGACCTCCGCGCTGCGGCCTCGGCGCGGTTCATCAGGTCGTCCAGGTGGGCAGGGTCCATGATGCCCGCCGTCGGCTCTAGACCGGCGTGTTGGACCAAGCGGTGCGCGTCGCGGTCGAAAAAGACGGCGTTGTGCTGATGGACGCAATGCAGCGCGACCCGTTGCGGGGTGGTGCCGACCGCGCGGGCCAACCGTTCGCAGAACGCCACGTGGTCGCGGTTGAGCAATCCGGTGGCGTCGAGCGTCGCCAGCACCACGGGATCTCCCGCCCCCAGCACCACCAAACCACGCAGCGACAGCGGGTCGTCCACCCCTTCGACCGGCTTGATCCAGCCGCCACACAGCGGATGACCCATCGGCGGCGTGGCCTCAATCGCAAAGCGGGCCAAACGAATGTCATCCCTTCGCCAAAACGTCGCACGGAGCGACCGATTCCGATGTGAGAGGATATTGGTCATGGCGATCGGCGACCTCGTCCGACGGGGACAATTCGGCTTAGGAGGCACGACACTCAACACGTTGGCGACGCGATTGATTTCTCTAAGCGTGGCGTGGTCTCGCGTCGGCCTCCATCCTTCTCCATCGATTGTCCGGCTTCGACCCCTCCTTCGCAACCGCTTCGTCCTTGTCACGGTCACGCCGGCTCGACCTCCAATCGCGGCTCGATCGAGGAGGCATCCGAGCCAGTTGGGAACCGTGCCCGTCAAGCGTTGAAACGCGCGTTGCTCGCGTGTCGAGTTCGAGGCGTCCCCAAGAGCGTCTCCTATCAAGAATCGTTGGTTGCGCGAGGATGACCCGCAAAGACAAAAGTATAATCATTCTCTGAAACGCCCATGCAGTCCGCGATCTTTTTCAAACGCCGCTTGAGTTCATTCACGGACGCATGAGTGTTGAAATAGACGCCGCTGACATACGCCTTCGATCGAGAAAATCGCTCGGGATCGGTGGAAAGCTCACTGGCGAGTTCGCCTCTCGAAACCAGGGAGGCAAGCGTGCCGGGTTGGGCGGCCTCGAAGAGTTCGATCAGCTTGACCGTTCCCTGTTTCCAGGTTGTGATCGGATGGGTTTCGCCACGAAAACAGATGGCAACGGGTCGTTGGGATCTGATGACCGGATCGACCTGATCGCGTCCGTGGCGTCCGACATCGGGCCAGATTTTGAGGGCTCGTTCTGCCAACAACTTGGCGCGTTCGTGGATGGCGGCGGGGGTCCAACGTTCCACTTGATCGAAGTAACGATTGAGTTCGAAGTGACTCTGTCTGAGCAAATCCCGTTTCTGTGCGAATGGCTTGTTGGATAGTTCGGAGTTGTAACTGGTCAGGGTGAGGTTACCTAGGGTATGGAGTAAACGGACATGGTGCTCGCGCGCGTTGTCTCCCAGTTCCTCAGCCCATTCGGGTGTGAGTGCCTGGGGCATGATGTGTTCGATTTGCGCTTGAGAGAGATCGGCCGGTTCCCTGTGTTCGAATGATTTCTCAAGACGTTCAAGCATGAGGCGCAGTCGGGTGTTCCGTTTGGACGTGGCGTAAAGCGGTTCCTTCATCAACGCGTTGGTGAAGGTTTCGTCGTCGGGACAGCGTCTTCCTCCAAGGTGCTCGCGGAGAGCGGCGATGAATGACTCGCTGGGTCCGCCCACGAGGTCGAAGATCGGCGGCAGCAGCTTGCGAAGCTGGTTGGACGGATAGCCGCACACCGAACGGCGGATGAGGAACGATTCCAGGATGTTCAGGACTGCAAGCTGTTGATCGCGGGTCAACGCTCCCTGATCAACCGCGTCAAAGACACGCAAAAGCAGGGGATAGGCCACGGTGGCCTCGATGACACGTAGACGGTTGAGCGCGGCGGAGATTTCGGAGTTGGGTTCGTATTTGTCCGGGTTGACGAATCGGGCGTAGTGCATCCCATGTCGATGCAGGTCGTCGAGAAACCGCTTGGTCTGCTCGGACGTGTCGTTGGCTAGCCGAAGACGGTCCTTCAACTCGAAATAGATGTCGGAGGATTTGATGATTTTGCCTTCCTTCATCAAGTAATGCCGCACGAATTCGGTGAGCTGGTCGCCCAGGGCGTCCTGAATTGGCCGCCAGCAGCGATCAAAGACGTTCTGTTGCTCGTTGACGTGAATCCGCATGAGGAGGAAGTTGCGGATGAGATCGGCGGCGGTGAGTTTGGCCCCTTTGGCATTGAGGCTCTCGAAGATCAGGTGCGGGTTGTCTTGCTCGTCGCAGGTGATACCCACCAGAGTGAGCCGATCCATAACGGCGGAATAAAGACGCTCTAGGTAGGTCAAGTCACCGGAGGTACCGGACGTTCGCTTTTGCTTTTCGAGACGCGAGACGAAGTAGGTATGGCAATCGGTCAGACGCGAACTCTTAGGAGGATCTTCGCGGTGGATGATGGCGCGGAATGCCTCGCGGTCGCCTTGGGTTGGAAGAACTTTGAGTTGTTCGTCGCCTTCTTCATAAGGGGTGAGTAAGCTCTGGCCTTCGATTTTCTCGGCAAGTTTGTGTTCGCCGCTCTGGGTTGCAACATCCCGCAAAGCGGCGAGCAACAGCTGTGTTGTGGTCAGGCGTTGTTGGCCGTCGATGAGAAGCCACTTGCCCACCCCCTGCGGGACGCTTCGGGCTGGCGCGGTGACGGTGGAGCCGAAAAAGTGCGGCCGGGCGTCGGGGTCGTCCACCAACTCGACAACGTCCTCCCAGAGTGTGGACCAATTCTTCTCGTTCCACGAGTAAGGTCGTTGAAACAAGGGGACGACGTACTGCTTGGACCCCTCGATCAGCTTACGGATGGTGGTTTCGGAGGCTTGCATGTGTGTCGGTCCCGTGATCCGCTTGCCATTCCGATATGAGATTTCGCGTTGCCGATGGGGTTTACTGCGCTGTCTTGACACGCGCACAGTATGGCCATGATTTCTTCCCAAGGCAAGTTTGGGGTCACTTGCCGAGTGGAACTTACTTGGGGAGGGGGGTGTTCCCGCCTTGGTTTTCCCAACTTCTGGGCCAATCCGGTTACAATGCCGCGGCCCGAGCAGCGAACGACGGAGAGAGGGTCCGAAGAGCGGCCGGGGATTGGCGTGGGTGTGCGGTTCGGAAGAGGAAGCGGATTGAGGTGGCGTGGCGCGTCGTTTCCTGGGCGGCATCGTTACGGAGTGGTCACGCCGTGGTTGGATTGGGAAACCCTCCCGAAACCCCGGAGGAGTTCGCGGGGTAGTCTCGTTTGAAGGAACCGACCCGACGGATGAGGAAGCAACGCCTCGTGGCGGGACCGGACCCCCACCCTCTGAACGCCTCGCTCAAGGAGGCCGCGGCCCCCGACGACCCGGCAGTGGATGACGCCGCCGAGGAGCGTCGGGCTGTGAGCAGGCTGCGTTCGGGCGATCCGGGGGCGGCCCGCTGGTTGATCGAGACTTTTCAGGGGGTCGTGTTAGGGGTCTGTCTGCGGATGCTTGGGCATCGTCACGACGCGGAGGATGTCGCCCAGGAGGTCTTCCTGAGGGCCTTGCGGGCGATGCCCGGCTTCGACCCCGAGCGGCCGTTGCGGCCCTGGTTGGTGGGGATCGCCGCCAACCGCTGCCGCACCGCGTTGGCCCGTCGCGCCCGTCGGCCGGTTTCGATCGAGCCGCCGTTGGATCGTCCCGATCCTCGCCCCTCCCAGGCTGATCCCGACGACCTCGCCGGCGAACTCGAACGCGCGTTGAGGTTGCTCCGTCCCGAATACCGCCAGGTTTTCAGCCTTTACCATGAACACGGTCTGGATTACGACGCCATCGCCAAGGCAGTCGGCCGTCCGGTCGGAACGGTCAAAACCTGGCTCCATCGGGCCCGCGGCCAACTCGCCCGCGAACTGGCTCAACGCGGCGTCGATTGCCCCAGCACGCCCGCTTCCGAAGAATGAGCATGACCCACCAGGACGTTCCGCGCTCCGCCGGAGCCGGGACGCTCGCTCGTCCCAACCTCTTCGGAGCCTCCGCCCCATGACGTCGCCAACCGGTCCCGTCACCCCTTCCAACGATTCACCTGCGTCCGACGCCGGCTTGGAGACCGACCCCCGCTTCCCCTCCGGACCCTGGGTCGGCTTCTTCAAGCAACGTTACCCCCTGGTAGGCCGGTTCGACATGGAACTGCGCCTCACCTTTCGCCAAGGGGTCGTCACCGGCGAAGGACGCGACCGGATTGGTCCGTTCGACATCGTGGCCGGACGCTATAACCTCGAATCGGGCGAATGCCGCTGGACCAAACGCTACCGCCGCCGTCACGACGTTTTCTATCGCGGCTTCAACGAAGGTCGGGGCATCTGGGGACTTTGGGAAATCCCGCCCCTGTTACGCGATGGGTTTCACATCTGGCCCGAGGCGATGGGCGACCCGACTCGTCCAGCTCAATCGGCTCAGGCTGAGCGAACCGAAGAGGACGACGCCGGGTTGCCGTTGGATTCAGAGACCACCCTCGCCGAAGAGATTGGGGTGGGCGTTGAAGTCGAAGTGGGCGTGGGGGCGGGCGCGCTGGGACGCGACCCCACGCCGACGCGGAGACAGCAACGGAGACGGGGATGCAACCGGCGTCAGGAGCAAGTCCTCCTCGTGGGCTCGCCGCGGCCCCGTTTCTCCGACGACACCTGCGGTTCACGTTGCGATCCGAGCATCCCGGATTCCTGCCCCCGACCCCACCCCCTTCACCCCACTCCACGGAGGGCTGGTCCATGAGCGCGTCTTGTCGGATCGTGGAGCAGGCCGTGACCCGGCGGTTGGACGACCGCCGCGACCCTGCCCTCTGGTTGGTCGAAACTCCCGGCGACCCCGTCGGCGAGATCGAGGCGATTCGGCGTCATCTCGACGCCTGCCCCCACTGTCGCGCCTCTTGGGAGAACGCCCAGCGGTTGGCGCACGCTTCGACCGCGTTGGCTCGACGCACCGCGCGTGTGGCGGAGACTCTGGGTTCGCCCGAGTTCGTCGAGCGGGTCTGGACCGCTTGGCGCGACGCGGAGAAGACAACGGCCGCTCCGTTGATCGTGGTGGGTCGGGTCGGGTCGCAGGAGAAACGTCGCTGGGCGGTTGGCATGGCCCTGGTCTGGGCGGCGGTTTTGGTCCTGGCGGTGGGGTTGGGGTGGCGTTTGGGAGCGCGTCTGAGCGGGGTGGGAGAGAAGGTTGATCCCGCCTCGCCCAACCTGGCGGGGCGGCAAGTGGGTTCAGATCGGCCCACGTCGGCCTCGGCGATGGCAACCGTGGCGGTCGATCGGGAGTTGGTTCGGGTGACCACCGCCACGTTGGGGTTGGTACGTCGCGCCTCGGAACCAGCCGCGCGGGTGGGCCGCGACTTGCTGGAGGTGTCCCGCGTCTTGCCGGAAACGCCTGGCTCCTCTTCCACGCCGCGCTTCCATCTGCTGCCCTTGAAGGGTTGGAATGGAACCGAGTCTTCCAGTTTGGAGTCTGGAGGTCAGGATTCGGGTGAACCCGAACCCCAGGCGGTCGCGTTGGCCGATCTCGGGACGCGCGTCCCATCCGCGACCGTTTCGGCCCAGACCGAGGACTCCTGGGCCGTCCCGGCCTTGCGGGCTTTTCGTTTCGTTCTGCCCCACGCCGACGTCTCCTCCACGCACAAGGACCACGACTGATGTTGGGCTTGATCCGTTGGCCGTGTTCCGCTCGCAGGGTTCTTGCAATCGTCGTCGTGATCGGGGCAAGCCCGACGCCGGACGGCCAACTCATTGCGCGCGGGGGCCAACTGGGCCCAGCGTTGATCGAGCCGGGCGAGCCGCCACGACCGGCCGCGATCGGTTTCGACTGGAACGGACCGCTGCTCCGTTTGGTGCCGGAGGGGGCCGCCGCGGTCCTGATGCTCCACGACCTGGCTGACCATCGCCGCGCCTGGCTCGATTCAACCCCCGCGCGACGCTTGGCCCAAACGGAGGTGATGCGGGATTGGCTCGATTCCGAGGAGGGCCGTCAGTTCGAGCAGGCCCGGGGCGCTCTTAGGGCGGTCTTCGGCCTCGAACTCGGCGACCTGATCGACGCCGTGGTGGGACGGGACGCGGTGTTGGCGTTGCGTTTAACCCGGCCCGACCAACCCGAAGGGCTGATTCTAACCCGCGTCAACCCAAACGACCGTGACCTGGTCGAGCGGCTCATTGAAGGCCTCCACCCCTCGGTTCGCTTCGTGGATCGCCCCGTGGTCACCTCGCGGGGAGCCACCACGATCCGCACGCGGTTGGGGATCGACGCCCACACGTTTCTGAACTCGGCTGAAGCGGGACTAGGCGAGGACGGCACGGCGATTCTAGTTTGGTCCAACCTGGTCGAGCCGATCGAGGAAGTGATTCGCGCCGTCGATGCCGTGCTCGCCAACGAGGCTGGAATCCCACCCCGTTTCGCCTCGGTTGAGGATTTGGTTCACTTGGGACGCGATTGGCCGGCTCGTCCGCCGCTGGCGTTGGTGGTGAGTCCCGAGCGTTTGGGCATGTCGTTTCCGACCGATTCCGCCGATCCGGTCGAAGCTTGGTTGAGCCGAGTTTGGGGGGCCGCTGCCTGGGTGGGTCTGGCCCTGTCCTGGGAGTCCGACGACGGTTTGCAAGAGGTGTTGCGTCTGCGTTGGGCCGAGCAGCACCGGGTCGAAAAGCTGCCGGACTCCTTACGGCGTTTCGCCTCGTCGCCAACCAATCCTCCGGTCGAACCCAACCAAGTTGAACGCCTTCTGGAACACGCGCCTGCCGAGGCGGTGGCGGTTTGGCTTGCTCAGGGGGATTGGGGCGCGTTGGCCGACGTGCTGCTCGAAGTGGTTGGTCCCCTGCCCGCCTCGCGTCGTCAGGCGTTCTGGGTGGCCTTTGAGGGGTTGGCCGGCGGCCGGCGGCCGCCACGCGAGCTTTTGAGCAGTCTGCAGCCCTCCTGGCTCATGTGGGCGAGCGTCGATTGGCCCAAGCCGGGCGACCATGCGCCGACGGGACCCGCCGCGGTCGCCGAGATCGCTCCTCCCTCGCCCAAACTCACCTGGGGGAATTGGCGTTTGGCGTTGTCGCTGACCGCCGCGGATCAAGCCGCCGCCCTGGCCTGGGAGAATCTGGGACGCACCTTGTTGGCGCTTCGCAAGCTCGACGACTCGGAGGATCACCTGCTGTTGACCGTCGAATCCGACCCCACCGCGCCTGGACAAATCGCGCCGCCGGTTCGGTCGGTCACCGGGTTGCGTCGTCGGGTGGGAACCCCTTGGTCGTTGGTTTGGGAGCGGAGCGATCGGGTGTTGCGATTGACTTATGCGCCTCATGCGACATTCAAGCCAACCGATTCGTTATCGCCTTTGGTCGCGTCAACGAATCGGTCGCGTTGGGCCGCGCTCAAAGATCGTGACGCTCCCGAGGCCGGCACCATTCTGATGATCGATGTGGCGCGCCTGGCCTCATGGGTTCGGGCGTGTGAGCCTACGCTGCTGGATTGGCTGGGCGGGTTGGAGGATCGTCCTGCCGCCGAGCTCCTCCG
>Ga0209017_10002623_pt1 | contig 11229 bp, 9 predicted proteins | sample YNPBryunderm2012_FD_185812 | JGI IMG/M metagenome (GOLD analysis project Ga0209017, IMG submission 185812) | Anoxygenic and chlorotrophic microbial mat microbial communities from Yellowstone National Park, USA - YNP Bryant MS undermat 2012... ... | reverse complement strand
TCGGCAACAATCGATCAAACAGCAAACGCAAATCCTGCCGAGCCACAGCCACAACTGCTTGAACTTGCGTGTGGCTCAATTGCTCATCGCTGAGGCCTGTGCCCAAATTGGTAATACACGAAATTGCCAGAACTTCCAGCCCCGCCGCCGCGGCGGCTTCTGCTTCCCACGCCGTCGACATCCCGACGGCATCGACTCCCAGCACTTGCAATGCCCGAATTTCCGCCGGGGTCTCGTAGCTCGGTCCGGTCAAGGCCGCATAACAGCCCGCTTGTACCGTTCGCGATTTCGGGGCAAGCTCCTCCATCCGTGTCAATAATTCTGGCGAATAAATCCGCGATCCCGAATCAGGAATTGTAGCCGCGATCCCGGAACGCCAATCGCTCGGAGTCAGCCATTTCAGATGACTGTGAATCGGCATCAACGAGCCCACCGGCATCCCCGAACGAATTCCCCCCGCCGCGTTTGTCAAAATCACCCGCGGAATTTCCCACTCGGCAAACCATCGCACTGCTCGGGTCAGCACCTCATACGGATGCCCCTCATACCGATGCAGTCGGCCATAACTAATCACCAGCGGGACCCCCAACCAGTACCCCACAGCGAACTCGCCACGGTGGCCGGCAACACTATGGGCCGGGTATCCGGGAATATCCGTTGTGGAAAGTCGCGCCACAGGCTGGAAAGGCTCAGGCACCGTAGCAAAACCAGATCCCAGCACTAAAGCCGCTCTCGGCCGATGAGCCCGAACAGCGGCTACATACCTGTCAAAAGCCGAACTCATTCAAGATCCACAAGCTGGATGTCAGTCGATGATCCATTGTTTCGCGCGAGCCACCTGAGCGATAATCTGAGCACAGGTTTCAATGGATAACCGGGAGGTATTGAGAATCAGATCATAATCATAGCAATTCTCTTGAAGTTGTCCGGTCAATAATTTCCGCAACTCGCCTCGGCGACGATCCCGGCGTTCCAACTCGGCCAGTGCTTCCGCTTCGGTCAATCGGAAACGCTGCTGCAAATACGCCACCCGCTGGTTCACGGTCGCCACAATCCGGACAAATACCGTCGACTCCGCCGGTAGGAAATACCCGGCACCCCGGCCAACAAAGATCGTTTCCCCACGCGACGCCAGCAGCAAAATCCAGCGGATCAATTCGTGCAATTCCGGATGCTGGCTCAGGGGCGGCTGACAGATGAGCGTCTGGTATCGGGCCATCGCCCACTGCTTGGCACCCTCGGGAATTTCCGAAACAATGTCGAATTGTCCCGTCGGATCCTGACTCAGAAATTCCAGGAGTTCTTGATCGATCACTTGCCAGCCCAGTAAGCGGCCAAGCTTCTGAGCAATCGTGCCGCCACCCGCCCCAGCTTCCCGGCTAATGGCCACACAAATCCCTGCCGGGCGAACCCCGTCACCCTCTGATTCACCCCGATACCCATGCCAGGGTGATTCACTCGGTGCCGATTCGATCGAACCCGGCGGTGTCTCAGCCATGGCCCTGCCTCCTTTGAATCATGTCGCAGGCCGCGGATGCGGCGGATTACTCGCTTCACCCCAGGCAAATGATCGAAGCCATTGCAGGAGTTCCCTAAGGACCGCGACTCTTGCCAGCAGCGTTATTCTTCTTCCGCCGGTTCTGCCCGAGCAAAGAGAACCATCCCCAACGCCGTTAATGCTGTAGACACAATCAATAAGACGGTGATCGCCGTCGTCGGTGTCGCCGGGTCGTAAACATCCAGATTCGCCGGAACCGCCGAGGATACCACCGTCACTGCGTCATGATAAAATAAAGATCGCACATAATAATTCAAACTTAACTGTTTTAGACTGCCAGGCAAATTCGCCACCAACGTTTCAAAAAAGAACAGGTACACCAGACCCACAACGGTAGGTCGGCGGAACAGCGAGCCAAACAGATGAAACAAACAGGAAAAGGCCACACTCCCCAGCAAAGCCGTCGGCCAGTAGATCGACACGGCACGCATTCCCAGCGGCCCCCCCGCCAAGCCAAGCACCAACAGTCCTCCCAGAGCAGCCAGCACACTCCAGGGCAGAACCCCTAACAGCTTGGCGAAATACACCCACGAACGTGGAATCGGGCGTGTCAGCAACCAAATCAAGGTGCGAGATTCCCGCTCGGCACCAATCGCCCCGGAGGCAAAAGCCAACGTGAATAACGGTAACACAAAACTTAAATACATGCCGAAAATCACCCACCGGGAAAAAAACAGAAATGACCAGTCCTGTAAAAAAATCGGATCGGCCATCACCGCCCGATACGGAGCGAGTACCGCCACTTCAATGGCCATCGCCTCGGGTGACAGTGGGACCATTTGCAAAAGGTCCAGCCTCTGCTGATAATCGTGAAAGGTGGTTCTGAAGCGAAAGGAATACCGCTGGGGCAAACCCCAGCCGATGCCGCCATATGTCACCACCGCCACGGTGCTGCCGAGAAGCACAAGCAAGCCGACCGCCACCCAGCCCATCTGGCGGATATGCCACATGCGAACAAACGAAAATCGAACGAGGGCCAAAAATGCCCGCAACCGCGACCCGGTCGAAACGCGATTCCAATCCGTCGGCTCCATTTCAGAGACGTCTGCCAAAGCAGCCGGTCGCGTAGGAGAAGCAGACATCCGCGGATTACCATTCAACCAGGATTTGCGGCGCGGGCTTGCCCACCCGACGGGACAACCACAACCAGCCAATCATGGCGAGCACGGTGATGAACTGCAGCGCTAACACAACATAAAATATCGTTGTCGGACTCGCCGAATACCGACCCGTTTTTTCCCCAATCAGAAACGGCCTAGGCAGCTTGCTCAGGCTCTTCTCCTGTTCTTGCACTCGCGCAACTTCCTCAGCAATTCGCGCATGCACAGCCAGTTGCAAACCAAAGCCGACATACCATTGCACGAGCAAAAGAAACAACCCCGCCGCCGCCAAGCCAGTCAACAATGTCGGTAACGATGGCCAAAATCCTTTGAGGGTATTCCACGGCGGCGGCCAATGCTCCATCACTTCCGGATAGACCAACCGCCAAGCCCAAGCAAACCCTGTGCCTGCCAGCAGGAACAGCAAGTAAGGCAACATTAGCGACCAGTTCCCGCTGAGGTGCTTCTTCAATTCCGATTCCTCGGCAAGGGTTTCATCAAAATACGTTTGCGTGGAGAAACTGCCGATCATCGCTTGCCACGGCATCTGTGTGTAGACGCGATATCCTCCCGGAAAGGCACCGACCCAACTGAAGAAACTTAGCACGAGGATCCCCGTCAGGGCGAAAACGCTGATCCATGCCAACCAGCCGGCCGACAATCGCACCGCACATTGATGCGGATATTCAACCGCTGCTCCGGGGGTGCCGTCGCGCTTCGGAGAATTCATCTGCGTCGCACCAAAATCGCTCGCTGCCCCGACCTCGACCCGATGAATTGGCGGAACCGCGGGTACCGGCACATATCCAGGCGGCGGCTCAGGAATTTCACTGCTTGACACGGTCACACTCCGATTTTCAGTCACAGACGCTGGCACCGGGATCACCCCCGGATCGACTACCGCTTCATAACTCCTAGGCACCACGATCAGATTCTGGCAGTTCGGGCAAGAAACCATCCGACCCGGGGAATCCGCCGGCAACTCGACGATCGTTTCACACTGGGGGCACACCTGTCGAACCACGGGAATTCCCAAGCATTATGCCTTTTCCAATTCCAAAAACACCTCCGGCAAATACTCCAGAAGATCGCTGGCGATCAGCGCGGTCTGCGAACGTGCCGCTGCCGCAAGATCCCCCGCTCGACCGTGAATCCAAACCCCCAAGGTTGTCGCTTCAAACGCGGGCAGCCCCCCTGCAACCAACGCTGCAATCAGACCGGTCAGCACATCACCCGAGCCGCCCGTTGCCAAACCCGGATTCCCCGTTTGATTCTCATACAGTCGTTCGCCGTCCGTCACCAGAGTGTGATGCCCTTTCAATACGAGAATGACTCCAACACGACGAGCCAGTTCTAACGCCACTGCCACACGATTTGCCTGAATCTCGGCGATGCTTTTTCCACAGAGACGAGCCATTTCTCCCGGATGCGGTGTCAGGATCAGCGGCGCTTGACGATCCGGAAATGCATCCTTAAGTGGAGACAGCACATTCAAGGCATCGGCATCCAGGATCGTCGGCTGATCCGGGGCCGTTGTTAACACCGCCTTGACCAGGTTCGCCACATCTGGCCGATTCCCCAAGCCGGGCCCGATCGCCACAACATCAGCCTCGCCCAACGGTCGCATCAGGCTATCCAGCGAAGCCTCGTGATACGTACTTTCCGTGGTCTGCGGAATGCCCGAGGTCAAATAACACGGGTTTCCCGAGGCAACAACCGCTTGAATATCCGCGGGGCAGGCGACTTGGACCAGCCCTGCGCCGCCTCGTAACGCAGCCGACCCCGCCAAGATCGCTGCACCTGACATCCCGCGACTTCCCGCAATCATCAGCACCCGGCCGTAGCTGCCCTTGTGCGTATTCACGGCTCGTCGCGGCAATCGAAACGGTGCTGTCACTGTTGAGACACCAGCCAACTCCATCCTGTTGTCCTTTCCCGACCGCCCCCGCAGCCATCAACCTCCCGACGATGGGATCATACCCGGACAATTTCGGAAGGCCAGACGGGGGCAACCCGATTTACTTTCCTGCCATCGTGTTCAATACCGCTGCCTTCCTCATCTGTCCGTAGGGTCTGGTACCCGATCGGTCTGTAAAAACGCTAGCTTCGTTGCTGCAGACAGCATCATCCGAGCATTCCACCAGATTCCAAAGCCAAAACACCCAAATGTCGTCTTGAAACACCCTGTCAGCCTCACCTGGAAACAAGCGTCGAATGATGACATGGCGCTTTCTCGGTTGACGTGGATGCCTCAGAGACGGCACAATGCATAGAGATGTTTGTGCGGCATCGCTGCGTTCAACCGCCGCAGGTAATCATTGCCCCGCCGGATGGAAAACCTGATTGTGTCGGCCGGTGGCCAAAGCCATCCATCAATCGTGATGGCGGTCTGGGCCGGGGCCGATTCGCAGAAAGGATCGACTCGAATGCACCGTGCGTCTGTTGCCCGTCTTTACTTCGTGGTGGCGGCTTATGTCTTGTCGCTACTCCCCGTCGCGATTTCCCCCGCCGCAGAACCTCCGCAACCGCAACCCTTCGTGCTGCTGATCGGTGTCGGGGAATTCAACGATCGCGCCATCCAGCCCCGTCCCGTTGCTGAAGCCGACGCTCGGGCCTTTTATGATCTTTTCACCGATCCACGTTACCTGGGTGTTCCCCCCGAACGCATCCGCTTATTGACGGCCACCCCTGACCCGAAGCGCAACGCCCTACCCGCCACCCGAGAAGCCATCCTCAAGGCATTCCACGACGCCGTGGCTAATACCCGCAAGGATGACACACTCATCATCGGCTGGTTCGGCCGCGGTGCCTCCGCAGGTGACCGGACGACGTTGTTTACACGAGATACGAATTTCAAGGATCGAGCCAAAACCGCAATTCTCGGCTCCGATCTCGAAAGCGAACTTAAAGCCGCGGCAGATCGAAAAATTGCCGTGTTGATGGATGTCAGCTTCAAAGGCTTTGACCCCGGCAAAGAAACTCTGACCGAGCCCGGCTTACGCGATCTTCTTGCTGCCGTTTTCGGCGGCGAGGAAAAAGGCGAAGCTCCCACCCCCCACGACAAAGTCGTGTTCCTGGCCACCATCCCGGCCAACGACCCGCTCACCAAAGGTGATCACGGGCTTTTCGCCGCCACACTCATCGAAGCCCTCAAAGGTGCTGCTGATGTCGAAGGATATGAACCGGATGGCCTGGTAACGGTCGATGAACTTGTCAAATACGTCGAACGCGAAGTAGCCAATCAGGCCCGACAACTCGGTAAAACAACGCAGGAAAAAGAATCGGTCCCATTCATTGTCGGCGAACAAACCAGCCATTTCCCGATCACCCGCAATCCGGCAGTCACGCCCACTGTCGAAAAACGGCTTGCGAAACTCGCCGCCCTGGAAAAAGCCAAGGTGATCACGCCCGAAGTCGCCAGTGAAGGCCGCAACCTATTGACGCGAATGCCGAAGCTTGAAGCCTTAAAATCGCTTCGCAAGCACTATCAGGCTCTCACCGACGACCAGATCACCCCAGATCAATTCGATACCGAACGTAAAAAGATTCAATCAGCACTTAAATTGACTTCCGATGAAGCGGAAAAATTCTCCCGCACCGTCTTTAAAGCGATCGATCTCGTCGCTCGCCGGTATGTGAAGCCACTCAACATCGGCGATCTCGCCGCGGGAGCCATCAAGGGCATGTACGAACGGCTCGAAGTTCCTCTCAGCGAAGACCTTCAAGCTGAACTGAAAGAGCCAAAATCATTGTCCCGCTCCAAACTCGAACGGCTCCTTGTCGAAGCACGCCTGCAACTCGGCAAACGAGAAGATCTCGACGATGGCAAAGATGCTGACTTGGCCATCCTGATGATGCTCGCCAGTCTCAATGATCCCTACACAACGTATTATGATCGTGATTTGCTGAAAAAAACCGCCAGCCAACTCCGTGGCGAATTCCGGGGCGTCGGCATCCAAATTCGCCGCGACCTGGTCCGTGACGGTCTCCTCGTTGTCAGCCCGATCAAAGGCAGCCCCGCCTACAAAGCCGGACTCCAAGCCGGCGACCTGATCATTGAAATCAAACGTGATGTCAATCCCGAAGGAAAACCTCTCAAACCCGATGAACCACGCGTCATCTCGACCAAAGGGATGAAAACCGAACAAGCTCTTGATCTTATCCTCGGCAAACCCGGCGTCCCCGTCACCCTGGTCATCGAACGGGAAGGTCACAAAGAACCGCTGGAATTCACAATCCCGCGAGGTGTGATTGCCGTCGAAACAGTTCTCGGAGTCAAACGCGATGAGAACGATGACTGGGAATTTTACATTGATCCGGCCAATAAGATTGCCTACATTTGCCTCACGCAATTCGCCCCAAGCACCTTCCGCGATCTCTATGCGGCCCTGAAAAAGCTCGAAGAATCTGGGCTAAAAGGACTGGTGATCGACTTACGCTACAACCCCGGGGGGTTGCTGCAAGCAGCAGTGCTCATCTGTGATCTTTTCCTGGAGGACGGACTCATCGTCTCCGTCCGACCCAGAGTCGGTGAGCCAGAATCGTACTACGATCGCGGTGCCGGCAAATTTACCAACTTCCCGATTGCCGTGCTAATCAACGGCTTCAGTGCCAGCGCGGCAGAAATTCTCTCTGCGTGCTTGCAGGATTACAACCGCGCCGTCGTCGTCGGCGAGCGTAGCTTCGGCAAAGGCAGCGTGCAATCCGTCGAAGACTTTTTGCCCACCGGCGGCCAAATCAAAATGACCACCGCCCGCTACTTCCCCCCACTCGGACGCAACATCGACAAGCTCAGTACAAAAGGTAAGGATGATGAAGAATGGGGGGTTAAACCCGATCCCGGGTACGAAATCAAACTCTCCCGCGAAGAACGTCAAGATCTGGCCGATCATTTCCGAAATCGGGAAATCATTCCTCGTAAAGGTGTCGCAGTAAAAGAAAAAGAAAAGCCTTTTGAAGATCGACAACTCGAAAAGGCTCTCGACTATCTCCGCAGCCAAGTCAAGGAAGCGGCACAGACTCCGAAGCGAAAAGCCGGTTAATCCCCGTCTAACGCTTCTTCCAGACACACCAAATGCACGGGTTTTACCCGCCGGTTTTTACCAGCGGGTTCTGTTTCAACGCGCCTTTCTGTTGAAACCCCGGCCATATCAGGCAAAATTTCCTCAAGTTCTCCGGCAGCCCCAAGAGTGCTCGACCCGGAAAACCCTGAGGATAGCAGCCATGCGACAATCTGGCCTTCTGACGATCGCTGCTCTGGGATTGATGCTCGGCAATGCCGGATGTCGATCGTGTTGCGGCGACCGTCCCGGTCTCTTCAGCCGATTCCGATCTCAAGATTCCTGTGCAATTCCTGTCATTGATCGCGAAGCCGGACGCGGGTGCGGCTCGGGAATTTTTCCCGTCGGTCGAAGAAAACCGTCGGGTATTGATGGCTTACCCCCCGATGCCGTACTTTTGTCGAGCAGCTCGCCGACACTGGTTGGATTGCCGATCGCTCCGAGTTATCCAAGCGGAGTACCGACCCCGGTCAGCCCGAATAACGGATCGCCGCCGAACGAACTGCCACCGCCGAGTATCAGCCCCCCGGGCGTGCCGGAATCACCGTTTGCTCAACCGATCCCCGCGGCACAGACCGGTTCGACCTTGCCACTCCCCGCCTCGGCTCAAAAGTCCACAAACGCTGCACCGGCAAGCCAACGATAACTCAAGAACCCTCTTTTTGCGGAACGTTGCGATCGGCTCACGGGTTCGTGAAGGGCTGATCCGGCCGAAGAACTCGCCACTCGGATGTTCCTGTTCCCGCACTCTTAAATTCGCTGCGTGAGCTGCTTCGATTCCACCGGTTCGGAGAACTGGTGCTCACGGGCATTTCACCCGCAGGCCGGGGAGTTCGGGAAAATCGCTCCATCCCGGCTGGCATCGACGATGTCGCTGAAAGTGGATACAACGGTGGCTCCATCGGTACGACATGAAAATATTGACGAAGCGACTCGAAGCTTAACAAATTCCGCCACCAATTTAACACGGATTCGATCCACCTCGGCTCCTCCGCCGTCGGCAATCCCACCGGCTGATACATGGCAGTCAGCGCTCGGCGGTTCGAATACTGAGAATCAAGCGATCCGGGGGCAGTCATCCCTCGCGGTGCGTAAACGGTCGGCGTGCCAGTCGCGGGCTTCGACAGTGCTGCCGGAGGAGGTGTCGGCAAATTCTTCGGCACCGGCAGCAATGTCGGGCCCGCTGCTGGTGACTTCATCGGTTTCTCTGGCAGTGTTGCAGGACTTGAACGTTGTTGATCGCTTGGCAAATCCACCATGGATGGAGTGCCTGCCACGGGCAGCAAAACCGGTCCCCCGGGCAACCGTCGCCGACTGGCAAGCGGATCAGCCGAGCCCGCAATCCCGCATTTGCCGCTAACAGACAGATTGCTGGGAACAGGAAGATATCCGTGGCTCGCCGAACAAGGAAAGCTCGCGAGAAAATAGCCCGGATACGGGGTCGTCAGACACTTCGGAATCACCGCCGGGCCGGGATGATAAGTGAGCCAGTGCCAGACTTTTCCCGCCGCGTGACCGGTCAGCAGCGGCCGCGACGCACCCCCAGTCCAAGCCGGACAACAGCCAGACTCGGTTGGCGTCCGCTCAGGAGTCGAGGGGATCGACTGCACAGAATTCGTCGCTGGGTCATTCGATGGCCTGTCCGCAACTGAAGCTGCGGTTGTGGAACCAGTCCGGTCTTCCCGTTCTTCGCCGGCAGTGGTCAGAATGACGCGATTTTTCCCGTTGCGCCATCGATCGATTGCCGGGCCGAACAGGCTCGGAACCCGAGCCGCAGGGAGAATCGGCCCGGTTCCGCCGGAAGAATTCCACCCTGCCGGGTAAGCACTGACTGGCTCCTTGGCAAACGTCGACAATGCTGTCGGTAGACCGCTGATGCCGAGAACGAGAATCAGAACTTGCCGCCGTTTCATCGCGGATTCCTCCCCGTCGGACTCGATCATGGCCCGACAACTGTTCGAGAGCAACGCGGAATATTGGCCGTGGCTAATACTCTTGTTGTCGGTCGAACCGACGGGGGTAACCGTACCCGCTTCGGGTGAGCTTCCTCGAGGAACTGTTGATGCAGGCCATGCGACCGGCAGTTCTTTCCTTGTTTTGCTAAATTCTGAAGTTGTTCGACTGCTCGCTGGCCAACAAGAAAGGCAAATGCCGTAGCTAATCCTTGAGAGGCAAACGGGGTTGGATGGACTGACGACGGGGCCGTCGCAAAACCGGAACCTTACCGCAACCCAGGACAATTGTCGGTGTCGGCTCATGTTGCGAGGCGGTGACAATCGCCGCTTGAGGAGCCACTTTTCGCAGCGCTTGCTTGCCCGCCGCGATCGCCAATTCCGGAGCATTGCACTGCCGACTCAGATGCAACTGGATCAGACAACTGAACCTGTCGGTGCCGGAACTCGCTGCAATTTTGGCCGTGGCTTCGGCGGCTTGCACATTCGACAGATGGCCATAATTCCCGAGAACACGATCAATCAAAAATTGTGGTCGGGGGCTGGATTGCTGCAAGGCAACATCGTGGTTAAACTCAAGCGCCAAGACATCGACTCCGGAAAATCCCTCCAGGAGTGCTTCGGTGACGTGACCGACATCCGAAGCAAACCCGAGCGACCAGACCGTAGCCGTTCCCCTTGGCCGGGACTCAAATCGGAATGCGAATGTCGGCTCGGCATCATGGGGCACCGTAATGGCTTGACAGCTGACAGACGAAGTCAGCGGAAAATCTCGATCCGTGGTGTAATCCCGGGTCAACTTTGCCCGGTGAAGCGGAAGGTACTCCGGTCGACAAGCGAGCACCGCATGATGCTGCGGATGAGCCATCAGGGGAATGTTCAACTGCCGCAACTGGGCCAGCATATGCCGGTTCCAGTGATCCGAATGCGTATGTGTCAGAAGTACCATCTGGACGGACGCCCAGGTTTTCCCGACGCAAGTCAATCGCTCGCCAAGAATTTTCGGGGGCAGGCCGCAATCGATGAGGATGCCGACACCGTCCACTTCGAAAAGGCTCGCATTTCCGGAACTTCCACTGGCAAGCACCGTCAACTGCGCCACCATCGCCCCCCTCCACACTGGATCAACCCGCCCGAGGTTTTCCGCAAGAACATTTGCGGAAACGGTTCCTGAGAATTGTACCGCTCTCGGGGGAGATGACTTGTGACGCCGTGCCCCCGGTTGTATGGTGAGTGTACACCTGCCTGCAGTCTCATGTCGAGGACTTTATTGATGACGGCCCAGAAAACGATTCTGATTGTAGACGATGACCGCGAACTGATAGAGGGTCTCCGGGCCGTTTTGGAACGGCAGGGTTACCGCGTGATTCAAGCCCATGATGGCCATCAAGGCAAGTCGGCAATTTATAACCAGAAGCCCGACCTGGTCATTCTCGACATGATGATGCCGCGGATGGGCGGCTATCCGGTTCTTGAACATTTCAAAGGTAAAAGCGAAGCCCCACCGATCATCATGATCACGGCAAATGAAGGGAGTCGCCACAAGGCATACGCAGAGT
>Ga0209017_10002617_pt1 | contig 11250 bp, 6 predicted proteins | sample YNPBryunderm2012_FD_185812 | JGI IMG/M metagenome (GOLD analysis project Ga0209017, IMG submission 185812) | Anoxygenic and chlorotrophic microbial mat microbial communities from Yellowstone National Park, USA - YNP Bryant MS undermat 2012... ... | reverse complement strand
AGTCAATATCGGAATCGATATTATTTTCGCTGGCGATAACGCCTGTCGTGCGCTGAGCTTACCGTGATTTCTGGAAACTGGCCAATTGTCAAAATGTCCCAATAATAACGATAATGCGCCGTTAGCGGCGCGAGGCGACCGCTGCGCCGGTCTATCGGGGCCGTGTAGAAAACGTTCTTCCAAGTTGTTTCGTCTTTATTAGCAGCAGATGAATACCCCCGGCATCCCCAGGTCGGCGGCCACCGCCACCCAATACCACCCGGAAGGGCTGGAAGGTGCCTTTGCCGCCTGGCAGGCCGAACTGCTGGGAATGCTGTACTACATGACCGGCAACGCCGAAGACGCCCAAGACGCCCTACAGGAAGCGTTCATCAAGTGCTGGCGACACAGAGGCGAGCTGGCGGGGATAAACAACCTGCGGGCGTGGGTTTTTCGGGTAGCGCTTAACACGGCCAGGGACCTGCGTGCCACTGCTTGGCGGCGACACCGAAGCAGAGTGGAACCAACACAGCTTCGCCTGGTGGCCGCCGACGACCAAGACCCCAGCCAAAACGCTCAACACCAGGAGCAATTGGAGAGGCTCCGCAAAGCCTTGATGGAACTGCGGCCGGAAGAACAGGAGGTTTTTCTGCTGCGACAAGACGGACAATTGACCTACGAACAGATTGCCGAAGTACTGAACATACCCGTCGGAACCGTCAAAACGCGAATGAGGCTGGCTTTGGCCAGACTCCGCGAAGCGCTGAAGCAATGACCCTCGACCCTCAAACCCAACAACGGCTGCTGGAGCTGATCTACGATCTGCTGCCCGAAGCAGAGGCGGCAGAGCTGCGCAGTCGCATTGCTTCTGATGCGACGTTGGCCGAGGCCTACGCACAAGCGCAATCTACCGCAGCCCTGTTTGCCGAGGCGGCCCGGTTGCAAGCGCCCAAGGTTCCATTGACAACCCTGAAGGCTGCTGCTGCCGCTGCTGGCGGTGCTGCTGCGGCCCCGTCGGCGTCATCGCCTGCGACGGCTGTAGGATCGGTCGTCCCGGTCAGCGGAGCCGGTGCGGCTGGTCCCCGCAGACAGGCCGATCCGGCGCGCCGGGCGCGAGCCAAATGGGCGCATGTAATTGTTGCCTTGGCCGCCTCGCTGCTGCTGGCGATTTCTTTGGGCGGCTACTGGTACCATAGGGGACAACTTGCCGACATCGCGGCCGAGCATTTGCGGATAGTGGTGGTCGGTCCGGCGGTGGTACAGGCAGGGGCGCCTGCCGAGTTCCATGTGCAAACCACTTCGGTCACCGGCGATCCGATGACCGCCCAGGTGGAACTGTCGCTCTACGGCAGCGATGGCAAGCGGCTTTGGGCGCATCACCAGCAGAGCGACGACGGGCGGCTGTCGGTCGGCATCCCGGCGGATGTGAAACTACCGCCGCGCGCCCGGTTGGAAGTGCTGGCCGTGCACCGCGACAAGTTCGAGCGCTTCGACATGCCCTTGGCAGTGCAGCCATCGCAGTACGTTGCGCGGGTCAGCACAGACCGGTCGGAGTACAAGGCTGGAGAAGTAGTGCATTGCCGGGCCGTGACCATGAGCCGCTGGCTGCAAACGCCCGACTGGCCAGCCCCCATTCGCTTTCAGTTGCACGACGGCAGCGGAAGGCTTGTCGGGCACAGTGCGCTAGAGGCCGTTGCCACCCGCGGCGTTGCGGCCGACGACCTGCGATTGGCGCCTTCGCTGCGGCCGGGCCAGTACGTGCTGACGGCTTGCAGTGCGGAGGGGCGAATCATTCCGGGCAGTAAACCACTGCGTGTGGTCGCCGGCGATGCTGGCGGCGCACAGCGCGATCCACAGCAGCTCCCGCCCCAGGGTTTGCAGCCCCATTCGCCTGCCCAATCTGTTGCGGCTGCACCGCCGGCAGCGCACACACAGCAGACCGAGCTTCCGGGACCCTCGGAGCGTTCTGGGCTTTCGGCGCTATCCGTGCCTTCTGGACATTCCGCGCGATCTGAGGCTTCTGAGCGTTCTGGCCATTCTGGGCCTTCTGACCGGCGTGAACCTTCTGACCGGTCGGGTACATCTGAAACATTGCTGTCCAAAGTCGAAGACGGTGCCGCGGTTACGCAGATCATTGTGCGTTTCTTTCCTGAAGGCGGTGCGCTTGCCGCCGGCGTGGAAAACCGCGTGTATTTGTCGGCCGGCACTCCAGACGGCAAACCGTTGCGTATCGCAGGCGAAGTCGTAGGTCCTGCGGGTGCTAGCCTGGCGGAAGTGCGAACCGGCGATCATGGCCTGGGCGCCTTCAGCATCACGCCGCAATTGGGCCAGCAGTATCGGCTGAAGATCTACAAGCCCCAGCAGGTTGACACCCTCATTGGCCTGCCGACGGCTGCGGTCGAGCAAAAGGTGGCGCTGAACGTTACCCAGGGCGTACTGGAGGCTGGCTCACCGCTGGAGTTTACCGTGCGGACGGCCAGGCCGGGGCTGCCGCTGGTGGCGGCGGTGTACGTGGGCGACATGCTGATCGCACAACAGCCAATCTCCGCCGATAGCCAACAGGCAGCAGTTTCGGCAGTTCTGCCCCTTCCGGCGCAGGCAAGCGGCGTGTTGCGTTTGATCCTCTTCGATTTCAGCGCAGCGCCACCCCGCCCGGTGGCCGAGCGGCTGGTTTATCGTCGCCCTTCCCGCTGGCTGGATGTTCAACTGGCCGGTCTGCGAAAGCAGTACAAGCCGGGCGAGACGGTGGAGATCACCCTGGAGACGACCAACGAGAAAGGCGAACGTGCGCCGGCGGTACTGGGCATATCGGCTGTTGCAGAAAGGGGACCTGGTTCCGGACCGCCCCCGGAGGCCGGAGCGTCCGAGCGTCACCGCTGGCTGGCAGCCGATTTGTTGCTGGGGGCCGGGCTTGCTGAGGGTGGGCAACTGACGGATGCCGAGCGGTTGCTGGCCGACTTGCCCTCAGCTCGAGAAACCCTGGAGCTGCTGCTGGGCACGCAGCCGGCGGTTTACCTCAATACTGCCGGCTTGACCACTGAACTAGCAAAAGGGACGGCCGGGCAGAACGGGCAGGACAGGCTTTCGGGCAGGGAGTTGCTCAGGTTGCCGCAGTTTGCGGCAGGAAGCAGCACGGAGTGTTTGCCGCCGGCGCTGTACGACAATCTCAAACGTCTGCACGAGCAATACGACGCCCGGCTGCGACAGTACCAGGCCCATCGCACCAGGTTGCTCAACACGCTGACCACCGCAAGCTTTTTCGGCGGTCTGGGGTTGATATTGCTGGTGGCAATGCTGGGAGTGCTGCGGATCGTATCGGGCTGGCATTTGTGGGCGCCGGTGGTGGGCGTGACGGCCTGCTGCTTGATCATCGGTGCGGTGCTGATCGATCCCAGCCGACTGCGGCCCGACGGCCCCGGACTGGTGGCATTCGCCTCGTATCAACCGCCAGCCGAGCGAAAGCCCGGCCAGGAAAATGGGCGTGCGGAAGCCAACGCCGACCGACTGGCCGACGTGCAGCGCCGCCAAGCCCTGCAAGCCGGGGTGCGGCAGCAAACTAGTCAACAGGAAACCACCTTCGGCAAAGGCCGCGATTCGCCCGGCGACGGCATGTCGTTGCGAGAAGGGGGAGGCACGGGAGCTGCACCGCCAATGCCAAGGTCGGGAGAGAAGCAGAAGACTCCTGAAGACCAGTACAAAGCAAAGCCTGCCGAGAAGCGGCAGGCCGCACCCGGCGACGATACGGCAGGCAAGACCGAAGAAGCAGGCAAACAAGCACGCAAGCTGGATGCTCAGCCGCCTGCGATAGTACAAAAGCAGGGCGAGGCCGAGCATAAAGACGCCGCAGGCCAGTCGAACGCCCGGAAATCTCCTGGAGAGCCGAAGGCGCTCATGCGTCGGGCTGCCGAGAACATGGTTGCTGCGGGCGCCGCTGGAGAGCCTGCCGTGGCGGAGACTGTGTTCTGGCATCCGCTGGTGGATACAGGAGCCATCGGCCGCACCACGATCGCTTTCCGGCTTCCTGACCGGCCGACCACAGTGCGGCTGCGGATCGACGCCCACTGCCAGGGACGCCTGGGATTCGCCGAGGCCGAGATTGTGGTTGCTGCGCCGTCCGATACGGCAGCGGCCCGGGAAGAGAAGGCCGGCCAGTGAAAATTGCACTGGTTGCCGCGTTGAGTTTGGCAAGCTACTTTCGCCGGGGGTGCCTCTGGTAGGTTTTGCCGCGTGGAGCGCCGGTGGCTGCAAGGTTTGCACGGCGCCGTGCGGCCATGCGGGGAAGCGTCGGACCCCTTGGGTGTTGCAGTCGCTTTTCGGTGGCCGTGGGCGTTGCAGTCGCTTGCGGAGTAACTTGTGCGCGTTATGCGCGCATGATTCAAGTTATCTGGAAGGCCATGCTCTGTCGTGGCCGTGTGCCCATTGCTGGCGGACGCCACCGCAGCGCGTCCCTCCAATTTGGGAGCGGCTATAAGCAGCGTTACCGCAGTTGGGCGTCTGTGGTGCGGTGAAAGTTACAGCCGCAATCAGTCTTCGCGGTAACTGAGGTCCAGCAGTTCCATTGGGTGCATTACCTGCAACGGCAGGCGCTGGCGGCGGATTTGCGCGGCGATCTGCAACATGCAACCGGCGTTGGCAGCCAGCACGATTTCCGCACCGGTGCGGAGGATGTTTTCCAACTTTCGCCGCGCCAGCCGGTCGGCCATCTCCGGCTCGAAGAGATTGTAGGTTCCTGCCGAACCGCAGCAGATTCCCGCCTCGGGCAAGTCTTTCAGTACCAGTCCGGGAATGCTGGCCAACAACTTGCGCGGTGCGGAAACTACGCCCTGTGCGTGGGCCAGGTGGCACGAGTCGTGATAGGTGGCCACGCGCCGGATCGGTCTTGTCGGCGGCACAAAGCCCAACTGATCCAGGAATTCGTGAACGTCTTTGACCTTGGCGGCGAACTTGGCCCGATGCGGGGTCAGACCATCTTGCCAGTGCAAACCGTACTCTTTGAGCATCGCTCCGCAGCCGCCGTGGTTGACCACGATGGCGTCGTAACGGTCCAGTTCAAAGGCCACCAGATTGGCGTGTGCGGCCAGACGGGCGCCTTCGGGATCGCCATTGTGCAGGTGGATAGCGCCGCAACATCCCTGGCCGGGCGGCACGAACACGTCGCAGCCGTTGTGCTGCAACACGCGAATAGTCGCCCAATGCACGTGCCGATAGAAAACGTCGGCCACACAGCCCACGAAAAAGGCCACTCTTGCCCGTTTTCGCCCCACCGCAGGCAGAAACTTAGGCAGCCGCGGTCCGCCGCTTACCGGCGGAGGCAGCAGTTGGACTAATCGGCCCAATCGGCCAGGCACGAGTTTCAACAGACCGATGCGCTGTGCGGCATCGAAAAGCCCCAGCCGTTGCAGCAAGCGCAGTGGGGCAAGCAGCGGGCGGAGCCGATTGGGATATGGCAACAGCCGCAGCAGGATCAACTGGCGGAACCAATCGAAGCGTTTTTCCGGGCGAGTGTCGAGTTGCTCGATGGCCTGGCGGAACGGCTCGATCATCCGGCCGTAGCGCACCCCCGATGGACAGGCAGTCTCGCACGCGCGGCAGTCGAGGCACAGTTCCAGGTGGCGGCGCATCCGGTCGGTCAGCACCGTGCGTCCTTCGGCCACCATGCGCATCAGTTGGATGCGGCCGCGCGGCCCGTCGTTCTCGTCGCCCAGTTCGGTGTACGTCGGACAGGCCGAAGTACACAGCCCGCAATGCACGCAGCGCAGAAACAAAGCGAACCCCACCCCGGCGGCCGGGTTGGCAGGGACGACTTTTTCGCGGTTGCCGTCACTCATGGGAAGATGAATCGTCCTGGGTTGAGAATCCCAGCGGGATCGAAACGCTGCTTGATCTCCTCCATCAGCACACGCTCTTTGCCCAGCGGTCCCCACACGTCCTCGCAGGTCAGATTTGCGCCGGGCGGAGTGCGCAAGATGCGCACGCGGCCGCCGAGTTGGGCAATGGCCGGCCGCAGCTTGCAGCAAGCCAACGCCGCGATCTGCGTAGTCTGATGTTGCCCCACTTGCCCGGCGGAGTCCTCGGAACCCCAGCCGGCGCTGGGCTGCTGCTCGGCCCGGGGTTCGATGCCAGAAAGCTGTTGGCCTGCATCGGCAGACACCTGCTGGTTAGCCCCGGCGGACAACTGCTGTGGTTCACCCGTGGATACCTTGTGGGGTTCACCCCTGGACACCTGCTGGGCTTCACCAGCAGACAACTGCTGGCCAGCACCGCCGCGGGCGCCGCCCGCTTGCTCCTGCCACTGCGAAGGCAATCCCACGCGGATGATCCCATTGCCCGCATGGGCCTCGACAGCGGCACCGGGAAGAATCTCCAGCAGACGGCAAACGGCCACGGTCGTGCGACTGGGCAGTACGGCCAGCTCGATTTCTGCCGGCAAGTCGCATAGCCATTGCCACAGTGCCGGTGCATCGACCGGGCTGATGGTTCTGGCCTGCGCGGTGCCTGCGGCGGACCACTCGGCGGCCAGGCGGTCGAGCATCCAGTGGACCTCGGCTTCGGTGCCCTCGAAGCCCACCAGCAGCCGAGCCACTGCGCCCGGCCCAGCTTGCCCCAGCGGCCCTTTTTCCAAGTTGGCGCCGGCCAGAAGCTCGATCGCTGCCGGCAGGGTGCTGGAGTGTACCAGGGCTGCCAATAGTTGTTCGGCTTGCTGCCAATCGGGCAAGTCGCAGAGCAAGAAACCGCTGCACTCCGGCTGCGGCCTGACCATCAGGGTAACCTGGGTAATGAGGCCCAACGTGCCCAACGCGCCCACCATCAGCCGATGCACGTTCAAACCAGCCGCGTTCTTGACCACCCGGCCACCGGCAGTAAAGCGATTCCCCTGGCCGTCGATGGCCTCCAGCCCCAGCACATAATCGCGCAGGGTGCCATACGCGAATCGTCGCGGGCCGCTGTGGCCAACCGCGAGCAGGCCGCCGATTGTCGCCCGAGCGGCCAGCGGCACATCCACCGGCAACCGCTGCCGATTTTCGGCCAGCGTAGCGGCAAGCCGCTCGAAGGTCACTCCGGCCTGTACGGTGATGGTCATATCGTCGGCCGGGTAGTCCACGATGTTGGACAGCTTCGCAAGCGAGATGCCCAATCCGGGCCGCTGCGGCCAAGCTCCCCGGTCCAAAAAAGTGCTGCCGCCGAACGGATAGATCGGCGTCTTCTCGGCAAAAGCTGTACGCACTACCGCGGCGGTTTCGTTTTGGTCGGCCGGGGTCAGCGTCTCGAGCAGCGGCAATTGCATCGTGGGATTCTGGGTCATGGTCTCGCGGATGTCCAGGCCGAGGCGCACTGGCCGGCTTGCGGGAGCTTCTTGCCCGGATTGAGCAATCCCCGCGGATCCAGCGCCGCGCGAATCTGGCGCATCACTTCCAGCTCTTGCGGGCCGAAAAGCCGTTCCATCAAGGATAGTTTTTCCACGCCAATGCCGTGCTCGGCGGTAATGCTGCCGCCGGCGGCAATGCATTCCTCCAGCACTTCGCGGCCGGCTGCCATCACGCGCTGCGTTTCAGCCGGATCGCGCTCGTCGAACAACAGCAGCGGGTGTACGTTGCCGTCGCCGGCATGGGCCACGTTCACTATGCGGATGCCGTGTTTACGAGCGATCTCGGCAATGCGGCGGATGATCTGCGGCAAGCGGGTGCGCGGCACTACTCCGTCTTCGATAATGTAACTGGGACTAAGCCTTCCCGTAGCACCCACGGCCAGCTTGCGGCACTTCCACAGCAGTTCGCGCTGGCTGGTCGTGGCCGCGGTGAGCACTTCCCGCGCGCCAAACTGCCGGCAAATATCGACTATCTGCTGTTGCTTGCGGTCGATATCGACGGCCGGGCCATCGACTTCGATTATCAGGATCGCCTGGGCGTCCAAGGGAAAACCGAAGCTGAAAGCCTCTTCTACCGCAGCCAGTATGCCCTGGTCCATCAATTCCATTGCGGCCGGTATTATGCCGGCGGCGATGATGCGGCTAACGGCCTGACTGGCCTGTTCGAGCGAATCGAAAATCGCCCGCATGGTGCGGTGATCTTCCGGATCGCGCGTCAAGCGCACCCAAACCTTTGTCACAATGCCCAGGATGCCCTCGCTGCCGACCAGCAGACCGACCAGATCCAGCCCTGGCGGCTCTTCGTAAGGTCCGAGCTGTACGATCGTGCCGTCGCTGAGCACAACTTCCAGCCCAAGCACATGGTTGACCGTAACGCCGTACTTCAGGGTATGCGGGCCGCCGGCGTTGGTGGCCACATTGCCGCCGATGGTAGCCGCGCCTTGGCTGGAAGGATCGGGAGCGAAATGGTATCCCGTGCCCGCCAGCGCCTGCGTGAGCTTCAGGTTCGGCACGCCGGCTTCGACTATTGCCATGCGGTTGCGGAGGTCGATTTCCAGGATGCGGTTCATGCGCGTGAGCATCACCACCACACTGTTTGGCCCCGGCAGGCATCCTCCGGCCAGACTTGTACCTGCCCCGCGCGGCACCACCGATGCTCCGTGCCGCCGGCACACTTGCATCAGTTGGGCCACCTGCTGGCTGTCTTTCGGAAAGACAACCGCTTGTGGCGGACGACGCTCGACGGTGAAAGCGTCGCAGTCGTAAACGGCCAATTCCGAAGGGGCCCACAGCACATTGCTCGCCCCTACGCACTGCCGCAAGTCGGTAATCAGCGGAGGAAGTGGCATGAGAGCAGATCAATGCAAAACGGACAACGGTAACATTATAACTGGAATCGGGCCGATTGCTTGGCCGCTGCGGCGGTTTCGTCTTTGGGGGAAGTTCGGTGGCGGCCAAACGCGCCCGGTCGCTGAACATGCCCTGATCGGGCAGAACAATCCTGGCGTGCCAGAGGCTTCGTCCGCTTGCCATGCAATTCTGCCACAAGAAACCCGCGCGGGGCAGTACCTCAAAGGGCGGTTGTATGATAAGCTATTCTTATGAACATCGAGAGCATGCGCATATTTTGTGATGTTGTCAGGTACAAGAGTTTTTCCCGGGGGGCGGCGGCCAGCAATGTCAGCCAATCGGCCGCCACGCAGTGCGTACACCGGGTGGAGCAGCACTTCGGCGTGCAGTTGATCGACCGCAGCAAGCGGCCGTTCGTGCTTACTCCAGAGGGTCAAGCCTGCTACGAAGGCTTTCGACAGGTACTGGAGATCTACGACGCCATCGAGGCCCGCGTCAAATCGCTGCGGATGGAAATCGGCGGTCTGGTGCGTGTGGCGGCAATCTACTCTGTGGGGTTGCACCACATGAGCCGCTGCATGAAGGAGTTCATGCAGTTGTACCCCAAGGCTAAGGTCCGCTTGGAGTACTTGCATCCGAATAAAGTGATCGATGCAGTGCTGAACGCCGAAGTCGATCTGGGCATCATCTCGTATCCGCAAGCCACCCCCGATCTGGCGGTGATACCGTGGCGCTCGGAAAGGATGGTGGTGGTCTGCCACCCTAAGCATCCGCTTGCCCGCCGCAAGTCGGTGGTTTTGGAAGACCTCCGGGGGGAGGACTTTGTGGCGTTCGATCGCGAACTTAGTATCCGCAAGGAGATCGACAAGCACTTGCGGCAGCGATCGGTTCAGGTGCAAGTGGTTATGGAGTTCGACAACATCGAGACCATTAAGCAGGCTGTGCAAATCGGCGCCGGGGTGAGTATACTGCCTGAACCGACGGTCAGCAGCGAGCAGCGTAACGGTTCGCTGGCCGTGGTGCGACTGGAATCGCCGGAAATGCACAGACCGCTGGGCGTCATTCATCGCCAGCGCAAAGTTTTCACGCCCACGATGGTCAAGTTCATCGAGCTGCTCAAACAGCGGGAGGAGTTCTCGGCCGACTGCTCCCGGTAGCACAGCGCCTATCGCCGCCATGCAGGAATCCGAAATCGCCGTAAAGTTCCAGCCCTCCGGAAAAACCGCCTTCGTGCTCGCCGGTACCAGGCTGCACGAGGCCGCGGCCGAAGCCGGGCTGGTGCTGGAACAGCCGTGCGGCGGCCAAGGGCTGTGCGGAAAGTGTCGAGTGATCGTGCATCAAGGCGCCGCCGAACCCACACCGGTCGAACAGCGCTTCTTCTCGGCCCAACAGCTCGCTGCCGGCTGGCGACTGGCATGTCAAACGCCGGTCCTTCAGCCGACCGTTGCAGAAGTGCCTGCCGAGGCGCTGGTCGGCAACGTACACAAGATACTCACCCAGGCTGCGTCGCACAGCGCGGCAGGCGGCGATCGGCCGGTTCGCAAACAGTATCTCCAGATGCTTTCTCCCCGCCGCGGCAGCGATGAGCCGGACCTGGTACGCTTGTGCAACGCTCTGGGAAATCAACCTCCGGGAAATCAACCTCCGGGAGAGCAGGATGCGCGAAAGCAGTATTCGGGACATCAGTATTTTGAAAAACAGGACTCAGAAAAACAGGATTCGGAGAAGCAAAGCTCGCAGAAGCAGAATTCGGAAAAGCACGCGTCGGGAAATCAAGCTTCTGGAAGTGCGGCGCTGAGAAACGACGCGCTGCAAAATCGCTCTGCCGTGTGCGTGCCGTTGGACCTGCTACGCGAGCTGCCCGCACGTTTGCGACAGACGAACTTCTGCGGCACCGCCGTATTGGCTGCCGGGCGACTGTTGGATTTTCAGCCCGGCGACACCACTGCGGCCTGCTACGCAGTTGCTACCGATGTGGGCACTACCACGCTCGTCAGCGCGTTGCTCGACATGGCCACCGGCGAGGAACTGGCCGTCGCGGCGCAACTGAATCCGCAGACCCGTTACGGCGATGACGTGCTGTCGCGCATCGTTTTCGCCCGCGACAATCCGCACGGGCTGGCCCAGCTTCAGCAGTGCGTGGTGGCGGCGATCGACCAGTTGATCGGACAGTTGTGCTCCCAGGCAGGCCTGCGGCGCAGCGATATTTATCAGTTGACGTTTTCGGGCAACACCACGATGGAGCACCTGCTGTGCGCCATCGACCCGCAGCATCTGGCCGTCGTGCCGTTTGTGCCTGTGCTGGGGCCGGCCTTGGAGTTGGCAGCGGCCGAGCTGGGTTTCAGCGTGCATCCGCGGGCTAGAGCGTATCTGATGCCGGTCATCGGCGGTTTTGTCGGCGGCGATACGGTGGCCGGTATTCTTGCCACCGGGTTGGCCAGTGCCGAGCGGCCAACGCTGCTGGTGGACATCGGCACCAATGGCGAGATAGTTCTTTGCGCCGGCGGCAAGCTGTGGGCGGCATCCACGGCTGCCGGACCGGCCTTCGAGGGAGC
>Ga0209017_10002606_pt1 | contig 11299 bp, 11 predicted proteins | sample YNPBryunderm2012_FD_185812 | JGI IMG/M metagenome (GOLD analysis project Ga0209017, IMG submission 185812) | Anoxygenic and chlorotrophic microbial mat microbial communities from Yellowstone National Park, USA - YNP Bryant MS undermat 2012... ... | reverse complement strand
GTGCCGCGAATGACCCCGGAATCCATACTTCTCATTGCAGGGACTATAGTGAACGACTCGGAAACTCATTTCCCAATCCCCGAGAATGCCGCGAACGACACAGAATGCAGCCCAACTGATGAATCGCCTCCGGCAGGTCGAGGAACCGATACCACGGCGACCGGCCGAGCCGGGACAACACTATTTCACTAATCTGCTCGCGGACCTCGGACCCTGGGGGGAATGTCGAACAGCCCACAGAACTCCTCAATCCCGGCGACCGCACCGGCCTGGTCCAGGGGCACGAACTCGGTTGGGGTGATAGCGGCCACCAGGTACGGGCCGTGGATGTCCCCGGCATCCTCCTCCTGCGAGTCCGGTGAGGTGTAGTGGTCCCGATACCGCCAGTGACCGATCAAGGCCGCGATCACGGCGGTGTCGTCGCCGGTGCCGTCCCACGTGAAGCGCTGACGCTGATCCAGCGGTATGAATCGTCGTCGAACCGGATCAGCGTGTGCCCAGTGCATTCGAGCGTCACGCCCACAGGTCGCACCTCCGCCGCCGACAGTGAATCTAAGAAAGAGCCTTGTGGTCGTCGTCGGATGCGGCGGATTGTTCGACGGTGACACGGCTAAGTAAGGCCCAGTTGGATTTTGATCGCCTGTTCGACGGCTTGCATGTCGGTCTTGGGCAGTCGGCCCACAGGGTTCTGGAGGCGAGTCTTGCTGACCGTGGTCAACTGGTCCGCCATCGCCTTGTGCTTCTTCCCCCGCACTTTTACCAAGGCCTCGCTAGGGAAAAGCCGATCCACATTGGTGGTGAGCGGGACAACCTGTACCCGATTGAGATGCTTGTTGGAGGCATCATTGCTCACGATGACGGCCGGCCGCTTCTTGCGCACCTCGCCTCCAACCGCCGGCTCAAAATTGACCCACCAGACATCACCGCGTTTCATCGGCCACGTCTCCTACGGTGGCCTCAGCCCATTCCAGCGCCTCGGCTTCGCGTGCCTCCTCCTGGGCCATCTGCTGGTACGCGATCTCCAGATCCTCGCCGAGGACGTAGGGTCGAACGAGTGACTCGATAAACTGGCTAATACGACGCGGTCCGACGACCGTGTGTAGTGCCTTGTAAACGCGCTCATCAATCGTAATGGTCAGCTTCTTCTGCATGGCGGTCTCCGTCAACACGTGTTACTGCACGTATTGTAGGGCAACCGTCCGCCCAGATAAGCTGCAGCTCGACCAGGAACCGACGCCCCAGTGCTCGCTGAAACAATCCAACTCCGCCGCGGCGGGGACACCGGTGAGTTTGAAGTCCCAAAAACCGATCATGTCCCGCCGCCGGCTGCTGCGCCTGGTTCGGCCTCTGCGGGACCAGATCAATCGATCCGCACGATGATGAACGCGAAGAACCCGTCCTTGATACCATCCTTCAACCTGAATGGGTGGGCCTTGAGCGTATATTGTTGGGTTTTCGCCACCCGCACCTCAACGATAGCGACGTTCGTGAAGTCGTTGTCCTTCCCAACCTCGTTGCCGTCAGCGTCATCGACGGACAGATCGATGTCCACGATCCGATTCCCGTCTCCGATGGCGTAGATACGGTACTTCGACCCAGCTTGTAGGGTCAGCGTCTGCGATCTGGTGAAGCCCTTGGTGGCAACGTCGATCTGCACGAGCAGCACCTAGTTGCCCTGGGCTTCCTCCTTTGCGACGCACACGGCCGCTGCCTTCATGACCTCCAGTGCCGATACTTGGGCGGACGCCACCTACGGCATCGTTCCCATCAATATGATAATCAGGCCAGCTCCAGCTACACCCACGAACATGATGACCTACCTCCACTCGTTGGGACAGACTCTGCACCGAATGGCCCCGCTCAGCCGAACTCAGACACGCTGAGGAGCTCCCCGAAACCTTTCATCCCCCACTGTCACCTACCGCGTCGGGAGCGGTATGACCTAAACGATCTGGCCTCTGAAATATCCCGCTAGTCCCGCAGCGTCGGCTTGATCGTATGCCGGCCGTTTTTGGTCTCCACCTCGACGACAGCGCCCTTCCTGATCGCCTCCAACTCCTCTTTGGTCAGTGACACCTCAACTTTGACCTCTTTGCCGTCCATCCAACCGATCAATACCGCGATGCTGTGGATCACATCGGCAATGATCCTGACCACCTTAGTCCATTCACGCACTTGCGCTGACCGGAGAACGATCGCCGGAGCCGAACCACAGCCGGACAACCCAGCAACGATTACTCCCACGCCGGCTGCCATAGCTTGCCGCCGAGTCAACAGCCGCTGGGCCATCATTGACCTCCCTTCGGCCGTTTACCGGATTACCCTGGAGTTATCGAGTGTGGTCCACGGGCGTCAGGAACACCCTGCCTCACCTCATCCGCCGAACCCAGACCACTTCGCACGTGATGATCGTAGCATCCCTACAAGTGATAGTCAACCAAAAAAAATTGCACATCATCCGTACCTGCATTTGTATGACTAAAATTTTTCATGGATCCGCTGTAATTTCCCGGTGTTCAGAGAAACAACAAAATCGGCCCGACGTGGGGTCAGCAACGATGAGGAGTGGCTCACCGGCACTTTGAGTGCCGATGGCCGGCGTCCGGCGAGCTGGGCCCACGGTTTCCCCGTGGTGGTCTGGAAAGTCCCCATCCTCCTCAGGGGGAGAACCTCCGTCAGGGTTGTCGAGCGGCGGCCAGTCCCTTTTCCATCCCGGCTCCGAACCGCACCACCCGCCTCCTCTTCCGCACCCTCCACTCTGCTCGGCGGCCGAGTCGGTCCGATTCGCCACCGGCACCGAAACCGCCGGTTCCTCACTAAAGACCCCATTGTCTGGGCGTATGATTGGTCCTCCGGGGGATCCGGTCCGCACCAGTACGATGGGCCAGGATCACCGTCCGTGCTGGGGTTTTCCGGCGTCCCCTTCCCCTTGCTTCAACGCATAACCTGCAGTGTCCGGTCCTGAAGTCGCACGACGAACTGGCTTGTCACACCGGGAAAGGCTAAAGTGGAAATTATGCCTGCCCTTAGTATGGATTGGCCGGACTTCCCTCCCCCAGGTGCTGCGGACGCCGAGGAGATGCGTCTGCGCTGGGCGGACTATCTGGACGACCGCGGCCTGCACGATTGGGCCGAACTCATCCGCCTGCAACTGACCCTGGCCCACCTACCCGTGGAACAATCTCCTCCCTGCGAATGGCTGGAGCGGGAAGCCGAGTTGAACCTGCGTCTAGGTCAGCAATGGCTCGAAGAACTGGCGGACCTGCTCACGGCGCCTCCGCAATTCCGCTATGGCCTGCCCGAGAGTGTGGCTGTGGAAGCCCGCGTTTTTGTCCGCCGGGCCCCGGATTTACTGGCTCGCCTGCCGATTCGCCGACTCCGCCTGATCGAGCCGAACGCTGTCTGGAAGAGCCTGTGGAACTGCCGCTGGCTCGAAAGGATCGCCGAACTGGACCTCTGCGGCGCCGAGTTGGCCCAGTGCGACCTGACACCGCTGTTTCGCTCCCCTTACTTGCACTCCCTGCAGGTGCTCGATTTGAGCTTCAATCAGTTGGAAGACAAGGCCTTGCTTCCCTGCCGCCGCGGCGGTGCCCTCCCCCGCTTGCGCTGTTTGGCCCTCAATGACAACCGCCTGACCGACCGTACGGTGGCCCTGCTGGCGGATTCCCCGTGTCGCAAGCATCTCGAGGAATTAGACCTGAGCCGAAACGAGATCACCGCCGAGGGCATACGCACCCTGGTGGCTCATTGCTGGCCGCAGTTGCATCAGGTGCGCTTGAGCGGCACTCCGCTGGGGGACCACGGCCTGGCTCTGCTCGCTGATTCCTCTCTGTTTTTGCGGATGGCCCAACGCCATGGCTGCCTGGAGCTGCAGGGTCAGGCTCAGCATCCCCTCAGCCCGGCGGGGATCGAAGCGCTGGTCCAAGCCGAGGCTGCCGCTCATCTACGGGTGGTGCACCTGGGTCAGCAGGGACTGGGTGATGACGGTCTGGTGACACTGCTCGGTTCGGACCGGTGGCCCCGCCTCCGTCGGCTCTATCTGCCCCGCAATCGCATCACCGATCAAGCGATCATCCGACTCCGCCCCTTCTGGCCGCACTGGCTGGCCCAACTGTCCAGCCTGGACCTGGCCCACAACCGTCTGACGTCCTTCGGTGTGGGCTTGCTCACCGCCGCCTTGCCTGCGGACAAGCCCGGGGCCGCCCTGGACACCACCGGCAACCTGCATCACTCTCTGCCACGCCCCGGCGACCGGGCTACCGCTGATCCGCATGCCCCGCAGCACCGTGGACGGGACCTGCAGACCCTGCGCCAACAGATCGCCTATCCCCACCGCCGACGCTCCTGATTCCTTGCCGATCGACAGCCGATCGACACCCAAGCCGGCTTTCCCAAACGGTGTCAGACATGACCGAGCAGCCGCCGTTTCAGATAACACGCAGCGTCCACCACTTCGGACCCCCTCCCATGCCGCTTCCCTCTGTCCGCAAGCGTCGGCCGGTCGCTACCATGTCAGCACGAACCTGCCGACCGATCAGCCAGAACTAGTTCCGAACCGAAGGAGTGCTGCCGATGCTGCGTGTGCTCACCTGCTGCCTGTTGGTGGGATTGCCGGCTCCGTCGCTGCTGGCTCAGGAACTGCCTGATTCCGGAGGCCGACTCGAGGACATCATCTACGCCCGCAAATTCGGCTGTGCCTTGACCATGGACGTATTTGTGCCACCCAAAGACAAAGCCAACGGGTATGGCCTCATTTTCTGCGTCTCCGGTGGTTGGATGTCGGATAAACGTGCGATCAATCCGGCGCTGGTGCAGCCTTTTGTGCAGCGAGGTTACGTCGTCTTCGCGGTGGTGCATGGGAGTCAGCCCAAGTTCACGATTCCGGAAGCCGTGGAGGACATGCACGCAGCGGTACGGTACATCAAGCACCATGCCCAACGCTTTCGGATCGATCCGGAAAAGTTGGGGGTGATGGGAGGCTCCGCCGGCGGCCATCTGTCCCTGATGCTCGGCAACGCCTTCCAACCTGCCAATCCGAAAGCGAGCGATCCGCTGCAACGCCACTCCTCCCGAGTCGCGGCCGTCGCCTGTTTCTTTCCACCCACCGACTTTTTGAACTGGAGTCGGGAAGGAGAAGTCCAACTGGGAGAGGGGAATTTACGGGCCTTCCGTCCGCCATTTGATTTCACCACCCGCGATCCGCAAACCAACAAGCTCGTGGTCATCGAAGACCCGCAGCAACGCCAGGCGATCGGCAAAACCATCTCCCCGATTTATTACGTCAGCAAGGATTCCGCACCGGCTCTCATCATCCACGGAGACGCGGACCAACTCGTGCCGCTGTTCCAGGCCCAGCGGATCGCCGAGAAGTATCGCCAGGTGGGTGTTCCCTGCGAACTGATCATCCGCAAGGGTGCCGGCCACGGCTGGAAAGGCATGGACAAGGACTTGGAACTCTTCGCCGACTGGTTCGACAAGCACCTCCGTGGCCTCAAGCAACCCTGACCTGTCCAACAGGTCAAATCAAAAGCCTGGTTTTGCTCCGCGTCGGGGAGTTGTCTATTCCGCTGCGGGGGTCCAGAAGGCCGCTCTCATACGGATCGAAGGATGCGCATTCTGGAGGGCATGGCCGGGCTGGTGGTAGAGAGGCAACACGCCGGCGGGAAAGGTTTTTTTCTGCTTGGGGCAGCCGGTCTGCGGGGGTATAATCAAGGTTCCTGCCGGTGTGTAGGCTCATAGACACACCGTAAGCCAACCCACCTGGGCAAGGCTTGTCTGGAGTAAGGTCTGTCTGGATTGTGTGCCCTATTGCATGGGAGGAAGCCTCATGGGAACACGGCGTGATTTTCTGCGTCAAGCGGGTCGTAGTGCATGGGCGGCGGTGGCGGTGCCGTGGATCTGGTCACGGGCCTCGGCGGTGGCCGCCAATGAGCGGATTGCTGTAGGCGTCATTGGTGTGGGAACCATGGGTCGGGGTCATCTGGGAGCGATGTTGGGGCGGAATGAGGTCCAGGTGGTCGCGGTGTGTGATGTAGTCCAGGAACGGCTGGAGCATGCCCGACAGCGGGTGGAAAGCCATTACGCCAACCGGAGCAAAGCCGGGGTGTACAAGGGAGTCGGGGCTTATCGGGACTTCCGCGAGTTGCTCCAGCATCCCGGTTTGGACGCTGTTATCATTGCGACCCCGGATCACTGGCATGCCATGCCGTGCATTCTGGCGGCACGGGCCAAAAAGCACATCTATTGCGAGAAGCCGTTGACCCACAACGTGGCGGAAGGTCGGCAGATCGTTGAGGAAGTGCAGCGGGCCGGTGTCATCTTCCAGACCGGCAGCCAGCAGCGTAGCGAATTCGGGAATCGTTTCCGGGCTGCGGTGGAGATGATCTGGAATGGCTGGATCGGCACGGTCAAAACCATTCGGATCGGTGTCGGGGGACCGGCCCGCCCGTGCGACCTGCCAGCTCAGGAAACCCCTCCCGGTACCGATTGGGACTTCTGGCTGGGTCCGGCCCCGGAACGGCCTTATCACTCCGATTTGTGCCCCAAGGGGGTCCATAATCACTTCCCCGCCTGGCGGAACTACCAGGAGTATGCCGGCGGTAGCCTCGCCGATTTCGGTGCGCACCACTTCGACATCGCCCAATGGGCCTTGAAAAAGGATAATAGTGGACCTGTGGAGATCATCCCTCCCGACAACCCCAAGCGCGGGGCCGGCCTGCGCTTCATTTATGACGACGGCACGGTCATGATCCACAATGAGTTTGAAGGGAATATCCGGGCCGATTGCGTCTTCGAAGGCACCGACGGCATCTTGCTCGTCGGCCGGGGGCAACTGGAAGTCCGCTTCCGCGACGGGAACAAAGCCCGCTTCCCGGATCAACCGCAGCGGGTTTATCCCTCCCAGAATCACCACAGCAACTGGTTGGAGTGCATCCGCAGCGGCAAACCCTGCATCTGCCCGGCCGAAGTGGGGCACCGCACGGCCACCATCTGCCATCTGGGCAATATCGGCTACCGCCTGGGACGCAAGCTGCGCTGGGACCCCGTCCGCGAACAATTCCTGGACGACCCTGCCGCCAACAAGGAACTGTCCCGTGAGCCGCGGGCCCGATGGAAACTGGTCTGACTGAACATATCACCAGATCAACCGCTAACTGTCAAGGACCGCTTCAACGCTTCCTCGCGGCTGTGCGTCAGGTTTCCTCCCGGAATGCCTCACGGCTCCCCCCGGGCTGCTTCAGGCTTCTTTCTGCTCCGAGATGAGCACGCGGGCTGCCAGTTTTTCCAACAGACGGCGCTGGGGGGAACTGAGGGGAAAACGATCCCATTCCTGCGGGGTCACCCAAGCCGCAGCCGCATAAAAATCGGAAGCAAATGTGCCCCCGAGATACTGGGCCGACCAGGCATGGAGATGGATGCGAAAGCGGGTCACTCTGTGGCACAGCGTGGTCAAAGGCTGCACGGGTCGGACTTTCAAAGCGGTGGTCCGGTGTACCAGTTCCGGAAGTTCCGTGCGGGCGTTCGCGATCGAGGTGATGGTCCCATGGGGGACTTCCCACAGGCGGGGCCAGCGTTGGGCTTCCGCCGGCCTCTGACAGAGGAGCAGACGCGAACCGCTACGAATCAGGACCGCCAGCTCCTGCACGTCCTCGGGTGCCGGTCGGGACGGTGGTGGAGGAATCCGCTCCTGTTCTCCCCACTGTCTGGCCCGACACCAACGTTGCCAGGGACACCGGTCGCAGCGGGGCTGACGGGGCGTGCACACCAATGACCCTAGTTCCATCAAAGCTTGATTGAAGTCCCCCACGCTTCGGTGGGGAAGCAAGGCTTCCGCCGCCCGCCAGACCCAGCGTTGTCCGGCCCCGTGTCGAGGATCACCCTGATAACCGTAGAGTCGGGCCAGCACCCGCAGACTGTTGGCCTCCACAATCGGCAAACGCCGGTCAAAGGCCTGGGACAGTACAGCAGCACAAATATATCGCCCGACTCCCGGCAGGGACCGCCACAAATCGGGATCATCGGGGAAACGGCCGCCGTGTTGTTGCACCAGCCTGCGAGCCGCCGCGTGCAGGTGGCGTGCCCGACGGTAGTACCCCAATCCCTGCCAGAGTCGCAACACTTCTTCCTCGTCCGCCTGCGCCAAGGCTTCCACCGTAGGGAAGGCGGCCAGAAAACGCTCATAATAGGGGACCACCGCAGCTGTGGTCGTCTGTTGCAGCATCACTTCGCTGACCCAGATGCGGTACGGATCACGGTCCTTGCGCCAGGGCAACGGTCGGCGGTGCTGAGCGAACCAGGCCAGCAGGCGACGTTGAAGAGCTGCCCGCACCGAGGCAGGCCATGGGAGGGGTTCTTCCTCCGACAAGCTGTTTTTCCGCGGCATGGATGGCGAGACAAGCGAGAGGTGGGAATTACGTTCCGATCCGGCAACTAGTGTGGCTCATGGGTATTTCGGTGATCGGTGCGACAAACCCGTGGAATGCGGCAAACTCCTGGCTGCCGGCTAGCTCCAGCTGCTGGAGACCTCAGCGGGGACGACGCATGATGCGGCGGAGGGCTTCGTTGGCCGCGTTGGACATTTCTTCCCGGCTGGGAACCTGTTTCCGCTCCGGCTTCTTCGAGCTGCCACTCTCTGAGCTTTGTTTTTCACCTTCGGTGGTTGCTGTTTTCAAGGCGGGAATATCCGCGACCGTGTTGCCTTCGGGCACCTCTTCGCTTTCCAGGGACAGCAGAATGGCCGCGATGCGGTCCTGATCGCTGATCTCCTGTCCCTTGGTGAACGTCGGCGGTTGAAGAGCCGGCTGCTCTTTGGAGCCGCTGCCGGAGTCTGGGGATTTGACCAGCTTGCCGGGTTGCGGCGTCGTATCCCGAGGCGGTGAGGATGGGCTGCTGGCTGCCTGCACCGCGGCGAGGGCGGCGGCGGTCTCGGGGTTGGCCTCCGGTAACGGCGTGCTGTCCGGCGCTAAAGGCGGGACTTCGATGTGCATGCGGAAATCCAACGGGCCGATCTTGAGCGTCGCCCCATCCTTTACTTGCACTTCCGCCCCCCGGATGGTCACATCATTGACGGTGGTCCCATTGGTACTGCCGAAGTCCTTGATGAAGACCTGGCCGTTCCGAATCAGGATCGCACAATGCATCTTGCTCACGGCCTGACTGGCGGGCCGCAGATGACATTGAGTATCCCGGCCGATGAGGAACTCCGGTATGGTGATGGGGATCACCCGTCCCTGATGCACACCACTGGTTACAATCAGTTCAACTTTCATAGCCATGCCCCACCGCTTTCCCGCACGCACCGCGTGCCTGAGAGAAGTGAACCAGGAGGTTATGATTATCGTACCACCTGTATCCGTCGGCGCCCATACGGCCGTGCCCGAAAATTTCGGTTGCTCCTGGTGTCCGTTACTCTGAACCCGTAGGCTTGGAGATTGGCCCTACAGGACAAACCTTTCCAACTTCCGAGTCTAAAGTTGGTAGGGGTGCGAGTCTTCTCGACTTCACCTTAGCGTGTATTGTACTACCCGAGGCAAGACCCATGCAATCATCTTTACCGCAAAAAAGAGAGAAATTTGCAAATTTTCATAATTTTGTTGGCAGCAGAATGCCCCCGGTGTCGCATGGCCATGCCTGGAACTGTTCACCGCCGGCGGATCTGGCAGCTGTCCCTCGGGACCAGCCCAGGAGCGATCCCCACGGGGAAGAATGCTCACCCCTTTGCGAACCCTTTCGCCAGAAGAGAAAACGGCGGCTCGCCTGCCGAGGGATCGGGGGTTGGCTCCTGGTTGTCAGTGTGCTTTTCGGCAGTGGTTGCAGCGGTGAGAGTGGCGAGCGAGAACTGCCCCTGTCGGCAACGCAACGACGGTGGGACGGCGTGGAGCTGATCCTGCGGTGTTCCGAACCATCGTGGCGGACCGCGCTGGAACCCTTGGTGCACAATTGGGCGTACCGGACAGGTGCCACGGTGCACTGGCGGGACACCGCGATGCAGCCTGGAGATGACACCGATCTGGCTGTGTTACCCGCGGTGGAGTTGGGCAGTTGGGCCGATCGGGATGAACTGGCTCGCGTTCCCGCGGCGTTCCGTCAGGCAGGCCATCCGTTCCAGTGGACCAACGTCCTGCTCCCCTACCGCGAGTATCTCATCGAATGGGGGGGACAGGCTCAGGCTCTCCCGTTGGCGGGAGATGCTTATCTGCTCATCCTGCGGCGTGATCAGTTGGAAAATCCCACGGTGCGCACGACGCATGAGCGGCTCTGGAAGCGCCCTCCGAGTCCACCGGCCACGTGGGAAGATTTCGCCGAGCTGGCGATCACCTTCACCCAGGTGAGCGGCCAACCCTGTTTGCCCCTCTGGCAGGGACTGGAGTTGGTGGACCTGTTCTTCCGCATTGCCGCCTGTTATGATCGACCAGCTGTGACCGATACCGATAAGGTCCAAGCCGCCCCATTTTTCTTCGATCCTCAGACCGCAACTCCTCGCCTGCAGGCACCGGCATTTGTTCAGGCCGCCCGCTGGCTGGCGTCCCTCGTCGAGCACCGCTGCCTGCCCTCCGCCGGTGCCGAGGCGAAGACAGTTTCCCCTGAGTCGTCACCGACGGCGGGAGAGGCTTTAGCCAAAGGGCAGGCCTGGCTTGCGATCGCTTCTTTGCGGGATCTGGAAGCGTTGTCCGGCGCCACAGGACGGGTCGATCCTCGTTTTCTCATAGCTCCCCTTCCCGGCAGCCGCGGCTATTACACACGCGAGGGAAACTGGGTTCCTACGGTGACTCCAAATTATGTTCCATACTTTGCCGGCGGGTATGTCGGTGTGGTCCGCCAGCGTTGCCGCTCTCCGGAAGCCGCCTTTGAACTCCTCGGTGAACTGGGCAGTCCCACGCGGAGCCTGGAAATCCTGAGCACCCCGGGCCTCAATGCCGGACCGTTCCGCACCACCCATCTGGACCGGGATCGTCTGCACATCTGGTACGGCTATCGTCTGGATGCGGAAGGCAGTCTCCACCTCCAGGATGCTCTCCGCTCCTATGTACGTGCCGAGGTCAAGAACCCCGTGGTGGGTTTACGTGCACCGGATCAAGCTCGTTTGCGGAGTGCTGCCGCGACGGAATTGAGCCGCTTGCTCCGCGGCGACCAACCGGAGGAAGTGATTCAACGACTGTCAGCTGCCTGGCAACGACTCGATGCGGAAGTCCCCCGAGCGGACCGGCTCCGTTGGCGACAAGCTTCCGCAGGTCTGACCGATTGATTCCCCAGCCTCATTCCCACACAGTGCCATTCCCACACGGTGTCATTCCCACAC
>Ga0209017_10002602_pt1 | contig 11308 bp, 5 predicted proteins | sample YNPBryunderm2012_FD_185812 | JGI IMG/M metagenome (GOLD analysis project Ga0209017, IMG submission 185812) | Anoxygenic and chlorotrophic microbial mat microbial communities from Yellowstone National Park, USA - YNP Bryant MS undermat 2012... ... | reverse complement strand
CAGGAAGCCGCTTGGAAAGCCAACAAGGAGAGAATCACCCCCTGGCTGGTCAAGCCGCTGCCACGCGCCGGAGACAAGCCCGCCACCCGTCAGACCATCGAGGCGGAAACCCAGTCGAGGCTGCTTTCCCTCGCCGCCTACTTCAACGCGGAGCATCAGGGTGTGTTGGAGGAAGCCGCCAAGACGGGCACGCCCACCGAGTTGGTTTTCCCGAGTGGTGAGCGTGCGATTCTGAGTAGTTTTGTCGAGGGCCAACCAGTCTGGACGACGAGCGATTCGCTCACCCAGGCCGTGTCCATCGCCACGGCGGCAGTGTGGCCGGGCGGCGGTGCCGGGTTTAACCTCACCGGCACGAACACGCCCATCGGCCTGTGGGAAGCCGGTGGCATCCCGCGGTTGACGCACCAAGAGTTCCAAGGCCGCGTGTCGGTAGGGGATGGAACGACCAAGCACGAGTCGCACGCCACGGCAGTTGCTTCGGTTCTGAACGCGGCGGGTTTGTACACCATCATCTGCCCGGTTGGCGTCACCAACCCGCAAGCCGCCAAGGGCATGTCTTACGGTGGGCCGGTGATCTCAAACAATTCAAGCAACGACGTGAGCGAAATGGCCAGCCAAGTGGCGACCAATAATCTCAGGATTTCCAACCACTCTTACAGCGCCAGATGCGGCTGGCAGTGGCTCAAAGCATGGGTCTGGTTTGGAGACACCAACGTCAATCAAACCGTCGACTGGAAGTTTGGAGCGTACACGACGGAGGCTTACAGTATTGACGCGAGTGCTTATGCAGCGCGGACGTACCTGCCTGTGGACAGCTGGGAACAGTGGCGGTGAAGGCCCGCCGCTGCAACCGACCAACCACTACATGTTCGTTCCGCCCAATAACTTTATTCCTGTCAGCGGCGTTACCCGTTCGATTGACGGCGACGCGGGCGTATATGATTCGCTCCACCCGCAAGGCTGTGCGAAGAACGTCCTGCGGGCTGGAAACGTCAGCAATGTAGTGGGAGGCTACACGGGGCCGGCGAGCGCGCGGCTTGGTCCTTTCACTCCTTTCGGCCCAACCGACGACGGACGCCTCAAGCCGGACATCGTCGCGCCTGGCACCGACATCTTCATGGCAGGAAACGCATCGGACATAGACTTCGTCGTTGGTTCAGGCACCAGTTTCGCCGCGCCCGCCATCTCCGGCTCAATCAACCTGCTGAACCAACTGCGCAATACGCTTCACCCCAACGCCCGCCCGTGGCTGGCCTCGACCATGAAGGGCCTGGTCATCCAGACCGCAGACGAAGCAGGCGACCACCCCGGCCCGGACTACCGTTTTGGCTGGGGATTGATGAACACGCGGCGAGCGGAGGAGTTGGTGAGGAACAATGCCACCAATGGCTGGAAGAGTTTCATCAAGGAAATCTTCCTACCTGACGGAGAGAGCATTGAGATTCCCGTCCCATTTGCCGCCGGGCAGACCGGACGCTTCACCATCGTCTGGACGGACCCCGCAGGCACGGCACAGACAAACGCGGTGATTGATGCCACGGCATCCCGTTTGGTCAACGATGTGGACTTGCGGGTTATTTCCCCCAGCGGGACGACGAACTTCCCCTACGTCTTGAACCCGGACTTGACCAACCAGAGCGCCCCGACCCGCGCCGCCGCCGCGACGACGGGCGACGACAGCCGGAACAACATCGAGCAGGTAGTCATCACTAACACTGCGGCAGGCACGTATCTGGTACGGATTACGCACAAGGGCACTCTGTCTGGCGGTGGCCAGTGGGTAACGTGGACGATGAGCGGCGGGCAAGCACAGGACAGGCCGCCTTTAGTCATTTCGCAGCCAGTCGTGACGGCAAGTAACAAGCTGGCGTTTTCTTGGCCGTCGGTCGTGGGCCAGCTTTATCAGGTGCAGTATCGCAACGACGTTGAAGGACCGGGCTGGAGCAATTGGGACGGCGAAATCAGCGCCATCAGAACGAACAGGGCGGTCGAAGTGGACATGGACGGCCCCACGGGCGGCGATTCTACCGCGTGGTGGAGGTGGAATGAGCCAACTGCGCACAGTGAGCCGCGTTGTTCGCCTTTCGCTGGTGCTGGCGTGTGGGCTGGCACCAGCCGGTTTCACGCTAGGCCAAGGAACGATTGCCTATTTTCAGCCGAGCGAACCATTATTGGGCTACCTCGGCAGTGAATGGGATTTGAACGGCGATGGGCGGGGGGATTTTCGATTCTTCGATGCCTCGTACATCGCAGGTAGTTACTGGGCAACGCACGTTTCTGGCATGGGTTCTACTCGACTCTTAGTAATCCCACATACATGGATGGCGGATGGAGGTAGCAGACTAGCCCCTTTGCCAGCAGGCTATTTGGTTGGCGGCACTTTGATTCCAGAACTTCTCTGGGCTGCTCACGACGCACCAAGTGGATACGGCAGTGCCCTCCTAGTCGGTTCATACATTACTGATGCCATTAACGGGGGGCCGTTTCCTGTCGGATATTTCTACGGGACGGCGGCATTCATGGGGATTCAGTTTCAAATCGGGACAGACTGGCATTACGGCTGGGTGGGGATTCGTGGCGGCACTGCTGGGCTGTCAGAGGACGGCCAGCAGTTCTACCTCAACCCTCCGGCGTGGGTTCTGGACTGGGCGTACGAGACGCGCCCCGGCGTGCCGATTCTGGCAGGTGCGGTGCCGGAGCCGTCCACATGGGCCTTGTTGGTTGGAGGAGGAGTGTTGATGGGGTGCTTCATACGAAGGCGAAATGAAAGGAGGGGCTAGCCAGGTCACTGGAGCGAACAGCCGCCCCGCTTCTCCGCTCGACGGCGGGCGGCAAGCCGGGAGTGCCTCGTGCGCTCCACCGTTCCTATCGCAGGCTATCGTTCCGTTCTGACGTTAACAGGCTGTTGAAAAACTCCGATGGAACTTCGCACAATCGGGGGGCGGCGTAGCTTCTCAACGGCATGCGTGGAACCCCGCAAGTCCAACCGGGGTCTCGGACCGGGTTGAACCACAGCGCTTCCGGGGCGGCCCAGCATCCGCTGCGCGCCATTGACAGGCTGTTGAAAAATGCCTGTCTAGGAAGCCGACCTTCGAAAACATCGGGATGTTTGTATGTTTTCCCTTCGCAAATGACTTTTTGAACCGCTTGCTAGCAGAGGTGTGGTGACGTGCGGCTAGCGGATTCGTCCGTGCTTTGAAAGTCGATGGTCTGTGCCTTGATGCCGCTCAGCAAGGCGAGGGAAACTTGGTGGATGCGAAGGCCCGGGTTCGGCACGGTTCGGCCCCGATGCCGAGGATGATGCGGCGATCGGGGCGGCAAACCTGAAACGCGAGAATGCAAGCCGGCCGGCATACCTCGGTGTGGGTCACGGGGTCCAACGACAGCGGAATCGGTAGGTACCGGATTCTGCCGACAAGACGGCGCGGCCGTCCTGCAGACCGATCAGTTTGAGGCCGGGGGCATCGCGCAGGGGTCGGCCGCTTTCGGTGGGCGAGGTGCGATCCCAAACCGGCAGATAGAGGGTGGCGGTGACATTGGCCGGGATGGTCACGTCCCATTCGAACCAGCCGTCCTGGATTCGCCAGTGGCTGGTGATGCGGCCTCGGATGGAGTCGTAATGGGCCCGCACCCAGGACAGTGTGGGCTGGGCTGCGGCGGGGTCGGGCTCAGGCGGGCCGGGTCGGAGTGCCAGGTGGGCAAAGCCCGGGGCTTGGGTGTCGATGCCGGCCAGGTCGCGGAACATCCATTCGGCGACGGCGCCGAAGGCGTAGTGGGCGAAGGAATTCATGGCGGGGTTTTGGAAGCCGCGTTCGTGGGTGTAACTGTCCCAGCGCTCCCAGATGGTGGTGGCACCCTGTTCGACCTCATAACCCCAGGAGGGGAACTTGCGGCTTTGGAACAGTCGCAGTGCGAGGTCGTGGTGACCGAACTGGGTAAGCACCGGCAGCAGGTGGCGGGTGCCGAGGAATCCGGTGGTCATGCCGGAGTGGGTGTCGGACTCGGCCTGGCGGATTTTGTCGGCCAATCGCTGTGCGGCGGCGGGGCGTTGGGCGGGGGGGATTAGGTCTGTGAACAGCGCCAGAGCATAGGCGGTCTGAGTGTCGACGGTCAGGGTGCCGTCGGGCTGAACGTATTTTCGGGTGAAGGCATCTGCGATCCGGCGGAACAGAGCGCGGTATTCGTCGGCTTGGCGGCGGTTTCCGAGGGCCTGGGCTACTTCAGCCATCAGGCGTGTGCTGTAGGCGTAGTAAACGGTGTCGATGAAGTCGAGCGGGGTGGGTTCGTTTTGGTTGAGCCAGTCGCCCCAGTCGTTGCCGTGGGCCACTCCGAGGTCGTTGCGGCTGGTGGACTTGCGCCATTGGAGGAAACGAGTCATGGCCGGCCAGCAACGTTGGAGGATGCGCTGGTCGTTGTAGACCCACCAGACGGTCCAGGGGCAAATGACGCCGGCGTCGCACCAGGCGGTGCCGAAGTCCCAACCGTGTTGAAAGGGGAAGGGTGCGTAACCGGGGAAGGTGCCGCTGGGCCGTTGACTTTCCATTAGTTCGCGGAGCCATTTGGTGTAGAAGGCGGCGGTGTCGGCGTTGTAGGTGGCGGTGCGGATGTAGATTTGGGCATCGCCGGTCCAGCCGAGCCGCTCGTCCCGCTGGGGGCAGTCGGTGGGCAGATCCACAAAATTGGCGCGCTGGGTCCAGACGATGTTGGTGAAGAGGCGGTTGAGGACGGGGTCGGAGCATTCGAAGCCACTGGTTAGGGGAGTGTCGCTGTGCAGGACCAGGCCGGTGATGGCCTCGAGAGGCGGCTGGCCCGGGTAGCCGGTTACCTCAACGTATTGGAACCCGTGGTAGGTGAAGCGGGGTGACCAGACTTCGCCCTGGGGATCGCCGCGGAGGATGTACGTGTCCGTGGCGCGGGCACGGCGGAGGTTTTCGGTCATCAGGGTGCCATCCGGATGCAGCATCTCGCCGTGGCGGAGCCTGACCGTGGTGCCGGCCGGCCCGCGCACTTGGAGACGGACCACTCCGGCGAAATTTTGGCCCAGGTTGAAGATGTAGACGCCGGGTTTGGGCTCGGTGCGAGCGACGGGTTTAAGCTCCTGAACCACGCGGACGGGCACGCCGGGGAACGATTCCAAGCGGGGCGGGGGGCGGAAGCCGAGGTCGATGGGACGGCCCTGGATTTCTGGGCCGCGACCGGGTTCGGTGGGATTTTGGAACTCGTAGAAGGTGGCGGGGACGGGACCGTTTTGTTCGGCTAGGGTGGCGGGTTCCCACGCACGGTCGTTAAAGCCGGGCGAACTCCAGCCGGATTGTTCCCGGCGTGCGTCGTAAGTTTCGCCCATAAGGAAGTCGGCCTCCCGGATGGGGCCTTCCCCGGTAACTTTCCAGGATTTGGCGTCGGTGACGATGAGTTCACGGCTGCCGTCGGTGTATTCGACTTCCAGTTGTCCCATCCAGGCCGGGGTTTTGCCGTAGGTGTATCGGCCGATTCGCTCGGTGCCGATACCTTCGAGCAGGCCGAAGCCAACATAGCCTGCGTACCAACCGTCGGCGACCCAGGCGCCCCAGGCGTTTCGACCGCGGCGGAGCAGCGGCGTGACGTCCCAGGTCCAGTAGTAGGCCCGCTGTCGGTAATCGGTCCAACCCGGCGCGAAGTAGGCATCGCCCACACGGCGGCCGTTCAGGTAAAGTTCGAAGATGCCCAGCGCGGTGGCGTACAGCGTGGCACGGCGGACGGGTTTGGAGAGGACGAACTCGCGCCGGTATTGCCGGGCCGGGGGCAGGAACAACGTGGCTCGATCCCGATGCAGCGGGGTGGTGTCGCGAAAACTGATGAACTGTGCCTGCCAGTCTTCTGGGGAAAGAAGGCCCATGGTCCAACGGGCCGGTTCACTCCAGGTGGATCGGCCGTTGCGGTCCCAGACGCAGACGCGCCAGTGGCATTGTTGGCGGGAATGCAGTGGGCGGCCGGCGTAGGCTATGTGGACGGTCTCGGGGCTTTCCACCCGTCCGCTGTCCCAAAGATCGCCCACTTCTCGTTGGAGCAGCTCCGGTTGGCTGGCGACGAGGATGCGGTAGGCCGTCTGCCGCTGACCGCGCTCGGTGGATTCGACGCGCCAGGAGAGCCGCGGCTGAGGTTCGTCGATGCCGAGCGGGTTGACCCGGTATTCACAACGGAGGTCTACCGGCTGCAGCGCTGCTGGAAGCGAACCGGAACCTGCCAGCCATATTGCGGCCAAAGTCAGCTTGAAGAGGGTCGAGGTCGGCGAGCGTTTCATGCGTTCATGCTGGACAAACTGCTGGCCAAATCAATCCCGGGCAAGGCTGTTGGGATTGGCGTGGCCCCGTTCTGCAACTGGAGGGCGGACGGAGTTGGGCAGGCGGTCCGGTGTGGGGCGGGCAGAGCTGGATCCGGGGGAGCGGCCAGAGGGATTGAGCCGGTTTGGTCCCGGCACGTGAAGGGCCCGGGCTGCCGGGTGGGCTGGGAGGATCGTGCCGGGTCGGGTGAGGAGGTGTGCGGTCCTTCTTCTCGGGGTCGAGCGCCACCGCAGACCCGGTGGGGGTCGAATAGAAAGTGTGTGCGGGCCGTCTCAGTTTTGGTTACGGAGGTGGATTCGGCTTCCCTTGGACCCCGGGATCGGGTATCCGGGGGGCTGAACAACTGTGGTTGGAGAGCGATGCCAATGAGAAGTAATCGGAAGACGTGGAGAAGATGGGTGGGGCTGGCTGCCCTAGGGTGCCTGGCTTGGACGTTGGGCGTGGTGCAGGCGCCGGCGCAGGAGAAGGTGCCACTGGAGTTGAAGCTGCCGGCTCCGACGCTGAAGGGGACGCCGGAGGACCTGCCTAGCGGGCCGAATGTAGAGCCTTTGTCGGACAAGCCGCGGCCGCCCTTTTACGTGCCCAAGGGCGTGAAAAACGTCGCCTTGGGCAAACCGGTCTCCTCCAGCGTCCCGCCATTCACCGGTGCATTGAGTCAGATCACCGACGGCAAAAAAGAGGCGTTCGATTACGACGCCGTGGAGTTTCGTCGCGGGACCCAGTGGATTCAGGTGGACCTGGGGGCTCCGCACGAGATTTATGCCATTGTGATGTGGCACGATCATCGCTACATCCAGGTGTTCCACGATGTGATTGTGCAGGTGTCGAATGACCCCGAGTTCCGGGAAGGGGTGGTGACCTTGTTCAACAACGATTCGGACAACTCCTCCGGACTGGGCGTGGGCACGGATCGTGAGTATTTCGAGACCCACGAGGGCAAGATCGTGGATGGCAAGGGGGTCAAGGCGCGGTACGTCCGCTGCTACACGCGCGGCAGCAGCCAGAGCGCGTTGAACTGCTGGCAGGAGCTGGAGGTGTACGCCCTTTCGGCCTCATGAACCGTGGCTGGGCCTGGGCGTTTGGCCTGATCGCCCTGGGGGCGCTGGGGGTTCGTTGTATCCAACTGGACCTCCGGCCCATGCACAATGACGAGGCGGTCAATGCCATTCGTCAGGCCGCGGCCTGGAGTTCGGAACCTTACCGGTACGACCCGGGCGAACATCACGGGCCCACGCTGTATTACTTCTCCCTCATCCCCATCCGGGCGCGGGGAGTTGGCACTTTTGCGGAGCTGGACGAGGCGACGCTGCGGCTAACACCGGCGTTGGCCGGGGTGGGGATGGTGTTGTTGCTCTGGGCCCTGCGGCACGGGCTGGGTATGGGGGCCACCGTGGTGGCAGCCGGGCTGACGGCGCTCTCGCCGGCGCTGGTCTTTTACAGCCGCAACTTCATCCACGAGATGTTGTTGGGGCTGTTTACTCTTTTGTTCGGGATAGCTTTGTGGCGCTACCTGCGGGAACCACGCCTTGTCTGGGCCATGGTTGCCGGGATGGCGTTGGGGCTGATGCACGCCACGAAGGAGACCTTTGTGCTGCCGTTGGCCGCGATGATGGTTGCGGTCGGACTGGTGGCGCGGTGGGAGTTGGGGCCGGAGGTTCTGGTCCGGGCGCGGCAGCTGTGGAACGCTCGGCACGTGTTCGTGGCATTGTTTGTGGCCGGCGCGGTTTCCGTCACGTTTTACACGTCCTTTTTCACGAACTGGCGCGGTCCGCTGGACTCAATTCTGGCCTATCTACCCTGGCTGCAACGGGCCGCGGGGGATTCGCCCCACATTCACCCTTGGTACTTTTACTTGGAACGGTTGCTGTGGTTTCAGCGAGCGCGGGGACCGGTTTGGACGGAGGGCTGGATCTTGGCACTGGCGTGTGTGGGAGGGGTGGTGGCTGTGCGCGGGCGCGGGTTGGGAGAGACGGATCCGGCGCTGGCGCGCGGGTTACTGGTGTTCAGCCTGACGCTAACGCTGTTTTACAGTCTGATTCCGTACAAAACGCCGTGGTGTCTGGTGGGGTTTTGGCATGGGTTTGTGCTGCTGGCCGGTGTGGGCGCGGTGCAGGCGTGGCGCTGGCTGCGGCCGCTGTGGGGCCGGATGGTCTACGGGGGGATTTTGCTGGCGGGAGTTTTGCATTTGGGGTGGCAATGCTGGCAGGCCAGTTTTGTGCGTCACTCGGATTGGCGGAATCCGTACGTGTATGCACAGACGGTGCCGGACGTGTTGCGCATGGTGGAGCGGGTGTTGGATCTGGCGCGGGTCCATCCGGACGGCCTGCGCATGCCGGTGCAGGTGGCGGTACCGAATCACGGGTACTGGCCGTTGCCGTGGTATTGGCGGAGTCTGGAGCGGGTGGGGTGGTACGATCGTTTTCCCGATGCCCCGTGGGCGCCGGTGGTGGTGGCGGCAGCGGAGTGGAATGTGAGGTGGGACGAACGCTCGGACCGGCGCTGGTTAATGACCGGTTTGTACGAGTTACGGCCCCGGGTGTTTCTGGAGTTGTACGTGGAGCTGGAGCTGTGGAAGCGCTGGTTGGCGGAGCGGCCGCGACCGGCGGAGGAGGACGGGGGGTAAACCGGACCGGAGCCGGCAGTCTTGCCGCGGTTTTGCGCATGAGACGGCAACTCAGTGCCGGGGAAAGGTGCAGGCGGCGACTTCGGCGGTTGGTCGGAGCCGGCGGGCAGAGGGTTGCATCAGGCGGGCATGGGACTCAGGGAACAGCCGGGCTTTGAACATCGCTCCCAATGCCCAGTTCGCGGAGGAAAGGCTCCTTGCGAACGGGTCGGCCAAGGAATTTCTCCACGGACAAGTTCACGTCGCGGGAATCACCCGGCTCGTAGATTTCACGGCGCAGGCGTCGGCCGGTAGGAATATCCAGGTATCCCTCGGAGGCCTGTTCGAAGACGGTGGCCATATCGGCCGCGATGACATCCGCCCAAGCGTAGCCGTAGTAGCCGGCGTCGTAGCCGGTGAGATGGCCAAAGTAAGTGACGAAGCTGGTGTCTTCGGGCACGGGATAGAAGACCTCACTGAGGATCCGGTTGGCCAGCGGGATAGTTTCAGAGGCGTTGCCTTCGTGGATCTGGGTATGGAGGGTCAGGTCAAGGATGCCGAAGGAGAACTGGCGCCGGTAGAAGTGGGCGATGCTGGAGCGTTTGGCTTCTTTGAGTTGACGCAAGATTTCCTCGGGGATTTTGCGGGACGGGTCGCGATAGTCTGCGGCGAAGCTGTCGAGGACGGTTTTGTCCCAGACCCAGTTTTCGAGCATTTGGGAGGGGGCCTCGACGAAATCGCGCGGGACGCTGGTCCCGGCAAACCGGCTGTATTTGGCGCGGGTGAGAATGGAGTGCATGGCGTGGCCGAACTCATGGAAGAGGGTCTCCACTTCGGAGTGGGACAACAGGGAGGGGCGGTCCTTTTGCGGGGGCGGGAAGTTGCAGACCAAGGCGACCGTGGGGCGTTGGTAACGGCCGTCGGGGAGCAGTTTGCCTTCGATGAGTCCGAACTGGGCGAAGTGGTTGAATTTGCCCTCGCGGGGGAACATGTCGAGATAGAACAGGCCCAGCGGTTCACCTGTGACGGCATCGCTAACGGCGTAGAGCTGGATGCCGTCGACCCAGCGCCAAGGCGGCTCGATGGGATCGAAGCGCAGCTCGAAAATCCGCTGGTAGATGCGGAACATTCCGTCCAGGACCTGCTGGTAGGGGAAGTACACGCGCAACTGCTCGGCGTCCACGTTGTAGCGTTCTTTCTTGAGCTGGTTGGCGTAGTATCGCCAGTCCCAAATATGGACGACGGCGTTGGGGTCGCCGGTGTCCCGAGCCTTGAGGGCTTGGAAGGTGGCCTTTTCCTGGTCGAATTTGGGTTGGAGTGCGGCGGAGGTTTCCTGGAGAAACTGGAGGGCGCGGGTGGCGGTTTTGGCCATTTTGGTTTCGATTTGGTAATCGGCCCAGTGGGCGTAGCCGAGGGCTTTGGCGATGCGATCGCGGAGGGCCAGGATGCGGCCGAGCAGTTCGGCATTGGTTTCGCGGGCCAGCCGATAGCGCTCGGTCTCCACCAGGCGCCGGACCTCTTCCCTGCGCGCATTTTCCATGACCATGAGGTATTGCCAGGTCACGTTGACCCGGATGGTGTATTCGTCCGGTCCGGTTTTGATGCCCGGCTGGTCCAGGAAGCTGTCGGGCAGGCCCTCCAGATCGGCCCGTCGGAATTGGAGGGCCTTGGTGGCCTGGGTAATGTGGGTGTCAAAGTCGGTGCAAAGCCGGGCCAGTTCTTTGCGCCACTGCTCGACTTGGTCGCGCTGGTCCTTGGGGAGGGCCAGGCCGGCGCGGCGGTAATCGCGCAGGGTTTCCTCCAGCAGTTTGGCGTCCTCGCCGAACAGTTGCGGCCGACTGTCCGCGTAGGCGCGGATGACCTGGTAGACGTCCTCGCGATACTCGATGCCCACAGCCCATTCCTGAAGGGTCTTGAGGCCGTCCGTGGCGGCCTGGCGCAGTGCGGCATTGGGACTGGTTTCCTTGATGAAAGCCAGGCGATTGGCGGCCGTACCCACCAGATGGTTCAGATCGTCCAAGGCCCGGACGGTGTCGTCGAAACTCAAGCGGGATCGATCCAGCCCTGCGATCTCGTCCAAGGCGGCGTTGCCGGTTTGGATGGTGCGCTCCACCAGGCGGCGAATAGCCTCGGGTGTGGTTTCGAACGTGGGCACGGCGATGATGGAGCCGAAGTGCGCGGCGCGACTCTGGGCCTCCTTGAGGGAACGGATGGGTGTGTGGAATGCCTTTTTCTTGGAGGCAGCAGTGCAACCGCTCATAAGCAACGCCAAGCTGAGCAAGCAGAACAGCCTTGCATACATGAGGGCGGATGTTAGGCGGGCCGGCAGGTGTGGGCAAGTGCAAGGCCAGAGAGCTGCGCGTGCCCGGCGCATTTCACTTTTTGA
>Ga0209017_10002600_pt1 | contig 11315 bp, 9 predicted proteins | sample YNPBryunderm2012_FD_185812 | JGI IMG/M metagenome (GOLD analysis project Ga0209017, IMG submission 185812) | Anoxygenic and chlorotrophic microbial mat microbial communities from Yellowstone National Park, USA - YNP Bryant MS undermat 2012... ... | reverse complement strand
ATGCGATTCCAGCCACCTTAGCGGGTATGCGATTCCAGCCACCTTAGCGGGTATGCGGATCCAGTAGCATCGGCATGACCAAATAAATCCACCCTTCGCCGCAGCGGAACAGAGCCGGCTTGTCCGCGGCGGTCAGTTCCAGGCTCAACGCGGCATTCTCCCCCTTGGCAATATTGAGATATTCAATGAGGAAGTCCGGGTCGAAGGCGATGCGGATGGCTGGGCCCGCGAAGTCCGGCAACGGCAGTTCTACATGTCCGCTCCCGGTGGCAGTTCCTCGCCCTTCCAGAGTCACCCCACCCGCTCGGAAGGACATATCGACTCGTCGGCTTTCCTCATCGGTCATGACGCGGATTTGCCGGACCGCCGCCAGAAACTCGTCCAGCGGAAGGGAGATCTTGATTTTGGCGGACTTTTCCGCCTTCTCCAGGATATCGCGGTAGGGTGGGAAGCGGCCCTGCACAAGGGTGGTGTAGATCATAGCCCGCTCGGTGAGAAAGCGGACATCGTTGACACCCAGATGGGCCTGAACCACCTCGCCGTCGTGGGTGAGGACGCGTTCCAGCAGAGTCATGGCCCGCGAAGGAACCAGCGGATGGAGCCGCGTGCCGTCCCCACCGCTGATCTGGAGGGTGGTCTCACTGAGAGCCAGGCGTTTGCCATCGGTGGCCACCAGCCGCAATGTTCGGTTGGAAGGGGCAGACCCCTCTCCCGCACCGGAAACCTCCCAGAGAAGACCCTTGAACGCGTAACGGTCCACGACATCTTTCTTGGGAATGGCAAAAAGGGTCCGACGGATCATCTCGCGGAACTGTTCGGCCAGACCTTCCGCCACACATTGCTGCGGCTCGCCTCCCTCGGGCAATTCGGGGAACTCTTCCACCGGTCGTTGGGGTAACTCGAAGCGGGCCGCGGAGCTACTTCCGCCGCCGCACCGCAAAGTCACGGTCTCCTGACCCGGGATGCCTTCCAGCTCCACGGTTTCCGCCCGGCTTTCCCGCAGCACCTGGGTCAACTGGTTGGCAGGAAGGAGCACGCTGCCCCCACGGCTCACCTCTACACCCCGTAGTTCCTGGCGGATGCCTAGCTCCATGTCGAAGGCTGTCAGGGTCAATTGGTCGGGGACTTTGCCGCCGGCGTCCAAACGGAAACAGGCCAGCACTTCCCGAACAGCACGGGCTGGCAACGCGGCTCCCGCTGACTGGCAGGCCTCCAACAATGCTTCCCGATTCACGCTCAGTTTCATGGCATCTCCTCGCTCTTCCGTGCGTCACCGCTTCCCGCTCGGCGGTCGGTTCCGATCATCTCTTCCTGGTCCACGGTTGCGATCATCTCTTCCAGGCCCACAGAACGCAATCCCGGTCGTCGGTCGTCCAGCGTGTTCGGATTCCAGACTCGTCAGGAGTAATCTTGAGGATCGTGTCGTCATCGTCCCGGCGGGTCGTCCGGCTTGTTCGGGTTGCAGGCTTGCGGGGGTTGGGGACTTTCTGGTATTCGGCATTGGGTCCAGGAAGAGGTTCTTCTTCTCTTTTCTCGAAGTTTGCATCGGAAGAGACAGGAATAACGTTCGCTTGGGAAGTGTCGCGCCGGGATGGGGATTCGGCTGCAAGTGCGAAGGATACAAGGGCTTGTGGTTGGATGGCCGGTTGTGGAAAAGTTGGCGCGCAGGTGGCGCGCCCCTGCCGACTCGGGTGTCCAGGCAGGGCGTTGGGTTGGCCTCTGCCGTCCAGGGTGGGCACGTGCGTCGGTTGAGCGCACCGGCGCGGCGGAGGCGCGCCACGTTTTCCACAGGGATAGTCACGGGTTCTCCTGGGCATCGCGGGGGGTGTGGTCAATGGGGTGGCTTGGGACGGTGGATGGTACTCGGGGCATGGGGCGCTTCTCCGGGGTAGTGGTCGAGGCAGCGGTGGGCGAGCCGCTGGGCGGGTTCCGCAGACGGCAAGGGTCAATGCAGTTGCGCCTGGACACGACGGAGGGCAGCCAATAAGGAGGCGTCGGTTTGCAGACGCTGTTCCACTTTGCGGCAGGCGTGCAGGACGGTGGCATGATCCCGGTCGAAGGCGCGAGCCAAGCGGGGCAGGGACCAGCCCGCCTGACGGAGCAGGTACATGGCCAGTTGACGCGGGAGCAAGACCCGGCCCAGTCGGCTCGGACCGAGCAATTCCCGGCGGCTCACCCCAAAGACAGCACACACCTGCTCCAGCACTTGTTCCCACAGCGAGGGGCGAACCGATTCCATCTCCCGGCACAGCTGTTCGACCAGGGGCGTTAGGGAGGACGCGGCGAGCGAACCGTCCCGTCTTGCCTGATGACGCAGTCGGTGCAGTTGGCCCAAGGCTGCCCTGAGCCCATCCGAACTTTCGGCCAGTTGTCGCACCTGCTCCTCCGTCAAGGGTAGTTGCCAGTGTCGCGCCTGGGCCGCCACGATCCGCCGTCGGCTTTCCACACCGGCAGGCCACAGGGGCACCACCAGAGCTGCGCTCAGGCGGGAGGTCAACCGACGGGGCAGATGCTGCAGTTCGGCCACGGCTCGCCCACTCGTCAGGATCAAACCGGTGCCGAAGGCCCGGCGCTGGTCCAGAACCTGGCAGAGGGCTTCGGCGTGCCGCAGCGCCAGATGGTGCAGGTCCTCTATGATCAGCAGTCCCTCCTCGGTCTGGGTCGGGGCCGGTTGCTCGTCCCATTCAGCGGCGGAGAGACACCAGACGGGTGCATCAGTCCATCGACTCCACCAGGCCGCCGCTCCTTGCATCAAGTGAGTTTTGCCACTGCCCGGCGGCCCGTAGATCACCACAGGGTAGCTGACAGCCTGGCCCTGGGCCAGTCGGCGTAACAACTCCATCACCGCCTGGACCGCCGCCTGATTCTCCGGGATCAGTTCCACCCCGGGGAGCGCGGATGGGCCTGCCTCCCCTGCTTCCCGCTGGATCGTGTTGCGGGCAGAGGGTTCTTCTCGTGCTTCGGGAGCCCCTCCTGCTTCCGGAGCCTTTGGGGACATGTCCTCGGCCGCCCGGTCCTTGCTTTTGACCATTGGACCTCTTTCGCCCTCCGGACCGCGGCGCGACTTCAGTAACCCACCGCTATTCTAGAAAATCGGTCTGCTGGTGTAAAGATCTGCAGAAATGATATAACTTCTGGAATTGGAATAAGTTGTGTCATCCGTGTTCAGCACGAGCAGGACGAAGAGACTTCCTCACGCGTGACCCCATCCCTCCGTATCTTCGTGGGGAGCTCTGTCTTTGGGAGCTCTGTCTTTGGGGGGTCCAGGATACGGACCACACCGGAGATTTTGAGGAGTCCAGAAGATTCAGAGGCCCGAGAGGTAACGAAGCAGAAGGAACAAGGTGGTAAGACAGGTCAGGACCTGGCCCGCAGACGCTCAACCACGCTGATGATCCGCTGGGCAGCCTCGTCGATCTGCTCCAGGGTCTGAAGGGGGCTGAAACTGAAGCGGACCGCAGAGCGAAGCCGTTCCGGGCCGACGTTCATAGCGTCCAACACCGGACTGGGTAGAAGCGAACCACTGGAACAGGCAGCACCGGTGGAACAGTGGATGCCGGCCAGGTCGAGGGCCATTACGAGCAGGTCCCCCCGGCAGCCCGGAAAGGAGACGTTGAGGGTGTTAGGAACGACGTCGTCGGCATCGATTTCCGGTCCGTTGAGCACCACAGGTGCCGCCTGCTCGACCAGCCGTTGCCAGAGATGCCGGCGTAATTGGGCCAGATGTTGCCGGTGGACTTCCAGCCTCTGGCACATCCACTGCAACGCGGCAGCCAACCCGGCAACCAGCGCTACCGGTTCGGTACCCGCACGTTGCCCCTGTTGCTGCGGTCCGCCCCGCAGAAGCGGTGCAAGGGCACAGCCTTTGCGGATCAGCAGCAGACCGATTCCCGGTGGTCCCCCGAATTTGTGCCCGGAGACCGACAAACTGCCAACCCCCAAACGGTGGAAGTGGACCGGGATTTTGCCGACCGCCTGAGCCGCATCGCAATGAAAATGGACCTGCGGGGGTAACGCCGCTGCCCACTCGGCCACCGGTTGGACTGCCCCGGTCTCATGATTGGCCAGCATCAGACAGACCAGGCGGAGCTCCGCCGGCCACTCCTGCCGCCGCACGATGCCCCGCTCGTCCACCGGCTGCCAATACACCGGTGTCCCTCGCCGTTCCAACAGACGTATCGGTTCCAGCACGCAGGGATGCTCCAGCGGGGACACCACAATTCCGCCGCTTCTGCCCGCTGCCTCCATCGCCCCGAAGATGGCCCAGTTGTTCGCCTCGGTGGCTCCGCTAGTAAAGTACACTTCCTCCGGCAGGGCTCCCAAACAGGCGGCGATCTGCTCCCGTGCCGCTTCCACCACCTGCCGGGCTGCCCGACCTGCTCCGTGAATCGACGAGGCATTCCCCGCTGGCGCCGATTGCATCGCCTCCCACGCCACCGGCAGCATCCCCATCGTCGCATTGTGATCCAGTCCAATCTCCCGCATCTTGCAGTTCTGCCCTCGTGTCCCGTTCTCCCCTAGAGCATTCTAGAGGCCCTTCCCTTTCCCACACTTTGCGACAGCTGGCGGGACCTCTCAGGCTCAAACCTTGCTGTTCTCAAAAATCTGTTCCGAGATACCTCAGGGTCGTTCACGACGACCACTTCGGAAACACTTCTGGGTCGTTCACGACCACCGCCACGGTCCCCTTCTGTTGCCGGGAATGGACTGCTCTCCATAAATTGCATCCTTGAAGACTATTTGCGTCCCTGAAGACTATTTGCGTCCCTGAAGACTATCGACCGACTCCTGGCGCTAAACCGATCCGTCACTTCCGGATGCCGTAGTGGTGTCAGAAGCTGGAGCCGCAGCCACCCCAGCGAACTTGCCGAGGGTCTGATGTTATCCGGAAGCGAACTTGCCGAGGGTCTGATGTCCTCCGGAGTCCGCCGGGGCCTGAGATATGCACCGCATGATTTGGGCATTCGCGCCAGCACCTTCAGCCTTGTTGGTCCTGATTCTGCTTACCCGTGTGGCGGTCCCCGGTCCCACGGATGAAGTTGTCGTTCGTCCCCCGCCCGCGGATGGGCCTCTGGACAATCCCCTCAAAGGGTGGTGTCCGTATCCGAACGCCGGCCCGATTTATCAGCCTTATTCGATGGTGTTCCAGTATATCTCCTGGCGTGAGCTGGAACCGGCCGAGGGGGATTTTCGTTTCGAGGAGTGGGAGAAGTCCTGGGAAAGCGAGGCGGCGAAGGACAAGCATATTGTCTTTCGGGTCTATGTGGATTATCCCAAAAAGCCCTCGGGCCTTCCGGAGTGGCTCCGCACGGCGGGGGTCAAGGAGAGGGCCTATCGGGATTACGGTGGAGGCAAATCGCCCGATTACAATGACCCACGCCTGGTCGCCGCCATGGAACGGCTGATTACCGCCCTGGGGAAACGGTACAACAATCATCCCCGCATCGCGTTCATTCAATTGGGGCTGCTCGGCTTCTGGGGCGAGTGGCATACCTATCCCCGAGCCGAGCTCTACGCTTCCCCCGAAACCGAGCGGCGAATCATCGACGCTTACAGAAAAGCCTTTCCTGCTAAGTCCCTCATGGCCCGTTATGCCAAAGGTTACGCCGGCCGACAGGAATGGCTCGGTTTCCACGATGATATGTTCCCCGAAGACACGGACAACGGCAAGGACTGGAGCTTTCTGGCAGGCCTGCGAAAGGCGGGGAGGACCGAGAACTGGAAAGTGGCTGTCATCGGAGGGGAAATGGTTCCTGGTCAGGCCCGCCGCTGGCTCGGCCCGGACTTTGACACCACGGTGACCATGCTGGAACGTTCTCACTTCACCTGGATAGGCCCCTACTGCCCCGCCCTGGAGAAGGCCCGGGACGAACAGTTCCGCAAACGATGCGAACAGCTCGTCCGCAGGATGGGCTACGAATTCCAGCTCACGGAAGTGCGGCATCCCGCCAGCATCAAGCCCAAGCAGGTCTTTCGACTCTCCCTGCAGGGACGGAACAACGGCGTCGCCCCTTTCTACTATCCGTGGTCTGTGGAATGGGTACTCCTCGCTCCATCCGGCCAGGCGGTCTCGATTCACAAGACAAAGTGGGACATCCGCACGTGGCTGCCGGGGGAGTTCCTCGAACGCACGGAAGTGGGATTCGATGTTCCGCCGGGGAAGTACCGTCTGGCCCTGGGAATCCGCGATCCGTGGAAGGACCGGCCGGCGATCCGCTTTGCTAACGACTTGCCGGTGGTGGATGGTTGGACCGTCGTTTCCGAGATCCAGGTCACCGAATGAGGGATGCAGACGTCTCAGGATCGCCGGCGAATCACCCCTCAGCGGGTTGCACAATCGCTCCTCGGGTTGAGCCACCCCCTTGCTATCTGAGCCTTCCTTCTGGATACTGTTCGTTGGTCTTTGGGGTCAGTTGCAAGTTCGACGGACTCGGATGCGTCTGGGGGAATTCGGGGAGGAACTGCCATGCGTTTAGGCAAACTCATCCTGTGTGTGGCTGGTATCTTGGGCGTGCATTCGCTGGCCCGAGCTGCTGAAGATCGTCCGCCGAACATCGTGCTGGTCGTTGCCGACGACCTGGGCTGGGCGGACCTGAGTTGCTACGCTCCGTCGCTGTGGCAGACGCCCAATCTCGACCGCCTGGCTCAGCAGGGTATCCGCTTCACCCACGCCTACGCCGCCAGTTGTGTTTGTTCGCCGACACGAGCCGCCCTGATGACCGGCCGACACCCGGCACGTCTCCACTTGACCACCTTCCTACCGGGACGCAAAGATTTCCCCGATCAGAAACTGTTGCAGCCGACCATTCGCCAGCAATTGCCGCCGGAAGAAATCACCCTCGCCGAAGTGCTGAAAAAACGCGGTTACGTTTGCGGCCATTTCGGCAAGTGGCACCTCGGCGAGGGGCCAATGGTCAACCCGCTCGCCCAGGGCTTCGACGTCTATAAAGGTTCCGCCGGTCGCTATTTCAACTTCAAAGGCCCCAACCTCGTCGCCCGTTCGGAGAAGGACTACCTTACCGACCGCCTGACCGAAGAAGCGGAACGCTTCCTCGAAGAAAACCGCTCCCGGCCATTCTTCCTGTACCTGCCTCATTTCGCCGTGCACATCCCGTTGCAGGCTAAGGAAGAACTGCTCGCCCTCTACCAGAAGAAAGCCGAGTCGGCGCCGGCCGAATTGTTGCGGAAGAATCCCTATTACGCCGCCGTTTTGCACAGCCTGGATGAAAGTGTGGGCCGCATCTTGCAGAAACTTGACGACTTGAAACTGACCGAGAACACCGTGGTGATTTTCACGTCTGATAACGGCGGGCTGTCGGTCAAAGAAGGGCCGAACACGCCAGCCACCTCCAATGCTCCGTTGCGAGCCGGCAAAGGGCATCTCTACGAAGGCGGCATTCGGGTACCGCTGTTGGTTCGCTGGCCGGGTGTGGTCAAGCCAGGGCGGGTCTGTTCGACACCGGTTCGCACCGAGGACCTGTTCCTGACCCTCGCGGAAATTGCTGGTGCCGAGTTGCCCAAAGACCGCGAACTGGACGGTGTCAGCCTGTTGTCTCTGTTGCGCGGTCAAAGCGAATCCTTGCCACGCGAGTGCCTCTACTGGCACTTTCCGCATTACAGCAACCAGGGCGGCCGGCCCAGCGGTGCGATTCGGTGTGGCGACTGGAAGTTGATCGAGTTTTTCGAGGATGGCCGACTCGAATTGTACAACCTGCGCACCGACGAAGCGGAACAGCACAATGTTGCCGACAAGCATCCCCAATTGCGGGACAAACTCCATCGTCAACTGGTGGAGTGGCGTCAGCGTCTGCAGGTGCAGATGCCCCAACCCCGCCCCGACAAGTGACCGCCCCCCGACACTGCCGCAGTCCGTTGTTCGACACACCTAACCAGGTCCTTTTACCTGGCCGGCTGTTACGTGCTTCAAATCCTTGCATGGCATGATTCATCGTTTGGCTTTTTTCTTAAAAAAGCATACAGCACAGAACCGAGGAGATACGAAGGGGCCACCATGGTAGGGAAAATCTATTTCGCCGAGAATCTCGATGTGCTTCGTACTTTACCGAACAATTCCATAGATCTGATCTACATCGACCCTCCTTTCAACACCGGTAAGGTGCAAAAACGTACCCAAATCAAAACTGTGCAATCCCCCCAGCAGGGAGACCGTACAGGGTTCCAAGGCCGTCGGTATGAAACGATTGTCCTGGGAACAAAAAGTTTCCAAGATTCTTTCGATGATTACCTTGCTTTTCTCGAGCCGCGACTAGTTGAGGCCTACCGTGTCCTGGCCCCGCATGGCTCCCTCTACTTTCACGTAGATTATCGCGAAGTGCACTACTGCAAAATTCTGCTCGACACTATCTTTGGGCGAGAATGTTTCCTCAACGAAATCATTTGGGCTTACGACTACGGCGGACGCCCTAAGGATCGATGGCCTCCTAAACATGACAATATCTTACTTTACGTAAAGATACCAGGACAGCATATATTCAATGTAGATGAAATCGAACGCATCCCCTACATGGCACCGGGACTTGTCGGACCGGAGAAAGCGGCGCGAGGCAAACTCCCCACGGACACCTGGTGGCATACCATCGTCCCGACGAACAGTTCGGAAAAGACCGGGTATCCCACGCAGAAGCCTCTGGGGATTATCCGACGTATTATTCAAGCATCGTCGCGTCCCGGAGACCTCGTTCTCGACTTCTTTGCCGGTAGCGGTACGACGGGCATAGCTGCCTGGGAACTGGGCCGACGTTTCTTACTCGTCGATAACAACCCAGAAGCGTTGGCCGTCATGGCCAGGCGATTCCAGGGTATCCAAGAAATCCAATGGATCGGCTTCGATCCGACACCTTACCGCAAGCACCGCGAAGAAGTTACTCCGCTCTCAAGGACGGTAAGCAGATGAATGTTTGAACGGACGCATCCACTGCCTCGATACCCTCTCTCGTGATACTCCGAAACCATTCGGGCGAATGGGGTCGGCAGGTTCATCTCGTCCGTCTTCGGGGATGCAGGTTGTAGTGGCGGAGCGTTGACATCATGCGGTGCAGCAAGAGGTGGCGGGGCGAGGCCATCCGGTGCAAGAAAATCAGTAAGTCTTTGGGGCTGGGGTTCTGAGCCGACAGGTGCTGGTCGTTACGTCGTCGAGCGCGAACCTGCACGGGAGTGTATCGGAATCGAACCGACTGGGAGCGTTGTTCACACCCCCCACGGGTTTTGAAGACCCGGGCCGGCACCAGCCGTGCAAACACTCCCTCCGCAAACAACCTCATTATTGAGCTATGAAGTCCCATCCCAATCGGCAGCCGGCTTCGAGGCGTTCCATGCGCATCCGGCATTGCGGGATAGAATTCGCACCAGCCTTCAAAGCATTCCATGCGCATCCGGCATTGAAGCGGCCAACGATGACAAGGGACCCAACCGACCCCCTGGGTCGAGGAAGCCCCCTGTTCTCACTCTCCAGAGAGCAAGTAATGTCAGCTTCTCACCCTTCCGGGAGTAAATGGAGGAGGGGGCAGGCTTTGCCAAGGTGTGCTGGGGTTGGTCGGTCGGCTCGGTTGGGGTTGGCAAAGAACTGGGGGCGGGTACTGGCCCACGAGGTTGTCCATTCAATTTGAATGTATTGGCCCACTCTAAAGGCGTGTTGATTGTGTCGAATACTTACTTGACTGCGATGGTGTGTTGTTCTAAAATGGGGCGTGATTCGTAACCCATCGAATATCCGCCCATCACCTGAGAAGGGGATTCAGGGAGGGGTGGGGCAAATGGTTCCCAGACTACGTGGGGGCACTCTCGAGCTTTGGGGCTGCTGTGAGGCATGCCCCGGTGGCTTGGGTGAGAACAGCGCTGATCTGTCGCTATCTCGGGGGACTGGACCAGGAGAGATCCCATGATCGGCAGCCAGGCGGTGGGTGTCCGTGGGTTTCGGCGGGTGTGGCTGGGGTTGCTGGGGCTGGTGATGGTGGGGGTGGCATGGGGACAGCCGCCGGTTGCGCCTGAGCGACCGTCTGCCGATGATGCGGTGCCTCTGACCAGCGGCATTCAGGTGCTCAATAACGTGCCCATTGCGGTCGGCCCCCACACTTACAAAGCCCGGCTGCAGTACATTCCCCTGCCTTCCTCCAATCAGGTGGTCCTTTTCCCCGTGTGGGTGGTGACCAACGTGGAGGTGGAGGAGGACGGCAAGTGGCGACCCTTGACGCCTCAGGATAAGTGGCCGGTGAACTCGAAGGACAAGTTGCCCAGACTGCGGGTGACGGTCAAAAACTTGATGGCGGATGGGGAGGCGCGGGAGAAGATCATGCAACGGGTGCGGCAGGAGGTCGAGAAGAAAAACAACATGAAAAATCCGGGGATAGTGGATCCGAAGCTGGATGAAGCCAGTTTGAAGCTGCGTCTGTTTGTTTACCTGGAAGAGCCGGGGGAGGATCGGGTGATCAGCAACGAGGCCCGATTATCCAAGACAGCGTTGAGTGATGACAAGGGAAGTCGGGTGATCGTGCCGTTGGACGGGGAGCAGTTGCGAAGTTTAGGGGAAGCGAAAGTCGGTTGGGGGGATGTGCTGGTGGAGGTGTTGGGGCCGATGCATGCGCGGTTGGAAAAGCAACTGTTGCAAGCTCAGTTGCACCTGATGCAACAGCAGTGGACGCAACTGCGCAACCGCCTCCGTCCGCAGGGTTCGTCGTTGGGGGAGCCGCAGGTGTTGTTGTTGCCACGCTCGGGGGAGGGGCAAAGCCAGCAGATGATGTTGCAAGGGTGGTTGTGGCAGCAGTGGCATGTCGAAATGAAAGTGCGGGCCGGCGTGGAGGCAGAACATGTCCGCTATTTGTTGGAACAGTTGGTGGGGATGGCCTGTGAGGAGATCACGCAGGGGAGTTTGCAGGACCAGCAGGTGGTGTCGGTGTTGTTGAATCAACAGGTGGTGCTGACGGGGACACTGGGAGAAATCCGCAAGCTAGCTCGGGCGGAAGCCGAGGAGCGGAACCAGCAGGTGAAACAGTTGATCAAGCAGCATCGGAATTATCAGCAAGGGAACAAACTGGCGCTGGGAAAGGCGGTACGGATATTAGGGCTCTTTGGTTCATCGGAGAAGAATCAGCGTCAGGTGCAAGATGATGAACAATTGTGCGAGGATGTGAATCAGGCGTTGAAGCACTTGCAGGAGTATTTTGAAGGGAGGGTGCCGGTGGTGATGGGCATCCGTTTGGATCAGGAGAGTGTGGGCCAGCGGGTGAAACAATTGCAAGGTCAGGTGAATGTGTCTCAGTTCATCACGGCGTGGATCACCCATACCTGGCCGGCGTTGC
>Ga0209017_10002598_pt1 | contig 11320 bp, 7 predicted proteins | sample YNPBryunderm2012_FD_185812 | JGI IMG/M metagenome (GOLD analysis project Ga0209017, IMG submission 185812) | Anoxygenic and chlorotrophic microbial mat microbial communities from Yellowstone National Park, USA - YNP Bryant MS undermat 2012... ... | reverse complement strand
CTTCCCACCGCGAGCCGGAAATGCCGCCGCAAAAGTCCCCCTAAAACCGACCTTGGCACAGCTATCGGCCCGCACGGAGAGCACAGCGGCCAGGGCACTGGCCCTTTGCCCCTTGCCTGTGGCACCCCCTCACCAAAGGTCTCTGCGGTGTTTGGTCGCTCGTTCCCTCCTGATCATCCGGCTCAGCGGCATCTTGGCGACCCATGGCCCCGGTCCTGCTCAGGACGTACCGCTTTCATCCTTGCCCTCGGCTTCGCAAATGCAGGGATCGCCGCTTGAGACGTGCTCTACTGCCTCAATACCTTGGCTGCTACCATCGCCCTAAACGGCCAGCTTCCTCCGCCGCAGCCTTGCGCGAGCCCTCGACGGTCAGATTCAAACCTCCCATATCGCGTGCTCAGGCAGTTCACAAAAGACCCAGCCGGCAGGACCCCTGACCGCCCAAGAGGTTTGAGGGTTCGACCCATTCGTGGTATATCTGCCTGGCCAAATGAATGCAGCACTGCTTGAACATTCCGGGCCGAACACTCTGCGGCGGTCTTGGAACGGTGGACTGGTCGAGCTGCCCACGCTCGGCCTGACCGTGGATGTCCGGGGCATGCAAATCCCTGGCTCTTACGTGGAGGCCTTGGCACCGGCTTTTCATCGGGCCTTCGAGGAAATGCGCGCCCTGGAAGCCGGAGCCATCGCCAACCCAGATGAAGGCCGCAAGGTTGGCCATTACTGGCTGCGCAACCCGGATCGAGCCCCCAGCCCCGAGATCTCTGAGCAGATCCGCCGAACCGTCACACAAATCAGAGCATTCGCCCAAGCCGTCCACTCGGGAGTGGTCTGCGGCCAACACGGCCCGTTTCGAAATCTGCTGTTGATCGGCATCGGCGGCTCAGCTCTGGGCCCACAAATGGTGGCCCACGCACTGGGAGACCCGGACACCGACCGGCTCAAGCCGTACTTTTTCGATAACACTGACCCTGATGGCATGAACCGGACGTTGCGTCTATTGGAGAATCAGCTGGGTCAGACGATCTGTATCGTTATCTCAAAGTCGGGTGGAACCAAGGAAACCGCTAACGGACTCAAAATCGCGCGTACCGCTTACGCCCACCACGGACTCCAATTCCACCAACACGCCGTAGCAATCACCCAAGAAAACAGTCAACTCGACCGCCAGGCAACTGCTGAATCCTGGCTGGCACGATTCCCCATGTGGGATTGGGTCGGAGGCCGTACCAGCGAAACCTCAGCCGTCGGCCTGCTACCCGCCGCATTACAAGGATTCGACATTGACGCACTCCTTCTAGGCGCACGATCATGCGATGCTGTAACGATATGCGATAACGTTTATGTAAACCCAGCTGCACTCCTAGCATTGGCTTGGCACTTCTCTGGTAACGGTAATGGCACCAAAGACATGGTCGTCATACCCTACAAAGACCGCCTTGAGCTTTTCCCCAAATACCTCCAGCAGCTTGTCATGGAGTCGCTCGGCAAAGAGCTCGACCGCAACGGGCATGTCGTCCACCAAGGCCTGACCGTCTTCGGGAACAAAGGCACTACCGACCAGCATTCCTACGTTCAGCAGCTCAGAGACGGATTGCCTAACTTCTTTGTGACCTTCATCGAGGTTCTCCGACACCAAAACGGCCCCCCAGCCTTGATGGAGCCAAACGTGACCGCAGGGGATTACTTGCACAGCTTCTGCTCAGGGACATCAAAGGCCATTGCCGAAAAGGGTAGGGGTGTCATCCGCATCACAGTGGACTCCATCAGCCCTTTCACCATCGGATGCCTTATCGCACTCTTCGAACGGGCCGTCGGCCTGTACGCTTCCCTGGTCAACGTCAACGCCTACCATCAGCCAGGCGTGGAGGCTGGAAAAAAGGCTTCCGAAAAGGTCATCCTCATCCAGAAACGGATCCTAAACCACTTTGCACAAAACCGCGGCAAGCCATTGACCAGTGCAGAACTTGCCCAAGCACTTGAGCTTGAATCCGAATCTCAAGAAATCCACGAGCTTTGCCTGATGCTGGCCCACAACCCGGCCAGCGGAATCCAAGCCATTCCAACCCGGCAGACCCTCTTCTTCCGTGCCTACTGACTTTTTCCCATTCCCCAAAGCTTACGACGTCATTGTAATTGGCGGTGGTCACGCCGGGATCGAAGCCGCATTGGCCGCTTCCCTAATGGGCTGTCAGACGCTGCTTCTGACACTTAACCCCGACTCCATTGGCCAAATGTCCTGTAACCCTGCCATCGGTGGCTTGGCCAAAGGCAACTTGGCACGTGAGGTGGACGCCCTCGGCGGTGAGATGGGCATCAACACTGACATGACCGGACTGCAGTTCCGGATGCTCAATACCACCAAGGGTCCCGCTGTTTGGGCGCCACGCGCCCAATGCGATAAAAAGGCTTACCAGCTTCGCATGAAATGGGTCTGCGAACGACAGCCCAACCTCGACATCATGCAGGCCGAGGCCACCGATTTGATCGCAGACAGCGGCGAGATCGTCGGTGTCCGCACTTCCTTGGGAGTCGAATACAGAGCCCGCTCCATAGTGGTCACCACCGGCACCTTCCTCAAGGGGCTCATGCACATCGGATCTACCCAGCTGCTAGGAGGACGGGCCGGCGACAAAGCCGCCACCGGCATCAGCGAGTCCCTCCGGAGAATGGGACTCGAATTGGGCCGACTGAAAACTGGAACACCTCCGCGTCTCCTCCGCAGTTCCATCGATTTCTCGAAAACCGAGCCCCAGCCCGGCGACGAACCGGTCCCCTATTTTTCCCACTGGAAGGAGGAATTGTTCCACGTGGAACATCCCATCGTCAGATTCCCATTCCCATCTACCGCCGGGCCCTACCCTCCAGGCTCCATCCTCGCCCAGCTCGGCCGCCAAATGAACTGCCACATCACCTATACCACCGCCGCTACGGCCGACCTCATCCGCGCCAACCTTCACAGGTCGCCACTCTACAGCGGCGTCATCCAAGGAATCGGCCCCAGATACTGCCCCTCCATCGAGGACAAAATCGTCAAGTTCGCCGATAAGGAGCGTCACCAGATTTTTCTCGAGCCCGAGGGAATTTCGACCGACGAAATCTATGTCAACGGCCTTTCGACGTCACTGCCCTTCGACGTGCAAATCCAACTGGTCAAAACCGTCATCGGGTGTGAAAACGCTGTGATCCTTCGCCCCGCGTATGCGGTCGAGTACGACTACGCACCCCCTACGCAACTAACCCCCTACTTGGAAACCAAGGTCTGCAAGGGACTTTTCCTGGCTGGCCAGATCAACGGTACCTCCGGCTACGAAGAAGCAGCCGCCCAAGGCATCCTCGCAGGCATCAACGCCGCACGCCGTGCTCAAGGCAAACCACTCATCACCATCGGACGTGAGCAAGCTTATATCGGCGTCCTTATCGATGACCTCGTCACCAAAGGCACCTCAGAACCCTATCGCATGTTCACATCCAGGGCCGAATACCGCCTGCTCCTGCGCCAAGACAACGCCGATCTGCGGCTCTCGGCCTTGGGTTACGAAGTCGGGCTGCTCCCGGAGAGGCGCTACGCCCGCGTCCGCGCCAAACAACGGGCCATCGCAGAAGAGCTCCTTAGGCTCCAAACCACCCGACACGGCACTCAAACCTTGGCCCAAATCCTCAGTCGCCCCGAGACGCGTTACAGGGACCTGCCCGGTGCCCGACCTGACCTCGACCCTGAAGTGATCCATCAAGTTGAGGTCGAAATCAAATACGCAGGCTACATCGAACGGCAAAAGGCCGAAGTGCTCCGATTCAAGTCATTGGAAGACAAGGGCATCCCAGACGACTTCGACTACAGCTCCATACCCAGCCTGCGGTTGGAAGCCCGACAAAAACTCTCCACCATCCGGCCCCGCACACTGGGTCAAGCCGCCAGAATCTCCGGAGTCTCACCAGCCGACGTGGCCATCTTGGCCGTCTGGCTCAAACGCTACGGAGCGGGGCATTCCAAGGCCAACCAACCCGCTCATACCTAAGGCCAGCCCCTCGGCCCTGGCACCCTCGGGTTAAGCCCTCCGGCCTTTACTGATACTCACCAGCCAAGTCCTTAAGGCCAGAAGGGAAAACAGATCAGAACTGGGTGACATTGATGGCCTTGTTAGGAGCTCCCAAGAGAATCCAAAAGGCACCATGCAAAATGCTAAAGCACCAGCCCGCAATCACCACCGGGCTGGTGCTGGGAAACCAACGAACCTCAGGTGCACCCCGATGCACCCGGGTCTGAAGGTGATCCTTAGGCCTGCGCAACCCAACGACGCCGCGCAAAGCCCATTCCCACAACCGCAAGCCCCAACAGCCCCAACGCACTCCCCGCTTCTGGCACCCGATTGCACAGCCTGTACTCAATGTTGTCGACGATCTCGATCAACCCGGTGATACCGCCGGGACCCGTGGTGAACGGATTTCCTTGAGCGTCTCCGTACCAGAAGTACGCGCGATCGAAGCAGGTACCGCTCCAGCCAATGGTTTGGTTCATGATGTCGTCCAGGTTGAGTGGTGACCAGACAGTGGCCAACAGGGTGGCGCCACTCCAAATCTCCAACCATGCACGATCCGTCGCATTGGCCCAACCGGGGTCATCGTTTCCGAACCAGAGCAAGATCGAATCCACAGGGCTGAGGAAATCGATCTGCAGCTTGCTTCCGTCAAAATCATCGAAGACAGCCAACGACTGACCCAAACCTTGAGATCCGAAATTTCCTACCAACAGATCGGTTCCAGCCGTGTCGCTGAATTTCACCAGTGGATGCCCCGCCGGCGACCACCCATTGGGCTTAAACCCGGGTACGTCCGCCTCGAAATCAATCAAGGCCGCCTAACTGCTTAGCCCAGCAATCGCCACGAAGGCTGCCATCGCTACACTCTTCTTCATTCAGTCCTCCATTCTTTTGGTTGATCGCATTCGCTTTCGCTGTTTCTGCGGCACTAATGCTCGATTGCCACATCACCAGCAATGCCAACAGTGTCAGCACGAATCGTGCCACATGGTCTCGATCATTGCCACATCTAGTTGATGTACAGCATATTACAAATTCGATGTGATGGCTAATCTCATGCATGAGACTGGTGAAATATTGAAGGTGTAAACTAAACCGACTCTTTGAAGGCCCTTGTGCAACCGAATGCCCTGGCACGGAAACGCAACTTATTGTGCTTCAATAGGTTGGCTCAGTTTCGCAAAAGTGTAAGCCAGTTCGACACACAAGCCGACGGCTGTCCATTACTTTGTTGCATGTTCTTGATAACCAGCCGAATCCAATGTGTCAGGCCGACTGACACGTGGTCGCTCCGGGCGTTTTCTTAGCCCCCTTTTTGCCAAGCGAGCTGCCAAGTCATGGCCAGCTTCGTCCATGAATTTCCGCCGGAAGTCCCGGGGCTTGGGCGTTGTCACACCACCGCTGGTCGGGGCCGGCTCCGCTCGCCCCCCGTGGCGCGAATCAGAAAAAGCAGCGCTCCCGCAGGACAGCGGATACCAAGCCGGTCTCCCACACCCCACGCCTAAAGCCCGAACTCACTGGATCTGCTCACCGAAAGAAGAAGAGATCCTCGCCCAACCATTCATCTAGTTGCTGGCATGGGGGCAAGACCCGTGGCCGTTGGTGGCGGTGACGTACCCAAAAGTGCCAAGAAAGCTTGGTCCAGTGGGCAGGTATATCCCCGGCTTGTCGACTTTGGAGAGTCCCTACTGGACATTCCTTGCCATCGACTCCCTCGGACTGAAGCCTGTCAAATCCGGCAGCAGAGCCCCACGCCCGCCCTAAGTTTTTCTAGAACCCTCCACGTTAACGCATTTTGGAAATCCCGTCCTCTGGCCGATGGGCATGCTTGCGATATCTGATCGAGAAATCGGACGCCGAGTTTGAATGGCGGCCGTACATGGTCATCACCAACGACGCCAGGGTGGTAACCTTTACGGACCAGATCGAGTCCAATGCCGCCGCATTCTACCGGTCCCGAATCCTGGATTGACCGCCGCGCGCGGCACGGCTGTGGAAGGCCTCTGCCCCAGGGCCAAAAATTTCAAAGCCGGCAGAGATAGAACCAGCTCCCAACCTAAGGCCGCCAACCCGCCCGAGCTGGTCCATCGAGGCGATCCACGCTGCGGCTGCTCCCGGGACAGCCTTCCAAGCCCGGCGGCCCAGCGACATCGTCGGGTTCTTTCCACGGACGGCTCACTCCTAAGCCGGGAAGCTCCCGGTACCCTCAGAATTGATCGCGCATTGCCGTGGCCTGGTCTCTACGCCCCGAGACTGGGCAAGGAGGTCCTTGGGCCTACGTCAAGATAGCTCTTCGATCGGCTTCGTCCCCCAGGGAATGCGGGTTGCGGCCCCGCCGCAACCGAGAACGAAGGAGAGGAAGTGCAGCACGAGCCCGGCCCAGCCCGGCATTTAGCTCGTGACCGGGCCTGCCGCCTTACCCCGGGCGACCAGATCTCACGCAAACCGAACCCCCGGCCTCTGCCCGGGTGAAAGGAATTAGGCTCCGCCGCTCAGTCAGTGGATTCAGGGGCCGGACGGCTCAACAACTGCCGCAGGACGAAGGGGAGGATGCCGCCGTGGCGGTAATAATCGATCTCGATGGGCGTATCGATGCGGCACTGCACGGGCACGGTTTCTTCCCGTCCGTCGGCACGCCGGATCCGCAGAGTCAACACCTGCTGGGGTTGCAAATTCGGGCCAAGATCGGGCAGATCGTACCACTCGGTGCCGTTCAATCCCAGGCCCTGGGCGCTCACGCCTTCCGGGAATTGGAGGGGCAACACGCCCATGCCCACCAGGTTGCTCCGGTGAATTCGTTCGAAGCTGCGGGCAATGACGGCCCGCACCCCGAGCAGGCGCGTCCCCTTGGCCGCCCAGTCGCGTGACGAGCCGGTGCCGTACTCGTGGCCGGCCAGGACGACCAGAGGAATGCCCCGCCGCTGGTATTCCATGGCCGCGTCATAGATCGGTAGTTTGATGCCTTCCGGTTGCAGCAGCGTGAAACCACCTTCCTCTCCGCCCAGCATCAGGTTCTTGATACGGACATTGGCAAAGGTGCCGCGGGTCATGACGCGATCGTTACCCCGCCGGCTGCCGTAGCTGTTGAAGTCGGCAAAAGCCACCCCCTGCTCCAACAGGTAGCGTCCCGCTGGAGAGTCCTTCTTGATGGCCCCGGCTGGCGAAATGTGATCGGTGGTCACGCTGTCCCCGAAAATTCCCAGGGCACGGGCTCCGATCAGCGGCTGGATACCGGGCGGCTCCAGCGCGAAATCCTGGAAGAAGGGCGGTTCTTGGATGTAAGTGGAGTGGGGGGACCAGTTGTACACGAGGCCGGTGGGGGCGGGGATTTCGTTCCATTTGGGATTTTGCCGCGCAAAGTCGCGGTAGAGTTTGCGGAACAGCTCGGGCCGCAGGGCCTCGTTCATCACGGCTTGCACCTCCTCGGCCGTGGGCCATAGATCGGCGAGAAACACCGGCACGCCCTGCCGATCGTACCCGATCGGCTCGCAGCTCATGTCGATGTCGGCTCGTCCCGCCAGTGCAAACGCTACCACCAGCGGCGGCGACATCAAGAAATTGGCCTTGATGCTGGGGTGGATTCGGGCTTCGAAGTTCCGGTTGCCTGACAACACGGCCGCGGCCACGAAGTCGTGCTCTTGCAACGTCTGTTCGATGACTGGATCCAACGGCCCGGAATTGCCAATGCAGGTGGTGCAACCGTAGCCCACCACATGGAACCCCAACCGGTTCAGGTACTTTTGCAGCCCGGTCCGCTTGAGGTACTCGGACACCACCCGCGACCCGGGGGCCAGGGAGGTCTTGACCCCAGGGGGGACCTTCAATCCCAGCTCGACCGCCTTTCGCGCCAGCAGACCGGCCGCCAGCATCACGCTAGGGTTGGATGTGTTGGTGCAGCTCGTAATCGCGGCGATCAGCACCGTGCCCGTGCCCACCCGGGCCCGGCGCCCCGTCGAGGTCCGGATGGTCACAGACCGCCCGTAGTCGCGCCGGCTTTTGCCGAACCCGCCGTCCGTGAGAGGGCGCTGGAGGGCGCGGAAGAACTCCCGGCGGAGGTTGGGCAACTCGATCCGATCCTGCGGCCGTTTGGGCCCCGCCACACTCGGCGTCACCGTGCTCAGGTCAAGTTCCACCACCTGGGAATAGTCCACTTGACCCGGCTGCGGGATACCCCACAGGCCCTGGGCCCGGTAGTAGGCCTCGTACAGGCGGCAATGCTCCTCGCTGCGGCCAGTGGCGCGCAAATACTCCACGCACGCCTCGTCGATCGGGAAAAAGCCCATCGTGGCCCCGTATTCGGGAGCCATGTTGGCGATCGTGGCCCTGTCCACTACCGGCAGCGCCGCCGCGCCGGGACCGAAGAACTCCACGAACTTGCCCACCACCTTGGTCCGCCGCAGCAACTGCGTGATCGTCAAAGCCAGATCCGTGGCCGTCGAACCCTCGGGCAGGCTGCCCGTGAGGTAAACCCCCACCACGTCCGGCGTCAAAAAGTACACCGGTTGCCCCAACATGCCGGCCTCGGCCTCGATGCCGCCCACGCCCCAGCCCACGATCCCAAGGCCGTTGATCATGGTGGTGTGACTGTCTGTACCTACCAGGGTGTCCGGGTAATACAGGGGCGGTTCCCCGGGGTCGTCGGCCACACTCAGCACCCCCTTTGCCAGGTACTCAAGGTTAACTTGGTGAATGATTCCAATACCGGGCGGGATTACCCGAAACGTTTCGAAAGCCTGCATGCCCCATTTGAGAAACTCGTACCGTTCCCGGTTGCGCGCAAACTCCAGCTCCAAGTTCCGCTGCAGCGCTTCCGTCGACCCATACGCGTCCACCTGCAACGAATGATCCACCACCAGGTCCACCGGCACCAGGGGCTCGATCAGCTTGGGATTCCGGCCCATCCGCGCCACAGCCGATCGCATGGCCGCCAAATCCACCAACAACGGGACCCCTGTAAAATCCTGCAACACGATCCGAGCCACCACGAACGGGATCTCCTCCGTCCGCGGAGCCTGCGGTCGCCACGCCGCCAGCGCACGCACGGCTGACTCCGGGACCCGGCGGCCGTCGCAATTGCGAAGCACCGACTCCAACACCAGCCGTAGCGAAACCGGTAACCGGGAGATCGGGCCCAGCCCGGCCTTCTCCAGTTGCGGCAGCGAGTAAAATCGGCCCCTTCGGCCGTCGCCCACCTCGAACGTTTGCAACGTATCCCAAAGATTATGCAACCTGCTCATGACTTGTGTCCGATGCGCCCTTGAATCCCGAGCGCAAGCACAGACCCCAACTCTGGCCTCCCCACGCCAACCCGTCAAGCGACGAAGGCAGCAAAGGATCCAAGGCGGCGCTTTTTTTTGAGCCCCTACGAGAGTAAGCCACACAGAAAAACGCTTGATCCCTCGACGTTCCCGCGGTGCTGACGGGCACAAATCGCGCGAATGTGGAGGGTTGTTCAAAAGGTGGATTGGACCCTGTGGAAGGGAATCTACCGACCCGGGGGGCTGCCTGCCACCGGCCACTTCGGAGGTTGCGGGGCGCAAAGAGCTCAGCAGGCGGAGCTTTGCTGTCCTCAGGCCGATACCGCCTGTTCGGGTGTACCTACCCCCGGCCGGGATAAAACCCGGCTATCTGAGGGGAAATGCTGTCGAGTAGGCAAACGAACGGGGGCGGGTGTGGAACGGGCCAGAAAGACAGGGGCGGGACAGTAGGAGCCCAGGCGCGGTCCCGCTCCTCGACAGCGCCAGCAACTTGGGCGCACTCCAAACGCTGCGACAGTTCGAGGGCGCCGTTCGCGGTCGCGGCAGCGCGTGGGGTGCGGCGGCTTGCCGCCGCTGTGTGAGGCGAGCGAGGGTGGAAGCCGGCGCTCCAGTGGGATGCTATCACCACGAGGGGAAGCACGGGCGTTCGGGGCTCGAGCGGGGAAGGCCGTTACGCACGGGAACGTTGGCGCGTTAGTGTGTTCTAATTGCGGGAGCACCCGCAGCCGAGGGACGATCGCAGTGCGCAACGGTGGACAGAAGCGCTGGGCAGTGGACGCGAGATGCTGGGAGGATTGGCGTCCGTTCCAGCAGACCGGCCAGTTTGGGGATCCGGCCAGGGAGGAAGGTCTGTAGGGTTGGGAGACTTTTTGGCGAAACGAGTGCTGGTTCGTGCTGCTCCCGCAAAGCCTCCATGCCAAGGGGGCCAAAAACTGAAATGCGCCTGACCAAGGAGGGCGCTGTCGCTTTTTTGAACATTCTTCGACCATCCAAGGATTCTCGCCGCGCAGAGCCGTGGAGATGTTGAGGGGTACCCGCGTTTCAATCGGTGTTCTGTTGTGATGCCTCGAAGGCGAAACGCGCCTGACCCGGGATTCAAGAAATGCTTGAAGGGAGATCGGGCCGCTCGCGCTTGGGGGTGAGCGATCCCGCCCTGCGAGCTTCCATCGCCTTGTCCGGGCCGGCCCAGTCGCCCTTGGACAAAACCCGATCCCGGCGGCACCCGCGCGAGCCCTCCGGAGTGCATCCCGGCTGGCGGAGAAGGTTTCATGGTGGCAAACAACGGTCCAGCAACCGATCCAGCACCAGCCGCGGCCGCTTTGGAGTCGGCCCGACCAGACGGGAAAGGTCGTGTCGCGAACCCGCTGCGTGTGCTGACACTCCGCCTGGAACAAGGCCAGGCGGATCGGGGCTCCACACCCCCAGCACCGCCACGACACAGACCGATCTCACCCGCGATTTGTCTTCGGGCAGACTAACGCCCAGCCGCTGATGACAGATCGCCACAATGCCCCACCCTGGTACCGGCTCAACCGCAACCACTGCGTCAGGTTCAACCGGTGGGCCGGCCGACTGGTGACCAACTAGTGGCGCGTGGTGATGCCTTTTCCGTGCGCGGCAATGGTGCGAAGCATCAAGGCCAGTTGCGCTGCACCCGCCTGGCCCAGTTGTGCGGGCGTGACCTCGTGCACAATGATCCAGCGTTGGGTCCGCGCCCCGCCCACCCCCCAGCCAAGCCGTCACAAGCCGCCCTGCCCTTCGTTCGCGCCAACCCTCAGCACCCGTGTGCTCGCGCAATCTCCTACGGCATCAACGGACGAAACACCCGCACCCGGTAAAATTGCTGGCTGCCAAAATCGTCAAAGCCGACACTGCTCGCTCCAGGCGTTGGGAAGGTCACCAGGTTCGTCCAGGCGCCCGGCGGCGTCAGCGCCGACCGATAGTCGACCGCGTAAAAGCGCGTCGGCTGCGCCGTCCATTGCAGCACGTTGTAGGTGGGCGTCGGCGTGCCCCGACTGAAAT
>Ga0209017_10002596_pt1 | contig 11329 bp, 8 predicted proteins | sample YNPBryunderm2012_FD_185812 | JGI IMG/M metagenome (GOLD analysis project Ga0209017, IMG submission 185812) | Anoxygenic and chlorotrophic microbial mat microbial communities from Yellowstone National Park, USA - YNP Bryant MS undermat 2012... ... | reverse complement strand
TAAGCACCCAGCCCTTAGACGGGAAGCGTCGAGGTGAGTGGATTTGAACCACCGACCCCCTGCTCCCAAAGCAGGTGCGCTACCGGGCTGCGCTACACCTCGCCAGCGGTGAGGGCGGGATTCGAACCCGCGGTACGGCCTTTCAGCCGTACATCAGTTTAGCAAACTGACCCCTTCGGCCACTCGGGCACCTCACCCCGCTACAAAGGTACATACTTTCCCGCACCTGCAAGCACCCCTCACCGAATCCCCGCAAAGGGAAGAAACGGCCTTCGCCGCCGCTCCGACAGCCGTACCACCAGCACGCTCACCTCATACAGCCCCCATAAAGGCAGCGCCAAAAGAAGCTGACTCAGCACATCCGGCGAAGGCGTCAGCACCCCCCCCAGCACCACCGCCGCTAAAATCGCATAGCGCCGCCAACGTATCAGCCCCTCCGCCGTCACCACCCCCGCCCACGACAAACCCCACAAAAGCACCGGCAACTGAAACGCCAAACCCGACGCCAAAACCGTCTGCACGATTAGCCCAATCACATCCCCTATCCGCCAAATATTCTCCACCTCCGACATCAGCTGAAAACCCATGAAAAACCGCATCATCAAAGGTACCAGCACATAATACCCAAACAACACCCCCACAAAAAACAGCCCCGAAATATAAAATACTATTCCCTTCAGCGCCCGTGCCTCATGCCGGTACAAGCCCGGCCGAATAAACTGCCAAACCTGCCAGACTATGTACGGAAACGCTATAATCACCCCTATCGCAAACGATAGCACCAATGCCTTCAGAAACTGCTCGGACGGCGCAATCGCCTGCAAACGTACCCGCGCCATCCTCTCTACACACGCCCCAACCCGACACAATACCCGAAAAGTTATAAAATCCGACTGCATCGGCGCTAAAACAACCTTCTCCAGAATCCAGTTTAGCTTCCAGAAAGCCACAACTACACCTATCCCGACTGCAATCAGACTCCGAATAAGCCGTGTCCGCAGCTCATCCAGATGCGCCCAGAAAGGGAGGTTTCGTTCCTGATCTAACGGCATTAGAAACGAATATGCAGAATCTGGTAGCCGTTTTTCCCGGGACGGGCCAGCGCAAAAACCATATAATCCCGAGCAGAGATGCGGGCAGCTCTACCGGGAAGAATCAGGAGGTCGCCCGCTGTATTCTGGGCCAAGTCTTTGCTGAGGGCTTCGCCTGTCTCTCGATTGATGGCATAAGCGCGCAGCACCCCCTTGCCCGTGCGCTCGGTCAGGAAGAGGATCGTAAGAAAAGTCTCTGACAAGTGGCTCAGATGCCCTACCGCTTCGGGGAGAGGCTCGCGCTGACGCTTGTCGATGAGATAGCTCCACATAAGCCTCAGGCTGTCAGCAGCAAAGTCCCAACGGGTAGCCCATACCTCGTCGGCTATGGCTGTTCCACCTCTCTGGCGGCGATCTTCCCAGATTAGGTAGAAAGACGAGTCAGACCCCGCCCAGAAGCCCACCAGCTGCGGCTGAATGGGGTCTTTAGAGCGTGTAAGGACCTCCTTAGAGAAGGGAGCCTTTCCCACCACGAGTTGAGTCGTATCAGCAAAGTTCTGCGGCAAGTACGCCAGGCGCCAGGCGCCAACGGGGCCCTCCTCGGTGGGGCGATTCTCGGTAGCCGGCAGGAGAGCAGCCATCCACACGCCTTTGTTAGTGAGCCGAAGGGCTGACTGCACCCATAACGTATCCCCCTCAACCTGCCAGCTTCGGCTGGTGCGCGCACGCGGATCGTACAACATCAGCTGCGGCACCCGCCGCCCCGCCGGCAAAACCAACACCCAGACGCGCGCCTTATTGTCCGGCTGGGCCGCTAATATCCGCCCCCCCACAGACCAGTCACTTTCACTGGCAACCTTCCGCCCATTCTCGCTCCAGATTACAAACCATGCCCGCCCCCCTTGACCTTTTTTATCTACCTCCTGCGCATACCACAAAAAGTATGTGCTATCCGGGCTGAGCGCATATTGTCCCTCCGCCGTCGTAGGCCGTTCATAAATAGAGATGGGCGTCCATTTAGGCAGGAGGGGCTGGCCCTTGTGATTATAGAAGCGGGCCACTTCCTGAATAACGCCTTTATTGAGGGGGTCTGCCTCGTACGACAGCACGACCACCCCCCGAGCCATCGGTAGGAGCCGAATAGGTCGCCCCGCCCCCGCTGCCGGAATATCCAGCAAGACGCTCCACACTTCATTGTAGTCTGTGTCCAGACATTCCAGGTAGTAGCCGGTCTTGGGTTTGAGCTTCCCCTGCACGAAGTACTCCACAAAGGCCATGCGATTAGGCCCGGCAGGCACCGGGCTCTGCGGAAGACCCACCTTCTCTACCTCATACCCCTCCGCCTCTATCTGCGTACGACTGACAATCTTCTGCCCTAAGACTAACCCCACCCCTACCACCAGCATCAGAGCGCGCATCCCGACAAAGTTAGCCGGAACGGGAGATTTATACCCGCCGCTTTTCTTGTCTTTGCGAAACCTGTCCCAGAATCACCTGCGCAGGAGAACCTAAGAAAGCGGCTGTACCTGTCCTTGCGTAGCCTCCACTTTCCGCTGCAGGAAGGCCTTCCAAAAGCGGATGCCATTTTCGCTGCATACAGCAGCAGCGAGCGCCTCCGGGGAAAGGCCCGTGTCCCGATACAGGTCTCGCCGCCCCTGAAAGTAGCTCACCAGCCCCGGATACAGCACCGAGGGATACTCCAACACCGTCGGCACCGCATCTATGGGGTCAATAAACCCATCAAAGTCGCTTCCGATGCAGATGCACCGGATAGCCGCTTGCGGCGAAAAGCCATTCCTCGTGAGGAGCGTGTAGATGTACTCTATGTGCTGCGTCAGGGGTAGAAGAGGCGGATACACACCCCGACGAACCTCCTCTAAGAGCTTTTCGCCGGCAAGTACCCGCTCATCTAAGATTAAGCCGATAAGCCCCCCGCTACGCGCAATGGCTATGATGTCTTCGTCATGCAGGTTGATATCCCAGGGATTGAAGGTAGTGCTCTGACGCCGCTTCCGGGCCGTATCCCGAAGAGAAGGGCACGACTGGCCCGATACCCCTACATGCGAGGCCACCACCGGCATCCCATACTCCCGCGCAATCTCATACACCTGCCGCCGAGCAGTATGATCGCAGTGCTTGACATCAATAAGGATATGCCGCTTGTAGGCTTCCTCTACGAAGCTCACGCCATAGGCCGTCAGCCCCCGATACCGCCCCAAGTGCTCTACGGTACGATAAGGATTGGGGAGGATGTTCTGAAGGCCTTTGAACTCCACCGCGCGGGCCGGGGTAGCCAGGTCATTGTAAACCATATGCACCAGCGTAATCAGGTGCACATGCCGAGTCGCCGCCCAATCCAGCCGCTCCCGAATCAGCTCCCGACTTAGCTCCGCAAAATCATCATAAGTAAAACCCCGTATCTTCGGAAACTTATAATGCCGATACTCAAAACCCAGTGCATGAGCCCCTTCAATGGCCAGGATGATAGCGATTTTTTTCGGATCTTGTAGCGCCTGGTCAATATCTTCGGGGTGCTGTACGATAAGGGCCTCGCCTTCAGCGCCGGGATTGCGCAGGTAGGCTAAAAGAAGCTGATACTCCTGCTGAAGCAAAAGGAAGGGATTGCGCTGGAGCACTTGCCGCATTCTTTCCAGCCGCATGCGAAAAATAAGCGCATACATGACCGGGCGCGTAACTACCGATGTCAGGAGGTAGCGCTCAATGGGATGCAGGGCGAGGGTGATGACGCGCGTACCGGAGCGCAAAAGCTTAGTAAAGTCGCTGGCGGTGAGACGGGGGGTTCGTCGCACCCGCTCCTCCGGCGTAGCCACGTCGTAGTCCTCCCACGGCGAATCCACCGCACTTAGGAGAAATGGCTTGAGCGTGGAGTGCACATGCAGATCAAAGAAGACCGGCGGACTCACTTGTAGCGCTGGTAGAGGATTTCTTGGGGGTTGGTAGCGAGATCGACTTTTCTGCCCTCTATCCAAGCGTAGCGGATGCGGGAGGTGGCGGGATCGAGAAGGTCGCCTTCGGCAAGGACGAGGGAAGCCTTGTAGCCAGGGGCTAAACGTCCCACCCGAGAGAGGCCCAGCCACTGCGCGGGGGCTTCCGTGACAAGCCGCAGCGCCTCCTCGGGAGAAAGGCCGTAAGCAGCCGCCGTCCCAGCCTGGTAGGGGAGGTTGCGCTGATTCCAGAAGCTCTCATGGGCCAGGATGACCGGGATGCCCTTTTCTAAGAGGCGCCGGGGGAGGGTAAAAGACGCGTCCCAAGGGCTATCTTCGGTAGGGGGGAGGGCATGCGTACGCTGAACGATTACCACGGCGCCGGCAGCCTTAATCTGAGCAGCTACTTTATCAGCCTCTTTGGCGTCTAAAATTCCCACCCGAAAGCCAAACCGCCGAGCCAGGCTGAGAGCCGCCTCTATATCTTCTGCCCAGATAGCTTCTATCACAACTGGGCGCTGTCCTGCCAAATACGGGCACAGGGACGCATACCGCAAGTCCTGCTCGCTGGAATCCCCCCGACACCAGCGCTCCGCCTTTTCTAAAAATTCATACAGCTTTGCCCAGGTTTCCAGCGCATTTTTACGGGCTTTTTCCTGCTTATCTGGAGGAAGAGCGGTTGACGGACGCAAGGAGGGCGGATAAAGATATAGGGCAGCTTGTGGGAGGACGGCGGCTTCTTCGCGGGTGCGCCCCCTCAGCCGAAAGAGGGCCGATTGCCCAGCGACTACACTGCCCTGGGGGGCCGCCTCTGCGTATAAGACCCCATTGGCCAGCAGGGTGGGCAGCACGCGAGAGTCGATGTTGAAGGCTGTGTACGCCAGGGCGTTGGGATTGTACTCGCCCACTTCGGCGTTGTCGCGGGTGGCGCGGACGGCTTCTACTTCTATCAGGCCTGTGGGCGCAGAAAGCGCTATCAGCCCGGGATAAGCGTGGAGACCCCGTCCGTCTATAATGGTGTAGCCTGCGGAGGCGGGGAGGTTGGGGCCTATGGCTGCTATCGTGTCGCCTGCAATGAGGATATCAAGGGGATTCTGCGGCGAGACAGCAGCGCCATGGACGTAGACGCCTCGGATAAGGGTCTGCCCCCAGAGCAGGGGACTCCAGACAAGAAAAAGCGGGAAATAGCGCATTAGTAGCCAAAAGAGACTCGAGCCCCCACCTGCCAGTCAAAGGAGACTGGGGGGTTTTCTATAATTTCGGCGTGGGCACGGGCCGCCGCAAATAGCTCAAAGTGCCGAGTTACATTGAAGAGGAGCCCGATACCCGCATAGCCGGCAGGGACCCAAACGTCCTTTTCAGTGGTGCCGCCATTACCGTCGGGCTGGGGGAGCTTCTGATGGTAGTACACCCGCCCACCCAGGTCTATATAGGGCAAAAACCAGTAAATGCCGCAGTCCTGCGTGAGCCACCCGCCCAGAATCCCCTGATTCATGCCCATGCCTAAGCCCATGGCTTTATGGAGACCGGTCGTGTAGGGCGCTCGCGACTGCCCCACACCACCATGTACCTCTACGAAGGTGTATTCGCTATACCCCAGAGGCAGCCGTAGGGACACCCCACTCAGATGCGCGCCATACATGCCACCGATTCCCACGCGGCCGAAACCAGCTACGCCTTTCTGCGCTAAAAGTAGCGACAAGCCTACTAAGCCCCAGACAAACCGCATGAGACAAATATACAGCAAAAGTCTGGAGGATGGTTTTAGCGCAATCGCTCCCTTCTGGCAGGCGGACTGCATACGAGGTAACAGCGCCTTTGCCTTTTAGCGCACCTCCACCCTTCGCAGTCGCGGCTGTCCCTCCCCGCTGAGCCTTGCGACCCATTCTGTCCGCAGGCCTTTGCCTTCCCCCTCTAAAATCTCACCTGGCCGCACACACGGCGCCGTGCCAATAAGCCCAGCCCATAAAACCCCCTCCGCCACCGAAGCAGGGTAATAGTCATTGACGCGCACCGCATAGCCATACGGCGGGGCCTGCGCCCAAACCGCCCAGAGCGTGTCTATAAACCCCTTTGGCAAGCGGCGACGGGCATAGCTTGCGACGACTTCATCGCGGGGGAGAAAGGCGCTCCGGCGCCCGTACAGCCGCACCGCTATCAGACGAAAGGGCTTTCCGCTCCCCTCTCGCCGCAGGACAAACCCCATGGCCGTCACAGCCGTCGGACTATACCGCTGGAGCAAAGCTATCGGGGCGATAATCTCCCGCTCCCACCGCTCTGGCAAAAAAGGCTGCCACCCCCAGACGGCTTCTTCGGCGGAGAGGTCTTTGGCCCGGGGACGAAAAACAGCCATCAGCTCCACCTCCTGCGGCCCAGCGGCACACGGCCCCCGAAGAAGCACCAAATGCTTCCGAAGCTGTCGCACCGAAACCGGACGGGAATGCAGCACAAAGGTATCCTCCCCCACCTGCCACCACCATTCCAGGCCGCTTTCCCGGGCATACAATGCTATGAGACGCCCCCCTACCCCCTTCGTCAGAAGCCCTTTCGGATAGGGCAAGCCCGAGTTCGCCTCCCGTAAGTTCAGCCGTCGGGCCTGGCGCTCCAGCCACCCCGCCGTCTGGGGTAGACCCAACCACACCGTATCCGCCTCCAAGAGGCTACTGCCCCAGCCGCCCCCCCCTTGGGCATAGGCTACGAGAAACCCCAGCCCCCATAGACTTCTCTTCACCCCTCAGCGAGATATGGGAGCGTTCGGTCGGAGAGGGCTTTGAGAAGGCGCAGGTCCAGGTTCTGGCCTTCTACGACGGCGTAGCCTCGCCCTGGTAACGTTTCTCCCAGCAGCAGTACCGCCAGCCCTGCCTGATTTGCTGCCTCAGTAACGGCTTTTGTCAGATTGGGAAGGGTGGCTATTACCACGCGGGCGCCGTCTTCGCCAAACCAAAAAGCATCCCGTCGGACGCCAGCGGGCTTTTCCACGACGAAGCCACTCCCCGCTGCCCAGGCCATTTCCAGGAGGGCGAGAAGAAGGCCCCCATCCGACACATCCTGTGCCGCTAAGATGTACCCCCTTTCCGATAGTTCGGGCAAAAGCCGCTGAAGGGTCAATTCGGCCTTCAAATCCAGGCACGGGGCGGGACTGTAACGTACCCCCACCCAGTCCCGGAGGTAGTGGCTGGCGCCCAACGTAGGGGCATGAATCGCCTCCGCACCCCCAATCAGGAGGAGCTGAAAGGGACCGCCCTTTTGGGGCCAGCCAAGGGGAATAGCCCGTTCCAACGCCCGCTCCAGTAGGCCTACGACACCAATCATCGGCGTAGGAAGCACCGGCCCCCGCTCATCCTGATTGTAAAAGCTCACATTGCCGCCCGTAACAGGTAAGCCGAAGTATGTGCACGCCTCCCGCATGCCCTCTATCACTTCCACGAAGGTGTAATAGACTTCGGGGTCGAGGGGCGAGCCGAAGTTGAGGCCGTTGGTAAGGCCGAGCGGCCGGGCGCCCGTGCAGGCGACATTGCGGGCAGCTTCGCTCACGAGGAGGGCGGCACCGGTGCGGGGATCCGCTTCCACCCAGAAGGGATTGCCATCCAGACTGATAGCCAGGGCTCTATCCTGGCCCGGCAAACGCACCAGAGCGGCCGCATACGTCACTTCCCCCGCGCTTCCTATCGTACTGGCCCCCACCATCCGGTCATACTGGGTGTATATCCAGGCACGGGAGGCGAGGTTGGGATGGGAGGCGAGCCACTGGGCTACTCGTCCCAGCTCCGCAGCAGACAAGTCCGGCGTCTGCTCTATGCTAAAGGCCGCCTGCCGCACGCGATAAGGGGGTTCTTTTCGGGGCCAGTCGTACGTAGGCGCCCCTTCGCCCGCTGAGAGCAGGCGAGGGTCTAACTGCGCCACCACCTCCCCTCTCCACAGGTAGGTAAGGAGCGGCTCCTCCGTCACCTCGCCGATTTCCACGCAGGGGAGCTCCCATTTGCGGGCGATGGCTTCTATGGCAGGGGCTTTTTCGGGGTCTATGAGGAGGAGCATGCGCTCCTGCGACTCCGACAGGAGGAGCTGGTAGGGTTCCGTTAGGTGGCCTCGGAGGGGGACGCGATCCAGGTAGATGCGCATGCCTTTTTGGCCGCGGGCGGCGGTTTCGGCGGTGGCGCTGGCAAGGCCTGCGGCCCCCATATCCTGCATCCCGGCAATCAGCCCCGCCTCTATCATTTCCAGGAGGGCTTCGAGAAGCACCTTTTGTCGGAAGGGGTCCCCCACCTGAATAGCGGGGAGGTTTTCCCGGGCATCCCCTTCCAGGGTTTCGGAGGCGAAAGCCGCCCCGCCAATCCCATCTGGTCCCGTGGGTGCACCGAGGTAATAGACCTTTTGGCCCGCCCGACCGGCCCGAGCTGAAACGACCTTCTCCACCCGTACAATCCCCACACTCATGGCATTGACGAGGGGCTTGCCAGTATATTCAGGCGCAAAGTAGACCTCCCCGCCCACCGTTGGCACCCCGAAGGCATTCCCATAGTCCCCGATCCCCCGCACTACGCCCTGCAAGAGCCGCCGAGTCTCCGCATCTACCGGCCATCCAAAGCGCAGGGAATTGAGCGCAGCAATAGGCCGGGCCCCCACAGCCATAATATCCCGGTGAATCCCCCCCACCCCCGTCGCAGCGCCCTGATACGGCTCCACCGCACTGGGATGATTGTGGGACTCCACCTTGAAGGCTACCGCCCACCCCTGGCCAATATCCAGTAGGCCAGCATTTTCTTCACCGGCCCGCTTCTCCCGCGGCAAGCGCCGTAGATGCACCAGCGAACTCTTATAGCTACAATGCTCGCTCCAAAGGGCATGAAACAGCCACACTTCCGTGCGGGTGGGCTGACGCCCGAGAAGCTTTACAATTCTTTCCGCCTCCTGCGGCGGAAAAAGCTCAGATAGAAGCGCCTCTACTGAACGGCTCGTAGAAACCTGTCCCATCGTGGCCGGAAGTTTTCAATAGATAAAACGATCCCTAAGGGCTTGCCCACGACGTGGTCCTCCGGCACCGGCCCCCAAAAACGCCCATCAAAGGAGTTGTAGCGATTGTCCCCCATGACGAAGTAGTAGTTCATCTCAAAGACGTAAATCTGTCGCGGTTCGCCATCAATGTAGACCTGGCCGTTGGTGTCGGTAACGGTGTGGCCTTCGTAGGCCTCGATGAGGCGGCGGTAGAGGAGGAGGTTTTGCGGGGAAAGCGTGATGGTATCGCCTCGCCGGGGGAGGTAAAAAGGCCCCCAGTGGTCTAAGTTCCAGGGGAAGGCCGACGGATGCTGGGGATACATTTGCGGCATCTGAGAGGTATCCGGAAAAACAGCTCGGTAGAGGGTGTCTATCCCGCTGGCATAGGCCTTCTGAATGGCTTCTATCACGAGCGGCGGCGCATACAGGTAGGCCTCATTGGTGGAGAGGCGCTGCCAGTTGAAGTTAGAGCTGCGTTCCGACCGAAACCCAAAGGGCGCAAGCACCCGCTCGGTAAGCGGCTCTTTCATGCGCAGGTAATAGCGATACTGCACATATCGGGGCTCAAAGGCCGGCTGGCTATTGATATACACCTGGCCGGCGCGCACACTTACTGTATCCCCGGCTACCGCTACACACCGTTTGACGTAGTTTTCTTTGAGGTTAGGAATGTAGACGGGGCCAAGCAGCGAGTCATTCGGCATGATGTCGTCGGCCGGGTAGTTGAAAACCAAGATATCCCCCCGCTGAATCGCCTTCCAGCCCGGCAGGCGCTTATATGGCAGCACGATCCAGTCCAGGTAAGCGGGGATGCTGGTGAAAAAGATTTTATTGTGCATGAAGGGGATGCAAAGCGGTACCCGAGGGAGCCGCAGGCCGTAAGGAAGTTTGCTGACAACGACGAGGTCCCAGGCGAGGAGGGTTCGCTCCATGGAACTGGTAGGGATGAGCATGACCTCTAAAAGGAAGGTTCGCACCAGGAGGATAGCGCCAAGGATGAGGATCAGTTCGCGCCACCAGCGGCGTCGGCGGGCTTTTTTAAGGTCGGCGTTTTCAGCCACTGGGCAAAGGTAGGATATTCTCTACCTGGGAGCGGGATTTTATCTGGTCACCTGCCTACCTAAAAGAAAACAGGCGGGAGCTCAACCCGAAGGGAGCTCAACCGCCTGGGCTTGCTGCTTCCGCTACTTTGCGGACTGGGCGCTTATCTAAGACAAAGGTACAGGCCCCCTTCTTCGCCCACCAAGGGCTTTTGGCTGAGGGGTTCAAAAAGCCGCCTGAGTAGCTGATAAAGCCGCCTGAGTGGTAAACGGAATTGTGTTATTTTGGTGACATGCGGGTGCTCGTTGCCATGAGTGGGGGGGTAGATAGCAGTGTGACGGCGGCGCTTCTGGCCCAGGCCGGCCACGACGTGATCGGCATGACCATGAAAACCTGGTCTTACGATACGACCGACATCCCCTCTCGCCGAAACACCGGCTGCTGCAACCTGGACGACATCAACGATGCGCGCAGCGTAGCCGTACGCTATGGATTCCCCCATTATGTGGTGGATTTGCGGGAGACCTTTGGGGAAAAGGTGATTGACCACTTTGTGGACTCTTATCTAAGCGGCCTTACGCCCAATCCCTGCATTTTGTGTAATACGTACATCAAGTGGGATGTACTCTTTACCAAAGCTCGGCAGCTTCACTGCGATAAGATGGCGACGGGTCATTATGCCCGGATTGGGGAGGCGGATGGGCGCTATTTCATCCGGCGGGCGCGGGACCTCACTAAGGACCAATCTTACGTCCTGTGGGGATTATCGCAGGAGATGCTGCACTACACACTTTTTCCGCTGGGGGAGTATCTAAAAGCCGACGTGCGCCACCTGGCCGCTGAGTGGGGCCTGACCCGCCTCGCCCAGAAAAAAGACTCTTACGAAATCTGCTTTGTGCCGGAGGGGGACTATCGGACATTCATTCGTAAGCGACGTCCCGAAGCGGTCATGCATTTAGCGGGCGGCCCTATCCGCCACATAGAGACCGGCGAAGTGGTCGGCTATCACCAGGGCTATCCTTTTTATACGATTGGCCAGCGGCGAGGGCTTCCCGCCTTAGGAACCCCCCACTATGTGATAGACATTGATCCCGAGACTAACACCCTCGTCATCGGCCCGGAAAAATACCTGTACCGGGTCAGCCTCGTCATGGACTCCATAGTGTGGCACAAGTATATGGGGCTTCCGCATGAGGGGTATCCGGCGCTGGTGAAGATACGCCACATGGACCCGGGGCATCAGGCGCGGCTGTATTCGGCCGGCCCTGACAAACTGCGCGTGGAGTTTATGATGGGGGTCAAAGCCATTACGCCGGGCCA
>Ga0209017_10002595_pt1 | contig 11337 bp, 7 predicted proteins | sample YNPBryunderm2012_FD_185812 | JGI IMG/M metagenome (GOLD analysis project Ga0209017, IMG submission 185812) | Anoxygenic and chlorotrophic microbial mat microbial communities from Yellowstone National Park, USA - YNP Bryant MS undermat 2012... ... | reverse complement strand
GGTCCTCCTGCCAAGGCGGCTGATTGGCCTCCCGAAGCCGTTGCCACAGGGCAATATCCAACGAGCCTGTCTGCCGGAACAGCACCACGATCAGCGCCAAGCCAATGGCCGCCTCACAGGCCGCCACCGCCAGAATAAAAATCACCAACATCTGGCCGCCGAAGTGGTCATAAAATCGGCTCCAACCGACCAGGCTCAACGACACCCCCTGCAACATGATCTCGGTGGAAAGAAACATCAGGATCATGTTCCGCCGAGTGAAAAAGCCGACCAGACCGATGCCAAAAAGCATCACTCCGACGGCCAAGTATTGGTGCAGGAAAGCGTAGTCGTTCATGGCTTGATGGCTTGTCTGGATTTTCAAAAGGTCAGGAGTTGTGCCCGGGTTCGGTTTGGGGACTTGGTTCGGCGTCCCTGGGTTGCCGGGAACGTGTACTTGGTTGTTGAGGGCCTTCCCAAGGACCATGCCATCGCCCGATGATCACAGCGGCCCCGACCAGGGCGGCCAGCAGCAGGAGGCCTGCCGCCTGCACGGCCAGCCAATGGCCTCCGAATAGGTGCTGGCCAATTCGGGCGACATGCAGGTCGGCCAACACCCCCTGGCCCGCCTTGCGCGGAAGAAAATCCATTTCCGTCGGCGCAGCGGCGGTTCGCTGTGCGGATGGGGTTAGGGCCCTTTGGGCTTCGGCGGCGGGGGGTGCGGGAGATTGATGGAAGGCGGCTTCGGCTTTGCCGGATTGGTCTGCGGAAGTTTGGGGTTCGGCAGATTGGCCTCCGGCGGCTGAGCCTGGAGCAGATTTATCAAAAACAGACGGGACTCCGGAGAATTGATCTTCGGCGGACCGGGTTAAGGCGGCATGATGGCGTTGGGTTTCCGCCTGAGCGGCTCTTTGTTCGGGGCCGGCCAAACTTCGGGTAATCAATAGACTCAGCATCGCCAAAAACACCACCGCCGTACCGGCCGACACGAACACCTCCCACCGATTCCAGTCATACGCCGCTCGGCCCCGGGGATGGGCCAACATCAACACAAACAAAAGCACGACCAAAATCGCCCCCACATAGACGATCAGGGTGCCGGCGGCCAAAAACTGCGCCCCGCCATAGGCCATCAAGGCCGACACGCCCACCAACGTCAGGCCAAAACACACCGCACAATACAGCGGATGCACCAGGCTGACCGCTGCCAGGGCCGACAACACCGTGAGGCCTGCCAAAAGGTAAAACAGCACCCCTTCCCCAAGCGGTTGGATCATCGGTGCCTGGGCCAACACTGCGCCGAAGGCAATGGCCGACAAACCAAGCCCCAATAGGCGCACCGCCCCCCAGCCGGGCCGCAAAAGCAACACCAACCCGCCCGTACCCAGAATAATCGTCGTTAAAAAGACCATTTGCTGCGGATTCACGACCGATGGCCTCCGTGGAACGTATCCGTCCTTCTGAAAACGGCATTACCCAAAACGGCATCCGATCCGCTTCCCGGCCATTGCCTGGGGGGCTTTACGGACCCTTTGGCTCCGTAGGCTGACCGAGGGATGACGCCTGGGGATTGGCAGGTCGATCTGCTTCCCCTCTGATCGAACCAGCCGGTGGTGCAGATTTCGGCGCCGGGAGATTGGCAACTCGATCGGTTTCCCCCGGGGCCGACGCTTCCGGTAAAGGCCAACTTACAAGAATCGGTTCCGTATCCTTGGTTTGGTCATAGATGCTCAGCAGTTTTTCTTTGTCGAAGATCATTTCCTCTCGGCTTTTGCCCGTGAGATCATAAAGGGTGGTCAGTTCGATGGCCTGTTCGGGGCAGGCCTCTTCACACATGCCGCAGTAAATACAACGAAGCTCGTCGATGGTGAAACTTTCCGGATATTTATCTCGGTCCGGCCAGGGCGAAGGGGCCGCCACAATGTCGATGCAATGGGCCGGGCAGATCGTCGCACACAAAAAGCAGGCCACGCATTTGACCCGACCTTGCTCATCTCGGTTTAGCCGATGCACTCCCCGATAAATGAGCGGTTCGGGAATCTCATGCCGCTCCTCGGGCGATTGGACCGTGAGCTTCGGCCCCACCAGATGCCGAAGGGCGGTTCGCATTCCTTCAACAAAAAGCGGCAGATACACTTTGCCGGTCCAACCCAGTTCCGGCTCCGGCACCCATCGGATTTGAGGATCGTTCGGTTGCATGGGAGGTTCTCGTATTTCTCTGGTAGGTCAAAAGGTCTTTTGTAACAGTTTAGCCGAATGGTGGAGTACAATGTGTCATTCCTGCGTAAGCAGGAATCCAGGTCTGTTCCCCCATCAGTGGGACCCAGGCAAGATGAAGTTCTTCAACCTTCTGGATTCCCGCTTTCGCGGGAATGACACCCCTCACCCGGCTTCGGCTCCACCTCAGCCGGCCTCTCCCGCCAGGGGAGAGGCGGAAGGAGAGGCAAGGCGCTTCGATCGGCTAACGTGTGAAAGTGTTACAAAGTTGTTACCAAGGTTTCTACGGGACCGTTTCCGGCGCTGGGGCTTGGGGCCGGATGGGGGCGGGCAAAGGCCGATTGTCGTAATGGGCCGGCACCAGCCAGGCCACCACAGCCCAGACCACAAAAAACAGCGTCCAATTGGCCGCCGCCATGAACCAGGCAGGCGACAGTCCCATCCGGGCCGCCCATCCGGGGCCGTACTCCGCCAGCACCGCCGCTGTAACCAGATATACCAACCCAACCGGAATCAGCACATACCAAGCCAGGTGCATGATCTGGTCGAACCGGAACCGAGGCCAACTCCATCGGGCCACCATGAAAAACCAAATAACCACCAGCACTTTGCCCAGCAGGATCACGACCCGCAGCAGGGCGGTGGGCCACGAGACGGCCGGTTCCCCGCCGCTGAGCCCCCAAAAATGCCAGCCTCCAAAAAACATCAGCACCAACAGAAACGAGGCCAAGATCATGTGCAGATACTCGGCCACCATATACATCATCAGTTTCATGCCGGAGTATTCGGTGTGGTAGCCGCCGACCAGTTCCTGTTCGGCCTCGGCCATGTCGAAGGGCAACCGGCCTGCTTCGGCAAACGCGGCCAGGAAAAAGACGGAAAAACCCAACGGCTGCCAAAAGATGTTCCATAGCCCGCTCTGCGCCTGCCAGAGGACGATTTCTTCCAACCGGAGCGAACCGACGGCCAACACAATGCCCAGTAAAGCCAATCCCAGCGGGATTTCATAGGAGAGCAGTTGGGCGGCACTGCGCAGGCCGCCGAAAAGGCTGTATTTATTGTTGCTGGCCCACCCGCCCAGAAGCACTCCCAGGACGCCCAAGCCGCTGACGGCCACAATATACAAAAGTCCAACATCCACGCCCGGGGCGACTGTCAGACGCAACCGATAGCCCAGGATTTCCACCTCGCCGAACGGCACCACGGCAAACACGCCCACCGCCGCAGCCAACGAAACCACCGGCGCCAAAAAGTAGAGCACTTTTTCCAGATGGCCGGGGGTGAACTCTTCCTTGAAGATGAATTTCCCGCCGTCGGCAATGGGCTGGCCCAGACCGAACAGACGCCATCGGGTCAGCGGGAGGCCAGCCCGGTTCGGTCCGAGCCGATCCTGAATCCAGGCCGCCACCCACCGTTCGACCAACACCAGGTAGGCCGCCGCCCCCATCAGGCCGCCAAATAAAATCAGCATCTTGATCCCGGCTTCCAGCGTGGTCAGCAGGTCCATCTTAGGAGAACCTCTTTAGATGTTCATTCCTGTTAATACTTCAGCCGAACGAAGCTATTCGCCTCTCCCCCAGACTGTCCTCTTACGCCTCTCCCCTGGCGGGAGAGGCCGGCCAACCGACAGGTTGGCCGGGTGAGGGGGCCGCTGTGTCATTCCCGCGCAAGCGGGAATCCAGAAAGTATCTCAGAGTTCCCGATTGCCCACCAGGCCCCCAGGAGCAGGCACAAAACATCCTGGATTCCTGCTTCCGCAGGAATGACATATTGCCGTCCTCCATTCGGCTAAACTGTTACGCATCCTTTTACCCACTGGGTGGAAATGGCTCCTCCTTTTACACTGTCACGTCCGAGGCCGACTGGGCGGCGTTGGCGGCCAACAGGCCCGTTTTCAGGTCCAGGCCGACTTCAGGAATTTCATACACCGCCGGCGCGAAATAGGTGATTTGCTGGGCGATTTCGTCCAGCACGGCGTCGGCGTCGAATCGTCCGGCCCGTTGGTGCATCTGCCACAGGAGCCAACCTTCGGGCAATACCCCTCTGGGAGGCCGAATCGCCCGCCGAAAACTCTGCAACCGATCCGCTCGATTCACATAGGAACCTTCCCGTTCCGCCCATGCAGCGGCGGGCAACAAATAGTCCGCCCGCTCCGCCACCGGAGAGGGAAACATATCCTGTACAATCACCAGTTCCAATCCTTCCAGCCGGTCGGCTACCGCTTGGTCCAGCACATGCGGCACCGGTTCCAGGGCCGGTTTATACCCGCCGGTAATCCAGATGCCTCGGATTTGCCGGGCCTCCAATTGGGCGAGCAATTCTTCAAACGAAAGCACCCGGCCTTTCATGAAATAGCTCAGCACGGCTTCGACGCCGCGGCGATTGGGGCATTTTTCGGCCGAGATGGTAAAACCGCCGGGGAAACGTTCGTCCTGGCCCACCCGTGGCACCGGCCCCAGGCCCAACAACGCCTCCGGGTCGATCCGCCGCACCAAGAGGGCCAACAGATACGCCTCTTCGACGGTCAAAAACGGCGAGAGCACTGCGGCCAGTCGGCCCGCCCGCTCCAACGCCTCCCGAACCATACCGGGCGTTTGGGACCAATCCAACGGTTGCCAGCCGTCGGGTGTCCGACGCCGGGGCCCCAGCAACCGACGCCGATCATGTACCTGATGATACCCGTACCGCCCGTCGTTGCAAATCCACCACCGGTTCACATGGGGATTTTCCCTCGGCCGAATTCGCCAGAGGTGATCCTGATTTTCGTCGATCCAGATGCTACAGCCGGTCGCACAATGCGGACATACCCCCGGATGGGACCGAAGAAACCAAACCCGCTGTTTGTAGAGAAAATCTTTGTCCGCCAAGGCACCTACCGGACACAAATCCACCACATTGCCGGAAAGCTTGTTCTGGAGCGGATACCCAGGCAGGACGGCAATTTCCTCATGGGCGCCGCGAGCAAGCACCAGCAATTCCCCCGTGCCGACTACCTCCCGCACAAACCGCACACAACGGGTGCACATAATGCACCGATCTACAAAAAGCCACACATCGCCCAGGTCATGGCGTCGGCTATGGAAAGGATCGATCTCTGCCCGCCGCTCCTTCTGGCCATACCGATAATGATAATCCTGCAATCGGCATTCCCCCGCTTTGTCGCAAATGGGACAGTCGATCGGATGCCGCAAGAGCAGGTCCTCTTCCACCATGGCCCGGGCCTGCTGGACTTTTTCGGATTGGGTAATAATGACGGTGCCGTCCACGGCTGGCGTGTTGCAGGCCGGTTGGAGTTTGGGGAACATGGTGATGTGGCCGGTCTGCGGGTCCCGTTTGCCGATCTCGACCAAACACATCCGGCAACTGCCCACCACGGAAAGCCCCGGATGAAAGCAAAAATGGGGAATCTCCACCCCGGCCAACGCTGCCGCCTGAATGCAGTTAAGCTGTTGGCCTTCGGGCAACTCAACTTCCCGATTATCGACAATCACCGTAGGCATAGCCGATCCTAGGCGTGGGAAATAGAGAATGATATATTCCCAAGTTGTAACCGTTCACGGGGTCAAACAGCGATTTTCAAGGGTTTTTCGTGTGTCAAATGCCGAAAACGGGTCCAAAATCGACCCGATTTCGCTCGCGGCTCCAACAACAGCCTTGGATTTCCAGTGTTTGACCCCGTGAACGGTTACTCGGACGGCTCATTTTCAGTGGTTCAATACGGGCCGCGGATGTAGGGGACCACTTCGTCTTCGTAGAATCGTTGGAGGCGGCGGTGGATAGTTTCGGGCAGTGGGGGCAGATCGCTGGCCGCCGCATTTTCCCGGACCTGTTTGGGCCGTTTGCTTCCGGGAATGACCGTGGTAATGGCCTCGAAGTCCAGGCACCATCGCAGCGCGAATTGGGCCATGGTCATGCCTTCGGGCACCAGAGGCCGGAGGTAGCTTACCAGTTCCACTCCCCGTTCAAAGGGCAGGCCGGCAAAGGTCTCCCCGATATTGAACGCCCGCCCATCTCGATTGAACTGTCGATGGTCTCGTTCGCCGAAGGCGGTTTCGGCGGAGAGTTTGCCGCCCAGCAGTCCACTGGCCAACGGCAACCGGGCAATCAGCGCCACCCGCTTCTCCCGGGCCTTAGCAAAGAGCACGTCGATCGGTTTTCGCCGGAAAATATTGAAAATAATCTGCAAGGAGGCCAAATCCTCTTGGTTCAAGCAGACCAGGGCCTCGGCCATGGATTCGACGCTCACGCCGAAGGCCTTGATCTTTCCCTGGCGGCGAAGTTCCCGGAGGTGCTCAAAGACTTCCCCTTGCTGAAGCACATCCAGGGGCGGGCAATGAAGTTGCACCAGATCGATGGCCTCCACCTGCAGCCGTCGGAGGCTATCTTCCACGTGTTGAAAAAGCACCTGCCGGGAGAAATTCTTAGGCCAACCGGGATCAGGCCGTCGGCCTACCTTGGTGGCAATGAAAAACCGATCTCGGTCGGCACGTTGCTGGAGGAACCGGCCGATGAGGGTTTCGCTTCGGCCCATGCCGTAGATGTCGGCCGTGTCGAGGAAGGTAATTCCGCTTTCGGCGGCTGCCTGGAGGGTTTCCAGGGCGTCTTCTTCGGAAACGGGTCCCCATTCGGTGCCGCCCAATTGCCAGGTGCCCAATCCGATTTCCGAAACTTCCCGGCCCAACTGATAGAAGAGTCGGGTCTTCACGATTTGGCCTCCTTTGCCGAAAAGGGACTTAGTTTCACCTATTTGGCCCGACGGTCATTTTGGCCGACGCCACTGGCTTTCCTTTCGCCTCTGGATATGAACCTGCCGCACTCCAGAAACCGATCACGTCTGGGCAGTCCTTTTCCGGAAAGACCGGTTTTCTGGTTTTTTAGCGTAACGAAATTTCCGATCGACGCAAGGGTAACCCCCGGACTAATCTAACTTCCTACGAGAAAACATGCTCCAGCTTAACAATGTTTCCCTTCCTTCGTTGCCGGCAATTTATGGAACTTCGCAAATCGTAGAGACACGAAATTTCTTGGTTTTTGGCCCGTTGGGGTCCTTTGATTTTGTGAAGACCAATAGTTTGACTGTATCCACCGGAAGTAATTACCACAATCTGTGGGGTTCGGGCCAATTTTTACCCCCACAAGTTGAGGGGCCTGGTCGGGCGGATACAGTCAAAATAGGAGGCCTGGAGAATCGTCCAAAGGCGGCTGAGGCCCGGACATGGGGAATCATGGGGGCCCAGTCGTGCCAAGGAAGCGGCTTGCCCCATCTTTTCATCTCGTAACACGTTAGCCGAATGAATGGGGCCGATCTGTCATTCCTGTGGAAGCTGGAATCCAGGCCTGTTTCTGCGTAAGGAGGAATCCAGGCTACTTTGTGCCTGCTCCGGTGTTCCTACTGGGCAAGTAGGAACTTTGGGGTACTTTTTACTATCTGGATTCCCGCCTTCGCGGGAATGACACGTCGATCCTTTCGGGAGTGCCCCTTTTGCGGCAAGGAGACCCCCCGGCCCGGCGGGGGCAAAGGCACCGCAGGCCTTTCCCACGGTGGGGAGCGGCTAGTTGCTTCATTCGGCTAAACTGTTACTTCCCTTCTTCGCCTGTCGGGGAGTTCTTCGGTTTAGGAGTTTTTTCTCCGGGGAACACGGCGGGGCGGTTTGGCAGGTTTCGGCGAAGCGTTCTCCGGGACAGAAGGTACCAGGGGTTCCGAAGCGGAGGGTTTCTCTTCTTGGGAAGCCGGCAACTCCTGCACCGGTTTTTCGGAGGACGAGACGCCAAAAGAAGGCGGGCTGATTTGGGGCGACCGTTTGCCCTCCTGCAGCCTGGCCCGAATCTGCTCCAACCGCCGGGCCAATTCCCGCTCAAAACCCCGATCCGTGGGCCGATAGTAAATCCTCTCCACCCCCAAATAATCCTGCGGGGCAATGCCGTCGGCAAAATCGTGGGCGTATTGGTATCCTTGGCCGTGTCCAAGCCGGGCCGCCCCCCGATAATGACTATCCCGCAGATGGACCGGGACCGGCAAAAGTCGGCCCTGGCGAATATCCTCCTGGGCCTCCCTCAAACCCACATAGGAGGCATTCGATTTCGGTGCACAGGCCAGATAGGTAACCGCTTGGGCCAAGTTCAACTGGCATTCGGGCAGGCCGACGATTTCGCAGGCCTGCGCCGCCGCCACCGCCAACGGCAACGCCGCCGGGTCCGCATTGCCTATATCCTCGCTGGCCAGGATCACCAACCGCCGGGCCAAAAACCGCACATCTTCCCCGCCCTCCAACATCCGGGCCAACCAGTAAAGGGCCGCATCCGGGTCGCTGCCTCGGATACTTTTGATCAGGGCGCTGATCGCATCATAATGGGCTTCCCCGAGCTGATCGTATTGGATCGCCTTCCGCTGGACCGATTCCTCGGCCAATTGCCGGGTAAAGTGAATGGGGCGCTGGTCCGTGGAAAGCACACCGACTTCCAAGGCGGACAGGGCCCGGCGGGCATCGCCGTCGCAGGTCTCGGCCAGAAAGTCCAGGGCATCTTCGTCCATCTGGATCGGCAACCGCCCTAGCCCCCGTTCCGGATCGGCCAGTGCCCGTCGAAGCAGCGTTTTGATGTCTTCTTTGGAAAGGGGTTCAAACTGGAAGATGCGGCTTCGGCTAACTAGAGGGCTGGTAATCGCAAAAAACGGGTTTTCCGTGGTGGCGCCGACCAGGATGACGATGCCTTCTTCCACTTCGGGCAGCAGCACATCCTGCTGCGCCCGGTTGAAGCGATGGATTTCGTCGATAAAAAGGACGGTTCTTCGGCCTTCGGCGGCCAGGCGGTGGCGGGCTTCGGTCAATACTTCCCGCAGCTCTTTCACGCCGCTGGCCACCGCACTGAGCTGTACAAAATAGCTTCGGGTTTCGAGGGCGATCAAACGGGCCAGGGTGGTTTTGCCGGTACCGGGCGGCCCATAAAAAATCACCGATCCTAGCCGATCCGCCTTCAGGAGCCGACGCAGCAGCTTCCCCTCGCCCAGAAAATGCCGTTGGCCGACAAATTCGTCCAGGCTCCGAGGACGCATCCGGGCCGCCAACGGCATTGCCTGGCTCAGATTCTGCTGCTCGGCCGATTCAAAAAGCGTGGACATGGAACCCCCCTTAAGGGTTGCTATATCCCCCCTGCTTTTGCCCAAAGGATAGGTTTGCTCCCCCTCGTTTTCCCCCCGCCCCCGACATTTTCTTTTTCTATTAGACAGAATATATTCTAATGGTATGCTCTTCGTCATACTATTGGCAACGGAAGGGAGTCTTTTTCGGGGCCGAAGGCCAACCGATCAAAGCGACCGTTCTCCGAGGCAAAAGAGCCTGGCTTTTCCCTCACGGGAGGCTTCTACGCCATGGCCAATGTCTTGATCGGTTTAGGGTCGAATTTAGGGTTCCGAGAAGCCAATCTCCAACAGGCACTGGAATTGTTGGGGCAGACACCGGGCATCGATCTCCGGGCGGTAAGCCGATGGTTGCCCAGTCGGCCGGTCGGTGGGCCGGCCGGTCAGCCTGATTTCCTCAACGGCGCCGCCTTGCTCCAAACCTCCCTTTCCCCGGAACACCTGCTCCATCGGGTCCAGGAAATCGAGCACCAGTTGGGCCGAGTGCGCTCCGAACGCTGGGGCCCCCGCACCCTCGATGTGGACATTCTGCTTTATGACGAACTGGTATTCCAGAGTCCCCGGCTTCGGATTCCCCATCCGGCCATGCCCTGGCGCCGATTTGTCCTGGAACCTGCCGCTCAAGTGGCCGGGTGGATGGAGCATCCGGAGATCGGCTGGACGGTTCGGCAGCTATGGGACCATTTGCGGATGGCATTTCCTTATGTGGCGATTACCGGGCCGTATCCGGCATTAAACACCCGGCTGGCCCGACGAATCGCCCATCAGACGGGGGCCGAACCGGTCTGTATGCCCGGTTGGCTGAGGGTGGGGCTTCGGATGCTGGGGGAAAAGGGCCATGGGGCCGTTTGTCCCCCCAACCAGGATCAGGTCATTCCACCAAATCAGGGGGGGGACGCTCCGAATCTGTCCCCATCCACCCCGGGCAGCCACCGGCCCCTGGAGCCGGCACCTGAGGATGCCTTCTGGGCGCAGTTTGCCCAGCCTACCCAGCTTGCCAAAGACATCTTACAATGGCTCCAAGTACTCACCGAACGATTGCCTGCGCATCGGTACCGGCGAGGCTTGGACGGTTGGGTGGTCAGCGATTTTTGGCTCCCAGGATGGTTGGAGCAGGCTGCCGCCGTACTAGAACCTCTCCTTTCTGAGGAAGATCGGAAACTGTGGGAAAGCCTTACCAATCTGATTGCCCCTGCCAAATTGCTCGTGGTCCTGGAGATGGAAGACCAGACTGCCGAGGACCGACGGCTGCCAGGCGGCCGTACTAGCCCCACTCCCCCAACATCCAAAAGCAACCATTCACGTTCCCGGGGGGATAAGACAGGACAAATCGGGACGAAGGAACCCGGCGGGAAAAGGGATGAATACCTAGATAGAGGGGGCCAAATTGTTCCATGTGGGGGTACCAGCCAAACGCCCCGGATTCCATCGCACCGGCAACCGGTGGACCGGAGGGATCGTGGGAGAAACTATCCCCCGAAAGGGTGCATTGATATTCCCCAGCAGATGGGGGATTTTGCCCATCGGCACTGGCAGGGACCGGTCTTGCGAATCCAATTGGCCCGTGGGATTTGGCCGCCTCGGCTTACCCGAGCCGCCGCGGAAGTCCACATCGCCATGCAGGGCATGGACTAACCCCCGGCAAGGCCTCTTGGTGCCGGAAAAAGAATGTTTCCAGAAGACCCCAACAGACCTTTTTCCCTATAGAATACCCCAAAGGTAACACTTTAGCCGTTGGAAGGAAAAAAGGAATAAAATAAGTTGTGTCATTCCTGCGCAAGCAGGAATTCAGGTGCCTTCTGCCAGCGAAATCCCCCTTGTATGTTGGAAAAGGAGAGTTTTTGGTAAGGTAATTACCCGTGAGTTGTGTGCGGGAGCTAGCTCCCGCACACAACTCACTCCGGCCGCCGCGAGATCGCATCCCCCTTGGGCTACGAAGCCCGCGGGTGAGAAATGATCCCGGCGGCTCGGGCTTGGTGGACATATCAGGATTTTCAACAGTACCT
>Ga0209017_10002593_pt1 | contig 11348 bp, 7 predicted proteins | sample YNPBryunderm2012_FD_185812 | JGI IMG/M metagenome (GOLD analysis project Ga0209017, IMG submission 185812) | Anoxygenic and chlorotrophic microbial mat microbial communities from Yellowstone National Park, USA - YNP Bryant MS undermat 2012... ... | reverse complement strand
TGGATGGACGGCGGGTCGGGGTATACGGCTGGAGTTATGGAGGGTATCTGACCCTCAAATGCCTCATGGGCGCGCCGGAGACCTTCCACGCTGGAGTCGCCGTCGCCCCAGTGTTTTCCTGGGACGGATACGACACCGCCTATACCGAGCGTTACATGGGAACACCTCACTCTAATCCGGAGGGCTATCGCGCCTCTTCGGTGGCGAGCGACGTGGAGCGTTTGGAGGGGGCGTTGTTAGTCCTGCACGGGATGATCGACGAGAATGTGCATTTTCGTCACACCGCACGGCTCACCGCGGCGCTGATCGCGGCGGGCAAGCCGTTCCAGGTGATGCCTTATCCCGAGGGACGTCACTCGATCCGCAAGCCGGAGGAGCGCCGCGACCTGCTGGAGCGTCTGGTCGTCCACTTTGAGAACGCCTTGGGACCTTGCCCGCCGCGCGGATCGGGATCATCGACGCGGTGAGTTGACGCTTCGAACCCCTCGACTTCGATTGACACCCACGGGTCGGGAGCGGAACAATGAGCTTTGTCCGCACGCAAGGAGACTCGAGGACCGGCGCAACCATCGGACAAGGAGTCAACCGATGACGACGCGAGGGATTGCGGAACGGCGGAGCCGGTTGCGAATCTCGGATGGAACGGCGACGGAATCCCGGACGTTGTGGCGGGGCATAATGGGGATTTCAGTTTCGGCGATCGCGTTCTGCGCGACGCCTGGTTCCTCCCCGGCTGTTCAACCACCGGACGTTTCCGACCCCATCGCGGCACCCTCCCCAAGTCATAACCATCTGGCCGGGGAGACCAGTGCCCATTTGCGTCGGCACGCCGACACCCCAGTGGACTGGTGGCCTTGGGGAGACGAGGCCTTCGCCCGCGCCCGCGCCGAGGACAAGCCAGTGTTCCTCTCGTCGGGTTATCTGGCGTGTCACTGGTGCCATGTCATGGAGCGGGAGTGTTTCCGTGATCCGGCGATCGCAGCGCGTCTCAATCGGGACTTTGTCTGCATCAAGTTAGATCGGGAGGAGCGGCCCGACGTCGATCAAACCTACCTGACCGCGCTACGGACCTTCGGAACCGGCGGTTGGCCAATGTCGATCTTTTTAACACCCGAAGGCAAACCCTTCTACGGCGGCACCTATTTTCCGCCCGAGGATCGTCCGGGTCTGACCGGGTTTTCGACGGTTTTGGATCGGGTCGCGCGGGCTTGGCGGGAGGATCGGGACCGGATCGAGCGGGTCGCTGGGGAACTCGACGCGATGGTGGGCCGCATTCTGGTGCGTCGCGCGGCTTCGTCGGTCCTTGGACCTCCTCCGGTGTTGTCTTCCGACCTGACCGACGCTTGCTACTTGATCCTTTGCGGTGAGTTCGACCCCGAATACGGCGGGTTCGGCTTCGATCGGACCAACCCTCGCCGACCCAAGTTTCCCGAACCCTCTCGACTCTTGTTTCTGCTGGAACGTCACGCCGCGCTCAAGGAACGACCGCGCCCTGTCAAGACGCCGGCGCGCTCGCTGCTGATGTTGGATCCGGGACCGGCCGCTGCTCCGTTGATCCGCCGCGCCCCCTTGGACATGGCGCTCTTCACCTTGGACCGCATCGCCCGAGGCGGCCTGCGCGACCATGTGGGCGGTGGATACCACCGCTATTGCGTCAGTCGCTTCTGGATTGTGCCCCACTTCGAGAAGACGCTCTACGATAACGCCCAACTCGCCCGAGTCTTTGTCCGCGCCTTCGAGTTAACCGGCGACCCGCGGTGGCGCGACGAGGCCGAGGCGATCTTCGACTTCGTGGCCCGGGAGATGACTCTGCCCGAAGGCGGCTTCCTCTCAGCGCTAGATGCCGAGAGCCGGGACGAGGACGGGGGGGAGTATTACCTCTGGACCCGCCCCCAGGTTGAGCAGGCGTTGGCCAACCCCGAGGAGTCCCGAATCGTCCTCCAAGTCTATGGGATGCTCCGCGACCCTAACTTCGAGGGCGGGCGGTACGTGTTGCTCGAGCCACGCGAACGCTCCGAGCACGCCCGCGCCCTGGGGTTGGAGCTACCCGAATTGACTCGTCGTCTCGACGCGGCCCGCCGGCGTCTGCACCAAGTCCGCGACCAACGGCCCGCGCCCCGCAAGGACGATAAGGCGATTGCCGGTTGGAACGGTCTCATGATCGCGGCTCTGGCCGAGGCGGGGCGGGTTTGCGACCACAACCGCGACCGCTACCTCAAGGCGGCCCAACGCGCCGCGGAGTTCGCCTGGACGCAGTTTCGCCGCGAGCAGGATCGCCTGGCCCGCACCTGGCGACAGGGAGTCGCCAAAGGTGAGGGCTTCGCCGAGGATTACGCCTTCCTCGCTGAGGGACTGCTGCGACTGTATCGCGCCGACGGCGACCCCCGTTGGCTCGAACGGGCGCGCCGCCTGACCGAGCGGATGCGACACGATTTCGGTGACCCCGACCCCAATCGGGGCGGCCTGTTTTTCGCCTCGCGGCGCGACGCGCGTTTACCCGCCCGATTCAAAGATCCCCTCGACAGCGTGCTGCCCAGCGCCAACGCGGTGGCGGCCCGCGTTCTGATCGAGTTGGGCCGCTTGGACGACGATCCTCAACGGTACGATCAGGCCGAGGCGATCCTGCGCGAGTTCCTACCCGATCTGGCGCGACGCCCCGGTGTCTGGCCGATGATGATGGTGGCCCTCGAAGAGCTGTTGCAGGTCCGTCCCGAGTTGTCCAAAGCCCACTTATCGGCCCCTAGCGTGGACAACCCGCTCGACGGCAAGCTCACTTCGCGGAACACCCTCCCGGTTCAAGCCCGGCTCGAAGCGCTGGAGGAGGCGGTGCAGTCCCTCCGGCGGGGCCGGGAAGCCGAGGTCAAGCTGATCCTCACCATCCGGCCCGGTTGGAGCGTCCTGTCTGCCAACCCTTTTCCTCTCACTCTAAGAAGGAACGCCGCTTCCGCTTCCGGCCTCGTTACTTTACCCAACCGAGAGGGAGAGGACGCGATCCCTCAGCCTCTCGCCATCGAACTTGACCCCGACGCCGCCCAACACTTCGAGCTCGTGGACGTGAGGTTCCCGCCGGGACGCCTCAAACCGCTCGAAACCCCCCGGACGGAAGCCGCCGCTTCGAATGCGGATCGTCCCGCCTCCCTTGGCCGAACCATCGAGGTCTATGAAGCCCGAGTTGAAGTGATCGCTCGACTCCGACCTCACGCGCAACGATCCAATTTCGCCCGATTGGGTTTCCGAATCCGATACCAGGCGTGTGAAGATCGCGTGTGGTCGGCACCTGCTGAACTTTCGGTGGAAAAAGACCTTGGACCCCGCTAAAAAACGCGGTTTCGAGGTCGCGCGGCTCGCAATCCCGGCCTAAAGTGAGGTTAAGAATCAACACGGCGGGCGATGAACCCGTCGGCCGCGGTGGATCAAGGACCGTTCCCCCGGCGCGATCCGACGTGGGTGGTCAAGCTCGGGGCCTCTCGTGACGAGGATGGAAACGTGTCGCTTCAATACAGTGGCCACACCACACCGGTGCTAATAGCGCAGCCCGCCAAAAATCGAGCGGAGACCGCTCCTTGTTTGATTGTCTACGACGGCGCGTTGGCGGGCGCGATTCATAAATTGAGCCAACTCCGAACCCAAGTCGGCCGCTCGGCCTACTCCGATCTGCGATTCCTGGAACGAACCGTGTCGCGCCGTCACGCCCTGTTGGAAATCAATCCGTTAGGGCAGGTCGTCCTCACCGATTTGGGTAGCACGGCCGGCACCTTCGTCAATGGTTTGAGGTTGCCGGCGCATCGTTCCCGACTCCTCACCCCCGGCGACCAAATCCGCTTCGGCGACCAAGTCGTCGTCTGCTTCAACCAACTGGATCCCCTCGAAGAGGAAGCCTACCGCGAGCGATTCCGACGTGCCGTGTCCGACCCCTTGACCGGGCTTTACAACCGCCTCTACTTCCTTGAGGAAATCTACCATTGGGTCGAACGCCATCCCCGCCGCTCCAGTGGACTGGCCCTGTTGCTGATAGATCTCGACCATTTCAAGAACGTCAATGACGAACATGGTCACGCAGTGGGGGATCGGGTGTTGCGGTTGGTCGCTGAGGTGTTGGAACGCGCCTTGGGGGAAGAAGCTTTGTTGGCGCGGTTCGGCGGTGAGGAATTCATCGCGGCGATGGAGGTGAGCGACCTCGACGCCGCCTGTGCGCTAGCCAACCGAGTCCGCGAGGAAGTGGCGCGACGCCCCTACCGTCCGTTCGGTTATGGAGGCTCGGTTCAGCTCTCCTTGACGCTTTCGGTGGGCGTGGCTTATCTCCCTCCTCGGGGCGATCCGGTCGAACCGGATCAGATGATCCGCGCAGCCGATCTTTGTCTGGGGCAGGCCAAGCGTCGAGGGCGCAATCGCGTCGTCTCTGAACGCGAGTACGCCCCAGCACGTCTGATTGGTTTGGAGTTCGACACGACCACCCTGATGGGTCAGGCCATCACCGAACGAACTGTCCCCGTTTCACCACCGAAAGCCGTTCCTCCGCCGGATCAAGCGGCTGAGCCGCCCCAAGCCTCGGAGTCGAGATCGACCCGGCACCTCGGCAGCTTGTCGGACTCCTCCGAGCATTGGGTCAGGGCGTTTCGCCGCCGGATGTTGGAGGCAGATCAGCTGGATCGTCCCGCCCAACCATCTCCGGAATGAGTGACCGACGCGACGCTCAAGGCCGGAAGGTTCACGTCATGCCGAAGCAAGCGGGTTTGCGATTGGGTTGGGGGCGACTCAGGAGGCGATCGGCGAACTGCCGATCGCCGCGTCACGCGCGTCCTTCAACGTTTGAATGCTGATGCGAGCGGTTTCTTCGGCCCCCGGGCTGAAGTCGAACACCTCCACTGAGACGAATCGATCGTAACCGGAGGCGACCAGGGCGGCCAAAATCGGCTTGAAATCGACCTTACCCATGCCCGGCCCGCGTAGGTTGACGTCGTTGGCGTGGAAGTGGCCCGCGAACTTGGCATAGCGACCAATCAACGTTGGCACGTCGGCCTCGGTTTCGGAACTTTGCGCCTTCACATCCAAATGAAGTTTGACCCGTTCGGGGTGACCCAGCCGCTCCAGAATTGCCACGGTTTGGGCGCAGGTATTGAGGAAGTTGGTTTCCGCCGGGGCCAGCGGTTCCAGGCACAGATCGACCCCGCGCCGCTCCAAAGTGGGCAGCAGATGCTCGATCGCCTCGATCAGGTAAGCCACCCCCTGCTCATAGGTGACGCCAGGGGCCAGGTCGCGTTGCTTGGGCGAACCCAGGACCATCAGGCTTCCCCCGAGGTCGCCGGTGGCTTCGGCCAGTTCGATCAGATAATCGGCCGTGGCGCGGCGGATCGACGGATCAGGATGAGTCAAACCAAAGCCCTCGGTCTTGGCGAGCAACCAGTGAAGTCCCACGCAGCGCAGACCGCGATCGGTCATAACCCGAGCCAGGCGGTTCCGTTCGGCCAAACCCACCGCGCTGATGCGTGGAGCCAGGGTGAACGGCGCGATCTCCAGGCCGTCGTACCCTAACGCCTTGACGGTGTCGCAGACCCGCTCGAATTCCCAGTTCTCAAACAATTCGTTGCAAATCGCCAGACCGATCATGTTGAAACGCATCCTTCCTCGGAGAGACTCGCCAGCAAGCCGACTCCGCCGGAATGCGCCAACGCGGCGCGGGCGGCTTCGTAGGTGTTGTTCAGAAGCATGGCGATGGTCATGGGACCGACCCCTCCGGGAACCGGAGTGATCGCGGTAGCGACCCGCGCTGCTGATTCGAAGACGACATCCCCGACCAAACGGCCGTCGTCCCGTTTGTGAATGCCCACGTCGATCACCACCGCGCCGGGTTTGATCCAATCGGCATCGACCGTCTCGGCCCGACCCATCGCCACAATCAAGAGGTCGGCCCGACGCGCGACGGCTCGAGGATCGGGGGTGGCGGTGTGGCAGATCGTGGTGGTCGCGTCGCCAGTGCCCCGCGCAGCCAGCAGCAGGCTCATGGGCAGGCCGACGATCGCCGAGCGTCCCAGGACCACCGCCTCCCGACCGGTCGTGGCAATCCCCTCGGCCTTGAGCAAACGCATCACCCCCAGCGGGGTGCAGGGCACGAAACGGGGACGGCCCAGCGCCAGCAGGCCGACATTCTCGGGATGGAAGCCGTCCACGTCTTTACGGGGGTCGATCGCCTCGATGATCGCCTGAGCGTCGAGATGAGCTGGCAAGGGAAGCTGGACCAGGATGCCGTGAACGTTGGGATCGTGGTTGAGGTCGGCCACCAGGGCGGCTAGCTCGTGTTGAGCGGTCTCAGCGGGCAGACGATGGACCCGTCCCTCCATGCCGGCCTGTTCGCGGGCCTTCTCCTTGTTGCGAACATACACCGCCGAAGCAGGATGATCTCCCACCAAGACCACGTCCAGACGGGGCGCGTACCCCACCACCCGCCGGAACGTCGCGACCTTCTGGGCCAGCTCGGCTCGCTCGCGGGCCGCGTGGGTTTTCCCGTCGATCACACGTGCCATCATGGCCCGCTCCTCTTTTGGGAATACGAATTCATATTCAAATAGAAGTTGATTCTATGAAGCGGTTTCGTTGCGGACCATATAGAAGGCAACCTCGCGCGGAACCCGACCCGCGCCTGGCGTCACTCCTCTCCGGAAGACACGCCCTCAGGAGACTGATCGCCTGGTTCCGGGTTGGAATTGACCTGGCGTCGCGCCCGGCGCAATGGCCCGGCCCGGCGGGTAATGGTCGAGAGTCCTTGACGCGCCCGGCCAGGGTTGGCTCCGTCCTGACCACGCGCCTTGCGAGCCGCGGCCCGCTCCCGAGCCAGCGCCAGAGCGTCCTCCAGTTCGGCCACGAATCGAAACAACCCCTCCACCCTCACCGCCAGGAACGGCTCCCGAACCGAAGGGTCAACTCGGCAGAGGATCACCAGACCGCCCCGGGAGACCGCCATCTTCTGCATCCGCAACAGCGTGCCCAGAACCGTCGAACCCGCATACTCGACTCCCGACAGGTCGATCACCAACTCGGGATGCCCGCCATGGGCGAGATGGGACTCGAACACCCGCGCCAGCTCTTCGACGGGCTTGAGATCCAAACGCCGGCAATCCCAAAACTCACCGATGAGGAATCCCTCTTCGACCTTGGTTTGCAAACTTGGCTTGAGCATCGAGACCGGCTCCAACACCCCCGCCTGGATCAACCCAGACGGTACCCGTGCGCTCCCCGGTCTCGGGCCGACGATCGAACTCCCCCGGACCCTCAGGAGATCGTCCTCATCCTAACCTCCCGTCTACCACCTTCCCAGAGGGACTCTCCTCCTCGTCTCGAAGCACCCCGCCCGTTCGCTGCTTCCTTCACATCCGCATCCTGTTTTCACTCAAACCCAAAAACCAGTTTCATCGCAGATGTTTCGAAAGTGTAAACTAGATTCCTCAAAGAGGTTTTTAGGATCGAGAAATCGCAAGGTTCTCGGGAGGATTCGGGAGGCAGGATTGATGAAAAGCCAAGGTGACGGTGGCGAGTCGATGGTGGTGGGGTTGGATTTCGGCGCGCGTTACACTAAGGCGCTCTTTCGTTCCAGCGATCCCAACGACCGGATTCCTCGATTGCTGCGGTTCAGTGAGCGGGCGTCGGACGGCGAGGATTTGCCGTTTGCGGCGTTTTCGGCGATCGCGTTTTCCAACGGGACGGTGACGTTCGGGACGGAAGCGATGAGGAAGCCGGCCAACCAACGTCATGATCTTTTGAAACTCGGGATCGTGGACACCGAGCGGTTTCGTCGTCGGGCAACTGCGTCGGGGCCGCCGGTGGAGGTGATGGCGGCGTTGTTTCTGGCCTGGGCATTGGGTCGGGTTCGTCGGAGTCTGGAGGCCGAGCATCCTGGTGCTTCGTTCGTGGTGAACGTGGCCGCGCCTATGGATCATCGCGGTGATGTTCGAATCAAGCAGCGGTATCGCCGCATTCTCCACGCTGCTTGGACGATGGCGATGGACGCGGAAGAGCCGGAGATCGGCGACGCGGTGTCGCAATACACGGCGGTGGGGCGAGCTGAGCGTCTTTTGAGCGAACATCCCCAAGACGACGGGATCGCCCGCTGGCGGATTGTGCCTGAGACAATCCCGCCGATCGTCTCGATCCTTCGGACCCCGGGTTCACGTTCGCAGTGCGAGGGGATCTTCATCAACGTGGACATGGGAGCAGCGACCACTCAGGTGTCAATCAACCGACTCAACGATGCCTACCCGCACGCCACCCCGTCGGGGCGTGTGATCTGTTTGGCCGACGAATCGCACCGCCTGGGTTGCGATGAGTTTTCCGGCTCCTACGAGGCGGAGAAAGCGGCCAAACTGGCCAAGTTGCTCGCTGAGGTTCATCGCGGAAGCCTAGAACGACAAGAAACCGAGCTAGGGCGAATGGCGTGGGACCACCGTCGTCTGGTGGTCTTCACCACCGGCGGCGGCTGCCGACGCAGCGATGTGCGGTTCACTCTTCAAGAGCGCTTCGCGCAATGGGGACGGTCCGAATCCGAGGCGGGCCACTCCGCCGACGAGGGAAGGGCTCTTCGGTTCCTCAATCACGAGCCGGTGGTGCACGGGTTGGTTTCGGAGAAGGAACTGGCGTTGCGATCGTTCCTGACCGTGGCGCACGGCCTTTGCTGGGACCGCTGGGAAGTTTGGCCCACCTTCGTGGAATCCAGCCAAGCGGACGCCGAGCCAACCAACGAGCAGGCGGCTTCCAACGCCGCGCCCATTCCCCCGAATACCCCCTGGATCGGCTCACATCATTGAGACGATAACACGCGACCCAAAGATCACGGTCGATGCGACCTGGATTGGGAATTCCGACGCAACGGCGAAAACGGATCGAACCCGCACGCCTCGGCGAAAGCTCGACGGGACGGTCGAAATCGAAACGGGACCTAAATTATGATACGATCGCAACACCGCCCTTTGGGGCGGACGGGATCGGGTCATTTGGACCAACGACCCCGAACCGTTCGCCGTGTGGAGCCGACGGAACCCCCTCCCGTCTCCGCCGCCGTTCGTTTCGGGACCGACCCTCGACAAGCGGGAGTCTTACGAGACCATGGCGCGGCGGATTACCCTCTACGACACCACCCTTCGAGACGGCAGCCAGGGCGAGGGGATCAATTTCTCGCTTCAGGACAAACTGCTTGTCACCCGCCGGCTCGACGAGCTGGGCATCGACCTGATCGAAGGGGGCTATCCGCTCTCCAACCCCAAGGACGCTGAATACTTCCGCGCTGCCCGCGAGCTCGACCTTAAGCACGCCCGAATCGCCGCCTTCGGCATGACCCGTCGCAAAGGGATCGACCCGTCCCGCGATGTCGGTCTGCGAGCCCTGGTGGAGGCGCTCACGCCGGTCGTCACCGTCGTGGGCAAGAGTTGGGATCTGCACGCCACCGAAGTCTTAGAGGTCTCGCTGGAGGAGAATCTGGCGATGATCGCCGACTCGGTGGCCTTCCTCAAGGCCGCCGCCCACCGTCCCGAACTGGTATACGACGCCGAACATTTCTTCGACGGCTACCGCCACAATCCCGACTACGCCCTGCGGACCATCCACGCCGCCGCCGAGGCGGGGGCTAATTGGATCGTGCTGTGCGACACCAACGGCGGCGCGTTGCCCGAACAGGTCGCTCGAGCCGTCGCCGCGGTCCGCGCGGCGTTACCCGCCACGGTTGGTCTGGGAATCCACACCCACAACGACGGCGATCTCGCCGTCGCCAACACCTTGGCCGCCGTCCTCAACGGGGCCGATCAGGTCCAGGGCACCATCAATGGCATCGGCGAGCGGTGCGGCAACGTCGATCTCTGCTCGGTCATCGCTAATCTCGCCCTCAAGTACGACGGCTTCGACCTGCTCCAGCCCGGCCGCCTCGCCAAACTCACCGAGGTGTCCCGCTACGTCTACGAGATCGCCAACCTCAACCTTCGCAACGGCCAGGCGTTCGTTGGCCCCAGCGCCTTCGCCCACAAGGGCGGGATGCACGTCCACGGCGTCCGCAAAGTCGCCTCTAGCTACGAACATATCAACCCCGAACTTGTGGGCAACGAGCGCCGAGTGCTGGTCAGCGAACTGTCGGGCAAATCCAACATCGCCGAAAAAATGAAGGAATATCGGCTCGACTCCGACCCCGCGCTGATGGCTAAGGTCCTTGACACGGTGCAAGACCTGGAAAACCAAGGCTGGCAATTCGAGGCGGCCGAGGCGTCGTTCGTCCTGCTGGTCGAAAAGCTGGCCGGGCGGTTCCGTCCTCACTTCGAATGCCTCAGCTACCGGGTGGCGGTGGTGGGCGAACGTGGAGCCGGATTCGCTCCCGTGACCGAGGCAACCGTCAAGGTCAAAGTCGGCGAAGTCGTCGAGTTCACCGTCAGCGAGGGGGATGGTCCGGTCAACGCGCTGGACTCCGCGCTCCGCAAGGCGCTGGAGCCGCACTTCCCGGTGCTGGCTGAGATGAGGCTGGTCGATTTCAAAGTGCGGGTGATCAACGAGCGGGCCGCGACCGCAGCGCGGGTGCGGGTGGTGATCGAGAGTCGGGACCATGACGCCCTTTGGGGCACCATCGGGGTCTCCGAAAACATGATCGATGCCAGTTGGCAGGCGCTGGTGGACGCCTTCGAACATAAACTGGCCAAGGAGGACCGACGCTCCGGCTTGGTTTCGGCTTCGACCTCGACATCGACTTTGGCTCCGCTGCCGGCCCGGCCCGCCGCGGCGTCGCCCGCCGTCTCAACCTAAACTCAGATTCCCAGAGAACGAGAACGCCCCGCGGCGGCCGCGGTTGGTCAGGCCGCGTTGAGCCCAAGAGCAATGGCCGCCGCGCCTCGGCCACGTTCAAACCCACACGCCAGGTTGAGTGAGCGTCGCAACGGCGTTGAGTCCCCCCCCGCTGGTTTCCCGCGAGTCGAACGAATCGATTCGCCCGACCCTTTCGCCAGGACCGCGAGTGCTTCGATGAGCGCAGCCGCCGAGCTTCCCAAGCAGTACGACCCCCGCGCCGCCCAGGAGCGTTGGTACCCCTTCTGGCTCGAACAGGGCTATTTCCAAGCCGATCCCGCCAGCAGTAAGCCGCCCTACGTCATCGTGATCCCGCCCCCCAACGTCACCGGCGCGCTCCACCTGGGACACGCGCTGAACAACACGATTCAGGATATTCTAATACGATGGCGGCGCGCTCAAGGCTACGACGCGCTTTGGCTGCCGGGGACCGATCACGCCGGGATCGCCACGCAAGCGGTGGTCGAGAAGCGTTTGTTCCAGGAGGAGAAGAAGACCCGTCACGACTTGGGCCGCGACGAATTAGTGCGGCGGATCTGGGC
>Ga0209017_10002588_pt1 | contig 11371 bp, 8 predicted proteins | sample YNPBryunderm2012_FD_185812 | JGI IMG/M metagenome (GOLD analysis project Ga0209017, IMG submission 185812) | Anoxygenic and chlorotrophic microbial mat microbial communities from Yellowstone National Park, USA - YNP Bryant MS undermat 2012... ... | reverse complement strand
CGGCCACGACGGAGCGTGGCCCTCCAGATCGACCGATAACAGGCGCGCACAATGCACACTTTGTACCCGGTGAGACTCGAACTGCCGATCGGCTTTTCCGCTGAAAGCCCTCGCGCGTCCGGCTTGATCGTCTTCCGGTTTGCCGCGTCCAGGCAGATTTGAGGTCAATTGGCTGCCGGGTGACTTGCCAACCGTGCGGCTGCGCAATAAAAAAGGGGCACGTGCGGTCGGGTAGCATGTCGTTGGCTGTCCAGAAAGCGATGCGTTCTGGAGCCAGCACGACGCCAGCAGGGCATTGACTTTTCAGCAATAGGAGCAAGTGAAAATCATGTGCGCCTCACCAGTCGTCAAGCGGGATAATGTGGCGAGGATTCTGGATCTGGCTTTGGACGCCGGCAAGGGAATTTTGCGTTTGACACCCACTTGGGTGCCGCGCAGTTTCCTGCATCCCGGCAAACGGATCAAACTGGCCCCGACGGATTGGTACGCGCTGGGCACGCACCGGGGCGGCATCGACGAGCGCTGGTTCGCCAGCACCACCGAAGCTGCCAACGAGAACCGCGCTCCCGACGAAGGCCTCAGCTACTGCGTGTTCGAGGGCCAGCGGTTCTTGCTGCGCGATGCGGTGGAAGAGGCCGGGCCACGCCTGATCGGCAAGGAAATCTGGGAGAAGTACCGTCGCTGGCCGGTTTACTCGAAGTTCTTCGATAACATGGGGCCTATCCCCCATCACATGCATCAGCGCCACGAGCACGCCGCGCTGACCAAACAGCAAGGCAAGCCCGAGTGCTACTACTTTCCGCCGCAACTGAACAACGCCGAAAACCACTTCGACTACACCTTCATGGGCTTGGAGCCGGGCACGACCAAAGAAGATGTACGCCGCTGCCTGGAGAACTGGAACAAAGGCGACAACGGCATACTTGACCTGTCGAAGGCGTACCGGCTCAAGCCGGGCACGGGCTGGATGATTCCCGCCGGTGTGCTTCACGCTCCGGGTTCGATGTGCACCTACGAGCCGCAGTGGGGTTCCGACGTGTTCGGCATGTATCAATCGCTGGTCGAAGGACGGCGCGTACCCTGGGAATTGCTGGTCAAGGACGTTCCGCCGGAGAAACACAACGATCTGGACTTCCTGGTCGATCAGCTCGACTGGGAAAAGAACGTCGACCCATATTTCAAGGAGCACAATTACATCGAACCGATCGTCGACGAGGAATGTTCCGGCCCCGGCTACACCGACCGCTGGATCGACTACGGACATTTCGACGGCGAGCAGCTTGTCTCGGCCAAAGAGCTGACCGTCATGCCGGGCGCCAAGTGCGTGCTGCGCGACCCGGGCGCCAGCGGCTGGATTACCGTGCAGGGCTACGGCAAGATGGGCGTGCTGACGATCCATGCGCCGGTGATGATCCGCTTCGGCGAAGAAACCTGGGACGAGGTGTTCATCACTGCCGAAGCGGCGCAGGAAGGTGTAGTGATCGAGAACCTCGGCGGCGAACCGCTGGTGGGCCTGCGCTACTTCGGCCCGAATGTGCACAAGAAAATGCCCAGCATCGGGGACCATCGCAAGAAGAAGTAGCTGGGCGTCGGTGCAACTGTTAATCGGGCAAACGGATCGACTAGCAGGCCGTGCGCGTTTTTGGCAGGAGTTGCGCAATCGGCTGGATGCTGTTGTGGTGCGGGCCGTCCCGCACGATCCAGATCAGCCTGTGGCGTTCACCTAACGCGGCCTGCGGCCGCAAGAAACTGGCGATATTGGAGGGACGCGCTGCGGTCGCGTCCGCTAGCACTGGGCACACGGCCACGACGAAGCGTGGCCCTCCAGATCACCCGAAAACATGCGCGCAAAACGCGCACAAGTTCCAGGATAAGGGATTAAGTCCATCGCGCTGTGGTGGAACGTCAATGTGAACACCAGCGCTACCCGATAATCGACTGACACTACAACTGGCGCCCCTTCGGCGGCTGGACGCTTTGCGCGGCAGTGGCTTCAGCCCCGGGGGTTGCTGACACAGAACCGGAGGTATCGTGATGCCTGACAGCCACACCAACAACTATCCGAAGCTTCACAATGCCGCCTGGCCGGGAGTGGTCGGCAAGGGCGACGGCGGCGAACCGCCCATCGACTTGGACACCATGCTCGACCTGACGGCCGGCGCAGAGTTCGAGGGCGTGAAGTTCGACGGTTTTGACTTGTTCCTTTATCTGCCGCACATCAACATCGACGGCGGCGAAGATGAGATCAAGCGCCTGGCCGACAAAGCCAAGCAGCGCAATCTGGATATCGGCACGGTGGTGGCGCCGATCTGGGGACCTACCGGCGGCGGACCGGCCATGGGCAGCAGCGAAGACCGGCGCAAGTTCCTGGCACAAGTCCGCAAGGGTTGCCATGTAGCGATGCGGCTGCGCCAGTTGGGCGTGCGCCCGAATGGGGTAGTACGCATCGATTCGGCCTCCAGCGTCGAGGCCTGGCTGGAAGACCCTCAGGGAAACCAGAAACGCATCGCCGAAACATTTCGCGAAGCCTGCAAGATCGCCGAAGACCACGGCGAACGCCTGGGCGCCGAAGGCGAAATCTGCTGGGGCGGCATGCACAGTTGGAAGCGACTGCTCGAACTGCTGGAAATGGTCGATCGGCCCGAAACCATTGGCATCCAGGCCGATATGGCCCACACCATGCTTTACCTGCTGGGCTACAACGCTCCGGAAGACGCAATCCTGCCGCAGAACTTCGACTGGCGCGACCAGCAGCGATTCGACGAGGCGTACAAGACCCTCACCGATGCGCTGCGGCCCTGGACGATCGACTTCCACGTGGCCCAAAACGATGCTACCGTGCATGGCTCCGGCTCGCACGACAAGACCGGGCGGCACTGTCTGCCCAACGATCCCAACGGCAAATTGGACATCCCCCGGCACGCTGGCTATTGGCTCCGCGACGAAAACGGGCAGCTTACCAAGCGCTTCCGCCACATCTGCTGGGACGGGTGCATGTTCCCCAATGCCGTGATGCTCAAACGCGAAACATGGAACGAGATACTGCGGGTAATGGTCGCCGTCCGCGACGCCCACGGTTGGGTCGAGTGACGGCTGCGGCCCGTCCGCATGTGGCGCAAAGCGCCCAACGCCGTAAGGTGGCAGCATATTGCTGCAATCAAATGGAGGGACGCGCTTCGTCGCGTCCGCAATGTTTTCGTCTATACCAGTTCGATCAGCAAGGCCGAATGCGGCCACGACAGAGCGTGGCCCTCCATACCATTTGTACGCATGTGCAAGATCACGTGAAAAAATGCGCGCAAAACGTGCACAGGTTACGCCGTAAGGAACTATTGCAGCAACAGCAAGACTTTCGGAGGTACAAACGTCATGTCCAAACGCCTGAACATCGCCATGTTGGGTTGCGGCTTCATGGGCCGTGCACATTCCAACGCCTGGTTGCAGGTCAATCACTTCTTCCCCCGCGAGCACAAGCCGGTGCTCAAGGCGTGCTACGGGCGGCAGGAAGACCGCAAGAAGCTCGACGAGTTCGCCGCCCGCTGGGGCTACGAAATCGTAGAGACCGATTGGCGCAAGCTGGTAACCCGCGACGACATCGACCTGGTCGATGTGTGCGTCCCCAACCACATGCACCATGATTGTGTGATTGCGGCTGCCGAGGCGGGCAAGATCGTCGTCTGCGAAAAGCCGCTGGCCATGAACGTAAAAGAAGCCGAAGAAATGGTGGCGGCAGTGGAGAAGGCCGGCGTGCCCAACATGGTATCGTTCAACTATCGCCGCGTACCGGCCATCGCCCTGTTCAAGCAGCTTGTCGACGAAGGCCGCGTGGGGCGGGTGTTCCACTATCGGGCCACCTACAACCAGGATTACACCATCAGCCAGGATGTGCCCCAGGGCGGCATGGCGCTGTGGCGGCTGGACAGCCGCGTGGCTGGTTCGGGCGTGACCGGCGATCTGCTGGCGCACTCCATCGACACCGCCGAGTGGATCAACGGCCCGATCCGCCGGGTGACGGCGTACACCAAGACCTTCATCACCGAGCGCCGCCATGCCGACACCGGCAAAGTGGAAAAAGTGGATATCGACGACGCCTGCATGTTCCTGGCTGAGTTCGACAACGGCTCGATCGGCACCTTCGAGAGCACCCGTTACGCCCGCGGACGAAAGAATTACAACACCTTCGAGATCAACGGCGAGCGCGGGGCGCTGTTCTTCGACCTGGAAGACCCGCACATCTTGCAGTTCTTCCGCTATGCCGATCCGCAGACCGGCAAGAAGATCGAAGACCATCTGACCGGCTGGCAGCGCATCCACGTGACCAACTTCGAGCATCCGTACATGAAGCACTGGTGGGTGCCGGGCTGCACCATCGGCTACGAGCACACATTCATCAACAGCTTTGCCGATTTTCTGGCCAGTCTGGAAGGCGGCCCGAAGTTCCATCCCGATATGCGCTGCGCTCTGCGCACCCAGCGCGTCTGCGACGCGGTGCTGGAAAGCGCTCGCCGCGGCCAGTGGGTCGAGATCGCCTAGTGCGCAACTACTGTTGCCTTGACGCAAAATGCGGCCGCAGGCAAATGCAACGACGCGCTGCGGTGGCGTCCGGTGGCCCGGTGCGCACGGCCGCGACGGAGCGTGGCCCTCCAAATCGCCCGGCAACATGTCCGCCCGTTCCAGATCGCGCGGCGACATGCGCGCCGGCTGCGCACACGATGCGCCATAAGACTCAAAACTTGCCCTGACTGGCTACCCTCGTTATGCTGAGGGTGTGAGCCGGTATTCTGGCGCTTAAGTCGACTTGGCGGGAGGGGCGTGGCTGTTTGAGACGGCTCGAAGGGCTACCGGGAAATCAGGGAGTGCCAAAATGCTAAACCAGCCAGTGCAAGTAGCGAGGATACTTCGGGCCACGTGGTGGCTGGCAGCGGCCGTGTCCCTGGCCATCTGCACCTTGGCCATTGCCGACCAGAAAATACTGTACGAAAAGCAGTCGCCCTACACTACCATCGTGGTTACCGAAGACGACTCCGGGCTGCGGACACTGTATTTCGAGAAGAACGGCGTGCGGCAAAGCGTGGTGAAAGTCGGCGATCCGGACCACATCGAACTGCCCTACGCCCGGTCGATGCTGGCGGCGCTGGCCTTGTCCGAGCAGCGGGAGCGGGTGCTGATCGTCGGGCTGGGCGGCGGCACGATACCGATGTTCCTGCACAAGCACTATCCGAAAATGGTCATCGATGTGGTGGACATCGATCCCGACGTGGTGGCCGTGGCCAAGCAGTTCTTCGGATTCCAGGAAGACCAGACCTTGCGCGCCCACGTGGCCGACGGCCGAAAGTTCATCGAGCAGTGCCGCCAGCCGTACGACATCATCTTCCTGGACGCCTTCGCCTCCGACAGCATCCCTTATCACCTGGCGACCAAGGAGTTCTTGCAGGCGGTGCGCAAGGCTGTCAAACCGACCGGCGTGGTTGCCGGCAACGTGTGGAGCCGGGCGGCCAATCCGCTGTACGATTCGATGGTGCGCACCTATCAGGAGGTGTTCGACGACTTGTACATACTCGACGTGGAGTACGCCGGCAACAAGATTCTGCTGGCGCTACCGCGGCAGCAGCGCATTACCCGGGCGCAACTGGCCGAGAAGGCCGAATCGATATCCCGGGAAGGACGCTTTCGGTTCGGCCTGGGTGAACTGGTAACTTACGGTTATCAGCACGCGCGCACCAAGAACCAGGCCGGCCGCGTGCTGCTGGACCGCGACAATCCCAATAGCAAGCAGTAGTGCGCGGAAGTACCGATGCACAGTCGCTGGTACAACGTGACTGTGGTGGGGCTGTGGCTGGCCAGCATGTCGTGGCTGCTGGGCACGAAGGTGTTGCCCCCGTTGCTTACAGGCGAGCCGCCCAATTACCGGGCCATTCTCGCCGCCCAGGACGAAAACAAGCCGGTGGGATGGAAGTTGTTGCTCAACGAGCGTCCGCTGGGCTGGGCGGTCAGTGTCACCCACCAGTATCCCGACAACACGGCGGAGATCCGCAACCGGGTGATGCTCGAGACGCTTCCGCTGGACGAGTTGATTTCTGGTTTGCTGGGCGAGATACTCCGCCGCAGCCAGGTGTTCCGCGGCAGCCTGCAAATGGATGCCCAGAGTACGCTGCTGCTGGATGCCCAGGGCAAGCTGAAGAGTTTCGACTCGCTGGTTCATCTGGAGCCGTTGGGCGAGGTGATCCGCCTGGAAGGAGCGATCGAAGGTCCGCAACTGAGCCTTTCTGTGCGGGCCGGCGGTTCTTGGGAACGCAAGGACTTGTATTTTCCGACCGACGGGCTGCTGGGCGACGAGATGTCGCCCCAGGTATGCCTGCCCAATTTGCACGCCGGACGCACTTGGAAAGTCCCCGCCATCAACCCCCTGCGCCCCAACAACCCGGTCGAACTGCTGGAAGCCAAGGTGGAAGGTCTGGAACCGCTTGCCTGGAACGGGCAGACCGAAGACGTATGGCTGGTGGTGTATCGTACCGAAGCGGGTAATAGTTTGGGATTCCGACGGGCCGAGCGGGGAAAACTGTGGGTGCGGCGCGACGGTACCGTGCTGAAACAACAAACCCCTTTCTTCAACGCAACGATGACCTTCGAACGCCTGCCCGACGAACAAGCAGCCCGATTGGCCGAAAAACTCCAACAGATCGACCAGCAACAGGCCGCCGGCTGGGCCGAGCAGCCGGGCGATTGAGCGGAATCTTTTCGGGTGTTGCGGCCATGGGGTTGTCGGGGCCGCCGGCTTTGTGCGGTCATCCGGTGCTCAACCGCCCTGGCGGCGGTATACTAAATGATCGGCGCCGCAGTGCTATTCGAGTACAGCGCCGCTATGCACCGTCGCATCAAAAGGCCGATGTCTTGAACCACCCGATGATCGAATTCCGCAACGTCACCCGCAGCTACGGCCGCAAAGTGGCCGTGGACGATTTGAGTTTGAGCATCGGGCCGGGAGAGCTGTTTGCGCTGTTGGGGCCCAACGGCGCAGGCAAGACTACGACCATCAAGATGCTGGTGGGGCTGCTGCGTCCGGACAGCGGAACGGTGCGCGTCTGCGGGCGCGACGTCTCCCAGGACGTCCGGGAAGCCTCGCGCGTGATCGGGTATGTTCCCGACCAGCCGTTCCTGTACGACAAGCTCACCGGGCGCGAGTTCCTGGAGTTCGTAGGCCAGATGCGCGGTTTGCCCCCGGCGCTGCTGGCCGAGCGGATCGCCAGCCAGGTGTGCAATCTGGAACTGGGCGACTTCCTGGACGATCTGATCGAAACCTACTCGCATGGCATGAGGCAGCGGCTGGTCTTTGCGGCCGCCTTCCTCCACGATCCGCCTGTGCTGGTGATCGACGAGCCGCTGGTGGGACTCGATCCCCGCAGCAGCCGGCTGGTGAAGAACCTGCTTCGCGCGCGCACCGCCGCCGGCGCTAGCGTGTTGATGTCCACCCATCTGCTCTCGCTGGCCGAGGAGATCGCCACTCGCATCGGCATAGTCGATCGTGGCCGGATAAAGTTCCTGGGCACCAAAGCCCAATTGCAGCAACTGCTGGCGCTGCCGCACACTTCGCTGGAACAGTTGTTCCTGCAACTGACCGAAGGCAATCATCAGCCGGCCCGCGCCCAGGGGGATGGTGCGGTGACCGCCGTTGGTGCGGTAGTTGCCGCCGAGAATCTACCTGAGGCGCTGCCCCAGGCCGACTGGCGTCTTGCGGCCGACCGCCGCCAGCCATGCAATATGACAGCCGACCCCGACCCGTGCGACACGACCGCCAGCGATGTGCAGCACCAGATCGGATCTGCCGATCCGGTTGGAAGGCGGCCTACAGAAGATGTCTGACCGCCTAGCAAAGCGATGTTTTGTTAAAACAGATGACGCTGGCTATGGCCGCAACCAAACGGACGCAGTGGAGGGACGCGCTGCGGTCGCGTCCGCAAGCACTTGTACCCACGGCCACGACGGAGCGTGGCCCTCCATATTTGTAGCGTGGACCTTCATATTTACAGCCCACATTGTTAGTGTGGACCTCCATATTGGCAGTGTGGACCTCCAGATCACTTGAACACATGCGCGCAGGGCGCGCATAAGTTTCGCCGTAACAGACTATCTTTCCCAAGCCATCTTTTCGCCTGTTGTTGCCTGTTATGTCAAGCAGCCTGAGTGCCCAATGCGAGGACTTTTTGCCGCCGCAAAAGGAGGCCCGGGCCTTTTGGCTGCTCCGCCGCCGCATCGTTGTCGCCCGGATCCGTCAACTGTTGACGCACGCCCGGCTGCGGCTGTCGATCGTGGTCATCTTGAGTGCGATTCTGTGGTTCGGTCTGTTTGGCCTGTTTGCCGAAGGGTTCATGTTCCTCGATTCGGCAGTTCCCCATCCGCAATGGCGGGACCAGATCGTGCATACCGTGCTGGGCAGCTTTTTCGTGGCGCTGATGCTGATGCTGGTGCTTTCGGCCGGGGTGCTGATCTACGGCGCGCTGTTCCGCTCGCCGGAAACCGCCTTCCTGCTGACGATTCCGGCCCGCACCGAAAGAGTATTCCTCCACAAGTTCCAGGAGGCATTGGTGTTCAGCTCGTGGGGCTTCGTGCTGTTGGGAAGCCCGGTGCTGCTGGCCTTCGGCGTAGTGTCCTCCGTACCGTGGTATTACTACGCGATGCTGCTGCCGATGGTCATCGCCTTCGTTTACATCCCAGTGGCATGGGGAGCGATCCTCTGCCTGTTGCTGATCCGGTACCTGCCCCGGGGCGTGGGCGCACTGCTTGCGCTGATCGGTGCAGCCGCCGTGCTGGCTGCGGCCGTGCTGATTCGCGGGCTGATAACCGAGATGCAGAGCGAGTTGCTTACCCCGGGCTGGTTCCACGACATGCTCAGCCGACTGCGCTTCAGCGAAGGACGATTGCTTCCCAGTTGGTGGCTTACCACTGGTCTGCTTTCCGCCGCAGAAGGCGACTGGTCGGAGGCCATGCTCCTGTTGGTGCTGCTGATCTCCAACGCCCTTTTCTGGCGCCAGGTGGCGATCTGGGTTGCGGGGCTGCTGATGCGCACAGCGTACAGCAATCTTGCCGGCAAGACGGCCACATCGCGGCGGCCGCACTCGGCGCTTGTCGACCGGCTGGCCAACTGCCTGCTGTGCGTCGCTCCCAGGCCTATGCGGCTGATGATCATCAAGGACCTGCGGCTGTTCCGCCGCGATCCGGTGCAGTGGTCCCAGTTCTTCATCTTCTTCGGCTTGTTGCTGGTGTATTTCGTCAATATCGGCAGCTTCAGCCACAGCTTGCACTATTCGGGCTGGGTGAACATGGTCAGCTTCCTCAACCTTTCGGTGGTAGGACTGCTGCTTTCGACCTTCACCACCCGCTTCATCTTCCCCATGATAAGCCTCGAAGCACGCCGCTTCTGGCTGTTGGGAATGTTGCCCCTGCGCCGCCACACCATACTGTGGAGCAAATTCCTGTTTGCGGCCGCCGCGGCGATCGCCCCCTGTTGCGCCCTGATACTCGTCAGCGACTTCGCCCTGCGCGTGCCCCGAAGCATCGTGCTTACCCACCAGCTTAGCTGCCTGGTGTTGTGCGTGGGGCTGGCGGGCATCGCCGTGGGGTTGGGGGCCCGCTTCCCCGATTTCCGCGAGGAATCCTCGGCGCGCATCGCCGCCGGCTTCGGCGGCACGCTGAACCTGGTGCTCAGCACCCTGTACATCGTGGTCGTGCTGGCGCTGATGGCCCTGCCGTTCCACTTCCTCGTCGCAGCCGATCAAGCCGCCCGAACCTTCTCCCAGTTCAGCCCACATCCCTGGATGGCCGAATCCTTGCGGCTGCAAGGATGGTTCCGCCTGTGGCTGGTAGGCGGTACCATCGGCGGCCTGATACTGGCCGTAGCGACGAACGTGTGGGTGATGTACGTCGGCCTGCGGGCCTTCAACCGCTGGGAGTTCTGATGCGACCGCGCCGATGCGCCGGCACCTGGCCCATGCGGCGGAAATCCCCGCTGCGTGCTATACTGCTGCCGCCCTATGCTGCTCCGGCGCTATACTTCCCAGCCTTTGCGGTATTCCCGCCGCACGTACTGATTCAGCTCCGGCATGTTGGTGCACTGCATCTTTTCCACGTCCCATTCGACCTTCTTGCCCACCCCGGCAAACTGGGCCAGCAGACCGCACAACGCAAAGGCCGTCAACGGACCGGCCGAATCGACGAAGTTCGAACAGGGCACCCCGTCGTTGCGAATCGCCCAGTACAGGTCCTCGATCGGGCCGCCGTGGGCACGGGGAAGTGTCTTTTCGGGCTGTTTGAACTCTTTGTGCTTCTCTTGAGGAATGATGTAACCGTCGCTGCCCATCATCCCGCGGTCGCCCACGAACAGGCAGAACTCGCCGAACTTGCGATCGTACTTCTTCTCGGTGTCGATCATCACCTGCGGCTTCAGGCCCGCATGGTCGTAGGCGTAGAACTTCAAGGGAGGCATGTTGCCGCGCGCCGGGATGTGGTACAGCACCACGTTGTCTTGGGGGAACATCTCCTCGCTGCCGCCAGTGGTGTGCAGGCACTCCACGGTCCAGTGCTTGGCCTCGTAGATCTTCAGCGCCCAGAACGGCGCGTCGAAGTGATGACAGGCCATATCGCCGATGGTGCCCGTGCCGAACTGCCGCCAGGAGCGCCACGAGAACGGATGCAGGCCGTCGTGGTAGTCGCGGTAAGGCGCCGGACCGAGCCACTCGTCCCAGTGCAGTCCCGGAGGAACGGGTTTTGAAGGCGGACGACCTCCCTTGCCCCCGAAATTGCGCCCCAGGATGGTGTGCGTCTCCAGCACGTTGCCGATGGCCCCGGCCCAGATGAACTCCACCACCCGGCGGATCGTCTCCCCGCAGTGCCCCTGATTGCCCATCTGCGTAAGCACCTTCTTTTCCTTGGCCGCCTTGGCCAGCTCGTAGCACTCGCGGATGTTGTGCGCCAGCGGCTTCTGGCAGAAGACGTGCTTGCCCAGGTGGATCGCCCGGATGGCCGCCGGAGCATGGTTGTGATCGGGCGTGGCGATCAGCACCACGTCGATCTCCTTGTGGCACTCGTCGAGCATCTTGCGATAGTCGTAGTAGGTCTTGGGTTTCTGACCGGCGGCCTCGACGCGCTTCATCACGTTGGCCATGCGGCTGTCTTCGATTTCCACCAAGGCCACGAAACGCTCCTTCAGCGCTTCGCCGGTGCTGTACTGGCCCATCCCGTCGCCGCCGATCACGGCCACGCCCAGCTTCTTGCTCGGCTCGGGAGCCGAGAGCACATACGGTGCAGCTACGCTGCACGCCATCGACGCTCCGGCGACCAGGGCCGAACGCTTCACGAAATCACGTCTGTTGGTGCG
>Ga0209017_10002586_pt1 | contig 11375 bp, 9 predicted proteins | sample YNPBryunderm2012_FD_185812 | JGI IMG/M metagenome (GOLD analysis project Ga0209017, IMG submission 185812) | Anoxygenic and chlorotrophic microbial mat microbial communities from Yellowstone National Park, USA - YNP Bryant MS undermat 2012... ... | reverse complement strand
CCGTTTTGCGGGAGACCTCCACCATCGTTAGCGGCGATTTCCCGGCTATGGCGCGACGCTTCTTGCAACAAAGCGTTCTAGGCGAGGATTGCCCGGTCATCTACCATACCGGCCCGGCCGGCAATCAAAGCCCACGGCACGTCGTGCGCGAGCATACCGTTGGGGAAGCAAGCCGGTTAGGAGAGCGGCTGGGCCGCACGGTTGCCGATGTCATCCCACGGATCAGTTACAGTTCGTCCGTGTCGCTTCGGGTGCGGCGGGCGCTGGTTGATTTGCCCCGCAAAGTTTTTCCCTCCGTCTCTCAGGCGGAAGGCATGCTCAAGCGGGCCGCCGAACAACTGGCTTGGATGCGACAGAGGGGTGCGCCTCGTCCGCAGGTCCGCGGAGCCGAGGTGGATTGGTTCGGGGCTGAGGTGATCTTGCGGCTGGCGCGGATGGCTGCAGAGGGCCGGCTGGAAACGGTTTACGCGTCATGCTTGCCGGCGGAGGTCCAGGCGATTCAGGTTGGGCCGTGGTGGTTCGTCGGCTGGCCAGGCGAGATCTTTGTTGAGTTCGCCTTAGCGGTCAAGGCCAGAGTGAGAAATGCCTTTGTCATCTCCCTGGCGAACGGCGAGCTTCAAGGCTACATCGTCACGGAAGAGGCTGCGCGTGAGGGCGGCTATGAGGTTTCCAGCGCCATCTTCGCGCCGGAAAGCGGGATCATCCTCGTGGAAAGCACCCTTCACTTGCTCGGCGATGAATTAAATGAGGAGCGAGCATGAAGTTCTTACAAATCGGCCTCGGCTCTATGGGCAAGCGCCGCGTGCGCTGTGTCCATGCCTTGCGCGCGGGTGAGGTCATCGGCTTTGATCCGCGGGCCGATCGACGGGCGGAGGCGGAGGAGGCTTACGGCATCCGCACGGTTGAGTCTTTTGAGGAGGGGATGTCCGCCGATCCCGATGTGCTCATCATTTCGTCCCCTCCCAACCAACACGTTGAGTACGGCCTTGCTGCCCTGCAGGCCGGCAAGCCCTTCTTCGCCGAAGAAACGGTTTTGCTGGATCCGGAAGAACTGACGCCGTTGATCGCGGCCAGCGAACAGAGTCACCTTTTGGCGGCGCCGAGCTGTACCATGCGCTTTCATCCGGCGGTCAAAGAGATGAGACGCGTGTTGACGAAAGGCGACATCGGCCGGCCTTTGAGCTTTAACGCGAGGTGCGTTAGCTACTTGCCCGGCTGGCATCCCTGGGAACGGGTCCAGGATTTCTACGTGCGCAGTCGGGCCAGCGGCGGCGGCCGTGAAATGGTCATCTTTGAGCTGGACTGGATGGAGTGGCTCTTCGGCCGGGTAACGATGGTCGTCGCCGATGTAGGCAAGCTTTCGGACATCCCTGCCGACATTGACGACACCTTTCACATCTTGTGCCGCTTCGCCAGCGGCGTGCGGGGCTGCCTGACCATCAGCGTTGCCTACCGTGTCCCCGTGCGTGCAGCGGAAATATGCGGTAGTGAAGGACAGATCATCTGGGACAGTCGGATTCACCGGGTGATGACCTATACGGCTGCGGATGGCAAATGGGAGCATGCTACAGAGATGGCCAGCCGCGACTATTCTTACGATCGCATGTACATTGAAGAGCTGGAGCATTTTCTCCGCGCGCTGCGAGGCGAGGTCACGTACATGCGCAGTTTCCGAGACGTCAAGCGCATGCTAGAGGTACTTCTAGCGGTAGAACAGAGCTCGGCCGAAGGCCGGCGCGTCCAAGTTTGACAGCGGCCCGCAGCACTTTTTCAGGTCCTGCTCTAAGGGCGATATCGGAGTGAATGCGACCGTGTCTATGGACAAGTATGGGCCAGCGTTTCAGGAGAACGTCCCTGTCATGAGGTTGTTCCGCCTTGACGGCCGGGTAGCGCTCGTGACGGGCGGGGCTGGGCTCCTAGGTTCGGTGATTGCCACCGCCTTGGCCGAGGCAGGGGCGACGGTGATCGTTGCCTCGCGCCACGTGGCCAGGTGTGAGGAGCGGGCCGCTCAATTACGGAAGGGTGGCTATCCGGTGTCGGCGATGCCGTTGGATCTTACAAGTGACGAATCCATCGTTGCCTTGAAAGATCGCATCGTGGCCGAGTACGGCCAGGTAGACATCCTGTTTAACAACGCGGCCGGCCGGGCCGCCGGCACCGCCGAGGAACAGGCGAAGCGCGGGTTCGCCGTACCGGGTATGGAGGCCATGACTCGCGCCCAGTGGGAAGGAGCGATGGCCGTTAACGCGTCGGGATTGTTCGTCTGCACCCAGGTCTTCGCAGAACAGATGAAGGCCCAAGGCCATGGGGGCAGCATCGTCAACATCGCTTCCATCTATGGTATGGTAGGGCCGACCTTTCACATTTATCAGGGAACGCCGATGACCAGCCCACCCGATTACGCGTTCGCCAAAGGAGGGATCATCAACTTCACCCGTTACCTGGCGACTTACTATGCGCCTTATGGCATTCGCGTCAACTGCATTAGCCCTGGCGGCTATTACGCTGGACAGCCGGAGGAGTTCGTGAATCAGTACGAGCGGCACACTCCCCTTGGCCGCATGGCTCGTTGGAATGACTTGAAGGGAGCAGCCGTCTTTTTCGCTTCTGACGCATCGCAGTACATTACTGGCCAGAACCTGGCCGTGGACGGTGGATGGACAGCGTGGTGAGTCCATCGAGGTGACCGGCGCTTCTGAGTGACAGTCGCCTCAATCATCAACGAGGGGGTATACATGACAGCAAAGGAGATCCGTTTGAGCAGGTTATTCCCGCAAGGGAAGAACGCCGTCATCGTGGCGGTAGATCATGGCCAGACCTTTGGGCCCATGCCGGGTTTGGTGCGCTTTACCGAGGCGGTGGAACGCCTGCGGGAGGCCGATGGGGTCTTGATGGCTCCTCAGATGATCCGTTTCTCAGGGGGCCTCTTTTGCGGCAAGGGCGCTCCCGCCGCTATTGTCCGCCTCAACTGGAACACGATCCATTGTGAGCCATGGGGCTATCAGGAGGCCCACATCGTCAAAGCCGTCTCCGTGGAGGGCGCGGTAGCCGTAGGAGCCGAGATCGTCTTGGCCAGCCTCGTGCTAAAAACCGGCAGCGAGGAGCATGATGCCCGGAACGTGCAGGTATTCTCTGAGTTAGCCGAAGAGAGCCGTCGCTGGGGGATCCCGCTCATCGGCGAGGTGTTTCCCATCGGCGGCCTCCGGGCCAACGGCGATGAATTCCATGACTACATTAAAAAGGCCTGTCGCATCGTGTGTGAATTGGGCGCCGATGCCATCAAGACCTTCTATACCGGCGATCGTTTCGGTGAGGTGGTAGAGGGTACGCCGATCCCCATTTTTGCGCTGGGGGCGGAGAAGTTGCCCACCGAGTTGGACGCTCTGGAATTGGCATACAAAGCGGTCAGCGTAGGGGCTCGCGGCGTCGTCTTTGGGCGCAACGTGCTACAATCGGCTGATCCTGCGAGGTTCCTTCGGCAGCTCAAGGCTGTCGTGCAAGAGGGCCTAAAGCCGGTAGAGGCTGTGCAAGTCGCTTAAAGGCGAGAGGGAGGCGATCTCTCCTGGCCCTAGTCTATTTCTGCAGGAGGTCAACGATGTGGGAGGGATTCACCTATCGTATGCCGGAATGGCATCCGTTCCAGGATCAGGCTGCGTGCGAGCGCGCCCGGGCCGTCACTCGCGAGGATTGGCTCAATTTCAAGCACCCCAACCTCAAGGTCATCATCTTGCGCGATGACGAGTTCGCCTTTCGCCTGGTCAACGAGATCTTCGGCCAGATCAAGAGGGCGGCAGACGAGGGTCGGCGCCTGGTGTTGATCCTACCGCAGCCTGAGCCGCTCTATGCGTGGGTGGCGTACCTGTGCAACAAGTACCGCGTGCCGTGCCACCATCTGTACACTTTTAACATGGACGAATATGCCGATGAGAACGGTAACATTGCACCTGAGACGTGGCCGAACTCTTTCCTCTACAACATGAAGGTCAACTTCTATGCCAAGCTTGACCCCGAGCTCAGGCCGCCAGAACGCCAGATCCAAGGGCCGACCAATGCTAACTTCAAGGATTACGGCAAAATGATCGCCGATCTGGGCGGCGCGGATATTTGCTACGGCGGCATCGGCTGGTCGGGCCACGTAGCCTACATCGAGCCGGGGTCCGAGGCGTTCCCGCCCATGCCGATGGAGGAGTGGGTCAAGATCGGGCCGCGCATCGTCAAACTGACCCCCTTCAGCATCCTGCAGAACTGTCTGGGGCCTGAGTTCGGCATGAGCGGTGACTGGTCAGCGGTGCCACCGCAGGGCGCGACGATCGGCCCGGCCGAGTATTTGGGCGCCAAGTTGCGTAGTTCCTGGAACGCTTTCAGGGTTGGGGCTTCCATGGTTTCCTGGCAACGTTTTACCGTGCGCCTGGCCGCGTTCACGCCGCCAACTCCTCTTATCCCGGCCACCATGATCCAAATGGCGCCGACCGAGCTCTACATATCGGAGTCGCTGGCCGCGCCGATCCGGCCGCTCTCGGTGACGGATTTCAGTTGGTATTCTTTATGAGGGACCTATGCCAACTATCCAAGAGCTGTTTAGCCTTGAGGGGCGCGTGGCCGTCGTCGCAGGCGGCGCCGGGCTGCTCGGCTTTCAGATGGCGACCGCCCTGGCTGAAGCCGGCGCGCACGTGGTGATCGCCTCGCGCAATCTGGAGCACTGCCAAGCCCGTGCTGCCGAACTAAGTCGGCAGTATCGCGAGGCGATCGCCGTGCGGCTGGATGCAACCGACTATGCCTCGGTGCAGGAGATGGCCGATGCCGTGGTGGCGAGGTGGGGCCGTATTGACGTGTTGGTCAACTCCATTGCCGGCGCCGCCAGCCACGCGGCTGAGGACTTTCCGCCCGACGCGTGGGACTACACCATCCGAGCCACGCTGACCAGTGTGTTCTACCTGTGCCAAGTGGTAGGCCGGCAGATGCTCAAACAAGCTAAGGGAAGCATCATCAACATCGGTTCCATCTACGGCGTGGTTGTGCCCTATAAGCACATCTACGAGGGGGCCGAGATCCCGCGCAACCCGGTGGCCTACGGCGTGGCCAAGGCGGGCTTGATTCACCTGACGCGCTACCTGGCCGTCACCTGGGCCGACCGGGGCGTGCGGGTCAACTGCATCAGCCCGGGTGGGTTCTGGTCCCCCGGCAAGCAGCCGAACTTTGAGCGCAACTACGTGGCTATGTCGCCCAATGGGCGCAGCGGCAATGATTGGGACCTGAAGGGCCTGGTCGTTTACCTTGCCAGCGACGCCTCGGCGCACGTGATCGGTGAGAACATCATGGTAGACGGTGGCTGGACCCTCTGGTGACGAGACCGGCCAAGGAGTGGATGATGCGCTATCGCCGACTGGGACGTACCGGCCTCATGGTGTCCGAGATCTCCTTGGGCACGGTTGAGCTGGGCATGGACTACGGGATTCCCGTGGGAACCGAGCATCTGCGACCGAGCGAAGCCGACGCGGCCCGTCTGTTGAATCGGGCCCTTGACCTGGGCATCAACTTCATTGACACCGCGCGGGCCTACGGTGCGAGCGAAGAAGTGATCGGTCGGGCGCTGAAGACGAGGCGCCGCGAATACTTCTTGTGCAGCAAGGTGGCTCTACCTCCGGCAGATGTGAGGGGCCAGGCGCTGGTCCAGCACGTGCGGGCTTCCATCGCTGAGAGCCTGCGGGCGCTCCAGACCGACTATCTGGACGTGCTGAAGATCCATAGCACTACGGTTGAGGAGATTCGCCGGGGGGAGATGATCGCGGCCATGCTGGATGCTGTGCAGGCCGGTTACGTGCGCTTCGTGGGTGCCAGTACCTATGGCGAGGAGGCGCCGCTGTTGGCGCTGGCCGACGGCCGTTACGATTGCCTGCAGATCGCGTACAGCGCGGTAGATCGCCGGCCCGAAGCACGCATCTTGCCGCTGGCCCGACAGAAGGATGTGGGGATCGTCGTACGGTCTGTGCTGTTGCGTGGGGCGCTGAGCCACCGCTATGCCCTGTTGCCGGCGCCGCTGGAGGAGCTCAAGACTGCTATCGCCAAGTTGGACGCGTTGCGCGGCTCGGAGGTGGCAAGCCTGCCTGAGCTATCCTACCGCTACGTGCTGGCGCACGAAGCCGTTTCCACCGCGCTCGTCGGCACGGCGCGGCTCAGCGAGCTAGAAGAGGTGGTGGGCTTTGCCATGCGTCCGCCTCTTTCAGCGGATCTGGTGGCGGCTATCCGGCAAGTTGTGGTGGAAGACGATGCGCAGCTGAATCCGGGCAAATGGCCGGCTGACATGGGCGTGTGGCGGCCGGCCACGGGCGCAACGGGTACATAGGTAACAAGAGGAGACAAGGCTCGCATGCCGGCTATCGCCTCGGTCGCTGAGGCTGATCTGTCGCTCTTCCGCAGGGAATTGGACGGCTTCGTGCCTGACCGCATCTTTGATGCGCATGCACACCTATGGGCGCGCGCACACGTGCCGCAAGGTAGCAACCCGGTCTTTGAAAGCATAGCGCAGGAGGTCGTCGGACTGGAGGAATACCGGCGCTTCATGGCCGCGATGTTGCCGGGGCGAGAGATCGCGGGGGGCCTCTTCATCCCCGGCGCGGTTGGCGCACAGGGGGGCGATCTGATCGCCGAGAACGAGCTGGTAGCCCGTGAAGTGGCTGCCGATGGCCGCTGTCGGGGCGCCTTGCTCATTGCGCCGGAGATGGATGACGAAACCGTGCGGGCCGAAGTGCGTCGCCTGCGACCTGCTGCGTTGAAATGCTACCATCTGCGCAGTAAGTCCCAACCGACTTGGGATGCCGAGATACCGATGTATCTGCCCGAGGCACAGGTGCAAGTCGCTCATGAAGAAGGGTTGTGCATCGTCTTACACATGGTACGGTCGCGAGCCTTGGCCGATCCTTCCAACCAATCTTGGATCCGCTGCTACTGCGAACGGTTTCCGAAGATGAAGTTGATTCTGGCGCACGCTGGCCGTGGTTTCAACCCCTATCACACCATTGAGGGGATCGGGATGTTGCGGGATCTGCCTAACCTGTGGTGTGACATGTCGGCGGTGACCGAGGTAGGCGCGTGTGAGGCGATCATCAGGGCATTGGGGCATGGTAGACTCCTCTACGGCAGCGATTTCCCCGTCAGTCACCTGCGGGGCCGGTGCGTGTCGGTCGGCGATGGGTTCGTCTGGCTGTATGAGGAGACGCTCAATTGGGAAACTGTCTCTTTTCAGCCAGTGCAGCCCACCCTTGTGGGCCTGGAATCGCTGCGCGCGCTCAAGCAAGCCGCCTGGCATTGCCATCTATCGGATCGTCAGGTGGAGGATATCTTCTACAACAACGCCGTGCATCTCTTGGGTGTGGACGGTCGGTCGGTTGATCATTCAATCTGAATGTGCTGAGGAGAAATGGTCATGCAACTGATCGCTACGCTCACCGACGAGCAAATCGCCCGTCTCCAGGCGAAGACGACCGATCTTCTGGCGACCGTTGGCCTGAAGATCACCCATCCCGAACTCTTGCGCTTGTGCCGAGCGGCGGGCGCGCAGGTGGATGCTGAAGCAGGCATCGCTCGCTTTCCACCGCCTCTGCTCAGCCAACTCCTTTCCATGGTACCGACGACGTTTGATGTTTGCGCGATGGATGGGAGCCGCTACACGATCGGCGGCGCATCCCAATTTTGTACGGCCATCGTGACTGACCCCTGGATCGTGGATTATGAGACGGAACGCCCGCGCCGACCGCGCTTGGAAGATGTGCGGCGGCACACGATCATCGCCCAGAAACTGCCCCAAGTCATCGCTGCCAGCCTGATGGATTATCCCGTAGCCGAGTTCAGCGGCGCCGATTCTAGCCTGCATGCCATGGAGGCCTTTGCGCTCCACTTCGCTAAGCACATTTTTGTATTCGCCACCGACTTGGCCTGGTTTCAGCATTGGTTGAGGATCGGTGAGATCCTGGCCGATGGCCGGTCGTACCCCGCGCCGATGATGAGCGCGGCCGTAGCGACGCTCTCACCGCTGGCGGTCAACGACCTGAACGCTGAGTTCTTGCTGTTGGCTTGTCGGATGGGCATGCCGGTGGTTCCCACCGTTTGTCCCATCGCGGGCTTGAGCGGCCCGTACACGCTAGCCGGCACGCTCCTGTCCGGCAACTGCGAGGTCATCGGCCTGGCTGCGCTCACTCAGATCGTTCGGCCTGGCCATCCCTTCCTCTACGCGCTTGGGCCATCGGTCGCCGAGATGCGCGCGGGCGGAAACCGTTACTACACGCTGGACAAGGTGCTCTGGAAAGCGGCCGCGGTGCAATTGGGCCGCGCCTATCACATGCCCGTGATGGCCGAATGCGGTGGCTCTATGACCTACCGTTACGATCAGCAAAACGGCGCCGAGGGAATGCTCTTCATGTTGGCTGCGGCCGCGTCGGGCGCCAACCTGCTGAGCGGCATCGGCTCGACGATGAACGCCATCGGCATGTCGGCCGAGATGATGCTGGTGCAGACCGCCTGGCTGGAGTCGGCTCGCTTCCTGGCTCGCGGCATCGTGGTGGACGAGGCCCGCCTGGGGGTTGGGAACATCGCCGCAGTGGGGCCACGTGGCAGCTTCCTGTTGGATGATTTGACCCTGCGTTTCCTCCGTCGCGAGCGCGAGTTCTTCAGCCACGAGCTCCTTGACTATGCCGGCGGGCCGGAAGCGACGCCCTCGCTTCTGGAGCGCGCGCACGAGCGGGTTGAGGAGCTGACGCGCGACGGAACCTCGCCCTATCCCGATAGGGTGCAGGAGGCGATCCGCAAATATTTCGCTGAACAGTACAGTAGGCCGACGGGGCCGTGACGTCATCGGCTCTGCTTGGGGGCCGCTTTCAGACGTTGGCGGGGCGCGGTCGGCTATCTTCAATCTAGCAGGTGAGCGGTCTTGGGGGAATGCGCCGGTGCTGGTTCGGCTGACACTAATACAAGTGAAGGGGTAGCCTATGGCTATGACCATGCGAGACCGGATCCTCGCTGTGTATCGTGGGGAAACGCCCGACGTTGTCCCTTACATGCTGGATCTATCGCATTGGTTCTATCACAAGAACCGCATGCCCTGGGATCTGAGCGTGGCCTATGAGAAGCCGGAGTACGAACTGATCGGCTATCATCATCAGGTCGGTGCAGGGTTCTACATCGCCAACCTCGCCGCGTTTTATCGCGTGGTCTATGGCCCTGACGTGCAGGCGGAGGTCACGAAGGTCCATCACGATGACGGGCCGGAGATCGTCTGGCGGCTGACAACCCCGCTCGGGTCTATTGAGCGTCGGCGCAAGTGGGAAGAAACTTCTTACTCATGGGGCATCACCCGCTGGGGCGTACAGAACGAGCAGGACCTGCGAGTGCTGGGCTATGCCTTGGCCTCGCGCACCTACGAGCCGATGTGGGACCACTATCAGGCTTGGGTAGATGCGGTTGGCGACATGGGCGTGGTCTATATGTCAGCGGGTTACAGCGCGATGGGGGAGCTGCTCAACTACTGGATGGGTATCACAGGGGTCACCTATGCTACAGCCGACTGGCCTACAACGCTGCGCGAGGTGGTGGATCAAATCAATGATAACAACCTGAAGCGGATTGACCTCCTTGCCACCTCGCCTGCCGAGATCATCATCATGGGCGACAACTTCTCGGCTGACATACAGCCCCCGCGCTTCTTTCGCAGATGGTCTGGGGCATACTACGCTGAGGCCATCCGCAGGCTCCATGCTGCGGGCAAGTACGTGGCTGTGCACATTGACGGGAGGCTGCGCGGGGCCATCGGCATGATCCGCGACGTAGGTGCCGATTGCGGCGATGCCATCACCCCCGCGCCGATGGGCGACCTATCGCCCTTAGAATGCCGGGCGGAAGGCGGGCCCGATTTCATCCTCTCGGGCGGCGTTCCTCCGAACCTCTGGCTGCCTAGCGTGCCGCGTGAGGCCTTTGAGAAGGCGGTTTTGGATTGGCTGGAGCTGAAGCGCTACGGTCCCCGCTTCATTGCCAACGCGGGCGATCAAGTGCCACCGCATGCAGATGAGGCGCGCATTGAGCTCATGCGCGACCTGGTGGAGAAATACGGAAGGTATTAAATCCGGTAAGGAGACTGCGGTGATCACACCAACCGTTGGGTTCATCGTTTACGGCGTCCACAAGGATGGTCTGCAGGATCCCATGGGGATGCCTTTCATTGACGAGGCTGTGGTAGCGCGCTCAAAGGAGGCGCTGCGGGCCGCGGGCGTGCGTTTGCTTGAGCATGACATCGTCATTGCGACCAAAGAGGAAGCCCGTGTGGCGCTCAAGCGGATGAAAGACGACGATGCGGTGGACTGCGTGATCCTGTTTTCTGGCACGTGGGTGTGGGCAGCGCATATGATCGCCGCGATCCGTGACTTCGCCATGACGGGCAAAGGGGTGCTGATATGGACCCATCCGGGCTCGCAGGGTTGGCGGCCGGTCGGCGGGCTGGTGCTGCATGGCGCGCTCATGGAGGTCGGCATCCCGCACAAGTTCGTTTACGGCGCGGCTGACGATCCGGTCGAGGTTGCCAAGGTCGTCAGTTACTGTCGGGCTGCACACCTCAAGCAAAGGCTGAACATGTCCACGATCGGCGCCTTCGGCGGCCGGGGCATGGGCCAGACGTGCGGCGTGGCTGATCCTTCGCAGTGGATGCGTGTGTTCGGGATTGATATTGACACTCGCGACACCACCGAGCTGATCCGCACCGCACAAAACATCACAGCCGACGAATTGAAGGCGCTGGAGCCGCGCATCATCCAGTTGTTTGGCAAGCTGCCCCCGCAGAACTTGGTTAACGAGCGATCCATGCGCCTCTATTTGGCAATCAAGAAGATCGTCCAACGGGAGCGATGGGACTTCTATACGATCCAGTCCTTCCCCGGCCTAGGCGATGATTACTCGGCGACCTGTTTTGCCCAAAGCATGATGTTGGAGGACGGCTACGGTACCTCCACCTTGGGTGATTTCAATACCGCGCTCACGGTGCTCCTGTTGACCAAGCTGAGCAAGGAGCCGGTCTACTACGGCGACCTCCAGCACATTGACAAGGCGAACAGGGAGATCAAGATCATCGGGGACGGCGCGTGTCCGCCTTCGCTGGCTGGAAAAGTGGGGCCCGCCGGCTTCGCCGAACACGGCATCCCCACGGAAGGGGCCGCTGGCGGCCTCTCGGTGAGCCTGGTCTGCAAAGTGGGCGAGGGGGTGCTGGCTCGTCTAGGCCGCGTGAACGGTGAATTCGAGATGGTGATCACCCGCTGCAGCATCTTCGAGCCGCCTCCCGAACAGATCGGGCAACGTAGGCTGGAATGTGGCATTCCTTTCTGGCCCCATGGTTTTGT
>Ga0209017_10002583_pt1 | contig 11389 bp, 10 predicted proteins | sample YNPBryunderm2012_FD_185812 | JGI IMG/M metagenome (GOLD analysis project Ga0209017, IMG submission 185812) | Anoxygenic and chlorotrophic microbial mat microbial communities from Yellowstone National Park, USA - YNP Bryant MS undermat 2012... ... | reverse complement strand
GGCCGGTTTTCATGACCTCGGGCCTGTTGTCCCCAATCTGCGCTGCACGCACAGGCGCGCAGGGTTGGTGCAGGTGCTTGGGCGATCCAACTGCCCGACGAGTAGGCGGAACCTTTCGGAACTCTCGCGTGGCGAGATTGCGCCGAACCTCCCCGGGCTCACTGGCCGCTGGCAGCGTAGGCTGCGGGCCACCGCACGTGGGGAAGGTCCGGTGGATTTCCGGGCCGGGCAGACGGCGGAAGACCGACTCGGGCCCGCATCACTGCGGCGGTGGCGAAACCGCTGAATCACCCGGCAACGGCGAAGGCGGACTCTGAGGATCCCGCCAGTCAACGGCCTGAGCCTGGGTCGGGGTCCGCAGAGGGTACAATCCCGGGCAGCAACCGTAGTACTCGTGGAACGCCTGGCTGAAGTGGCTGAGGCTGTTGTAGCCCACTTCCAGTGCCACCTCCGTGACGTTGTAGCGGCCGGTGCGCAACAGCTCAGCCGCCCGCTCCAACCGCAACTGTCGCAAAAACTGGGGAATGGTCCGGCCCGTCTGGGCCGAGAAAATGCGGCTCAAATAGTAGGGGCTGCAGCCGACCTTTCGTCCGAGTTCTTCCAAGGAGGGCGGCTCGGCCAGGTTTTCCCTGAGCAATTGGATCACCCGCTCCACCCGTTCCTGGGCCAGTCGTTGTTGGCGGGTGCAGAACAGTTCAGCCTCCGGCGGCGGCCGGAAAAGAAACAGCACCGCCATTTCCACCGCCTTGCACCGGTACCAGACCGGCTGTGCGGCTGCATATACCGGCGGATGCCGCAATGTCTCCACCATCTGGCGTTGTTCCACCGTCAATCGGGTCAACGGACCCAAAGGTTCCTTGACCGGACGCCCCTCGACCACGGCGCGGACCAAGGGGTGTAACACGGACTCGGCCCCGGCCAACTGTTCGCGCAAAAATTCGGGCGCCAGTTCCAAGGTGAGGAACTGATGTCGTTGCCCGCCGATCCGCCGCGCTTCCAGAGGCTGTTCCCCCCGGTGGTAGAACGCCACGGTGTCGGCTTCAAACTCGAGCCGGCCGTCGCCGGCCCTCACGTAACCGCTGCCGCTCAGGTTCAGGCAAACTTCGATGCTGCCGGGATGAAAAGTGGCCCCCCAGTCCAGGTCCCGCGGAGTTTGAAAGTCGTGCCACTCGATGCTGTAGCCGGAGCCCCGGTAACTACCGAAGACCCGCTGCCATCCGTTGCCCAAGGGGCGCCAGACGGCGGTTTCACTGAAAACCGCCCTGCCGGTTCGCTGGTGGGTGGGCGAACCGGAGTCCGACGCTGCTGGACGGGGCCTTATTCGCATGTGGCAGTGAAACAGCCCGCTGGGAGCGACACGCCCCCCCGAATTAGTTGCCCAGATTGGAGGCGCCTGCAACTTGGATATGGCAATAGATCCTCCTCCAGCGCGGCCAGGTCTCTTCCGACAGCGGAGGTTCCGCGGGCCGGGGCGGTGCGGCGCAACAGCCCTCGGGACTGACTAGAGGTTTGCCGGCGGAACGGTCGGCCTGCTGGAAGAGGTTCGCTGAGGCTGGCGGGCCGCTGGGCCTTGGGGACGGCCAGCCACTTGTGTTGTGTGCGCACCCTTCGTTGTGGCCGCGGGCCCCGAGGACCGGCCCATCTGACCCAGGGCGCTGGCTTGGATCGGCAGCGGGACGTTCGGACCAGTACGCCCTGGCTCAAGGCACCCTTCGTGGAAGCGCGCCCGGCTCGACCCGACACTCCCATGGCTGACAACGGTGAAGTTGGTTCCCAAGCAACTTGCACGGCGCCAACGTGTCCACTGAGCGCTACCCCAGTCCGTCGGTCGCCGCCGCGCATCGGCAGCCACTGTCCTCTATGGCACGGGTCCGGGGCACGGTGGAGGTTTCGCCGCTCCCGAGTCGATAGGAAAAAACCCGCAAACTCACCCGCGGCACAGCGTCGCCGGCTCAAATCCCGAGGTTGGCCAACATCTGGCTGATATGGTTCACCACCTGGACCAAACGGGGGTGGGATTGCTCGAACTTCTCGACCGACACCTTCAAGCCATCCAACGAAAGCTTCAGCAGCCGGGGATCGGGCTGCGTGCGGGTCGCTTCGTGAGCGGAAATCTGGGCAAAACCGGCAATACTGCGGGCCGCTTCCTCATGGGTGCGGGAAAGATGCTGAACCTCCCGCCTCAGCTCCTGGACCAGTCCCAGAAGCTCTTCCTTCCGTTCCCGTTCCACGCCGGTGGCTTGCTGCACCCGCTCCTCGATTTTCCGAATGGTCTCGTCAATCATGGCCGTACCTCCGCAAGAGCAAAGCCCTGGCACCGGCTCCGCATCCATCTGCTCGGACTGACCTATTTCGCCGGGGCTGGTCCCGCCCGATGCTTACCGGCGCACAAACAACCCCAGCGCCGCCGTATAACCGTGCAGATGATTGGTGCGGCCCACCGGCCCTATCTCCCCGTTGCAAAACAAACCCGTCAGCCCCATCGGCCCCAACTCCTCCTGCACCAGCCGCGCATCATGATCCGACACACCGAACAGATGTCGCCCCCGGCCGTTGCAGACGCACAAGCACCCGCCATAGATCTGACGATGCTGCAGTTCCGTTTGCAGCTGCCGTGTCATCTGCCGCAGTTCCGCGTCCGCCGCTTCGGCATCCCGGCATTGGAATTGCACGGTCTGACCGGGGCGCGGCAGGGCCCCCACGGCCAACACCCCCGTGTGCGGATCGGCCCCCAGCAGGTTGCGGATTAAAAAATCACCGCGCCGAAACTCTTCCCGGTACTCATCCGCCGCCAGACCGATGAACAAGTTTCCTCCGAGGCGCTCCTGCTGATCAGGGGGGAGATTCTGCACGGTTTGGAGCAACACCTCGTAAGCCGGCCGGTTGGCAATGCGATGAATCAGATTCTGTTCGACCCGCGTCAACGTGCAAGTCTCTCCGATGGGGGTACAACCTTGGGCGACGCGCGCCACCAACTCAACCTGTCCACCCACAGCAACAAGCACGCCGCCCTCCTCAAAAACCTCCTGATTCAGGAACACCAGCGTTTGCTCGTGCCGAAAATCGGCTCCGGCCAACCCGCCGATGACCGGGGCCGGGCCATAACAGGCATTCCATCCCCTCAGCCAGGCGTCCACGTCCATGCTCAGCGGGTCCAGAAACGCAAGCCAGCCATGGGCGTGGTCCGGCTCAATCCCGGTACGAGACTCCCACTGCCGGGGCTCCTGAACAGCTTCTACATCCGCCTGGGAGACCCGCAAAGCCCGAATTTCCGCCCCGGGCAAATGGTACAGCCCCAGCGCAAACCCACCGCGGCCTTCGTATTCATGGGCCCCGGCGATAACGGCACTGGTAGTGCAACCCACCAGCACCGGAATGTGCGCATGCAGCTGCAGGATCTCTAATAGCCCGGACACTCGCTCCGACCAGGCCGGTGTCACAAACAACAGCCCCAGGCTGGCCGGTCCATTCAGCCGCCGCCGCAAGTCGGACGCCCATGCCGCCACCAACGATTCATCCCAACGCCCGCCATACCAGGCCGCCACCGAAAACGTACCGTTCACGCAGCCAACTTACGTCACGCCCCCCCGGACGCAAGCCGCTGCCCCTCCGGACTCTACCGACTTGTCCACCTTTTTGCCGGCCTGCCTGGGTTGCCGAGACCCACACCCGCGGCGCGGCCCTTGGCTCCTCCAAACTTGGGGCGTGTCTTGTGCCTTTTCCTGCCCCTCTGTGCTGCCCCTGGCAGCCATCGACCCTCCCCACACACCCCCAAGCGGGCCGAATCCGGGCCGGGCTCCAGTCGGCTCGACACCACCGCCGCTTTGCGCCTAGATTGCCCCACGATGTCAAGTGACCGAGCCAACCTTGTGATCGCGGGCCGGACGTTCCGCTCGCGGCTCATCTTGGGCACCGGGAAATTCGCCTCTCCCGAACTGATGCGCGATGCCCTCGAAGCCAGTGGGGCCGAAATCGTCACGGTGGCTCTCCGCAGGGCCGATTTGAGCGGCCGCCGCGATCCCTATGCCAACATCTTGGAGTTCATCGATCCGGAACGTTACCTCATCCTGCCCAACACCAGCGGGGCCATGAACGCCGAAGAGGCCGTCCGCCTAGCCCGCTTGGCTGCTGCCGCCGGCCTGCCCAAGTGGGTCAAACTCGAAATCCATCCCGACCCCCGCTACCTACTGCCCGACCCGGTCGAGACCCTCAAAGCGGCCGAAATTCTGGTACGCGAAGGGTTTGTCGTGCTGCCATACATCAATGCGGATCCGGTCCTGGCCAAACGGCTGCAGGACATTGGAACCGCCACGGTCATGCCCCTGGGCTCGCCCATCGGTTCCAACCGCGGCCTGCAAACCCGAGACCAACTCCGGATCATCATCGAGCAGGCCACCGTACCGGTCGTGGTGGACGCCGGGCTGGGTGCCCCCAGCCACGCGGCCGAAGCCATGGAAATGGGCGCCGATGCCGTGCTGGTCAACACCGCCATTGCGGTCGCTCCCGATCCCTGCGGCATGGCACGCGCCTTCAAAATGGCGGTGGAAGCCGGCCGCATCGCCTACGAGATCGGCCTGGCGCCTGCCCAGTGGGAAGCCAGCCCCACCAGCCCGCTCACGGCCTTTCTGGACTGAGCCCTATGGCCTCCGAGCCTCTCCAGCCCGGCCGGGTTCGGACCCTGCTGCGGCGCATGCGTCAACTCCGCGTTCTGGTGGTGGGCGACGTCATGCTGGATCGCTTCATCTGGGGGCAGGTCTCGCGCATCTCGCCTGAGGCCCCGGTGCCAGTGGTGGAATTCGAACGCGAAAGTTTCATGCCCGGGGGCGCCGCCAACGTCGCCCGCAATTGCGTCGCCCTCGGCAGCCGGGCCGAGTTGTTCGGCGTGGTGGGACCCGACCCCGAGGGCCATCAACTGCGCCAACTCCTCCATCACCACGGCATCGGCTGCCGCGGTCTGCTAACCTGCCCGGACCGGGTGACCAGCGTCAAAACCCGCATCGTGGCCCAGAAACAGCAGGTCGTCCGACTCGACCGCGAAAGCAACGGCCCGCTCGACAAGCATGCAGCGCAGACCCTCAGCCGGCGCTTGCAAAATGCCCTAACGGGCGCCGACGCCGTGATCGTGGCCGATTACGCCAAGGGCGTGGTCACCAACGAATTGCTCGGCCTTTTGAAGCCTTCCTGCCGCCGCCGTGGTCTCTGGCTCAGCCTCGACCCCAAGCCTGTGCACGGGCTGGACCTGACCGGGTTATCCCTGTTGACACCCAACCGACGCGAGGCATTCGAACTGGCCGGCCTGCGTGACACGGTCCGGGCCTCGCACCCACTGCAAGACCTGCCCCTGCTCCAGACCGCACAAACACTCCTCCAACGGCTCCAGCCGGCGTTGCTGCTCATCACCCTCGGCGAACTGGGCATGCTGCTTTGCCACCGCAACGATCCTCCCCAGCACATCCCCACCGTCGCACGCGAAGTGTTTGACGTCTCCGGCGCCGGAGACACCGTCATCGCCACCTTCACCCTGGCCATTGCCGCCGGGGCCAGCCCCACCGAGGCTGCCAGCCTCGCCAATCACGCCGCCGGCATCGTCGTCGGCAAATTCGGCACCGCCACAGCCGCCCCGGAAGAACTCTTGGCCAGCTACCTCCGCCGTTGACCCCAATGGCCTCACCTGCAATGTCCGAACCCAAAATCACCCCCGACATCCTCCGCTCCATGAAACACAGAGGCGAGCGGATTGCCGCCTTGACCACCTACGACTATCCCACCACACGGCTGCTGGATGAGGCCGGAATCCCGCTCCTGTTGGTCGGCGATTCGCTCGGAATGGTTCTGCTGGGTTACCCGGACACCACCTACGTCACACTCGAAGACATGGAACATCACGTGCGCGCCGCGGCCCGGGCCCGGCCGCGGGCTTTGTTGGCGGCCGATTTGCCCGCCCATTCCTACGACACCCCCGAGCAGGCCGTCCGTAGCGCCCAGCGCTTGGTTGCCGCCGGAGCCGAGGCTGTGAAAGCCGAAGGCGGCCGCAACATCCTGTCCCAAGTCCAAGCCATCGTCGCGGCCGGCATACCCTACCTCGGCCACCTGGGCATGCTACCCCAATCGGTCCACGAAGAAGGCGGTTACCACATCAAAGGCCGTACCGAGGAAGAACGCCAGCGACTGTTGGCCGACGCGGAGGCCCTCGCCCAAGTTGGTGCCTTCGCTGTGGTCTTAGAACTGGTCACCCCAGCCGTCGCCGCAGAAATCACCCGACGCCTACCTATCCCCACCATCGGGATCGGCTCCGGTCCCCATTGCGACGGCCAGATCCTAGTCACCCACGATTTGCTCGGGCTCTTACCCTGGGTGCGCTTGCGCCACGCACGGCCCATGGCCCAGCTCGGGCAGACAATCGTCGAAACGGCCCGTCGCTGGCGCCAACAGGTTCAGGCCTCTAGCGAACCGCCTCCAACCTCGCCCTACCAACCATGACTGCCAGGTCGATGGCAGCCCGAGGGCCGTTCCTTCTGGCCGCGCTCCTGACCCTGGCCGGAGCAGGTTGCACCGCGCCCAGGCCGGGCCCCGCAGCCCACACACCACACCCTGGCCCACAACCGCAACCCCTACCCCCATTGCCCGAGCCCGTGGTCTGGATCGTCGGCCCCGTCCGTTGGCCGGTCTTGGACTGGCATCGGAACCTCACCTTGGCTGAGGCCCTCGTAGCTGCCGAGTACCTCCCCGAGCAAGCCCCACGTCTCATTCTCCTGCACCGCGGTCCCCTCACCATCCCCATCGAACCCAACCGCTTGCTCGAGGGCGAAGACTGGGCGTTGCTCCCGGGCGACCGCATCGAAATCCAACCCTGAACTCTGCGCTGGCGCGCAAGCCTCACTGGCCCGAGGAGACCTCGGCTGCCCTCGCGCCTTCCTCAGTTCATGAGCCTGAGCCGCTCCAACAACTCTTGCGACACTCGGAGCACCGTCCCGTGCTTATGCCCGGTGGGAAAACGCATCTCCGCGGAACAATCCTCCCAATGCCCCAAATCGCGGGAACGCAGCGCACCATAGTACCGGCGCCGCGAGTATCGGTCGTAGTAAATCAGATATTCGTCCCCAATGCGGATGGCCGAAGGGCCCTCGGCCCAGTCAATGGAAATGGGCTCGGAAACCGGGCCGAAGGGGCCCTGCGGATCAGCTGCAAAAGCGTATCGTAGTCGTTTCTGCAGAGGTTTGAGCCGCTCGTCCTTGAACACCAGCAGATAGCCCCCCGGCACCTCCAACAGCGTCGCGTCAATCACATTAAAGCCGGGATCGAAAAACAGACGCGTGGGCTTAAAATGAACAAAATCCCGTGTGGTCGTGGCGTAGATCCGATGATTGTAGCCGTCGTCCCCGGTGTCATCCGTTTCCGGAAACCGACCGGGAATCGTGCTGGACCAGAAGACGATCCACTCTCCCCGGCGCCGATCATAAAAAAGCTCCGGCGCCCACAGGTTGCGTGTACCAGGTTCATGGGCCATCAGGCGCAGGGCCCGTTGCGGTGACCAGTGGACCAAATCCCGCGACCAGGCATACCCAATTTCGGCCCCACGATCCGTCGTCCAAGCCGTGGTCCAAACCAGGTGAAACGTTCCGTCCGGCCCTTGCGCCAGACAAGGATCCCGCATGAGTTTGTACCCGCCGATCTCCGGCCTCAGAAAGGGCCGGTCCCGCCGCAGCGTTTCCCAATGGTACCCGTTGGTACTCCAGAGCAGATGCAGTCCGCTCTCGCCGTTGTTGCGAAAGGAAGTAAACAAAAAGCCGTCGGCCGCGTGCACCGAACCGGCCCACATCATAGCGACCCCGAAAACCAGCCACTCCCTGCGACCAACCGGAAACCGAACCCTTGCTTTCGCCTGGTCCATCGCCGCGTCATCTGAGCCTGCGGGCCGGTCCAGAGTCAAGCCGGAGCCGGCAGCCGACGCATCCAACAGACATTCAGACCGATTTTCGCAATGCGCCCATTCCCCCTGCGAGGTCAACCCTGCCCAAATCCAACAGCAAACGACCTTGACACGATTGTGGGTAGGCCCGGGCGCTAACCCGCAACGGCCGCGTGACAAGGTTCGCAAGCCAACCCGGCTCGCCCGCAAATCCGCCCCGGCCCCGCGCACTGCACGCAGGCGATCGCACTGCCGCTGCTGCTACGAGCCGGCACACCGTAAACCGCCGCCCGCCACACTCCATCGCTGCCATGCAGATGCAGGCACCCCAAACGCACTCACACATGGTACTGCGAGTGCACAGCCTCCGTGCACCGTGAGGCCGTGCGAGCCCGCCGGTGGCGGGCTTGAACGCCCGGTCCAAGCCCCAGAAAGCCGCATCGCACACGCACCGGCGGCAAGCAACGAGTCCTACCGTGGCTTCAACTGACCAAAGGGTTCGGCCGCCTTTCCCGTACCTTCCGCTGACACGTGGATCCCGCCAAACTGGGTCCTGCGGGTAAAGGACGGTCGGCAAAATTTCCACTTCTCTGGGTGGGCAGTTGGCCCGGCGGTTTCCGATTCTTTCGAGGTGTGGCGGAGAAGGTCGGTTTTTCAACGGTCTTCCTCCCACCCGCGGCCGTGCCGTGCTTCGGACCGCACAAGTGACTTGCCGGTATCCACTCTGACTGCACCGGCCCCCAGCGGCCATTTGACACGCCCGGTTTTGTCCACCAACATTACATCAAAACGTCCTCTACCCAACCCCAATCATGCGCCTTCTGCTGATCAACCCGCGTTTTCCGGATAGTTTCTGGAGCTTTCGGTGGACCTTTGAAAAGATCCTGCCCGGTCGCAAAACCGTTAATCCACCTCTTGGTCTGGCCACCATTGCCGCCCTCTGCCCGCCGCACTGGCAGGTCCGCATCGTGGACGAGAACATCGAATCGGTCCCCTTCGACCCGGAGGCGGACGTCGTCGGCATTTGTGGCATGGGGGTGCAGTACCAGCGTCAAAAGGAATTGCTGGCCTACTATCGCAGCAAAGGATTTCATACGGTGGCCGGAGGCAGCTACGCTTCCCTTTGCCCGGAACTGTACGAAGGCACGGCCGACACCGTCATCAGCGGGGAAGCCGAATACATCTGGCCCCGCTTCTGCCGGGATCTGGAGGCGGGTCGACCCGCCAGCCTCTACCAGGAAACCGGCGTCGTGTCCCTGGCTGACTCACCCGTGCCGCGGTTCGACCTTTTGCAGGTGGATCGCTACCAGGCCATGACGATCCAGTTTTCCCGTGGCTGCCCCTTCCTGTGTGAGTTCTGCGACATCATCGTCATGTTCGGACGCAAACCAAGGACCAAGTCGCTCGACCAAATCGAACGCGAGCTGGACGCGCTGCGCGCTCTAGGTGCACAAAACGTCTTTTTCGTGGATGACAATCTCATCGGCGACAAACGGCAGGCCCGGGAACTGTTGCGCTTTCTACACGACTACCAACAACGTCACGGTCACCCTTTCCGTTTCGGCACCGAGGCGTCCCTTAACCTGACCCAGGACGAAGAACTGCTCAGGCTCTTTCGCCAGGCTGGGATGGGCTGGGTGTTTGTCGGCATCGAATCCCCCGACGAAGCCAGCCTTCGCGAAACACGCAAGCTGCAAAACACCGGTCAGGACCTGCTGGTCTCCGTCCGCACCCTGTATCAGCACGGCCTGGACGTTTATGCGGGCTTCATCATCGGATTCGACCACGACACCCCGGCCACCTTCGGTCGCCAATACCAATTCATCCAGGACTCGGGAATCCAGGCAGCCATGGTGGGGCTGCTGACGGCAGCACCGCGAACCCCGCTGTACAAACGACTCCAGAAAGAAGGCCGGCTGCGGGCCGAGCTCCACGGCGTCGACAATACCAAACCCGGCACTAACATCCTGCCCAAACAGATGACCTACGAGGCGATGATCGCCGGATACCGCTGCCTCTACCAGCAACTCGTCCGCGACCGAGCCATCGCCCAACGGATCATCCACAAGCTCCGCTTCCTCCGCATTCCGGCCCGCGGCGCCAAGCGCAGCTTACGGGAAACCTGGACCATCATCCTCCAGAATTTTGTGCGCCACGGCCTTCTGCCCGGCGGCGTCCGCCGCGGGTGGCATTTTCTGCGTTCCCTACCCTGGCGCCGGCCACGCCTTATGGCCGCCGCTGTGGAAGACTGGATCGTGGGCCTGGCCATGCAAGACTACGTACGACGCCATCTGGCCACCGCCGAAGACCGTGCCGAACTTCCCGCCGCCATCCTGCTGCGCCCCTTGGAGGCCGCCCTCCAACACTTCCGCGAGCGCGGGGCCCTGCATCTCTCGCTGGTGGAAGAGCCTGCCGCCCGACTTATCCTGGCCATTCGCGCCCGACACGCCGAAGATGCCGCCCTGTTTCGCCAAGCCCGCCGTCACGTGGAGCGTCTGCTGCGCCGCTCCGGCACCTTCCTCACCCTCCAGCTCGAAGAGCTTCACGCCACGCACATCGCCGAGCTCGAGCGCTTTCTCCAGCGCCTGGCCCGTTACGGAGACCGCATCCGCATTGTGGTCAACGAACAACTCCGCGACCGTATCCGCGTGGATTCCTCCGTGTTCGATCTGGCCCTGGTTCCGGCTCCACGCTGAGGGCCGAACCGTCCGGCCACGCTCCCTCCATCCCAAGTCTCCTTGTTCCGCCCAGCTGGAAGGCGCAGCAACCGTCGCTCGCCACAACAAGTCTAACCGCCCACCCTCGAACCGGCGCGGCAACGATCCGGCCTCCGACCCTTGCCGGTCGCCCCTGCCCGCCAAAACTTCGGAACTAGGGCTCAACGGGATCTTCCAATGTCCTTCTTCTCGACGCCCCGCAGGTAAAGCTCCCGCCGGGCCGCCTCCACCGGAACCTCGAAGGTTACCTCTGGCTCCGTCGCCCGGACCGGTTCACCCCAATCCCGCCATGGTGAGTCCGGATCGAGGCTCTCACGATATTGAAGCTGATACCACTCGCCCGGCTCGGCCGTCATCCGAATTACCAGCTGGCGCGCCGGATTCGGCGGGGTCCAGCCCGTGCCTACGATCTTGATGTTCTTCCGATTTCCGAAGGCAAGGGTCACCGTCTGCCCGGGTAGGAAAGTCACGTTGCTGTAAGTGCCCGATGCAGGCACCGTCGGGGACCAAAGGGGTATCGGCCAAGGCCAGCCCGGCGGCGGCAACGGCAAGACTTCCGAGACGTGGAAGGTCCCTGGATAGATTTGGACACACACCGGGTTTGTCTGGGTCACGAGCGACAGCCCAACCACGTTGTTGGTGTACTTCACCGCCACCGTCCATCCTGGCAGGAGCGGTTCATTGGGGTCATGCACCCCGTCGCCGTCCAAGTCGTGGAACTTGAAAATGCAAATCGTGGCGGGCTCGGGCTGAATCGTTTTGT
>Ga0209017_10002581_pt1 | contig 11396 bp, 12 predicted proteins | sample YNPBryunderm2012_FD_185812 | JGI IMG/M metagenome (GOLD analysis project Ga0209017, IMG submission 185812) | Anoxygenic and chlorotrophic microbial mat microbial communities from Yellowstone National Park, USA - YNP Bryant MS undermat 2012... ... | reverse complement strand
CGGGCCCCTTCCCCGGGGGGATGAGCCGCAGGGCCTCCGGCCTTAAGGAGAGGAGGAGGGGGCCTAGGGCGGGCTCGGCCAAGGGCACGGAGCCCAGGCAGGTTTCCGCATACCGCCCCCGCCCTTCCCCGGGAAGGAGGTTGGTGCGCCCCAGGAACTGGGCCACGAAGGGGGTCCTGGGCCTTAGGTAGACCCCCTCGGGGGTCCCCACCTGCTCCAGCCTCCCCCCCCGCATGACCCCCAGGCGGTCGGCGAAGGAGAGGGCCTCCTCCTGGTCGTGGGTGACCAGCAGGGCGGTGGTGCCCGTGGCCTTCAGGATCTTGCGCACCTCTTCCCGGGTGGCAGCCCTAAGCCCTGCGTCCAGGCTGGAAAAGGGCTCGTCCAGGAGGACCAGCTTGGGCCCCGGGGCCAGGGCGCGGGCCAGGGCCACCCGTTGCTGTTGCCCCCCGGAGAGTTCCCCCGGCCTCCGGTTCTGAAAGAGGGTCATGCCCACCCGCTCCAGGGCCCTTCTGGCCCGCTCTAGGCGGTCCTCTCCCTTCAGGCCGAAGGCCACGTTGCCCAGGGCGGTGAGGTGGGGGAAGAGGGCGTAGTCCTGGAAGACGAAGCCGATGCCCCGCCTTTCCGGGGGTAGGGGGGTGATGTCCCGGCCCTCGAGGTGGACCCGTCCCGAATCGGGGCTCTCCAGCCCGGCGATGACCCTTAAGAGGGTGGTCTTGCCGCACCCTGAGGGACCCAGGAGGGCCAGGATCTCCCCGGGATAGACCTCCAGGTCTATTCCCTTGAGCACCTCGTGCTCCCCGAAGCGCTTGCGAACCCCTTGCAGTTCTAGAAGCGGCGCTCGCTCCAAAGCAACACCCCCACAAAGGCCGCCGAGAGCAGGACGATGAGGAGGGCGAAGGGGGCGGCCTCGGCGAACATGGCTTCCTGAGTGTAGCCGAAAACCCGGGTGGCCAGGGTGCTGTAGCCCATGGGGGCAAGGAGAAGGGTGATGGGGAGCTCCTTGACCGCCCCGATGAAGGCCAGGGCCCCTCCCGCCGCCGCTCCCCGCCAGAGCAGGGGGAAGGTAACCCGGAAGAAGGCCCCGGTGGGGGTTTCCCCCAGGGTCCTGGCCGCCTCCTCCAGCCTCCTGGGCACCTGGTGTAAGGCTCCCCGGATGGGCCCCAGGCTCTCCGCCAAAAAGTGGAAGGAAAGGACCAGGACCAAAAGGGGCAGGCTGCCGTAGAGGAAGGGGAGGCTTTTCAGGCTAAAGAAGACCCAGGCCAGGGCGAAGGCCAGGGGCGGGACAGCGTAGCCCAGGTAGGCGAGGCGTTCCAGGACCCGGGAGGCGGGGGAAGGGTGGCGCACCGCCAGGTAGGCGATGGGCAGGGCCATGCCCACGGCGAGGAGGGCGGTGGGTGCCGCCGCCAGGGCGGAGTGGAAGAAGGCCTCGGAGAGCCCCTGGAGGTTTTCCCTGGGGAAGCGGCTGGCCAGGTGCACAAGGGCGTAGAGGGGTAGGAGGAGGGCCAGCAGGACGGGAAGGAGGGCGAGGAGGTAGGCCCAGGGGGCGAGGGCCCCCAGGCGTACGGCCCTGGCCCTTCTGCCCGCCCCCTTTCCTGTACGGGCCAGAAAGAGGCGGCGCAGGAGAAAGCCCTCGAGGAGGAGGAGCCCCCCGGTGAGGAGGAGGAGAAACAGGGCCAGCCAGGCGGCGTAGACCCGGTCAAAGGCGGCGCTGTACTGCAGGTAGATGGCGTAGGAGAAGGTCTCGTAGCGGAGAAGGCTCACGGTGCCGAAGTCCCCCAGGACGTGGAGGCCCACCACCAGGTAGCCCGAGAGGAGGGCGGGGAGGAGCTGGGGGAAGGTGGCCTTGAGGAAGGCCCTGAAAGGGCTTAGGCCCAGGGTGCGGGCCGCTTCTTCCAAAGAGGGGTCCAGGCCCAAAAAGGCGGCCCTAAGGGAGAGGAAGAGGTAGGGGTAGGTGATGAAGGAGAGGACCAGGAGGGCCCCCCAGTACCCCTCGAGCCGGGGCAGGGGCAGAAACCCCCCAGGCCCCGTGGCCGCCAGGAGGACGTAGGCCCCCACGTAGCCGGGGATGGCCAGGGGCAGGGTGAGGAGGGTGGCGAGAAACCGCTTTCCCTTAAGGTCCGTGCGGGTGGTGAGGAAGGCCAGGGGCAGGGCCAGGAGGGTGGTGAGGAGGAGAACCCCAAGGAGGAGGGTCAGGGTGTTCCCGAGGAGCACCAGGTTCTTGGGCCTCAGCAGGATCTCCTGAAGGGCGCCTGGCTGGGCCTCGAGGGCCCTGAGGAGCAGGTAAAGGAGGGGCAGGGCCACCCCGCCCCCGGTGAGGAGGGCGGGGACCAGGAAGGGAAGAAGCCCCGGGAGGTGGGGAAGCCTTAGGGTCACAGGATCCCGAGTTCCCGCAGGAGCCTCAAAGCCTGCTCCAGGGGGAGCTTCTCAAAGTCCAGCCTGGGGCTCTTGGCCAGGGCCTCTTCCAGGGGCAGGAGGCTGGGGTCGGCCACCACTCCCTTGACCAGGGGGTACTCCCCCACGTTGCCCACGAAGTACTGCTGGGCCTTAGGGGAGAGGAGGTAGGTGAGGAAGCGGGTGGCGTTGCCCAGGTTCTTGCTGGTCTTCAGGATGCCCGCCCCCGTGACCAGGGCCAGGTTGCCCACATCGCCGTCCTGGAAGTGGTGCATGCCCAGCTGGTACCCCGCCCGGCGGAAGCGCACCGCGTAGTAGTGGTTGGTGGAGCCGAGGTCAATCTCCCCTGCCCGGATGGCGTCCAGCATGGCCGGGTTAGAGGCGTAGGTCTTGGGGGCGAGGGCCTTCATCTCCGAAAGCCACGCCCTGGTCTGGGCCTCCCCGTGCAGGGCGATCATCCCCGCCACCATGTCCTGGAAGCTGGAGTAGGTGGGGGTCCAGCCCACCCGGCCCACCAGGCCCTTCTCCCGGGCGAAGCGGGGTAGGTCCAGGATGGAGGGGGGGAGTTCCTCGGGCTTGAACTTTTGGGGGTTATAGGCCAGGACCCTAAGGCGCAGGGTCACCGGCACCCAGGACCGGGAGGCGGGGGCAAAGGCCTGGGGGGTCTTGAGGAGGCTATCCCCCAGGGGCCTTAAAAGACCCAGCCCGGCGGCCCGGCCCAGGGCCCCCGAGGTGTTGCCCCAGAACACATCCGCAGGGGAGCGGCCTCCCTCCTCCTGCAGGGCCGCCAGGATCTGGGCATCGGTGCCGTAGCGCACCTGGACCCGGATGCCCGTCTCCCGCTCAAACTGCTTCACCAAGGGCTCCACCAGGCTCTGGCCCCGGCCCGAGTAGACGGTGAGGGTCTGGGTCTGGGCCAAGCTAAGGTTTAGGATCGTTAGGCCGATAAGGGTCAGGATCGTTCTGCGCCGCATTCGAACCTCCAAGGGTGATTCCCGGGAGACCCCGGGGTGAGGGCGCCCTCTGCCTGGACACTCTATCCCAGGAGGGGGAGAAAGTCAAGTATTCCGGTCGGGTTTTGTAAGTTTAGAAACGATAATCACTTGCAACCAGGGAAGGAACCCCGCCAGGTCCTCGGGGGGAGGAGGAGCCTGCCCCGTGTAGACCAGGGGTACTGGGTTTCGGGTGTGCCGGGGGTGCCAGGGCTCCTCGGCGTTGCCGTGGTCGGAGGTGAGGAGGAGTTCCCCTCCTTCTTCCAGGAAGCCCCGCAGAAACAGGGTGAGCTCCCGGAAACGCTCCGGCAGGCGTTCTGGGTCCCGGTGGGCAAAGAGGTCCAGGGCCCAGTACTCCAGGACCACCAGGTCAAAGCGCCGGGTGAGGGCCGCCGCCTTAGCCCCCACGCCGTAAGGGTCTTCCCAGAACCCGGGGGGGAGGGCCAGGGGATGGTCCAGGGGCAGAAGGGGTAGGCCCGCAAGGCGGGCCGACTGGGCGAAGGCGGAAAGGAAAAGGCGCCTGCCCCTCATGGCCTTTTCCAGGTACTCTGGGCGGTAGGCGTTGGCGTGGAGAAGGGCCAGGCCCTCTTCTTTGGCCCAGGCGTAGAGGCTTGCCTTCAGGAGGGGGCGGAGCCTGGGGCTGGGGAAAGGGCCCTGGTGGTGGCCCAGGAGCCTGGCGGCGTTCATCCCGGTGAGGAGGGTGGTCTGGCCCGTGCCCGACTGGGGCAGGCCCTCCACCCCCAGGGTGGCGTCCAGGGGGTGGGGGTTGAGGCTCAGGAGGAGGGGGAAGAGGTCTTCCAGAGCTTCGCCTAGTCCCAGGCCGTCCACAAAGAGGAAGAGCACCCCCTCAGTTTGGCAGAAGGTGGTTTTGTGCACCCAGGGGTTGACCGGGCGGGGTAGTCTGAGGGCGGAGGTAAGCCTATGCCGGTGAGGAAAGCGGAAGCGGTTTGGGAAGGCGGGTTGCGCGCGGGCAAAGGGGTTATGAAGCTAGAGAGCCAGGCCTTCCAGGGGCCCTACTCCTTCCCCTCCCGCTTTGAGGAGGGGGAGGGGACCAACCCCGAGGAGCTCATCGCCGCGGCCCACGCGGGCTGCTTCTCCATGGCCCTCTCGGCGGCGTTGGAGCGGGAGGGGTTCCCCCCCAGGCGGGTTTCCACCGAGGCCCGGGTGCACCTGGAGATGGTGGAGGGCCGGGCCACCATCACCCGGATAGAGCTCCTCACCGAGGCCGAGGTGCCCGGGGTTTCCCCGGAGAAGTTCCAGGAGGTCGCCCAGGCGGCCAAGGAGGGGTGCCCCGTCTCCCGGGCCCTGGCGGGGGTGAAGGAGATTCGCCTCGAGGCCCGCCTTTTGGGTTAGGCCTCCCCTTTCCAGAGGAGGCGGCCGCAGGAGGGGCAGCGGGTAAGCTGCCCCTGGATCACCTTCTGGGCCACGTGGGTGGGCAGGACCACGTTGCACCCCTCGCAGCGGAAGACCTGGCCCTGCCTCAGCATCCGCACTACCCCGGTGCCCTTCCGGGCCCGGCGGATGGCCTCGTACTCCTTGAGCACGGGGGCGGGGATGCCCTGGGCCATGGCCTCCCGCACCTCCTTGAGCTTGAGGATCTCCCCCTCGAGGACCTCCACCCGCTTCTGGTTTTCCCGGACGAGCTCCTCTAGGCGGGGCCTCAGACCGGCAAGGGCTTCCTCCACCCGGGCGATCTCCGCCTCCACCTCCTCCATGGCCTCCATGATGGGGGTGGAGAGCTCCAGAAGCTCCCGGATGCGGTCCTTGATCTGCTGGATGCGGTTCTCGTACTGGGTCTGCTCCCGGGCGCTCTGGGCCTGGCGCTGTTCCGCCTCGGCCTGCTTTTCTTTGGCGGTGAGGTCCTCTATGTCCAGGCTGTGGCGATTGTAGGTTTTCCTGAGCTCCGCCTGGCGCTCCAGGAGGGCTGTGAGCTCGGCCTCCAGGGTCTCCACCTGGGCCTTCACCGAAAGGAGGTCCTGGGGAAGGGTTTCCGCCTCCTTTTGCAATCGGTCTATCTCCAGGTCCTTATCCTGAAGCGCATAGAGTGCCCTCAGTGCCTCCGCCCCGTTCACGCCTCCCATTCTAACCCGGTGAGGAAGGGGTTGGTCCGGGCCTCGAGGCCCAAGGTGGTGCTGGGCCCGTGCCCGGGGTGGACCTGGGTTTCCGGGGGCAGGGAGAGAAGCCGCTTGAGGGAGCGGAAGAGGGCCTTGGGGTCGGCCCCGGGGAGATCGTACCGGCCGATGCCCCCCCGGAAGAGGAGGTCCCCGGAGAAGACCTGCCTCCCTTCCCGGTCCAGGAAGGCCACGTGCCCCGGGCTGTGCCCGGGAAGGTGCCAGACCTCAAACCCGAAGAGGGCCATGCCTTCCTCCAGGGGCTCCACCTCCCGTGGGGGCCTAGGGATGAGGACCCCCCAACGGGCGGCCACCTCGGCGGCCCTTTCGTAGAGGGGCAGGTCCAGGGGGTGGAGGAAGACGGGGAGGCCCAAGGCCTCCACCAGGGGGGCCACAGCCCCCACGTGGTCAAAGTGGGCGTGGGTGAGGAGGATGGCCCTGGGGTTTAGCCCGGCCCCTTCCGCCAGGGCCAAGAGCCTTTCCGGCTCGTCCCCCGGGTCTATGAAGACCGCCCCTTCGGGGGTTTCCACCAGGTAGGCGTTCTCCTGTAGGGGGCCGGTGGTGAGGGCGTAGGCTTTCATGGCTCCGTGGGCAGGCCTTCCTGGAGCCACTCGTGCATGGAGCCCAGGTAGTTCCGGGCCTTGACCCCGAGGCTCCTGAGGATGAAGAAGGCCACGGCGCTCCTGGCACCGGAGTGGCAGTAAACCCCCACCTCCTGGCCCGGCTCAAGCCCAAGCTGCCCCAGAAGCCCCTCAGGCTCCAGGAAGAGGTCCAGGGGGGCGTTGCGGCTTCCGGGAATGCGCCCGCCCCGGGGACAGCAGGGGGGGTGGACCTGGCCCCTGTGCTCCTCGGGGCTCCGCACGTCCAGGAGGAAGGGGTGGTGGGCGGCCTCGTCCGCGGTGAGGAGCCAGTCCCGCCGCAGGCGGGCCACGGTGCCCGTGGGCTCATACTGGGGCTCTGCCCTCTCCCTGGCGTAGGGCTCCCAGCCCTCGGTCCAAAGGGCTACCTCCAGCCCCCCAAGCCCCAGGAAAAAGGCGGTGCGGCAGAGGCGGCTGGTGAGGCCCTCGTCGTAGAGGACCACGGGGCTTTGGAGCCCCAGGCTTTGGAAAAGCTCGCTGAGGCCCGCCTCGAGGGCCCTAAGCTCCCCCTCCTCCCTTAGGCGCAGACGGGGAGCGGAGAGGTCCAGGTGCCGGGCCCCGGGGAGGTGGCCGGCCTCGTAGGCGGGGCGGGGCCGGGTGTCCACCAGGACCGCATCCTCGGGAAGCTCCATGGCTTTGATTATAGGGGGCGCATGGGTAAGCCGGATAGCGTTAAGGTACTTGACAAACATGCGCGCATATGATATAAGCAAAAACGGAGGTGATGTGTATGGCCCTGGTGCGTAGGGAGGCGCGTCCCGCCGAGATCACGCCCTTCAGGACCTGGGGTCCCTTCTCCCTCCTGGAGGAGGCCAACCGGCTCTTTGAGGAGGTCTTGGGGGAGTTCGGCCGTCCCGTGGCCACCTACGTGGCCCCGGCTGACCTCTACGAGACCGACGAGGCCCTGATCCTGGAGATGGCCGTGCCCGGCCTCACCCCTGAGGACCTGGAGGTGAGCCTCGAGGGCAACAAGCTCACCGTCCGGGGCCAGGTGAAGCCGGTGGAGGAGGCCAAGGCCCGCCGCTACTACCTGCAGGAGATTCCCCACGGCTCCTTCGTGCGCACCTTCGGCCTCCCCGTGGAGGTGAAGGCCGACGAGGCCAAGGCGGAGTTCCGCCACGGCATCCTCCGGCTCACCATGCCCAAGGTGGCCGAGGCCCGGGCCAAGCGGATCCCCATTGAGGTGGTCCAGTAGGGCCTAAACGCAAAGCCCCCGGGCATCCCCCGGGGGTTAGGCTTTCTTCAGGGCCTGGGTGAGTCTCCCGAGGGCCTCCTCCAGGACCTCGGGGTAGGTGGCGAAGTTGAGGCGCACGTAGCGGTCGTACCCCTGGCCGAAGTTTTCCCCCGGGTTCAGGGCCACCCGGGCCTCCTTCAGGAGGTGGGAGGCCGCCTGGGGGAAGGGGGTTTTCAGCCAGGCCAGGTAGGTCCCCTCCGGGGGAAGGTGGAAGAGGCCCATCCCCCTGGCCCAGGCCGCCACCCGGTCCCGGTTCTGCCGGAGTTTCCCAAGGACCTCCCTGAGCCACCCCTCCCCCTCCAGGAGGGCCGCCTTCCAGGCGGCCATGGCCAGGACGTTGGGGAAGGTGGGGGGGAGGTGCCGCTTCAGGGCCTCCACCAGGGGCTTGGGCCCGATGGCCGCCCCCATGGGCAGGCCCGCCAGGTTGTAGGCCTTGCCGGGGCCCAGAAGGGTGAGGGTCCTTTCGGGGAGGAAGCGGGCCAGGGGGACGTGGGGCCTCTCGTAGGTGAGGGGGGCGTGGAGCTCGTCGGAGACCACGATGAGGTCGTGCTTGCGGGCGATCTGGGCCAAGGCGGAAAGCTCCTCCTCGGTGAAGACCCGGCCCGTGGGGTTCTGGGGGTGGCAGAAGAGGAGGAGGCGGCTGGCGTAGGCCAGGCGCTCGAGCCCCCCCAGGTCCAGGCGGTAGCCCGCCTCGGTCTCCAGGAGGGGGTTGGCCAGGAGGGTGCGCTTCTGCTCGCGGATGGCGGCCAGGAAAGGGGGGTAGATGGGCACCTGGGTCAGGACCCCTTGTCCGGGGGCGGTGAAGGCGGCCACGGCGGCGTAGAGCCCCACCACCACCCCGGGCATGAAGGCCACCTCCCCCTCCAGGCCCGCCTTTTCCAGGAGGAGGGCCTTGAGCTCCCCGTCCCCCTCCCGGGGCGGGTAGCCCAAAAACCCTTCCGCCCGCTCCTTGATGGCCTTCTGGATGGGTTCGGCCACGGGGAAGTCCATGTCCGCCACCCAGAGGGGCAGGACGTCCTCGGGGTAGGTGCCCCACTTCAGGGAGTCCTTGCGCGGGGGAAGCCTCATGGGGCTATCTTACCCAAGGCCCTTAGGTGTGGTCCTGGACCACCTCGAGGCCCATCGCCTCGAGGGCCCGCACCAGAGCCTTTACCGCCTCCTTGACCCCTTCGGTGATGAGGGGGTGGCCGAAGCGGCTGACCCCGGCATAAAGGCCGCGGGCGCTTTTGCGCACCTCCAGGAGGAGGTCCTGGGTGAGGTCCTCCTCCTCCTCCACATGGGTGAGGACGTAGAAGCCCTTTTCCGCTTTGGCGACCTCTAGGAAGACGGCCACCCCTTGGGGGAAGCGAACGGGGGCCTTGGGCAGGGAAAGGGTTTCGGGCAGGGTGCCTTTCAGAAGGGCGTGAGCCATGGGGTACCTCCGGATAGGGGGCCAGGGGATGGGGTCCTCGGCCACCTTGGTAAACACGGCGTGGAAGAAGGCCCGCCCCATCTCCCGCCACTTGAGGGCGTACTTGGTCAGGAGGTGGGCCTCCGGGGGCGGCGCGGTCTCTATGCGGTAAAGCCCGGTCCTTTCCGCCTCCTCTATGGCGAAGCGGAAGTATTCCTCGTGGTCGGTGGTGAGGAGGAGCCGGCCCCCTGCGGTGAGGCGGGTGGAGAGGTGGCGGAAAAACCCCTCCCTCAGGAGCCGCTTCTCCTGGTGGCGCTTCTTGGGCCAGGGGTCGGGGAAGTTGACGATGACCTCCAAAACGCTTCTTTCAGGAACCAGGTTTCTGAGGGCAAAGGCGCCCTCCCCCAGGTAGAGGCGGGCGTTGCTGATTCCCTCCCGCTTGAGCCGCCTGAGGGCCCGCTGGACGCTTCCCGCCGAGACCTCGGCTCCCAGGACCAGGCGCTCGGGGTGGGCCTTGGCGTAGAGGGCGGTGAAGCGGCCGTCGCCAAAGCCCACCTCCACCGCCAAGGGCCCCTCCCGGCCGAAGAGGGCCTTGGGGCTTGGGGGAAGGTGGGGAAGGAGGGCCGGCCGGACCAGCACGAGGGAGTATTCTAGCAAACTTTCAAAGGATTTTCACACCCCCTTTCTATGTTGGGGGAAGAGGTGGATTATGGCCCTGGTGGGAAACCTCAAGGATTTACCTCTGGATGAGCTACTGCAAGCGTTGCGCTCCAGGGAAGGGGCGCTGGAGATTTGGAACGTCAAGGGGGTGGCCTCCACCACCCTTTACCTCAAGCCCGGCTACATCCGCTCCCTGGACCAGAAGGGGAAGCCCTTGCCTTCCCTGGCGGCCAAAGCGGTGCTTTTGGCCTTGTTCCAGGCGGGGGAAGGGGCCTTTGAGTTTGTCCCCGGGGCCAGACCCCCCCACAAATACCGCCTCAACTGGCCCATAGAGCGGGCCCTGCTTTCCCTGGTCACCCTCACCGACGAGATGGCCCGTCGTAAGGACCTTCCGCCCCCCGAGGCCCGCTTCCACCTGGTGAAGGCCGCGGGCCCCCTCCCCTGCCAGGACCTCCTGCAGGCCGCCTCGGACCTCCTCGCCCGGGGGGCCTCTGTGGAGGGGATCGCCAGGAGGCTTGGGGTCCCCTGGACCTACGTGGCCTTCTGCCTGCGCCGCCTGCAGGACCTGGGGGCCGTGCGCCCCACCCTGGGAGGGTAGACCGTGCGGGTGCTTTTGGTGGACGACGAGCCCCTGCAGCGCTTCCTCCTCATGCGGGCCTTGGCGCCTCTGGGGGTGGAGGTAAGCGAGGCCAGGAACGGCCAGGAGGCCCTTGACCTCCTGGCGGAAAGGCCCTACCACTTGGTCCTCGCCGACCTGCACATGCCGGTGATGGACGGGCTGGAGCTCACCCGGGCCATCAAGGCCCAGGACCCCTTGCTTCCCGTCATCCTCCTCACCGCCGATGGGGAAAGGGAGGTGCGGTTGAAGGGCCTTCAGGCGGGGGCCGACGACTTCCTGAACCGCCCCGTGGACCTCAGCGAGCTCAGGCTTCGCATCAATGGGCATTTGGAAAGGCGGCGGCTCCAGGAGGAGCTTGAGGAGCTGGAGAAAACCCTTTTCGTCCTGGTTCGGGCGGTGGAGGCCAAGGACGCCTACACCGCCGGGCACGGGGAGCGGGTGGCCCGGTACGCCCTCTTTGGTGCGGAGGAGCTGGGGGCATCCCCTGAGGAGCTCAAGGACCTGCGCATGGGGGCTTTGCTCCACGATATCGGCAAGATCGGGATCCCCGACCATATCCTGAGGGGAGACTACCCCCTGACCGAGGTGGAGTGGGCCCAGCTCCGCAGGCATCCGGTGCTGGGGGACGATATCCTGAAGCCCCTGAAGGCCCACCCCCGCCTCCGGCCCTACGTGCGCTGGCACCACGAGCGGCTGGACGGCTCCGGCTACCCGGATGGCCTCACCGAGGTTCCCCTCTTGGTGCAGGTGCTGAGTGCGGCGGACATCTACGACGCCCTCACCAGCGGGCGCACCTATAGGGTGCCCCTGAAAGAGGAGGAGGCCCTCGAGGTCCTGAACCAGGAGGTTAGGGAAGGCAGGCTCTCCCGGGAGGCGGTGCGGGCGCTAAAGAGCGGCCTTCTGCGAAGCCGGGTGCTCAGGAGCGGCTAAAACCCGTACTCCCTCCAGCGAGCCTCCACCAGGGCCTTCACCTTGGGATCCATTTGGATCCGCTCCGGCCAGACCCGGGTGAAGCCCTCCTCGGGAAGCTTGCGGGTGCCGTCCAGGACCAGGACCGGCCCCTCCACCCCCGGCAGGACCCGGGCGTCCCGCTCGGGGTCTATGTTGTTGAGGACGGCCCAGAGGAGCTCCTCCGGGGTGAGGGCGGTGTCGGGGTCGGCGAGGAGCAGAAGCCTGATCCCGGCGCTTTCCGGGTGCCTAAGAAGCCTCTCTGCCAGGGCGAAGGCCTGGAAGGGGCGCTCCTTCCTGAGGGCTACTCCCCAGACCCCGGGCCACTGCCGCTGGGCCAGAGCCTCGGGCTCCTGGGGGAGGTGGGCGTGGGCCCGGGGGGTGAAGGGGACCTCCCCTCCCTCCTCGGGGAG
>Ga0209017_10002579_pt1 | contig 11400 bp, 10 predicted proteins | sample YNPBryunderm2012_FD_185812 | JGI IMG/M metagenome (GOLD analysis project Ga0209017, IMG submission 185812) | Anoxygenic and chlorotrophic microbial mat microbial communities from Yellowstone National Park, USA - YNP Bryant MS undermat 2012... ... | reverse complement strand
TTCAGATTTTGTTTCTCAAGAAACAGCAAAACTTGCTCTACTTTTAAATGCTATCGAACCAAAATGTGGAGGTCTTCTCTTAGTTGGTAAAAAAGGAACAGGGAAATCAACTCTTTTGAAGGCTTTTAAAAATATAGCCTATTCTTTAAATCTTCCTTTTGTTGAAGTTCCGATGAATGTTACCGAAGAGGCTTCTCCTCAACCCTCGATGCAGTAACCACCACATCCTCAAGCTTAATTTCTTTCCCCTCTTGAGCAAAGGAGAAGGAAGTAACGCCTAACAAAGCAACCAAACTTAAGGATAGTAACTTCCGCTGCATATTACCCCTCTTCATAAATAGTAAATTTTTTTACCATTAAGATTAAAGCATAAATTTTAAGCCTGTCAAGATCAAATAAATGGTATATAAAATTCCCATTAAGAAATGTTTGCCTTGCTAAAGTTTTTCATACAATCCTAAAGTTTTACCAGTTGGCGCCAACTTTGCTTAACTACATTGCTGAAAGCCTTTTGCGCTGCACATTTGCTTTTTAATAGTAGTCAATTATTTGTGAAAAAAATAACTTATTCTACTTCTTTATAAAAGATAGCATTATTCTCTGAAAAGAATGTTTAAAGTATTATGAAAATTTATTTTATACAATCAAATTAGGAGGTGTTAAAATGAAAAACCGCCTGAGATGTTTTTACTCCAGCTTAGTTATGTTAGGGCTTTTGGTTTCTTCAGCCTTTGGGGAGGAAGAAAAGGAGGAAAAGGTTAAGAGGGCTGAGGAGCTTCCTGAGGTTGTGGTTACTGGTGAAAAAATTATTACTCCTACCAAAGAAACTGCAGAAACTGTCTATACAGGGACAGGAATTACTAAAAAGGGGATTGAACTTTCAGGAGAGAAGGGGATTAGCAACGTGTGGTCTGTCTTAAATTTTTTACCTGGGGTATTTTTTGAAAGCCCTGATCCAGCAGGTATATCTTCTACCCAAAGGACTATTATCATAAGAGGGGTAAGCGGGTCTTTGGGTACTATGTCGGTTGAGGGGGTTCCTGTTTATGGAGGGAACCCTATTGGTCCAAGGGAGTATATTTTTGATTTAGACAACCTGGAGGCAATCGATGTTTATAAAGGGGTTATTCCTGTTGACTTGGGGACAGGTGCTGGGACAAGAGGTGGAGTGGTTGAGCTAAAACCTAAATGGGCAAAAGATAAGTTAGGTTTTGAGTTTAAACAAAGCTTAGGTATGAATGATTATACTAAGACCTTTGCAAGGATAGATTCAGGGAAAATAACCCCTTTAGGAACAAAATTTTCTCTTTCCTATTCTTATACTGAAGCAGATAAGTGGAGAGGAAAAGGAGAAATAGGTCCGAGAAATAATGTAAATTTTACTTTTGTTCAGCCAATAGGAGATAGAATTAACATAAAGTTTTGGGCAAACTATAACGATATTAAGCATCACAAATATGATACCCTTTCTTATCAAGAGGCTAAAAGGGATAGATGGTTAGACTATAATGAAGACTTTACAGGTAATCCCCGAAATGATTGGCGTTATTACAAGTACTGGAAAATCCGTTGGACAAACTATGACTATTATAGTTTTATAGATGTAAAGTTGTTAGATAGCCTTATGCTTCAATTGAAACCCTATTACAGAGTTGAAGAGAAAGATGATTGGAGTGGAAGCGGAAGAATACTAGGTCCTGGAGGTCGAAATAATCCAGGATTAACCTGGAGTGGATGGGAGGTTAAGAGAAAGGGAATCTTAACTCAGCTTATTTTTGATTTTAAGTTAGTTAAAGGTATTTTAGGTTATAATTATGAAAGTCAAGAATGGGATGATAGACTTCCAAAAAACTATTGGTTAAACCTTGACGGTAGTTTAACTTTTATTGGATCGGGAAGGTATATAAAAGGCATCAAACCTGGCTTTTCTTCAAGTCCTTATTTTAAGCTCACAGGAAATATTGGTAAATTAAATTGGCAGGGAGGAATAGCATATATAAAGAAAAAAGAGCATAAAAACGAAGGGTATATTACTCAATATAACGGAACAACCCCTTATTTAGTAAGAGAACCGAAACTTGATTTTGGTGGGAGAAGTTATTCTGCCTGGGTTCCTTCCTTAGGTCTTTCTTATGCTTTTAACGATAAGATAGAAGTCTATACAAGCTTTGGCAAAACCTTTCAAACACCTTATATGTATATACCGATAGTAAATCTTTATTACCGTCTCTATGATAAGTTTAAAAAGATGGGTATAACCTCAAATGACCTTTTTAACGATTTCAAAAGCGAAGAAACTTATAATTTGGATTTGGGATTAAGATTTAGAACAGAAAAATTTGAGTTATATCCTACTATTTTTTATTCGAAGCATAAGAATTTAAATACCCCATTTACCCCGGGATGGAAAGACCCGGATGATCCGACAAAACCTTTAATCGATCCTGAAACTGGAAGACCTGTAAGTTTTAACACTTTTATCGGCAAGGCAAGGGGTTATGGGTTTGAGCTCGCTTCAACCTTTTATTTAACGGATAAAATTGCCTTTTTCTTTAACCCATCTTATGTAAAGATGAAATATGACGGAGACATCGTAAGCCGTGGGACGGTTTATCCTGTTGATGGGAAACAGGTAATAGGTGTGCCTGAACGGATGTTAACCACTGGGCTCATAGCAAGGTATAAAGGCTTTGAAATAACCCCCAGATTTAGGTATGTAGGTAGTTACTATGGAGATTTGGCACGCACTGAAAAGGTTGCAGGATACGAAGTTTTTGATTTCTTAGTTTCTTATAACAAAGAGGAGATAAAGAGCCTTAGACTTAAAAACGTAAGATTAAGTCTTGAGATTGATAATCTTCTTGATAGAAGATATATCTTTGGTACCTCAAGTTATCATCCAGGGGTGCCCTTTACTGTATTTGGCTCAATATCTTTTAAATTTTAAATAGGAGTTGGATCATGAAAAAATTCAGAAAAATTTTACTTTTAAGTCTTTGGTTTTTGGTTTTCAGTTTTTCTATAGCCCAGGCAGAGGGTAAACTTTATCTGGTTAGCACTGGTGTGGGAGACCTTGATAATCTAACTTTAAGAGCTTATGAGGTTATCAAAAAAGCTGATATCGTTTTTTGCAGTAAGTGGACTTGTGAGAGGGTAAAGGATTTGATGAAAGGAAAAGAAGTTTATGACGCAGGGTTTGGAATTTTTCATCTCTTTTATCGAAAAGACAAGGAAACCCCTTCGTCTGAAATAAAAGCTCTTGAGTTTAACATAGAAGAAAAAAAGAAAGAGCTTGAAAAGATAACTAAGATAATAAGAGAGGCGGTAAAACAAGGTAAAATTGTAGCTGTACTTGAAGACGGAGACCCAACCATTTATGGTCCTCACATCTGGTATATGGAAGCTTTTAAAGGTCTTAATCCAGAAATTATACTTGGTGTTAGCAGTTTTAACGCCGCAAACGCAGCCATAAAAAGAGGTATTATTGGAGGAAGGACAAAAAGTGTAACCCTTGCTTCTGGTTTTTCTGAGCTTGAAAGCCTTGCTAAAACAGGAACTAACCTTGTTATTTTTACCATGAGAATAAAAGATATCACAAAGGTTTTAAAAAAGATTGAAAAATATTATTCACCTAAGACCCAAGTAATTTTTGTGCTTTATGCAGGTTATAAAGATAAGGAAAGAGTTATAACGGGAACCTTTGAAGACATTTACGAAAAAATTAAAAATATCCAACTACCTTTTGAATATTTAGTTTATGTAGGAGACTTTGGTGAAATCTAATGAGTTTGCAGAGCTGAAAAGTAATTCTATTTCTGAAAAAGAGAGCTTTAGGTTAAGAAGGGAGATCGGGCTTTTCACTGCTGTTATGCTTGTTGTAGGAAACACTATAGGAACAGGAATTTTTACCACTTCTGGGTTTATCATAAAGGAGCTTAAAGACCCAGGGGCTCTTCTTTTGGTATGGATTTTAGGAGGTTTGATTGCTCTTTTTGGAGCTATTAGTTATGCTGAACTTGGGAAGATGTTTCCTCGGGCAGGGGGAGAGTATACTTTTTTAAGAGAAAGCTTTGGTGAAGTTTTTGGATTTCTTGCTGGATGGATTTCGCTTATCGTTGGTTTTTCAGCCCCTATTGCAGCAACTGCTATTGCTTTCTCAAAATACTTTTTAGAACTTCTCCATTTGCAAACTTTTGAGGTAAATTCTAAACTTTTAGCTATTTTAGTAATTTTATTTCTTTCCTTTGTTCATATGCAAAAAATTAAGATTGGTGCTAATTTTCAAGCAGGGATTACTATTTTTAAAATCTTTTTTCTTTTTGTTTTTACCTTTTTGGGGTTTTTATGCATTAAAGAAAATTTAAATACCATTGGGATAAAAAGTTTAATTCCTAAAAAAGAAACTATTTTAAGTTTAAACTTTCCTGTTTCCCTTATTTATGTGATGTATGCTTATAGTGGGTGGAATGCTGCAACTTATGTAGGAGAAGAAATTAAGAATCCTCAGAGAAACATTCCTTTAGCTCTTTTGTTAGGAGTTTTGTTAGTGGTGGTTTTATATGTTGGGATAAATATTCTTTATGTTAGAGCCCTTTCTGTTGAAGAGATGTCTGGGGTTGTAGAGATAGGAGCTAAGACTGCAGAAAAGATTTTTGGAGGAAAGCTATCTTTTCTTTTTGCTGTGGGAATTACTTTGGGGCTTCTTTCGGTTTTAAGTGCTATGATAATTGCTGGACCAAGGGTATATTACGCCATGGCAAGGGATAGGGTATTTTTTAAAGTATTCTCAAGGGTTCATCCAGAAAAGGAAACGCCGGTTTTTTCAATCCTTCTTCAGGCAATGATTGCCATTTTTATGGTTTTAACCTCAACCTTTGAAGCCCTTCTTCTTTATATAGGTTTTACTTTGTCTTTGTGCGCAAGTTTAACGGTTTTAGGTTTTATGAAGCTTAAAAAGAGGTTTGTTTTTCCAGCCTTTGCTTTTATTTTAGCTAATCTTTGGATGATGATTTTTGCCATCTTAACTAAACCTTTAACCCTTTTGGCAGGTTTTTTAACTATTTTAGCAGGTTTTGTTTTATATCAGTTTAAGTTTAATCAAAAATTAAAAATTTAAGGAGGTTAGCTATGAAAAGGGCAGGATTAATTTTATTTTTAGTTTTAATTATGTTTTTATTTGCAACCCCGGGTTTTTCTCATATGCTTTGGATAGAAGAGACTAACGGTAAGTTTAAAGTTTTTTGGGGACATAGCGGTAAACCAGAGTTTTATGACCCAAAAAATATAAAAGAGATTAAAGGTTTTGATAAAAAGGGGAAATCTATAAATCTTAAAAAAGAAGTAGTTGATAACCAACTTATTCTTTTAGCTGAGAAAAAGCCATCTTTAATTCTTGCTTCCATGGAAGGTGTTTATTTGGTTACTACTCCAGAAGGTAGAAAAAGGATGGATAAGACCGAAGCTCAGAAGCAAGGATTACAAGTAATAGAAAGTTTTTATTCCCTTCAATCCACCAAGGCTATTTTTGAAGATTCAGTGCTCTTAAAGAAACCTTTAGGGCTAACGCTTGATCCGATCTTTGTGGAAACTCCATATAAAGGAAAGGATGAGGTGGCGGTTAAGGTTTTATATGAGGGAAAGCCAGCTGAAGGCGTAATCATTTTTAATCCGTATCATAAAGAGTTAGCTAAAACAGATACCAAAGGAATGGCAAGGATAAAGGTTGAAGACCTTAAGATGAAAGAAGGATATTATGCCTTGGTGTGTTTTTATAAAGTTAAGATTTCAGACCCAAAAGCTGAGTATTTAAGGCTTATAACCTCTTTAACCTGGCAGAGATAGATTTCTGTTGAGGAGATAAAAATTGAAAAAAGATCTCTTTTTATTGTTTTTAATAGGGCTATGTTTTTCGAAGACACTTTTTGCTCATGAGGTTAATTATCAGGTAAAAGAGAAGCAAGGGGTTTGTGTTAGTTTCTTTTTTATAGGTGGAGAGCCGATGGATTATGCAGAAGTAGAAGTTTATGCACCGGGAGAAAAGATACCTTTTCAGAAGGCAAGAACTGACAGAAACGGAATTTTTTGCTTTATGCCTGATAAAAAAGGTGTTTGGAAAGTTATAGCTAAAGGAGAAGTAGAGCATGGGCTACATGGGGCAGCGGTTGAGGTAAAGATTAAAGAAGATTTAAGCATTGAGGGGTTTAAAAAGCCCCTCGTTGCTACTTATACCAAGTTTTTTATCGCCTTTGGGATTGCTGGATGGCTTATTGGATTGGCAGGCATTTATTTATTTTTGAAAGAAAAGAAGAAATAACTGATATTACCTTTATAAATAATATCATAAAGGAGGTGCTTATGGGAAAAAAGTTTTTGATAAGGTCCATAATTTTAGGAGTAATAGCAAATTTTTTACTTCCTATTCCAGTTATAGGGGAGGAGGTAAAGGAGGAAAAGGTTAAGAAGGCTGAGGAGCTTCCTGAGGTTGTGGTTACTGCAACAAGGGTTGAGACCCCTGTTGAATCCGCCCCAGCAAGCGTAAATGTGGTCACTAAGGAAAGGATAGAGCTTAAGGCACCAAAAACAATTGATGAGGCTTTAAATGATATTTCAGGTGTATTTGTAAGAAGAGGAAAGGGCTTAATGGATACCCTTCCTTCTATTACTTTAAGAGGAATTCCTGACCAAAAAAGAACCCTTATTCTTATGGATGGAGTTGTGCTAAATAATCCATACACAGGAAATGTTAAAATGGGTGGATATTATGCAGAAGACCTTGAAAGGGTTGAGGTTGTTAAAGGACCTTTTTCTTCTCTTTATGGTGGTTATGCGATGGGTGGGGTTGTTCAGTTTATTACCAAGATGCCTGAAAAAAGGGAATTTACCTTAAAAGCAGGGTATGGCTCAAGCTGGGAGCGTGGGGAAGCAATGGATGATTTAAGAAGGGTTTATGTTTCTTATGGAGATAAACTCTGGAATAAACTTAGCATATTTTTAAGCTATGGAAGGCAAGATACAAACGGTTATCCAACAGATTTTAATGTTCGGGAAATAAGACCACCAGCAGGAATTACAGGATATGAAGAAACTTATACAAGAGAAGGAACGCGTGCCTATTTGATCGGTGACAAAGGAGACAATCGCTGGTGGGATGATGGGATAACTATCAAAGCACAATATGAATTTACCAAGGATACAAAATTAAGGTTAAGTTTTATGAGGAATCGCTATGAATATAACTATGATGACCCTCATACTTATTTATTTAATGCAACAACTGGGGCTCCGGTTTGGAGTTATGGTTCCGTAAGAGAATATACTTTTCTTCCTGGTCCTGGAGGAAGGGTTCAAAATACTTATGCTTTAAACTTTGAAACAAAGCTTTTTAAAGACTTATCAATGAAAATAAATTTATCCTATTTTGATACTGAAAAAGATTGGAATGTGCAGACACTCTCTGGTGCAACAAGAAGTGGATGTGGACCAGATCCTACAAGATGTGGCTATGTATCAAATACCCTAGCAGATGCTTATATGGCAGATATTCATTTTAGCCTTCCCATTTTTAGTAATCAGATTCTTACCTTTGGTGGTTCTTTTAGACGGGAGTATGCCGATACTAAAGAAAAATATTTAAGAAACTGGAAAGATGAAGATTCAACAACAACTTTAAAGTATGAATCAAAAGGAAAGGGAAGAACTTATGCTTTTTTTGTTCAAGATGAAATAATGCTTCTTAATAATCTCACTGCTTACATAGGCTTTAGAAATGATTTTTGGAAAACTTATGATGGATATGTGATTGATTTAAATGAAAATGGAACACCGAAGGCAGGCTATCCAAAGGAGTATCCATCAAAATCTAAGTCTTCTTTTAGTCCAAAGGTTTCCCTTGTTTATAAACCCTTTGAAACAACAACTCTGCGTGGCTCAATTGGAAAAGCTTTTAGACCTCCAACAGTATATGAGCTTTATAGAACCTGGACAAGCTCTAGAGGAATTACCTATGCTGCTAATCCTAAGTTAGACCCTGAAACAGTTGTTTCTTGGGATATTGGGATTGAACAGAAATTATGGAAAGGTGCAAAGGTTTCTTTAACCTACTTTGAAAATTATCTGAAAGATTTGATATATCGTAAAACTGTTGGTTCAACTAAAGAATGGGTTAATGTAGGTAAGGCAGAATCTCGCGGAGTTGAGTTTGAAATTGAACAAAGGTTTGATAAATGGTTAAGGTTTTTTATGAACTTTACTTATACTGATTCAGAAATTAAAGAAAACAAAGCAGAACCAAAAACTGAAGGAAAAAGGCTTACTTATACTCCTTTATGGAGAGCAAATGTAGGTTTAGAGTTTGAAAGGTCTAAATTTCAAGGATATATTATCGGAAGATATGTAGATAAATGGTATAGTAATGATGATAATTCAGATAAAAAAAGTTTTGTATATGGTTCTTATGATGAATATTTTGTGGTTGATGGAAGAATTTCTTATCAGCTTACAAAGTTTTCTAAGCTAAGTTTTGAAGTAGATAATATTTTTGATAAAAAATATTATCAATACTATAAAGCACCGGGGAGACAATGGTTTGTAGAGCTATCTTTAAAGTTTTAGTGTTGATATTGTTTTTAAGCTTTATATGGGTTGAGGTTTTACAAGCTGAGACCATTAGGGTTACTGATAAGCTTGGAAGGAAAGTTACGGTTGATGTTCCTGTTAAAAGGGCTGTTATATTGATAACCTATGAGTTTATTCCTGCTTTAAATTTGTGGAATCAAGTTGTAGGGGTTTCAAGGTGGGCAGAAGAGGTTTGTGGGCTTTATAGGGCAATTTTAAATGAAAACCCTAATTTTAGAAGGCAAACAGTTGGTGGTAGCTCTGATCTAAATGTTGAAGCAGTGCTAAAGCTAAATCCAGACCTTGTAATAACTTGGACATACAATCCAAATACCATATGGTTTCTTGAGAAAAAAGGGATAAAAGTAATCGGAATATATCCTGATAGTCTTCAAGAACTTTATGAGATTATGAGGCTTCATGGAAAACTTTTTGGAAAGGAAAAGAGAGCAGAGGAAGTTATAGCAGAGATAGAAAAGATCTTCAATTTAATTAAAAAAAGGGTTTCAAAAATTCCTCCTGAAAAAAGAAAAAGAGTAATTCATCTTGGAGGAAAACCAACGACTGTTTCTTGTGGAATAGGAATTACAAATGATGTTATCACTCTTATAGGTGGTATAAATCCTGCAAGTTCAATAAAAGAAAGAAATGCTGATGTTTCCATAGAAAGGATAATTCAATGGAACCCTGATGTGATTTTTATTTGGGGCTCTGCTAGCTATGATGAAAATTGGCTTTATGGGAATTCTCAATGGAAATATGTGAAAGCTGTAAGAGAAAAGGGGGTTTATAAACTTCCAAGATGGTCAACCTGGTCGCCAAGGATTGCACCAATTGCCCTTTACATGGCAATGAAGCTTTACCCTGAGTATTTTAGAGATGTAGATTTTGAAGAGGTTGCTGATAACTTTTACAAGAAGGTTTTTGGGATTTCCTATTATAAGGTGAAACACTATGAAGGGTATTAAAGCTCTAACGATTTTAGCTTCTCCGTTTATTATTGGGTGGATTGCTCTATTTCTTGGTGCTTATGGTGTTAGTTCAATTATGGTTTTAAAGATTTTATTAAATGAGACTTTGCATGTTTTTGATGTAGGGGATATTCCAGAAAAGGCGATAATAGTTGATATAAGACTTCCAAGGGTTTTACTTGCCGGGCTTGTTGGAGCTTGTCTTTCTGGAGCGGGTGTCACCCTTCAGGGAATATTTAGAAACCCTCTTGTTGATTCGTTTATCCTTGGAATTTCAGCAGGAGCAGCCTTTGGATGTGCTATAACCATTGGGTTTTTAAGCTTTTTACCTATTCAATTTATGGCTTTTATTTTTGGTATTACTGCAGTTGCTCTTGCTTATACTGTTGCAAGAACCCAAGGGGAAGTAAGTAGGCTTCCTTTAATTCTTTCAGGAGTTATTGTCTCAGCCTTTTTTACTGCTTTAGTATCTATAGTTAAATTTTTGGTTGACCCTAATAAGCTTCAAAGTATTGTTTATTGGCTTATGGGAAGTTTTTCACTTGCCGATTGGAAAGGGGTAAAAGTTACTCTTTTGGGAGTTGTTTTTGGATTAATACCTATTTTTCTTATGCGTTGGAGGCTAAATGTGATGAGTCTTGGGGAGGAGGAGGCAAAAGCTCTTGGGGTAAATGTTTCAAGGGATAGGCTTTTATTTATTGGTTTTTCAACTTTTGCGGTGGCGATAGCTACTTCCCTTTGTGGAATTATTGGATGGGTGGGACTTATGGTTCCTCATCTTTTAAGAATGCTTATAGGTCCTGATCATAAAATACTTGTTCCTTTAAGCTTTGCAGGGGGAGCATCTTTTATGATTGCAGCAGATACCATCTCTCGCACTATTACAAGCTTTGATATTCCTGTCGGGATTATAACTGCCCTAACAGGTGCTCCTTTTTTTATCTATCTGATGAAACGGGGTGGGAAAGAGGCTTGGGGTAAATAGTATGCTTGAAGTAAAAGAACTTTATTTTAGGCATAAAGGAGAAAAAAGAGACATCTTAAAAGGAATAAATTTTAATGCAGAAAAAGGTTTTTTAACTACTATTTTAGGACCTAATGGATCTGGGAAGACTACACTTTTTAAATGTATTTCTGGAATTTGGGGAAACTATAAAGGAGAGGTTAAGGTTAATGTAATAAGTATTGATAAGCTTTCTTATAAAAGAAGAGCAAGGCTTTTTTCGGTTGTTCCACAAGACCATGAACCCGCCTTTCCTTACTCAGTTTTTGATGTAGTTCTTATGGGAAGGGCGAGCTATGTGGGAATTTTCTCTTCTCCAGGGAAAAAAGATTATGAAAAGGCAGAAACTGCATTAGAACTTGTCGGGATTAGACACTTAAAAGACTTTCCTTATACGAAGATAAGTGGTGGAGAAAGACAGCTTGTTCTTATTGCAAGGGCAATTGCTCAAGAGGCTCCGGTTATGCTTCTTGATGAGCCAACAAGCCATCTTGATTTCAAAAACCAGATAAATGTTTTGAAAAAAATAAAAGAAATCGCAAGCTTAAAAGGTCTTACAGTAGTTATGACATTACACGACCCAAATCTTGCAAGCCTTTTTTCAGACAAAATTGTGGTGATTAATTCAGGAAATAAGATAACAGAAGGAAGTCCAAAAGAAGTTTTAACAGAAGAGTTGATTAAAAGGGTTTATGGAATAGATGTGGTAAGGGTGTCTTATAACGGGAAAAATATAATCTATCCAAATTTGTAATTAAATATACAAACAAAAAAGCTAAATTATTTAGGAAAGGAGGTTTTAAGGTGATATTT
>Ga0209017_10002573_pt1 | contig 11425 bp, 10 predicted proteins | sample YNPBryunderm2012_FD_185812 | JGI IMG/M metagenome (GOLD analysis project Ga0209017, IMG submission 185812) | Anoxygenic and chlorotrophic microbial mat microbial communities from Yellowstone National Park, USA - YNP Bryant MS undermat 2012... ... | reverse complement strand
CCATCTTCAAGTACCACGTTCGACGCTCGTCGCAGTAGCCGAAGTCGTCGATTCGCACCAGGTTGGCGTGCCGCGGCAGACGCTGCAACGCCGCTATCTCCTTCTTGAAGCGTTCGACAAAGCGGCGATCGCGGGCGTAGTCGGCGTGCAACACCTTCAACGCCCGCGTCTGCCCGCCCCGGGTCGCCCTGAACACCTGCCCCCAGCCGCCCGCCCCCAACCGCTCCTCCAGGCGCCAGCCGTCCAGATCATCGCCCGGCTGCAACTGACTCGTACCCGCTGGGCTAGCTGCGGCAGCCGGGGCGGGCGAGGGCTGGTTGGACCTGGCCCGGTTGGTCAAGCCGGTGATTACCCGCGACAACTCCAGCAGTTCGGTGTCGTCGGGCTTCAGCCGAACTGCCGTGTCCAACGCCCGCTGCGCCGCCGGGTAGTCAAACGCCCGCACCGCCGCCGCCGCCTCCAGCACCGGCACGCTGGCCGCCTTCGGGGTCGCAGCGCGCAGCTCCAGCAACACCGCGTCCACCCCGCTAGTCTGGCCCCGCTCGATGCTGGCCACCACCTCCGCCCGTTGCTGCAACAGCCGCACGAACTGCTGGGGTCTGACCCCCGCCTGCCACAACTCATCGAAGTAGTCGGCCACCCGGTGCATCCGCGCGTACACCCCGGCCGCCTCGTCCTGCCGCTCGGCCAAGCGACGGATGTCGGCCTGGAACACGCCGAACTGCTCCTTCAGATGGTTCATTTGGTGCAGCACGTGCGAGAGGGACGGGTCGGCGGCAATGGCTCGCTGGACGATCTCGGGCAGGTCGGCGGGCTGGTCGGCGAACGCGGCGGCCTTGTCGCAGACAGCGGCGAGCGGGCCGTTCAGATACTCTAGCAGTTGCCCCAGCCGGGCCAACTCGGCCTCGCTTTGCCCCAGCCGAGCGAGTACCTGCCGTTCCCAGTCGGCCCGGTTGATTTGCTCGGCCGCGTCGATGGCTAGGCCAGCCAACTCGACCAGCGAACCGCTGCCCGGAGCGACGACGTTAAGTACCCCGGTGGTGACGACCTTGGCGGTCGGGCCGTATTTGCGGACGAGCGAGGCACAGGTACGCCAAAGCGTCATGGGGGCTAATCCTCACAGGCAGACGAGAGCGAGTGAATCTGGCGGATATTCTATCTTAGGAATCGCAGTGCTGCAAGCCAGCGGCGAGGAAGTGCAACCCCCCCTGACGCCTGTCGCCTCCCGCAGCTAGCCAAGCAAGTTATCATTAGGCTACCTTTCATGAAAGGGTCTCAAGTTGCCGTAATCGGCTTTCAAGATCGGATAGGACTATCGGCTTGAAGCCGTGCTCGAGAATCGCGGTCGCTGATCGCTGGACCACGGCCAGGTTGTCGCCTTGCCGCATCAGCTCTTGCGGCCGCACGACAGCCTTGACCATTGCGGCCGACAGCTGGGGAATCGTCCGGTCAGTCGATTGCCGCCGGAGTTCGCTGACCTTCGACTGGAAGGCCACTTCCTTCAATCGCCGTTGAATCGTCGTCGTGCTAATGCCGGTGAGTTCGGCAGCGCGAGCGATTAAAAACCTTAGCCGCCATCAGAGCCGCCAACCTGTCGTCGATTCGCACCAGCCTTGTGTCCAGTGCGCCGCTTTTTGCGTCAGCCAGTTTGAGAAGTGCAGTTTTCCTAGGGGTTTTTGCATCCTGTTCAAATCCCGCCAGCGGCATTGCCAGTCACTGACACACGCCTAACCCGAAGGTGCCTGTTTGAATCTAGATGAAGCATTGCCTTCATCTTATTTAATCAAGTCTATCGCTAGGCTTTATTGGCGGACCATTGTTTATCCTGGTGAAAGTTGAGGTCAAGTTTTAAGCATCGCCATGCAGAACGCCTCGCCCTACCTCTTTCTCTACCTCTTTGTGGACAATCAATCGGCGGTGTTGGGCGGGGACCGCACCAGTGGGTCCGGGTGGCCTCACGACCAAGGTTGCGGTGACGTTTTTTGGGTTGCCGGTCTGTCTATCGCGGTGCCGGTCTGTTGAGGATGGCTGGTTTCAAGAAAATTCACAATTTGGCTGGACCAGCACCTGGCAGTCAAGACGGCGTCAGAAATGAGCCTTTTCCTTATCACGCTGTGCGTCAGCAGGTGTTCATCGATGAGAATGTGTTGGAGATCGACTGGGACTGGTTCGATGTGTGCGGTCGCGGGAGTTTGAACTCAGCACGCATCCGCTGAAGCAAGTGCCGTTGAGCTTGATCTTCTGCAAGATGTGGCAGCAGTTCGGCCATCGCCTGGTCCCTGTCGTTACCGCCCCCTGTTCCACCACGCAGACCACGAGAAGGCGTGCAACCGTGGGAACGCCCTTGATGGCGCAAAATTGGTTATGGTCGGGCGGGTCTGCCAACACTCATGACCCGGTCCTACCGATTGGTCAACAGGTGTTCTGGCAAGGGATCCTAGACATCGGTGGCAGCTTGACATAGGAGCTAGTTAGGTATAAGGGATGAGGCATCCTGCTAATAGTTATATATCAGTCAGGATTCAATAGCTTACTATTATCAGTTGATCCTTGTTTCTCGAGGGCTTCCGGTATCAACTGAGTGCAACAGTGCAGTCAGAAACTGGTTGAGTCGTGTTTTGAACTTCAAGTCGTTCTTGCAACTGGCTTCCCTTCAATTCCTTGCAACCCCTATAATTCCTGGAGACTGGAGAGAGAGTTGTTAGGATTTGTGTTCCATCCGCGGAGAACCGGTCATGCCCCCGGGTATTGATCCAACTGTTCCCTTCACTGGCTTTCCGCCGGATACATCGTTGCTGGAACTCGCCGTTTACGCCACGGCCGGGTTGATGGCGTTGCTTCTGGTGTTGACGCTGCAGGCACTAGCCACATTACCGATATTTTTTCTGGGTCTGGCAATTTTGGATCTCATTCTGCGTGGCTTGCAAACCGCGGCGGATCCGGTGGGGAAGTTTGCCAAGTTGGCGGGGCTGGTCTTCCGCAGCCTGCGACGGAACCTGTTACGCACCGCTCTGACATATGTGGCTTTGTTTGTGCTGACCGGGATGTTGACGTTCATTTACAGTATTGTCGCTTTCCTGGGGAAATTTACTCAGGAACGTGAAGCAACTCAACTCGTCGTGCTGACGGAAAAATACAGCATCCCCAGCCTAATCCCTCCGGGTTACGCCGAGCAACTCAAAGGAATAATTCGGGAGAAACTCCCCCGAGAATTGCAACCCGATGACATCGATAAAAATTTCATGACCTGGTCGTTTGTCGGTGGTAGCCTCGATCCGGTGAAAAGAACTCAAGAAAACAGCCTGTTTCTCTTTGCACTCGATCCCGACGCGATTCTGCATGAAATGATGTCCGAGCAGGGGCTAAGCCGGGAAGATTTAAGCCCGGAAGACTGGGCGGAGCTCGAGCGAGTGATCGCGCTGGTCAAGCAGGATCGGCGGAATATCGTCGTGGGTGAAGACCGCCTGCGATTGATCAACAAGCAAGTGGGCGACGAAATTAAACTGTACGGGCTGAATTATGTCGATCTGACGTTCGAGTGCAAAATTGTCGGTTCCTTCCCGGCGGGCAGCCGGCTCGGCAGCAGTGCTGCCATGCGCTACGATTACCTCCAGGCCAAGCTCGATGAATATCGCGCGGAGAAAGGCAAAGACCACCCGATGGCCGATCGTTGCCTCAATCTGATCTGGGTTCGCCTCCCAAGCAAAGAGTCTTATCAACGACTGGCCTCGATCGTTAACGATCCGGCCACTTTTTCCAGCCCCGCCGCCAAAATGGAAACGTTTTCGGCGGCGGTCGGTTCCTTTCTGGAACCGTTCAAAGATATTTTCTGGGGAATGAAATACATTATTATGCCAGCCATCATGGCAATTATGTGCCTGGTCATTGGAATCACAATCACGATCGGCGTGCGTGAACGCTGGACCGAGATGGCCGTGCTCAAAGTGCTGGGGTTCCAGCCCTGGCAAGTCATGAGTATGATCGTTGCCGAGGCAATGTTGATCGGTATTTTTGGCGGCTTGCTCAGCACTTGGTCCGTCTTCTTTCTTCCTCGTCTCATCAGCATGGCCACGAAATCTGTCGGCGTCCGCTTCGCCTTTTTCGATTCCTTTGTCTGCCCGAACGAAATTCTCATCTTCGGCCCGATCCTCGGCATCCTCGTCGGTCTGATCGGATCGGCCTTACCGTCATGGAATGCTCGGAAAGTCAAAGTCTCTGAAGTTTTTTCCCAGGTAGCCTGAAGTCATGGCAACGACAGTTCTTCCGTCGGCGATGGCTCTGACTCGACCCCGAATTGTCACGACGATCGGCCGCGCCCTGAATCGGATTCTTGATTTGCTGGGAACCGGGTTTGTCCTCGGTTTGTCGCTTTTGCCGCTCTCGGCATTGTTGCTCGCCTACCCGGCCATCGCCCCACAAGAATCGGTGCTACGCGATGCAGTGTCTTCGCAGCGATCCTGGTGGCGGCGGACTGCCGATCGTGTGTTTGCGATCTTTACCAGCATGGTTGTGTTGATCGCCTTATTAGCGATCGCCGTCGAAGTCGTCACCCGTCTTCCGTTGCCGGCGAAAGGCTCGTTCGGGATCATCGCCGAGACGTTATTACCGGCACCGGAAATATTCCTGGGCCGAACCAGCGTCGTACGCGAAGCCCGGCTCGCCGTCATGCCCGAGGGCTTACGTGGCTATTTCACAACCCCATTGCACGAAAAACTTCCACCGGCGATGGTGCAACACTGGCCGTTCGTCATCTTGACAATCTATTTGCTGGATGTGCTGCTGCTGTTATTCATCGGCAAAGTCCCCTTGGCTTACAACATCCGCAATGTGCTAGTCCGCTGGAAGACAAATCTGATGACGGCGGTTGCGTTCACCTGTGTGATTGCTCTTCTGACGTTCTTGCTCGCCTTTGTTAATGGCATGAACAATCTGACACAAAATTCCGGAATTCCCGGGAATGTCTTTGTTCTGTCGGACGGAGCAACGGATGAACTGTTCAGCAATCTGGGCTACGGAGAACTCGATAACGTCGAACGGGTCGTGGTCACGACCGATCAACAAGATCGACCTTTGGCGGTACCGGTGCGAGTCCGTCGAGAAGTGATTAACGGTCGTGAGGTGTATCTGGCCAGTAAGCAGACGTATTATGTGATCAATATGCCGGTTCCGAACAGCAACCCCCCCCGGCGGCGATTCGTGCAACTTCGCACGCTGGAAGATGCGGCCATTGCCGAGCGTGTCCATAATGTACGGCTGTATCCGGGGGGCCGCTGGTTCTCTGAATCCGGAGTCGATGATCAGAGCCGCATCGAATGCGTTCTCGGCGAGGGCGTGGCGACAACACTTGGTGCCGATCTGGGCAAAGCTCGATTACAAGTCGGCGACACCTTCAGTATGGGCGAGATGGACTGGATCGTAACCGGGATTATGCAGTCCGAGGGTACCACCTTCGGTTCGGAAGTCTGGGCTCGCCGATTCAACCGGATTACAAAACCGTTTGGCAAAGAAAATTATACGACCCTCGTGCTTCGCGCCGAGCCGGATACGAAAGAAGCATCGGAAATTCTAGCGTATCATCTCAGCAACCGTTACACCCAGCAAAAACTCAAAGCCTTCTCTGAACCAGAATATTATGCAGCTTTGACGAAGACGAATAATACGTTTTTGGTAGCCGTTGTGATTGTTGCCGTGGTCATGGCCATTGGCGGGGTGTTTGGCATGATGACAACGATGTTCGCCAGCATTGCTCAGCGGATTTGCGACATCGGCGTCTTGAGGTTGCTGGGATTCAAACGCTGGCAGGTGATGGTGTCGTTCATGTTGGAATCGTTGGCGGTGGCGGCGGCGGGCGGCATTCTCGGCTGCTTCCTCGCCTGGTTGATTGCGGATGGACGGACTTCGACCAGCAACTTGTCAAGCGGCGGTGGCGGCCCGGAAGGGAAAACCGTGGCCGTGACCATCGCCGTTGATGCCGAGGTAATCGCCCTGGGTATGTTTTTTACCCTGGCGATGGGGCGGCTTGGCGGGCTGGTCCCCGCCTTGTCGGCGATGCGGCTGAAAGTGCTGGACTCGCTTCGCTGATCGGCTCTATCATCGAAATGGATGGAGAGTTTTCTTTTACCATGGGATAGCGAGCCGACCGACGCCATGACGCTGACACCGGAGCAACTTCAGGAATTACGGCAACTGATTGAACAAAATGGCTTTTTGCCGATGACAAACAAGGCGATGCGGTTATTCGCCGCCGCCGAAGCCCGCCATCCCGCGGATCAAACGTTGCTGCAACTGAAAAAAATGTTTGAGGAAGCGGGCTATTTGCCACGGTCGAAAGCAATTCGCCTGGTCGAACTGGCAAGTTGATGGAGTACGGAGCAGCTTATCGGAAAGCTTTTCACTCTTTCCCGATCCAGGCTTTTCCCTGTGCGATTTTGCCCGTCTGGTTGCCTGCCTTGTCGGGACGAGCCGATCCTGATCCGGCTAGTCTTGTGGGTAAAGCGCGGTCGACAGGTAACGTTCGCCGAGGTCAGGAAGAATAACTACGATGGTTTTGCCAGCGTTTTCCGGTCTCTGCGCCACACGCAGTGCAGCAGAGAGGGCAGCTCCACAAGAGATGCCACAAAGCATGCCCTCTTCTTTGGCGAGTCGGCGTGCCATTTCAAAGGATTCCTCGTCGGAAACCTGGATTACCTCGTCGATCAATGTGTAGCCGGCTGCTTTGGCCCGCGCCAGGCCGTCTTGGATAATTCCGGGGATGAACCCGGCACCGATTCCCTGAATTTTATGAGGACCGGGTTTGACCTCGTGGGCCGGCACACCTTGGCAGAGATGCTGTGTGAGGACGGGACTCGCCGCGGGTTCGACGGCAATGCAGGTGATGGCCGGGTTTCGCTGTTTGAAAACTTCGCCACAGCCGGTAATGGTTCCGCCCGTACCGACTCCGGAAACAAAGATGTCAAATTTGCCACCGGTGGCTTTCCAGATCTCCTCCGCAGTAGTTTCCCGATGCACCTGCGGGTTGGCGGGGTTTTTGAATTGTTGGGGCATGAACGCTTTCGGTTCGCCGCCATATTCGAGGAATAATTCCTCGGCCCGAGCAACGGCTCCCCCCATGCCGCGTTCCCGGGGAGTCAGGTGCAGTTCCGCCCCGAATGCTTTCAGGAGTCGGCGGCGTTCCATCGACATGCTCTCGGGCATAGCAATCACCAGCCGGTACCCTTTTGCGGCACAGGTAAACGCCAGGCCGATTCCGGTGTTGCCCGAGGTCGGCTCGATGATGACCGTCTCCTTGGTGACTTTGCCGGCTTTTTCCCCGGCTTCAATCATGGCCACACCGATGCGATCTTTCACCGACCAGAGCGGATTGAAATTTTCCAGCTTGGCAATCACCGTCGCCTGGCAGCCCTGAGTGATCCGATGCAATTTAATCAGTGGGGTACCGCCGATGCACTCGGTAATCGAATCATAGACTTTCGGGCGAATGGTCGCCGTATCGAACATCGATGTTCCCTCAGCAATCCATCATTGGCTTAGCGGTTTCACGTCGGGCTAACCAGGACGCTACATACTGGCAATTTACGATAGGCAACGATTCGCTACAAGCCACTCATGCCGTCGGGAGGCAAGCGATCCATTCTCGAGCCTGTGCCCACGGTCGGCTGGATTATCGCCGGGCACCGGGTTCATACATAAAGAAATCGCGTGGTGCACGCACATAAGGATTGTAGGGAAACACCAGGGTGCCCGGCATCCCGACGCCTGGGGAGCCCGGCAAGGCTGTGTTTGGCGGGGGCAACGGCCGTGTGTGAGTGTGACTGTGGACTTTGCCGCCGTCTTTTTTCCAGAAGAGCAATTTCCGTAACATCGGGTGAGTTCCGTAGATGCCTTTTTCGTAGCCAATTTCCGCTTCCATTTCGTAGTTAACCGGAGGAGACGCGGGCATCGGTTGCGGTGGCAACGGTCCGCCGAAATCGGCCCGAACCGGAGTTTGTGCGATTCCTAGGCTGATGGCGAGAATTGTCCATCCGTATCGTGTCATGGCCACACTCCGAGAGCTTCCGCCAACACTGGGACTCACCGTCAGTCGCTGGGTCCGCGTTGCGGCGACATCTTTGTTCATCGGATTTTTCGCAAGTGAAAACGCAAGAAATCTCCGGCAAATTTTCCCGGGTGCTACCACTCGCATCACCGGAAAAACGTGTTCTGCTGTCCCAGCCATCACATCCCGATGGTTCGGAATCCAGGCTGAATGAGGAGTGCCCGTCAATCAGTAGCTGAGATAGACAAAATATCCGACGATGAACAAACAGAAGCCCAGTATCATCAAGATGAAGAAACACGCCGTCAGGAACCAGATTGCCGCCGAGTTATGCGGCGCCTCGACTCTCTGGATCCGGTCGCGCAATCCCCGGACGAATTCCTCCCACAATCGCGGGTCGGCGAAGCGGCTACGGATGGTTCCGTGGCAAAACAGCGGTGAATAATCGAGTTGCAGTAGTTCCGAGCCTTCTGACCAGCTTCGCCCCAGTCGAAGAGCGGTAAACCCGAGTTCTGTTAAGCCTTTGTCAATCAACGCCTCGAGTTGTTCTAAGCGGATATTGTAGATGGCGAGGGTTCCGGATCGCCCCAGCCAGGCGAGCCCGATTGCTCCGCTGACCAACAAGAAATATGCTGCGGCTGCAGTGATCCACGATAGTTGTTCTTGCTGCCAGAGATCTCGAAGGCTACTCCAGTCTCCCCGTAGTAGATAGCGGGTGTTGGCTTGAACCAGGGTCATAAAGATCACGGCTCCGGCGAGAATAAATCCGGAAAGCCCGGCCATCAATCCGAGAAAATCCGAGCCTCCGCTGACCACGGTCGGCCGCGAACGATAATTGAGCTTGGCTAAGCAAGCGAGATAAACTGTCAACGGCGACAGGGCAATAATCCAGCAAACCGCACCGAAAATGATCAGGGGCAGTGACAACGGTACACTCGCAACCAGTTTCTGATGGGAAAATTTGCCTGCGGACGTATCATACTCCGCATTTCCGCGGGGTCAATCGTCCTCGAGCCGCGCGTAGCCTGACGGATTCTTCAGCTTGATTTCATCCGTGGCCGATCCGGGTTGATGATGCGGCTTTCTTCCGCGGCAGAATTTCCTTAACATGAGGCGTTCCTTCATCCAGCATCAGGAACTGATTCGGCACCTTCATCGTCTTCAGGTTAATTCGAGGCATTTTTATGCGTGCCATCGATATCATTCGCCGAAAACGGGATGGCTTGGAACTCAGCTCGGGTGAGATCCAAACTTTCGTCGCCGCGGCCGCCAGGGGACAATGGCCCGATTACCAGTTATCCGCCTTGTTGATGGCGATTTGTTGCCGGGGAATGACAGCGGAGGAAACGGCTACGCTGACTCGGTGCATGGCGGATTCCGGCACCCGGGTTGATCTCTCGGACTTGGCCGGCGTGAAAGTGGATAAACACAGCACGGGCGGGGTAGGCGATAAAACGTCGTTGATTTTGGCCCCGCTCGCTGCGGCCTGCGGCGTCATTGTGCCGATGATGTCCGGCCGCGGTCTCGGCCACACCGGCGGCACCCTCGACAAGCTCGAAGCAATTCCTGGATATCGGGTGCAACTGACGCTTTCGGAATTCCGGCAAGTCCTCGAAGCCGTCGGGATGGCGATGATTGGCCAGACCGCCGATCTTGCCCCGGCGGATCGCAAGCTCTACGCGCTTCGTGATGCCACCGCGACCGTGGAAAGTATTCCCCTCATCACCGCTTCCATCCTGAGTAAAAAACTCGCCGAGGGCATTTCCGGGCTGGTGATCGACGTGAAATGTGGGAGTGGTGCGTTTATGAAAACGGTCGAGGACGCCCGGCAACTCGCACGCTCGCTGATCCGTGTCGGCACCGCCAACGGTCTCACCATCGAAGCATTGATCACCGCGATGGACTCGCCGCTAGGCGAGGCCGTCGGCAATTCCGTCGAAGTCATTGAAGCCATCGAGGTGTTGAAAGGCCGGGGTCCGCGGGATGTGTCCGACCTGTCGATTCGACTTGCGGCTATCATGGTCCGGCTGGCAGGTCTTGCCAGGGACGATCACCTGGCAGAACAAAAAGTTCGGGCTGCTCTCGATTCCGGGGCCGGGCTTGAACGCTTTCGCCGTTCCATCGCGGCGCAGGGCGGAGATCCCCGAGTGATCGAGGATTATTCCCGGCTACCTTTGGCTCCTCACCGGCATGCCATCCTTGCACCCAGGCCGGGCACAGTGAGCGAAGTTCGCGCCGAGACGATCGGCATCGGAGCCACTGTGTTGGGGGCTGGTCGGGAGAGAGCCGAGGATGCTGTTGATCCGGGCGTGGCGATCCAAGTCCGGGTCCGACCCGGGCAGCGGGTCCAGTATGGGGAAACGCTTCTAGAGTTGCATTATCATTCGGAGCAGCGATTGCAAGCCGCTTTGCCCTTGCTGGAGTCCGCTGTGCGGATCGACGACGCTCCACCGCCGCCGCAACCGTTAATCCTCGAGATGCTGTCATGATCACCCGTGAGCAACTGATCGCGGCGGCGATGCAAGCCCGGCACCGGGCCCATGCACCTTACTCCAAGTTTCATGTGGGTGCGGCCCTGGCAACCGAGGCAGGAACAATAATTACCGGATGCAATGTGGAAAGTGCGAGTTACGGCTTGACCCTTTGTGCCGAACGAGTTGCCTTGTCCAAGGCCGTTTCGGAAGGGCAGCGGCCGTGCGGGCGAATCGCCGTGGTGGCCGACACCCCGACGCCCACCCCGCCTTGCGGGGCGTGTCGGCAACTGATCTGGGAACTGGCAGGGAATGTCGAAGTGATCCTCGCCAATCTTGAAGGTCAGACCGTGATCTTCACGATGCAGGAACTGCTGCCCCACGCATTCGCGGCCGAGTTTTTGACGATGTCGCACAACCCGGACGCATCGCCAGGCCGCCGTTCATAACTCCCACCAGTCATCACGAAACGATCGGTCGTTTTTCGTTCGTGATCGCATAACAATGTGATCGATTGCCTTTCACGAAACAGAGCCGGCAAGTATTGCTGATGACGATTGCTTGGGTATCGCTTGAGCCGCCACGCTTTAAGATTCCCGGTCGGGTTTCTGGCCATTGTGAAGGCCGAGTAACGACCGATCGGGAAGCGTCGGAGTGTCGCGGCGCGATCCTGCGATTACTGCAAGTCGCGAGAGTGACTGGTGCGGCTGCCGATTTGTTGCCAAGTGCCGTTACGCCAGGCAAGCACCGCTTCTTCCGTGTCACGGAAGGCGACGCAATAATCGCCACACATCGCCATGACCGACCATCCAGTATGTCGAAGCAATTCCAAGTTCGGTTCGTGAAATCCCTGCTGGCGGTGGTGTGATGAGTTTGCCATCGAGAAGTTCCTCCGTCAGGATTTTTGGAGACCGAGTGT
>Ga0209017_10002572_pt1 | contig 11426 bp, 6 predicted proteins | sample YNPBryunderm2012_FD_185812 | JGI IMG/M metagenome (GOLD analysis project Ga0209017, IMG submission 185812) | Anoxygenic and chlorotrophic microbial mat microbial communities from Yellowstone National Park, USA - YNP Bryant MS undermat 2012... ... | reverse complement strand
CGGTGGTCCCGGTGCCTCGGGTGGTCGCGGGGGAGCATCGGGGAGTGACACCGGAAAATCACAACGCGGTGGCCGTAGTGGTCGGGGCGGTCGAGGTAGTCCAAAATTCGACCCGTCGCAATTTCTTCGCTTCGGGATCATCGACATCGGCCCGAGGAACGAGCGGAAGGTACGGCATCGCAAGTCAATGCGACGTTTCCCGGGCCAGTTGGGCTTTGGCCGCGGCAGCAACGGCTTGCGGGGTGAAACCGAAGTGACGGGTAACGTCTTTGTAAGGGGCGGAGGCACCAAAGGACCGCATGGCCAGAATGGCTCCCGTAGGTCCGGCATAGCGTTCCCAACCCAGAGGGACGGCCATTTCGACGCAGACGCGTGCGGTGATCTGGGGCGGCAGGACGGAGTCACGATAGTCGCGGGGTTGCTCTTCAAAGAGTTCCCACGAGGGCATGCTGACCACGCGGGCGGAGATGTTCTCCTGACGGAGCAAAGCTGCAGCTTCCAGACAGAGATGGACTTCGCTGCCGCTGGCCAGGAGGAGGACCTGAGGATTGGGTGTGTCCAGGAGAATGTAGGCACCGCGGGCCAGACCGGAGGCAGGGGCCAGCTGGGAGCGGTCGAGAGTAGGAACGGCCTGACGGGTCAGGGCCAGCAGGACGGGGCGGTGGGTTTGCTGCAGGGCGACACGGTAAGCTTCGACGACTTCGTTGGCATCGCAGGGCCGGATGACCAGCAAGTTGGGGATCGCCCGCAGAGCGGCCAGGTGTTCCACGGGTTGATGGGTGGGTCCATCTTCGCCGACGGCAATGGAGTCATGGGTGAAGATGTAAAGGACGGGCAGGTGCATGAGGGCGGAGAGTCGGATGGCGGGTCGGCAGTAGTCGGTGAAGACGAGGAAGGAGGAACCGTAGGGTCGCAGGTGGGCCAGGGCCAGGCCGTTGAGGATGCCGGCCATGGCGTGTTCCCGTACCCCGAAGTGGATGTTGCGACCGTGCGGGGAGGTAGCGGTGAAGACGCCGGCGGCGGGAAACTTCAGAAAGGTTTTGGTGGACGGATTGAGGTCGGCGGAGCCACCGAGCAACCAGGGGATGCGTTGGGCCAGGAGGTTGAGGACCTGGCCGGAACTGTCGCGGGTGGCCAATCCCTTGGCATCGGGCGGAAAGGAGGGCAGGTCGCGGTTCCAGTCCAGCGGCAGTCGGCGTTGACGCAGGAGCAGCAGTTGCTCCGCCAGCTCCGGGAACTGTTGGCGGTAACGTTCCCAAAGGGTCTGCCAGAGTTGACGAGCTTGAGCCCCCCGTCGAGCGAAGTGCTGGCGGAAGTGCTCCACGACCTGGGTGGGGACGAGGAACTGGGCGTCCTCCGGCCAGCCGTAGAAACGCTTGGTGAGGCGGACTTCCTCAGCACCGAGAGGTTCGCCGTGGGCGGCATGGGTGTCCTGTTTGTTGGGGGAACCGTAGCCGATGTGGGTACGCAGGCAGATGAGGGTGGGCCGGTCCGTGATCTGGCGGGCCTGGCGGAAGGCGTCGGCAATGGCGGGCAAGTCGTTTCCATCCGGCAGTCGAAGCACATGCCAGCCGTAGGCCTGAAAGCGGGCCGGGACATCTTCGGTAAAGGCCAACTCGGTCGGTCCATCGATGGTGATATGGTTGTCGTCGTAGAGGAGGGTGAGGTTGGCCAGGCGCAGGTGGCCGGCCAGGGAGGCGGCTTCCGCCGCGATCCCTTCCATCAGGCAGCCGTCCCCGCAGAAGCAATAGATGTGATGGTCAAAGAGGGCCTCGAAGCCCGGGCGGGCATAGGTGGCAGCCAGCCAGCGTTGGGCGATGGCCAGACCGACCGCATTCGCCACACCTTGGCCGAGAGGGCCGGTAGTCGTTTCCACCCCGGTGGTCAGGTCGAATTCCGGATGTCCGGGCGTGCGGCTGCCCAGTTGACGGAAGGCCTGGATCTGCTCCAGGGGCAGGGAAGGCTGGTCGGTGACGCGTCCCTGTTCATCGACGTGGCGGATGCCGGCCAGATGGATCAGGGCGTAGAGAAGCATGGAGGCGTGGCCATTGGACAGGATGAAGCGGTCGCGGTTGGGCCAGAGGGGATCGTCGGGATCGTAGGTAAGGAAGCGGGACCAGAGGACGTAGGCGGCAGGTGCCAGTCCCATGGGTGCGCCGGGGTGGCCGGAATGGGCTTTCTGGACGGCATCCATCGCCAAGGTACGAATGGTGGTGATCGCCAGGCGGTCCAGATCAGTGAAATCCTCCATGCCGTTCCTCACACACACAAGACGGGAAGCGGTCAGCAGCCTGCCGATGATGATAGGAACGCCTCCCCAGCAGCGGCGAGAGGGAGGGGGGAATCCGGGATGGGGCGCCGGGGGCGGTACCGTCGCTGTTTTCGGCATTATGGGCAGAAAAAAGCGGCAAAAACCCGCAAAAAACGCTTGACAGGAGCCGAAAAGATAGAAAAATGCCTCATATTTGAGAGGGAAATGGCCACGTCGCGGCGACGCTGGCCTGTTCGGCCGGAGGTTCCGGGGTTCCTGTTTTCCCAGTGCGGAGAAGCATATCATGGCCAAAGCCGACGGTACCAAGAGTGCGAGCAAGTCTTTGACCAAGAGCCAGTTCTTCACCGAGATTGCGGAGCGGACCGGTTTGAAGAAGACCGAAGTGGCCAAGGTCTTCGACGCGATCGCCGAGATCATGAAGAAGCAGCTGCGGACCAGCAAGAGCGATCCGGTCAAGTCGCTGACCTTGCCGGGCTTGCTCAAAGTGCGGGCCAAGTACGTCCCGGCACAGAAGGGGGGCAAAGAGACGATCAACCGCTTCACCGGCGAGAAGATGATCACCAAGGACAAGCCAGCCACGGTGCGGATCACGGCTCGTGCTTTGAAAGCGCTCAAAGAAAAACTCATGTAGTCGCACCCCTTCGTCGAGCGCAACCAATCATCACACCGCCGGCGGATTGTACCTCTGCTCTACGCCAGGAGAGGTGGGGTGATGTGACGGCGGTGCCGTTTCCGTCATCCCTCCTTGGGCCCTGCCACGCTCTTTCCCATCTGCCGCTGCGGAGTCAGGCTCCTGTCACTCGGCGGGTCGAGTTGCCCGCTACCCTGCGCAATTCCTCGGAACCAGTCGGAAGGACACCCGATTGTGCGTTGGGGGACAGGACAGCTTTACCGGATCATTTGTACAAGATATTCAGGAATTCAGAATTGCCGAGGAATGGGCCTACAGCATGGGAGAAGACCCGAACCGCAGCAGGGGGAGCGAAAGGGAAGTCCCGGTGGGCATGCGGATGGGAGCAGGTGGTTGGGGCCCAGGGGAGCTATGGTGAAAGGGGTACGTCATGGGGTATAGGGCATCAGGATGGGCGGGGCGGTGATGCCGGCGGCAAGGGTGTCGGGGTGCTCGGCTACGGCCGCACCCAACTCGGTCAGGTCCCGGAAGTCGCGATCGGAGGGTCGGCGTCCCAGATATTGACGGGTGAGAGTGCGGCAGAGGTTGTCGGCAGCGGCACGGACCAGAGGTTCCTCGCGGCGTCCGGCATAAATGGCAGTGCAGAGGATGACGGTGAGCAATTGGGCCCGGGCGGACAGTTCGGACATGCGGCACTGGCGATCCGCGATTTTCAACTGGTGCTTCCGCAGTGCGGCCGAGATTTCCCGAGCCATGCGGCCCAACTGATCGGCGGCAAACTCGGCGTGGGCATGCAGTTCCCGCGGCAAGGGGGGCAGGACAAACTGCGGGCGACGGAAGTACTGGCCGATGAGCCAGCGGGTGTAAGCCCACAGCGGGGCCTTGAGCTTCCACAGGTGGAGGGGATTGAGGAAGTTCGGCTTGCGGATGCCGGAAGCACTGAGGATGCGACCAATCGGCTCGAAGTACTGCCGGCCGTGCTGCTTGACCAGAGATTTGAAGAAGGCCATTCCCAGCATTTCGCCTTCCCCTTCGTAGATGCAGGGGGCCAGGAAGTCATGGACGTTGTCACCGAAGAGGTGGCCGTGGAGGAAGGCGCGTCCGCCGTGGGTCTTCATGTGGAGTTCGATGGCGGCTTCCTTTTGGGCTTCACTGCCGAAGATTTTGGCAACGATGCACTCCATTTCGCCGCGGTAACCGGCATCCAGCAGAGCCGCTCCCCAGGCGGTCAGAGCATCGCAGGCGACAATCAAGCCGGCCAGATGGCCGATACGTCGGCGGACCAGTTCCCGTGTGACAATCGGCTGTCCATATGTAATCCGGAAGCGGGCCCAGGGCAACATGTCCGCCAGCATCAGTCGCAGGGTGCCGGCGGCTGTAGCACAGAGTGCGACCCGGCCTCGGTTGAGGCCATGATAAGCGATCATCAGGCCGTCCCCGCCGGGAGCCTCGAGGCGATGGGTCGCTGGTACGCGCAAGCCCCGGAACACAATCCCGTAGTTGTGGGCATGTTGGAGCGCGTACAACCCGTACCGCTTCAGCTGGAATTCGGCCGTTTCCTCTGCGGGCAGGTCCACGATCAGAACTGCGGGTTTGCCCTCGATCAGGCAGACCAGACCGATGGTCCGACCGGGCAGCACATTGGTAATGAACAGCTTTTCGCCGTGGATGACGTAGTCGTCCCCGTCTCGGACGGCGGTGGTCCGCAGGGCGGTCAGGTCCGAGCCGGCATTCGGTTCGGTCAAGGCAAACGCAGAAAGACGACGACCCGAGGCCAGTTCCGGCAGCCACCGCTGCTTCTGCTCGGGGGTACCGAAGGTTTGAATCGGATCGACCGCACCGATGCAACCATGGACGGAGGCCAGACCTGCGACGGTGGGATCTACGGTGGCCATGCGGGTGAGGAAGGGGGCGAAGTGGGCGAATGGCAGACCGAGTCCGCCGTATTTCTTTTCCACCAGCAAGCCCCAGTAGCCGACTGCCGCGAGGTCTTGCAACACAGCGGGCGCGATCTTGCCGTGCTCATCGTAAAGTGTCCCCGTCTGACGATGGCGGCGGACCACCTCGAGGGCTTCCTGCAGAGCCTGATGAGTGGCCTCCTCCAGCGGGGGCGGTTGCAGGTCCCACTGTTCGGCGTGCACCTGACCATCCCAGACGGCGCGATGGATCGGACTGGCCGTCGTTTGATAGCGGCGGGCGAAGAGCTGCTCGACCTGTTCATCCGCGGCATCCACCGCTCCCAGTCTTCGCACCTCCTCAGCACTTTTGCCGCTCAAACGCAGTGCTTCTTCCGCAAACGAAGGGCGACCATTCTCGGCGGCTGCCACGGAGGAGGTCGGCTCGCTTTCGCGTGGAACGGCTGTTGGGAGGTTGTCGGTTCTCATGGACAGGTCTCCTGGGAGCGGAGTCTGGGTCGAGGCGATTGTTCATCGGGATGTGTCCAAGGGTGTTTCTCAAGGCCGGCTCTCCGGAGTCGGAGCGGTGGTTGCAGAGGCTGGGACCCGAGGTTGTTTCTGCTCAGCGGGGTAGAAGTCCCGTTCTTCGCTCGCCAAGGTACGAAGCAAGGCGGTGGGAGCGTAACGGGGGCCATAACGCCGCTGCAACACCTCCAGTTCCCGCACCAGTCGGGGGATTCCCAAGGCATCGGCTGTATGCAGGGGACCGCCTCGAAACGCCGCAAATCCGGTGCCCAGGACCATACCCAGATCAACCATCCAGGCCTCTTCGACCACACCGTTTTCCAGACAACGGGCTGCTTCGTTGATCATCGGGTAGATCAAACGTTGCTGGAGTTCGCTCAGAGTATTCGTGCCGGAAGTATCTCCTTCGGGAACGCTGGCTATGGCTGGGCCGCGTCCGGGCTGTCCCCACGGGCTGACACCCTTCTTCTTGTCTCCGTCGTAATAGTAGAACCCCCGCCCGTTTTTCTTTCCCAAGGCTCCATCGGCCACCATGGCGGCGAAACGTTCGGGTGTGGGGCTGGGGTCAACAGCCAAGGCCGCAAACGTTCGGCTCACATCCGCTGCGATGTCCAGGCCGATCTGGTCCAGCAATTCGAGCGGTCCCATCGGCATGCCGAAGCGCACCGCCGCCTGGTCGATGGCTGTCGCTGGGGTGCCTTCCAGCAGCAAGCGGACAGCCTCGTCCAGATAGGGGAAGAGAATGCGGTTGACCAGAAACCCGGGGCTGTCGGTGACTACCACAGGTACTTTGCCGACTTTGCGGACCAGGTCCACCAAGGCGGCGAGGGTCTCCTCGCTGGTCTGGCTGGTTCGCACCACTTCCACCAGGGGCATCTTGTGGACGGGGTTGAAGAAGTGCAGACCGGCCATCCGTTGGGGCTGAGCGATCCCTTCGGCCAGGCGGGTGATCGACAGGGCCGAAGTGTTCGACACCAGCACCGCCTCCGTTCCCAACCGCTCCGCCAGTTGCTGGAACACCGTCCGCTTGACCTCTTCCTTCTCGACTACCGCTTCGATAGCCAAGTCCGCTTCGTGGACCGGTTCCCATTCGGCCGTCACGGTCAGACGTTGCAAGACAGCATCCGCCTCTGCGGCCGACATGACCCCTTTGCTCACCGCAGTCCGGATCAATTCCTCGACTCTCCGGCGTGCAGCCGCGGCCAGCTCCGGTTGTATCTCTTTGATCACCACAGGCAGGCCATGAAGTGCCAGCAGTTGGGCTATGCCACTGCCCATCACACCACCCCCGACGACCACAGCTTTCTGGAAGCTTCGCGGTCGCACCGGGGAGCGGATCCAGGTCGATGTCTTGCGGGCTTTCTCCCGAGCAAAGAACAGCTCGATGAGGTGTCGGGCCGCCGGGGTGAACACAACCCGCAGAAACTCTTCCCGTTCTACCCGGAACCCTTCCTCCCGACCGGAGCGCATGCCAGCTTCGATCGCCCGCAATGCCGCCAGAAGCGCCGGGTAATGCTCCGCCTTGATCCCCAGGCGTTTGCGGGCCTGGGCCAGCAACAACCGGCGTCCTGCCCAGGTCCCATCCAGCAGACGGTCGGTCAGGCTGCGTCGCGGAGAGTGCACCGGCAGGTCACGCAGTCGATCCGCCAGGAACGACTCGATGCCCGCTTCCCACTGATCCGCCGGATACACGGCATCGACCAGCCCCGCTTCCAGAGCCTTGCGGGCGTTAAGCGTGGAACCCTCCAGGATCATGGTGATGGCTCGACGCCAGCCCACCAACCGCGGCAGACGCTGTGTGCCTCCCCACCCCGGAATCAGCCCCAACTGCACCTCCGGCAACCCCAAGCGGGTCGAGGGATCATCCCGTGCGATGCGGAAGCGGCACGCCAACGCGAACTCCAGGCCACCTCCCAGACAGGGGCCGTGGATGGCCGCTACCGTCGGACACGCCAACCGTTCCAGACGGGCGAACAACTCCTGACCCGCACGCAGCACGGTTTCGACTTCCTCGACAGTCCGCAACCGTTGAATCTGCTTCACATCCGCCCCGGCCAGGAAGCCCGACGCCTTCCCACTGCGAAACACCACGGCCCGCGGTATCTTCCTCTCCCACCGCTCCACCAGCGACTGCAACTCCGCAAACAACCCTTCCGTGAAGATGTTCACCGGAGTATCGCGGACATCCAGGGTGACCACTTCCACCTCGCGTTCATCCCGTTCGCATCGCAGATGCTCGTAGCCATGATCCACGCTGGCCGACATGCTTGGTTCTCCTGGAGCGCGAACAGTTTCTCAAGGAAGCTGCCCCTGCTCAACGCCGTTCCCCCCTCCGTGCCCAGCTCCCTCTCTTCAGCTTACTCGATTTTATCCTTCAGCAACACCGAAACTCCAGAGCCTGCCTGCGGATGGTCACTCAGAGGACACTCGGAGGTTCGAGGGGGTTTGCCCGCTTTGCGTGGGAGGCATTGCACGGAACACGGGGAAGCGCAGGCCATTCATCAGGGGGACATGAAAGGATGCATCCGCCTCACGCGAAGGGCAAGGACACGGCTATGCGGGGCGAGGAAACGAAGAGCAGACGACGTAGGACGCCGTCTCGCAGTGTTGCTAAAGATTAACTTCGGGGCAGAAGGGAGGGCGAAGTCATGGGGGCGATGTTTGAATTGCGGGGTGATGTGGCCGTGGTGGTCGGTGGTACGGGAGTCCTCGGAGGGGCCATGGCGCGGGCCTTGGCGGAGGCAGGGGCGGCGGTGGCGGTGTTGGGGCGGGATGAAGAGCGGGGACGGCGCCGGGTGCAGGAGTTGAGGGAATGTGGTGTCCCGGCATTGTTTGCCCGTGTGGATGCTTTAGACCGCGGCAGTCTGGAAGCCGCTCGGGAAGCAGTGCGGAGCGAGTTAGGTAGCCCGACGGTACTCGTCAATGCGGCCGGCGGGAATCGCCCGGAGGCAACGATCGGCCCGGGGGACGATTTCTGCCGTTTACCGCTGGAAGCATGGCGGAGTGTGTTCGATTTGAATCTCGTCGGCGGAGTGTTGCTCCCCTGTCAGGTATTTGGGGAGGTGATGATCCAGGCGGGTCGGGGTAGCATCATCAACATCGCCTCGATGGCCGGAATAACGCCGTTGTCCCGTGTACCGGCATATTCCGCGGCGAAGGCGGCGGTGCTGAACCTGACGCAATGGCTGGCGCGAGAATGGGCCCGCTTCGGAGTGCGAGTCAATGCCATCAGCCCGGGGTTCTTCCCCGCCGAGCAGAACCGCCGCTTGCTCTATGATGAACACGGGAATTACACCGAGCGTGGCCGAGCCATCATCGGTCACACGCCGATGGGTCGGTTTGGGGAGCCTTGGGAGTTGAGCGGTGCGGTTGTCTGGCTGGCTTCCGCCCGAGCCAGCGGGTTCGTGACGGGTCAGAACATCGTTGTGGATGGAGGCTTCTCCAGCATGACGATTTGACATTCCAGAGGTGGAGGAGATAGGGCCAGAGAAGGGAGTGTTGCCGGAAGGAGTCACGACAATGCTGCAGGTGGAAGTCTCGGAGCGGGTACGCCGGGTTCTGGAAGAATTCGACCCGGATCTGCCGTTGAGCCGGGCACGGACGTTGCCCAAAGAATGGTACCTTTGGGACGAGATCGCAGAACTGGAGCAAGCGGCGGTGTTCGGTGACACCTGGCAGGCGGTGGGCAGACGGGAACTGGTCGGAGCGACGGGGGAATACCTGACCTTCGATGTCGGCAGTGAACCCGTGGTGGTGGTACGCGGCGAGGATGGGGTGCTGCGGGGTTTGATCAATGTCTGTCGCCACAAGGCGGCCCGGGTGTGCACGGCGGAGCATGGACGGGAGAGCAAGCTGCGTTGCCGCTATCATGGCTGGACTTATGACCTGACCGGTCACCTGCGGGGTGTGCCGGAGTTCGCCGGGGTGGAGGAGTTCGATCGGGAAACGAACGGGTTACCTCCAGTGCGCACCGCGGAGTGGGGGCCGTATGTGTGGGTGCACCTGGGTCAGCCGCAGGTGGGTTTGGAGGAGTATTTGGCGCCTCTGCCGCAGTGGGAGAAACAACGGGAGGCATTAAAAGGACTGGTGTGGTACGAGCGGCGGGTCTATGACGTTGGCTGTAACTGGAAGGTCTATGTGGACAACTATTTGGATGGGGGTTACCACGTCAATACGGTTCATCCCGGTTTATCGGGTGTCCTCGAATACGTGGAGTATCGCACGATCTGCGATGGGATGACGGTTCTGCAGATCAGCCCGCTGCGCTCGGGAAGCGGTGCAGTGGGTCGGACACGCAGCGGTGACCTGGCGGCGTACTGGTGGGTCTATCCCAACATGATGCTCAATATTTACCCGGGGGTGATGGATTGCAACATCGTGGTGCCGCTGGGTGTGGAACGATGTCGGGTCATCTTCGATCTGTACTTTGCGGAAGGCACACCAGCGGACTTTATCGCCGAGAGCATCGCGGTGACGGAGCAGGTGCAACGGGAGGACATGGAGGTGTGTGAGGAGGTGCAACGGAATCTCCGGAGTCGGAGTTACCGAGTGGGTCGTTTCAGTGTGCAGCGGGAAAACGGGGGATATTACTTCCACCAGTTGCTGGGTCGGGCGTTGCAGAAGGCAGCAGGAATCAGCCGGCGCCAGAGGGAGATGCCGGATGGGAGCAGGTTGTGACGGGCCTGTCGCGCAGCGGTCTGATGTGGGGGCTGTTCGCCTACACCTGGTGGGGGTTGGTGCCCCTGTATTTTGCCATGCTCAAGGGATACGGCTTGTCGGCGGGGGAAATCCTGGCCCAGCGGATCACCTGGTCCTGGCCCTTGCTACTGGTTCTGGTAGCCGCAAGTGCCCGTCGGCGGAACGAAATGCATGAAGTAATAGGGGATGGTAGTCTGCTGCTGCGTCTGGGCCTGTCCGCCAGCCTGCTCGCCGTCAACTGGCTCTTGTACATCTACGCCACCATAACTGAGCGAGTGACCGAGGCCAGCCAAGGCTACTACATGATGCCGCTGATCCACGCCGTGTTGGGGACTATGGTACTGAGAGAGCGTCTGCGGCCTGCTCACTATCCGGCCTTGGCTCTGGTGGGCCTGAGCGTGGCTTTGCCCGTGATACTGAGTGGTCGTTGGAGCTGGCTTGCCCTGGCTTTGCCCGTGACTTTCGGTCTCTACGGCTTAGTCCGCAAACAGGTGGCGGTCGAAAGTGCCGTGGGACTGACCGTGGAAACTTCCTGGCTGCTGCCCCTGTCGGTGGGTTACCTGCTCTGGCTCACCCAAAGCGGAGAGAATCACCTGGGCCCGGATGCCGTCAAGAACCTGTGGATTGTGGCCAGCGGCGTGGTAACCGTGGCCCCGCTTCTGGCCTTCACCCTGTCCTTACGGCGGTTACCCCTGTTGGCAGTCAGCTTCTTGCAGTTCATCTCCCCCACGGTGCAGATGCTCCTGGCGGTGACCGTGCTGGGAGAAGAGTTGGACCCGATCCGACTGGCCAGCTTGAGCTGCGTCTGGATTGCCGTGGCGATCTTTCTCGGCGATGCCTTGCTGGCGGAGCGTCGGCGGATGCGGCAGTGGGCAAGCAGCCCGGAAGTGATGGACCCGGGTTTTACTTCTTCTCCAACTGCTTCAGCACCTCGATGACTGCGGGAACATCCGTATCCTGCACACTGTCGTAGGAAAGCGTGCGGACCACACGCCCCCGATGAGCAACGACCACAGTCAAAGTCGCCTGCGGATTGATGCCCCAGTCGGGTGGTCCACCGGGCTCTCCTGCGTAGGCGGCGAGACTGGTTCGACTCAAACGCACGGATTGCTGGAAGCGCGGGAGATATTCCTGATGCTGCTGGAAGGCTTTCTCGCCGAGCCAGATGGCCACCACGGCAGCCTCGTTCCACCGACCGATCTCCTCATCGAGGGTTTTGAGGAAGCGTGCGACGGGCCGTCCACCCTTGGGAATACCGTTGTCCTCCGCTGGTACAAAAACATAAACCGTCAGTGCGTCTCGGCGCTGCTGGACGAAGTCCACCTCTTTGCCTTCCACCAATCCGATGACCCCGTAGGCGGGGAGAGCTGGAAGCGATGATCCCGCCTGGGGACCGGAGGGAACA
>Ga0209017_10002569_pt1 | contig 11432 bp, 6 predicted proteins | sample YNPBryunderm2012_FD_185812 | JGI IMG/M metagenome (GOLD analysis project Ga0209017, IMG submission 185812) | Anoxygenic and chlorotrophic microbial mat microbial communities from Yellowstone National Park, USA - YNP Bryant MS undermat 2012... ... | reverse complement strand
CTGCTCCGATAACTCCGAATGCGGCGTAGTGTGTTTCCGCGGCCCGTTACAGCAGTAGATATTCAGCACCGCCGAATGGTTACAACCCGCTTGGAAGTTGCGGCCGGAACTTGTGCCCGGCAAGCATCTCGGCAGATCAGCAGCAAGCATCTCGGCCGATAACCAACAAGCGCTTCGGCCGCGCGCATTTGCCGGCACCGACCGCGGACCGATGCTTCCCAGCGCGGCTGTAGGCGGTCTGCATCGCCAATGCCGCGCCCCGCGGCGAGCGATGGCACGACCGCTGTTGGCGGAAGCGATGCCTTTGGGGCGTGTCGCGAAAAGCCACCAGTTTAATCGGGGGAATCTGGGCTGCAATGCCCGGCTGCGAAAAGTTTGACAATTGGGCAAGCTGGATAAGGGCCGCTACTTGACGACCGAACGCACCGGTGGCAACCGGATCGATTCTATCGCTTGGACTGCGCGGGGGGGCGACGAAGCGTGTTCGGAGAAAAGAAAAGGGCAACGGTGGAGCGTTTTCGGAGAAAAGGAGCGTTTTATCAGAAAAAGACGTCTCACCTCGGCCCCGCGCGAAACATATACTTCCCGCGGGCAACAACAAATCATTGTGGCTGGGAAAAACATCTCATTTCAGCGCGTGCGGAGTATAATGCGCCGTCCGTGCCAAAGACAGCAAAAAGTGGATGTGCACCTGCGTCAGCGTTTCTCGGCCGTATGGCCGGCGTGTGCCTGGCCGGTGACGATCGGTACGTAACCGGCTTCCAGGCCCGCAGGCGGCGTCACCAAAAGGGCAGGATCGAGGGTGACCAATTCTCCCTGCCGGAGCGGCGGCATGTAGTCTCGATCGATAGGCCAGGCTCTATGGATTTTCTCCACTAGCGCCTGGAGCTTCGCCTTCTTCTGCTCGCTCCACTGGTACTGTTGGAAAGACGGCTGATCGATGAAACGGTACCAGTAGTACGTTACCACAGAACCGTCGGCAAGCTTGACTGTGAACGGGCCGCGCGTCGGGCCGGGCCGCGTCCAGGCCGGCGTTCGGGGCGAAGTGTAGGGTGCTCCCGGGCCGGCAAGTTTGAACTGCTGCTCGTGCAATCGTGTTTCCGCGGGTACCTCAGCGGCCGAAACGGCGACGCGAGTATCGCCCTCCCACCTGAAATACTCCGGAAAAACGCCTTTGGGGCTGATGTCGCTGTCGGTCCACTGTAGCCCCCAGACGTTGCCTTCGAAGACCTTGGTGTCGAAAACGCGCTCAACGCCGACGATCTTCTTGCCAGCCTGGTCGTAGCGTGTAGTACGAGTGGTGAGGACAGGTTTCCAGGCCCCTTTTTCCGCGAAACGTCCCGTGCAGGCCGGGCCGCCATCGCGCCATGCCTTGAAGTCGTCGTACAGCGCGGCCTTCGAATAGTAGGCGACCTCCTGCACCAGGATGGCTTTGCCCTGCTGGTCGACCGGGAACAGGAGCTTGGGAATCCTCGAGTAGCGGACGCCTCGGCGGTCTTGGCCATCGAATCGCGGCACGGTGTTGATCTCCATCGCCCCGCCGCCCATGATGCCCGGCCGAGCGTCGAGTCCTCGCCCGTACAAAAACGGTTCGTTGAACAGCTTGCCGATCTTGCTCCACGTTTCGGGAATGTAATACGCTATCGGCCCCTTGAAGTTGGCAGCGCTGAGAAAGCAGGTCCAACTCTGCTCTCCGGTAGGCGGATCGCCCGGCGTCGGATCGGTAAACGGCAAGGCCATCCAGGTGTAACCCAGGAACTGGCCATTTGGGTTCCCCTGGAAGGGCAAGCCGTCGGGCGGGATCAGCAGTCGGTTGCTCAACTGGGCGATGCCCAACCGATCGTCGGGCAAGGCTTCGTTGCTGTAGAAGAAGGACCAGCCGGGCGATCCGATTTCATAGTCGTAGCATTGGGGTGTAGCGTTCAGGCTGAACTTCGGTGGGCCATAGCGGAAGTGGTTGCCGGCCCAGTAACCCAGCCCGCCCTCGATGGTCTGGAACACGCTCTGCCAGGTAGGTCCTCGTGGGGCCCACCGTCGTGCCAGAGTGCCCTCGGGACACAGCGGCTTGTCCTTGTTATCGGAGTTGTCCGGGATGATCCAGCAGCCGGCCAGCCCGATCTGGAAATTCGCCAGCGGCTGGTCGATCAGCGACCAAACCGCCGAGTAGAAACCCATGCCCACACAATACTCGGAACGGTCTGCCGGGCGCGGCGCGCTGAAACCGATATATCCGTGCAGACCGCCGGAATGTAAAGAGACCTTGCCGGCTTCGCCACCGCTCTCTTGCGTCGGCTGGCCTGCCTGGCCGACGTTAGTCCCATCCAAGACCAGCAAGACAAGCAAGACGAGCAAACCGACTGCGATGATCCCCGCGTAACGTCTCATGGCAAAACCTCGGCCCCATTTGTTGTTACACTTCGCGCGCTGAAGAAAAGGAACTGTAGAAAACATCTGGTCTCTGTAGAGAAAGTCTTTTTGTAGAGAACATCTCGTTTCTGTAGAGAACATCTTCTGTACAGAGCATCTTCTGTAGAGAACATCTCGTCTCAGCGTGTGCGGAGCACGCATCAGACGATTTCCTCTCGCGCCGCATCCCAGCGCACCTTCCGCTGTTGCTGGTACGACGCCACCGACATCAGAAACGTGGCCGCCTCGATGAAGGCCTCATCGGTGGAACACTTCGGTACGCCCCGGCTGCGAATGCAGTTCACCCAGTCGGCTACGTGGCTGGGCTGCTCGGGGGTCTTGTCCGGCTCGTAGCCTTTAGGAAGGTCCGTCCGGGTGTTGTACCTTTCTGGGAGAATTTGGAAACGGGTCACGTTGTGCGCAATGTCGTCGAACCGAAGTGTGGCGTCCCGTCCGCAAATCTCCACGGGCTGCTTCGCCTGCCCGGTAGTCATGCTCCCGGTGAACGTCACCGTCCGCCCGAGTTTCTCGAACTCGTAAATGACCGACCATGTATCCGGCACCTCACGGTCGTCCCGCAGTTGCGAGATCATGCCCGTGCAGCAGCAACTGTCGGGAATACCGTGGCCCAGCAAGTACTGCACGAAATCCATCTCGTGCGACAACAGATCGCCGGCATAACCGGTGCCGTAGGCCCAATAACAGCGCCAGTGCCAGAAGTGGCGTTCGTTGAAGGGTATCTTTGGCGCTGGTCCCAGCCATAGTTCCCAATTGACTTCCTTGGCTACCTTGGCCGGGTCTGGCCGCTCCCACTGATTGTAATAGCCGTACCATCGCCAATTAGGACGCCCTGGCTCGGATGCCTTGAACCGGCCCGTGCGGACCAGCGTTACCGGGCCGAGAATGCCCTTTGCCAGCAGTTGCTTGGCCTGCAAAGCACAAGTGGCCTGGCGCGCCTGGTGTCCGAGCTGAAAGACGACGTTGCTGCGTTTCAGTGCGTCGCGCATCAACTTGGCCTCGGCCAGGGTTTTGCAAAGTCCCTTTTCGCAATAGATGTCTTTGCCAGCTTTGACCGCGTCGAGTACCATCTGGCAATGCCAGTGGTCCGGCGTGGCAATGATCACCGCATCGACGTTCCGGTCCGCCAGCAGGTCGCGGTAGTCGACATAAGCCTTCACGGCCGGGTTGCGGCTCCGCTGGATGCCCTTCTCCCGGTGCGGTCCATAAACATCGCAGACCGCGGTGACCTTCACGTCGGGAATGTTGACTACCTCATCAACCAGGTCGCCGCCGCGGGTTCCCACCCCGATGCAGCCTACACCAATCGTCTTGCTGGGAAGCGGACCCAGAAGCGCTGCCGAAGCAACCGTGGAAGCGGCCCCCAGTACTGTAGCAGCCTGACCAGTGGCACCGAGAAAACGTCGGCGGCTCCATCGCGATCTTGCTTTCATGTCTTCGGACCTTTCGACACTAGCTTCCGACAGGTGGTAACCCAGTGTATGTTAGCGAGCGACTGGCAAGCGTTGCGGGCTGCGGCGGCCTACGCTTGCAACCAGCGGCCTCGCACAGTAAGGCATCGTCTAGGTGCGCCATAAGTTTCGGCAAGACGTGGCCTTTTGCGCTCTGCCCAGCATAGCCTATCTCATTGGTGGATGGGAGCATAATAACCTGACGCGGCTTGCGGTGGCAACCAAATTGGATAAATGCGCTGGGCTTGATAATTGGGCTATAGCTCGGGCCCGGGTCGAAAACCTCCAGAGTCCAAGCGTTTCGCGCCGGCCGCGGAGTCAAAGTACGCCCTTGCCCTGACCATTATCAACTGGGCACTGTCCACAGCGATCGACGTTTGAAACTGGCAACCCAACTGCTATTATTCAAAAGGCGGACGCCCGCGTGCGGATAACGATTAGGCGGGCCGGCGGGTTCAAAAGCGCACCGCCTTGGGCCGGGTGCGTTCTGTTGATCCCTGACGGCGTAAGTGGTGGGTGTTTTGCACTCATGTTCTCCAGCGGCCTGGAGGGCCACGCTTCGTCGTGGCTGTGCATGCGGTGCTACCGGACTGGACCGCAGCGCGTCGCTCCACCACCGCCATTTGGTTGCGACCGTAGGCCCTGTTACGGGAGTGGCGGGAACTGGGAGGACGCGTGCATCCGCAGCACTCGGGTGCGTCCGCGACTGGTGCGGTGCGCCGCGTTTGGCAGGGCGTGTAAGCATGTTGTATTACGTCGAGATTATTGCACGCGAAAGTTGGCTGGTTCTGGGCCAGATGTCGCCCTATCTGCTGCTGGGCTTTCTGGTGGCCGGGGCGCTGTCGGTGCTGGTTTCGCCGGCGTTCGTCGAGCGTCACCTGGGCAAGGGCCGCTCGGGCGGTGTGCTGAAGGCCGTGGTCTTTGGCGTCCCGTTGCCGTTGTGTTCCTGCGGTGTGATCCCTTTGGCGGCCTCGGCCAGGCGACACGGGGCCAGTCGTGGGGCTACGGTCGCCTTTCTTCTGTCGACTCCGCAAACCGGGGTTGATAGCATTGCTGCCACTTACGCGATGCTGGGCGGGGTTTTCGCAGTCTTTCGCCCCCTTGCCGCGCTGCTGACGGGACTGTTCGGCGGCCTGCTGGTCCAGGCGGCAGAACACGGCGAGGATGAAAACCCAGCCGCGGTCGCCTCGGCAGGCGCCGCCGGCAAGTCGACCGCCTGCACCGCCAGTTGCTGCGATCAGAATCCCGCTCAACCAGCTTTGATCCGCATGTTGCGCTACGGCTTGGTGACATTGCCGCGCGACATCGCCTGGCCGCTTTTGCTGGGCGTGGTGGTGGCAGGCACAATCGCCGCCATAATCCCGCCCGGCGCAATGCAACCGTACGTCGGCGGCGGTGTGCTATCGATGTTGATGATGATCGTCGTGGGCATGCCGGTGTATATCTGCGCGACGGCGTCGGTGCCGGTAGCCGCCGGGCTGATTCATCTTGGCGCTTCGCCGGGCGCAGCACTGGCCTTTCTGATCGCCGGCCCGGCCACCAATGCCGCCACGGTGATGACCGTCTGGAGAGTGCTGGGCCGGCGCACCTTGGTGGTGTACATGCTGACGATCGTGGCAAGCGCAGTCCTTTTCGGCCTGACATTGGACGCCATTTACAACGCCGCATCTTTGCCGGCCGCAGTTTCGACCCTCGAGTGCCACCAGCATATCGCCGTCAAAGACCACCTTTGGGCTGTCGCTTTGCTGTTGGTGCTGGCAGGCTCTATCGTGCTGGGAGGGAGGCATGCCGCGAGCATGGCGGCTGCGCCAAGCCCGAATCGCACCGACACCGAGCGGACCAGCCGCGTCGGCCAGGAGGATACCTCTGTGACGCCGCCCGGTCGGCAAGTGGTTCTGGAAATACAAGGGATGACGTGCAACCACTGCGCAGCGGCGGTCAAGCAGGCGTTGGAGAGCGTCCCGGGCGTGATTGAAGCCTCGGTCGGGTTGAAACCGCCCCGAGCAGTCGTCACCTGCCGCGCGCCGGCCTCGACCGAGCAGTTGACGGCGGCTGTCGAGGCGACTGGATACCGCGTCAAGTCTTCTGGCGAAATGCCTCGGTAGCACACCGGGATGACGCCCAGATAAATGCCCGCTGCGCGCACACCGGACGACGACATACGCTTTGTGTCTGCCGGCGCAGCAGGTGGCCAATACGCTTTAAGAACTCGAACAAACGTTCAAAGCAGGAAGACCGCCTCAAAACAGGAACACTGCCGCCGCCACCACTGTGGTCCACAGGCCGTCTTTGTCGCCTTCGGCCGTTTGCACGCATGCGCGGGTACGGACTATCTGGCCGGACATGCGGTAAATCTCTTTTCGTTCGTCGTAGGCGGTTTCCGGATTGAACTCGATTCCCAGCGTGGTGGCCAGCATGGTAGCGGCCATGTCTTCCACCAGGTCGCGGAGTTTCGGTTCCGTCAGCCCGTAAGCGTGATGCTCGCTGATGTACCCGTATTGGTCGCCTCGGGCGGGTATGGCCAGGCCGACGCCTGCGCCGACCAGTCGCGACGGCTCGTTGGTCGAGATGTCCGCCAGGACGACGTGGGTTATCTGACCAGGCTGGAGTTTGGCCAGACCGGCTTTGGCCGATATTACTTTGCAGTGAGGCGGAAAGATACTGGAAACGCGCACCAGATTGCAGATTTCTATGCCCGCATCGCGCAATGCCAACTCGAAACTCTGCAACTTGTTCCGATGTTTGCCGACGCCTTTGGTGAAAAAAGCCTCTTTTGGCACGATAGCTTCCGCCACTTTAGCGACCCTCCGGAACAGCGGGCTGTCAAACAGCCCAGAAACCACTGGTTTGCCCTTGCACCGCCCCTGGCGGCCGGACCGCCGCGCAAAAACCATGAATCGAAAAACTTAACGATTGTTGCCATTTCTTACAAGCGGTTGGTCAATTTCTAACTGATTGGGACTTGGCTGGCAAAATTGCTTGACGAGACCTACGGCCGTAGCCAAATCGAGATGACAGCGTGACGCGCTTGGGTACCACCGCTGCGCTTGGGTGCTACTGCACGGCCACGACAAAGCGCGGCCCTTGTTTTCCCGCCGGCCGCCCAACATCCTCTGGAGGGACGCGCTGCGGTCGCGTCCGCCGGCACGTCGCCGCAAGCGAATTGCGCTTTTGGAGGGACGCGCTTCGTCGCGTCCGTCGGATTGTGGTAAATGTCTGACCAATCAGGAACGCCCAATGCGGCCACGACAGAGCGTGGCCCTCCAAATCACCCGCGAACATACCTGGTGCCGTGGGCCAAACGGTTGCGGCAACCATCCGTCGGGTGAGCAGACGCTCCGATCAGCCATACCCTCCCATGCCGAAGAATAACTGTTTCTTCAACAGCTTATACAACCAATGATCCTCCGGTAGATGCTCGCCCGGCAAATCGTGGCTAGGCCGAGGTGTGGAGGCCATCAGCTCGGCCAGCATATCGCGCCGGCTGTAGTCGCGCGCCGCACAGTCGCGGATGAACTGTGCCAGTTCCTGCGGCGCTTCCAGGATCACGCAACCACGGGTCTTGCTGCGGGCAAACTCCGAAAACTGCCGCAAAAACTGGCTGCGGTTGATGCAATCGAACAGATTGCCGTCGTGCTGGCCGACCGTCTCGGCGGCGAAGCGCAACGGGGGACAAGGCTCGATGCTCCCCTCCGGTCCGATATGGAACCCCAGCCCCAGCGCCGCAGGACACACCGCTTGCCCAGCCGCATCCCAGTATGTGTCGATCAGCAATATCGCGTGCCGCCGCCGCAAGCGCAGCAACTCCCGACGAAACTGAAGCATCTGTTGCTTGTCCAGCGCCAAGTGCGGCGCCGGATCGGCGCCCACCGGGCGGTACCCGTAGTACCACAAGTACATGGCCCCCAGGCGAATCATCTGCTGGACGTACCCGTCGCTGAGCACTTGTTGGATGTTCTCGGACGTCACCGTGGTGGCCACGCCGAAAAGCACCTTGTGCTGTCGCAGCCGGGCGATTCCCTCCACGGCCGCTTGGAACACGCCTTTGCCACGCCGCCGGTCGTTGTCCTCTTGCAGTCCGTCGATGCTAATCAAGGGTGTTACGTTGCCCGCCGCCGCCAGACGCTGCACGTTCCGCTCGTCGAAGAACATGCCGTTGGTGATGATCTGGAAGTAGCACTCCGGATGCCGCTCGATGATCGACCACAGCCGCGGATAGAGCATCGGCTCGCCGCCCAGCAATGTGTAAAAATACGAATGCTGCTGTTTGCCGGCGGCAATGATGGTTTCGACCACTTCTTCGGAAAGCTCCAGCGGTGCTCCGCCGGGAATCCAGCATCCCCGGCACCGCAGGTTGCAGGCAGTCGTCAGCGCCAGGAAGAAGAACGGCGGAAACAGCTCTCCCCGCTGGAGCCGGAGACGGTAGGCCTTAACCGTTCTGGCGCCTTTGAAGACCCACAGTCGCGCCGCTTTCCACGTCAAACGCGGCGAGACTTCGGTAGCAAGCCGATATGCCAGTCGCAAAAGCATTCTTTGTGTGTCACTATATGGAGTATCGGTCTGTTTGGGCGTTGGCCGGCGACAGTCCGTTCAGACCGATCTGTTGCGACGGTGCGTTAATCACGCTCAAACAGATAATCATATATGAGAGCACGAGAGTTGGTAAGCGCAGACAGGCCCGCAACACATAGTGTCTTTTGCCTGCGGCACAATCCGCCTTACCTGCGGCACGGTATGTGGCGAATGACTGCGAGGCTCGGAGTATTGCTGGTTTGCACCGCGATGGTAGCACTGCTGTGCGCCGGCGGGCACGCACCAGCAGCGGAGACAGACGTCACGCCCCGGCTGGAACGGTTCGAGTTCGAGCGGGTCGAAATGGCCGTGCCCATCAAGATCGTGCTGTACGCCAGCGACCTGGAATCGGCCCGTGCCGCAGCAACCGCTGCCTTCGATCGCATCGGCCAACTTAATACCATCATGAGCGATTACGACGAAACCAGCCAGTTGCGGCGGCTGTGCCAGTCGGCCGGTTCGGGCGCCGCAGTGAAGGTCAGCGACGAGCTGTGGGACGTACTGAGCCGGGCCATTGAACTGGCAGAACTGAGCGAAGGGGCGTTCGATCCAACTGTCGGCCCGGTGGTGCGCCTCTGGCGCCGCGCCCGCCGACAGCGCGAACTCCCCTCGCCCACGCGACTGGCCGCAGCCCGGGAACTGGTCGGCTACCGGATGCTGGTGCTCGACAAGCAGCACCGCACCGTGAGGCTGGAAAAAGCCGGAATGCGTCTGGACTTGGGCGGCATAGCAAAAGGATACGCCGTGGCCGAAGCCCTGCGAGTGCTGCGACAACAGGGGGTCAGCCGGGCGATGGTCAACGCCGGCGGCGATATCGGCTTGGGCGACCCGCCCCCGGACCGGCCGGGCTGGCAGATCGGCGTCGCCCCGCAGCCGCCAGATAACTCGCCCCGCTTGATGCTCTCGCTCAGCAACACCGCAGTGGCCACTTCCGGCGATATGTACCAGCATGTGGTCATCGGCGGAAAGCGCTATTCGCACATCGTCGATCCGCGTACCGGCATCGGCCTTGTCAATCAGATAGCCGTGACGGTGATCCATCCCGATCCGACGACCGCCGATGGGCTTTCCACGGCCGTAAGCGTACTGGGGGTCGAAAAGGGCCTGAAGCTGATCGACTCGATACCCGAGGCGGCCGCGCTGATCGTCGAGCCGCTGGACGGCACGACGAAGCTTCACCAGTCGAAGCGCTTCATCAAACTGCTGGAAGCAAGCGCGAAACACCAGCAACGTTGAGCGGCCAGCGCGAGCCGGAAGCGCAAACGACGGGGCACGGTGCAACTGCTGGCTTGTCCAGCAGTGGAGCCCTGCGCGTATGTTGTCAGTAGATCTGGTGGGCCACGCTCCGTCGTGGCCGTGTGCCGTGTGCTAATGGACGCGACGGAGCGCGTCCCTCCAATACCGCGATTTGGTTGCGGGCGGAGGCTGGCTACGGGGCCCTGTGCCGCCAGCAGCGCCCGGCGTGCCGCCAGCACTGCCCGGCTGCGGCTACTGGTCTTCGTAATGTTCCACGTCGGGCCAATACTCTTCGAACTTGAAATCGGGGCTGTTGTCCAAGTCGTGGCACGAGTAGCAGTTTGCTTTCTTCGAGGTGGGGTCGGCCGCCTCGGCCTTGGTGATGCGCACTGCTTCGCGCATGCGGGCTTGCAATTGCTTGTCGCTGCCCATTTCGGCCTGAACGTGGCCCTCGCCCGGCCCGTGGCAGGCATCGCAGCCCACATGTATCAATTCCGGCGTTTTCTCCACGCTTTGATATCCGCCCTGGTAGGGGAAGTACTTGGTGGGGTGCCAGCCGACGACGTGGCAGCTTATGCATTCGGGGTCGAATTGGCGGGGCGGGTCCAAATTGACCAAAGTATCGAAGGCTATCGCGTGCCTGCTCCTCCGCCAAATACGATAAGATTCCTCGTGGCACGACTGGCACTTCTTGGGACTGACGAAACTGCCGTTGGTCTGTTGCTGAGGATGCGGAACCGGCCGCAAGTCCAAGCCAGCAAAACCGAGCGCCTTCAGTTGGTCCTGATACGCCGCCATCAGCATCTGCATCTCGCGCGAACCCGCGAAGCGTGAATCCAAAGGCACCCGCTGGTATCGCAGCGGTTGGCGTGGGTCGTCGTAAAGACCTACCACCACCACGTTCATCCCTTTCTCGCCAACGGCGACGAAACGCGACTTGACGCCTTCGACCTGGATGAACCGGTCGGGCGGTTCCGCGGGACCTTCGCCCACAACTACCAGATCGAACTGAGGGAAGCGCTTGGCTAGTTCTACTGCCTCGTCCATCCCAGCGTAGGCCAGCAAGACCAGAAACTCGGCCTGCCGGGCCAGTTCCGGGAGCACTTCGCCCAGCGCTTTGGCCGGATCGGACAGCTCCAGCTCGTTGCTTTGGATCTGTTTTTGGAACCGTGCTCCTAGCACCGCGGTGACGCCGATCTTCCTGCCTCCCAGCGTCAATACCCGGCTACGTGGGGTGAGTTTCGCATCGAACCCGAACAGGGCCACATTGGCCGATAGAAACAACCCCGGCTGCGTTGGCGTGTCGGCGCCCAGCGATACCAGCAGTCCGGCAGGCAGACGGAGTTCTTCCACGCCCAGGCCCACCACGCTGTAGCCCATCTTGCGCATACCCTCGATGGCTGTGGCGAACTTCAATTCTGCTTGTTTGCCGAAGCCCTTGGCCACCCCGCCGACATCCAAGCCAACCGCCGGCCACCCCTTTGCGGCCAGGTCCTTCATCAATGTGTGGCGTCGCCCCAGGCCGCCTTTCATCCGGTCCAGGCCGGCGCAGCCGCACGGTTCCAGATAGCCGATCTGGCGGCCGCTTATGACCAGCGCCGCCTGCGGCTTCGGCCAGCCGACAAATATCGGCCCGTTCTCCTTGATCGGATCGAACGGCTCCCCGCTGCGTTTGCTTTTCCGCGACGGCGGCGGCTTGACCGGTTCGTCAGCAACCTGCCTCGGCGATTCTCCCGGCTGTAATGGGCG
>Ga0209017_10002559_pt1 | contig 11472 bp, 7 predicted proteins | sample YNPBryunderm2012_FD_185812 | JGI IMG/M metagenome (GOLD analysis project Ga0209017, IMG submission 185812) | Anoxygenic and chlorotrophic microbial mat microbial communities from Yellowstone National Park, USA - YNP Bryant MS undermat 2012... ... | reverse complement strand
ACCAACCGCATCACTTGACCACCAGACCATCACCTGAACAGCAGGCCGATCACCTGACCACCAAGCCCATCACTTGACCACGAAATTGACCATCCGGCCCGGCACAACGATCGCCTTGACGATCGTCTTGCCTTCGAGTAACTGTCCGATGCGCGGATCGTTCTGGGCAGCCTGGCGATGTGCCTGCTCGTCGGCTTCGGCCGGCACGGTTATGCGTCCGCGCAGTTTGCCATTTATCTGCACCGGCACTTCGATGGTTTGCTGGCGCAGCAGCGCTTCGTCATACTCGGGCCACGGCTCGTAGGCCAGCGTATTGCTGTGCCCGAGGATCTGCCAAAGCTCCTCGGCGATATGGGGTGCAAACGGCGACAGCAGCAATACGAACTGTTCCATGGCCTGCTTCGGCCGCACCTGGCAGCGGGTGAAGAAGTTAGTAAACTCCATCATCCGCGCGATGGCGGTGTTGAAAGCCATTTGCTCGATGTCCTCGGTGACGGCCTTGATCGTCTGGTGCAACACCCGAAGTTGTTCGGGCTGCATGGGCACGTCTTGCACAGCCGGATTGAGCCGGTTGCTTTCGGCGCGGTCATCGACGATCATCCGCCACACGCGGCCCAGGAAGTTATATACGCCGTTGACTCCCTCCATGCTCCAGGGTTTGACGGCCTCCAGCGGCCCCATGAACATCTCGTACAGCCGCAGGGCGTCGGCCCCGTACTCGGCCACCACTTTGTCGGGGTTGACCACGTTGCCCCGACTCTTGGACATTTTGTATGCCCGGGCGTCGATGCGAACTTCCGGCCGGCCCTTTAGCACGAAGAACTCTCCCTGCTTGTCCACCTGGTCTGACTTGAGCGAAACCGCCCGCACCGCTTCCCCGGAACCCTTCAAGGCGTACTTGGCCTCGCCGACCTCTTCTACGTCGGAGGCCGAGACCCACTGACCGTCCGCCCGCTGGTAGCCGGTGAACTCCAGCTCCCCCAAAATCATTCCCTGGTTGACTAGTTTCATGAACGGCTCCGGCGTGCTGACGTATCCGCGGTCGTAGAGCACCTTGTGCCAGAAGCGGGCATACAGCAAGTGAAGCACCGCGTGCTCGGCCCCGCCCACGTACAAGTCCACCGGCATCCACGCACGTTCCACTTGGGGATCGACCAGCGCCTGGTCGTTCTTCGGGTCCAAGAACCGCAGGTAGTACCAGCAGGAACCGGCCCATTGCGGCATGGTGTTGGTTTCGCGTTTGTATCGTTTGCCATTACGGGTGACATAAAGCCACTGTGGAGGAGCTTTTTCCAGCGGCGGTTCCGGGTTGTCGTGTTTGGCGTCGAAGGGCATGTTCTCGGGCAGGTCCAGCGGCAGCTCGTCGGGGCTGAGGGCCTCGATGCGCCCGGTCGGCCGACCGCTGTCGTCAAGTTCATGAAGGATCGGGAACGGCTCTCCCCAGAAGTGTTGCCGGCTGAATAGCCAGTCGCGCAACCGGTAGTTGACCGCTTCGCGGCCCAGACCAGCCGCAGAAAGATCGGCGATGATGCGCCGCTTGAAATCTGCCGTTGCCAGCCCGTCATACTGCCCGGAGTTGATCGCCGTGCCGTCCTCGATAAACGCCTCGCGGCCGGCCAGCACCGCCTGGCGATTGGCAGCCTCCGGCCCAGGATCCACCACCGCCACGATCGGCAGGCCGAACTGCTGGGCGAACTGGAAGTCGCGGGTATCGTGGGCGGGCACGGCCATGATCGCCCCGGTGCCGTAACTGATCAACACGTAGTCGGCCACCCAGATGGGAATCGCCTGGTGATTGACCGGATTGATGGCATACGAACCGGTGAACACGCCGGTTTTCTGTCTGGCTAGATCCGTGCGGTCAAGATCGCTTTTTCGGGCGGCGGCCTGGCAGTAATCGCTCACGGCCTGCGCTTGGGCGGGCGTGGTCAGCCGCCACAACAACGGATGTTCCGGCGCGATGACCATGTAAGTAGCTCCGAAAAGCGTATCGGGCCGAGTAGTGTACACCCGCAGGACGTCGTCGCCGGGTTTGTTGGGGAAGCCGCTGTTTTTGCGGTGGGCTAACCAGGCTTCGTACTGCTTGCTGTCGGGGGTTCCGGCCGCTGGGTTACCCAGCGCCGCCACATCGCCGGCAGACTTTTCCGATGCCATGGCGCGAGCCTCTGGCGCACCTGGACCACCGGAATTGCACCCATTAGTGTTGTCGCCAATGAAGAAATCGACCTCGGCCCCCGTGCTGCGCCCGATCCAATTGCGCTGCAACAGTTTGATGTTTTCCGGCCAGTCGAGCAGGTCCAGGTCTTTGTCTAATCGGTCGGCGTAGGCCGTAATGCGCAACATCCACTGCCGCAAGGGGATGCGAACAACCGGGTGGCCGCCACGCTCGCTCACCCCGCCGACGACTTCCTCGTTGGCCAGCACGGTGCCCAGCGCCGGACACCAGTTGACGGGGGCTTCCAACTGGTAAGCAAGACGATGTTCATCGCGATACCGGGCGACGGCATCTTCGCCCTGTTGCTGCACTTCGGGGGGGATGGGCAGTTCGGCAATCGGCCTGCCGCGCTGTTGCTCGGGGTCGAACCAGGTATCGAACAGCACCAGGAATATGAACTGAGTCCAGCGGAAATAATCGATGTCGGTGGTTGCCAGCTCGCGGCTCCAATCGTACGAAAAGCCCAGCATCTTCAACTGCCGCCGGAAGTTGGCGATGTTCTGCTCGGTGGTGATGCGCGGATGCGTACCCGTTCGCTTGGCGTGTTGTTCGGCAGGCAGCCCGAAGGCATCCCAACCCATCGGATGCATTACGCACTTACCCCGCATCCGGCTGTAGCGGCACACTATGTCGGTAGCGGTGTATCCTTCCGGGTGGCCCACGTGCAAACCATCGCCGCTGGGGTAAGGGAACATATCTAAGACGTACAATTTGGGGCCTTTGGGCAATCTAGGTGTGCGGAAGGTCCCTTTTTCTTCCCAGTAACGCTGCCATTTGGGTTCGATTATCGCTGGGTTGTAACGTGGCATATAGAACCCTCAGTACGAGGCACTTCGATGCGATAGAGCAAACGACTTATGCTCTGCTCGTCAAAGTCCAATCAACTTTAGCAATCATACAATGCCTGGCAGTTCGTCAGCGTGGCTGATCTGGTGTGCAGCACGGCTGGTCGGCTACACACACGCTATCGTATGGCCTGGAGAAAATAGCGATTTTAGCGATTTTCGCCCCAGTGGGCAAAGCCAACTGCCCTTGAGCAGGCGTCGTTTTTTCGTTAAAAGTCGGCCCGCTCGTCTGCGAAATACGTCCGCAAACCGCCACCGACCGAGAAAACGAATCGGCCGGCGGCTGCTGCCTTTTTTCCAATTGCTGATTTGCTTCAGCCCCGATTTCAAGCTCTACCAGGATATCCGACGCACTGCTGCAATGCTCGTGCGATAGCTTGCAACAACTGCTACTGCACAAAACAACGGAGACACGCGATGCGCCACTGGGCTGCGTTGGCCGCGATCATGGTTTCTCTGCCGTCGATCTGTGCGGCCGGAGAACAGTTCCCATACGAAGCTCACGTCAACGTCGAGGAAGCGTACGTCCGTAGCGGGCCGGGAGAAAACTACTATCCGACCGCCAAACTCCGTAGCGGCGAGAAAGTCGAAGTTTACCGCCACGACCAGGGCGGGTGGTGCGCTATCAGGCCGCCAACGGGCAGTTTCTCGTGGGTTCCCGCCCGCTACCTTCAGCCGGCCGAGGACAACCTGGCAATTGTGACCGAGGATAACGTCTCGGTGCGGGTAGGCAGTCTGCTGAGCGACGCACGACATACTGCACAGGTCCGCCTGCGCAAAGGCGAAGTGGTGGAACTGCTGGAGCCACAGGCGCTATTGACGCAAGGCGTGCCGCCGGCCTGGTGCAAGATTGCACCGCCATCGGGCGAGTTTCGCTGGGTGCACGCTTCGCAATTGGATCGCCAGCCGCCGAAACGACCGGCATTGGCAAACACATCTTCAGACACGTCAACAGGCACGAACAGCGGAGATGCCCAGGGAGCTCCCGGCGCTGGCACAGATGCTGGTCAACAGGCTGCGGGAAAATCGCAACAGGCGCCGGCAGAAGATTTCCAGCGCGAGCTGGAATCGATCGAAATCGAGCTATCGGTGATAGTAGTCGAGGAGCCGGCGGTTTGGAGCTTCGAGTCATTGCTGCTGCGGGCCGAAAAACTCCTCCAGCAGGCCGACACCCCGCTGGAGCGCGGCCGCGCGCAAGTGTTGATCAACCGCATCAATCGCTTCGCCGATATAAAGCAGCAGTACGAGCGCCTGACTGCACAGCGCGACAGCCCGCCGGCTGCCGAGCAGTTTACGGTTTCCCGGGCAGTTGCGGCCGATACGCCGCGGCAGCTCCGCGCGGCCGGACGCTTCGATGCCACAGGACGACTGGCCGAAGTGGCCGCCCGAAAGCCGGGCGCCCCGCGATATGCTTTGCTGGACGACCAGGGGCGGGTGCGATGCTACGTTACACCAGCGCCGGGCGTCTCGCTGCGAAGTTATGTGGGAAAGTATGTCGGCATCAACGGAACGCGGGGATATGTGCCCGAGCAACGCGCCGCGCATTTGATGGCCCGGCATGTAAGAGTGGTCGAGGAGAGCAACTGGCGATAGACACGCCGGCAGCCATAGCCCGAAGGAAAGCCACCGCAAGCAGTCGTCGCCGGCAAAGGTAGCCCAGACCGCCGGCAAAGACAGTCGCCACCGCCGCGAAAGCCATTTCGGTCTGTAGGCGCCCAACGCAGCCCACGGCCGAAACCAAATGGAGCATTGATCGCAATACTGAAAACATACAAGGGACGTGCTGCGGTCGCGTCCGGTGGTGCGGCGCAGACGGCCACGACGGAGCGTGGCCCTCCAGATCACCCGAAAACATGCGCGCAAAACGCAGACCAGTTCCGCCATAAGGGACCAGCGGTCGCCACAACCGGTTATCCGTTGTTTGCCGATGAACTGCCGATCGTGCCTGTTGTCGTACCCGCTTTGGATGGCGGCAGCCGTGTTGCTCAGCTCCGGTTGCCGGTTGCTGCCGGCGCCGTACCTGGCCGACGCCAGCGGGCCGGTACGCACTGTGCGCGTACTGGACGCCCACAGCGGGGCCGATATTCCGGAAGCACGGGTTTGGGTGCAAACGGGCCTTTCTGGTTGGCCGGGCACGCGCCAGCCGCAACTGCTGCTGCTCGATCCCGATGCGCCCGAGGCAAAGCAACTGCTAGAAAGCCAGCCGCTGCGGCGCAACGACGACGATAGCTTTTCGGTGTCCAAAAGGATAATCATCGGACTGGTATCGCTGGGATACGCGCGGCGCAATCCGGCCACGGCTACGATCGCGGTATCTGCACCGGGATACCCGATGGCGGCGGTCAAATACTGCGCTGCCCAGCCGCCGTGGCCTGGCTGGTCAGCCTCGCGGAGCCTGTCGCAGCATCTGCCCGTCGCACAGGACGACCACTCGGCCACCACCCTGGAAACTGGCGAACAGATAGCGCGTTGCCAGTGCGACGAGGGCGGACAACTGACGTTCTACCTGCGGCGACTCACTCCGGAAATGGCCGCGGCGATCCGCAATCCCGGGTCTGTTTCGCCGGTCGCGCCTGGCGACGCGCGGCAACCCTCCTATTTGTCCCGGGAGGCAACGGCGGACCACGCGGATACATACGACACATACAACGTATCCCCATGGCCTGGTCCGCCGGAAATCCCCGGGGCCTCCCGGCAAGTGGAGCGCGCAGCCGGTATCCCACTGGGCAGATAAGCCATCGCCGAACGAAAACGCCTTCCGCTCACTGGGCGAAAACGCCTTCCGTTCTCCGGGCGAAAACGCTTCTCGTTGCACGGTGGTCTGCCGTCGGAACGGAAGCACAATCTCCCGTGTAAAACGCCATGGGTGCCGCGCCCGGCTGGATAAGCGTGTGGGCACTCTGGAGCGAAAACTCGGGCGCTACGGGGGCGCCACTTCTAACGCATTTTACAGGTACTTCTAGCGCATTTTGGAGATGAACCGCAGCAGCTCGGCCTCCAGTTGTTCGATCTTGCCGAAGTGTTCCTCGAACTGCTGGATGCGCTTTTCCGGCCCGTCTTCGATCAGCGGTTTTTTGGCCGAAAGTGCTTTCAGGTACCCTATGTACTGATCGGAACGTTGCCGGAGCAGGAACCAGGTCAAGGCCCAGGCCTCGGCGTAGGCGTCCAGCGCCTTTTTCGGATCGCGGAAGCGTGAGTCGTCGCGGATCAGGGTGTGCAGCGAGTTGGCCGGGCGGTTTCGCAGGTACTGGTTGAACTGCTGCAACCGCGCCTGGTTGACCGCTCCCACGCCGCGCCAGCCCCTGGCGCTGGTCAGGTCCGGCGTCTCGAAGTACATGGCGATCCCTTCGGTGAACCAGAGCGGGCAGTCGCTGAAGCGCGCGTGCATCCCGCAGTTGAAGGCGATCTGGTGCACCGCCTCGTGAATGACGGTCGTCACGGTGCGAAGCGCCTCGGGACGCGAAAGGATCTGGCTGATGGACGTGGCGCTGCTGGAGCGGGCGGTGCCGCGCAGTGCGGCCTCGGCGCCGGTCAGGTCGTACATCGTCATGCGGTTGGTCTGGAGGCTGTAATAGCCGATGATCGACTCGGCCGCTTCGCCTAATTCGGAACGGGAAAACTTCAAATAATCAGCTCGCTCGGCAAAAATCACTGCTACCAATGGGAACTCCGGTTCTTGCAACGGGAAACCGCGCTTGGACCAGAAGTTGGTAAACGTCGCGTACAGACGTTCGAACAGCGCGCCGCACCACTGCGCGTAGCCGATCGAAGTGTCGTAGCAGATCAGATAGTGGGCGGTCTGGTAAGTGCGGAATGTGCCGGGCAACTCGGCCAGCAGTTGCTTGCTCAACTGTTCGGCCGTAAGGGGCCGGAAAGGCCGGTCGTCGCTGCTGCGCGAGATCTGCTGCTCGGGCGTGATTGCCCACAGCACGCCGTCGGCCGCCAGAATCAGCAGACCGCCGTCTTGGGCTTCGACGACCAGGCGGCCTTCTACTTCCCGCTGCTGTCGGCCGTCGCGGAACACCACCTGCTCCACGCCTGCCGCCGGCGCAATGACCAGGATGCCGCACAGGAATGTCGCCAGCAGACTCTTCACCAGTTTCGCCCTCGGCAGCCAAGCACCGCCAGCAGCACAAGCCAACGCGCGGTAAACTCTATTCTGAACTCCTACTGGATTTGCTCATATCGCCAGGATTACCCTGCGGAGGCCCAGCCGAAAGGCAGCGGTATGCCTGATATTCAGCCCTATGCCTAGTGCAGATCTTGACCGTGCAACTGCTGTTCCAGTTGGTCGGCCTGCCAGGCGATCGCCGAGATCACCCGGCTGACATCCAGCGGCGTCAGTGCCGAGGCAAGCTGATTGGCCTGAAGCACCACCATTTCCGTGCCGCCGAAGTTCCGCACCGCAAACGCCCCGTATAGCAGTGCGGCGTTGTGCCGCAGCAAAAGCGGCGCGTTTTTCTCTTCGTAGGGGCCGCAGATCGACCAGTAAACGACCATCGGATTGCCGGCCTGATCTTTCTGGCCGAACTCGATGCGGACTATCTGTCTGCGTAACGGGCCAAGCGGCACGGTCACCTGCCACGAGTCGCCATCTTCCAGTAAAGCATAGCCTGAAGCTTGGGCCACGGCGCGCACCACCGCTTTAGGGTCGTAGGCCGGCGTGGGCGGTGCTGCGGGGGGTGACTGACCCGCCGCGGCGCCGGCAACTCCTGCCGGCCCGGCAGCCACCGCGGCGCCAGCTACTCCTGCGCCTGCGGCAGCCACCGCAGCGCCCGGGGCGACAAAGCCACCGCCCACCGGCGGCGGGCCAGGCGTCGGCGGTGGCGCACCGGGCGACGCGCCCGGCGGCGCTGGCGGAACGGGCGTCGCCTGCGCAGAGCCGGCCATCGCCTGCTGGATCATTCCCGGCATCATCATCCCCATGCCTACCCCCATGCCTGCGCCAAGTGCACCAGCGCCCAAGCCGCCGGCCGCTCCGCCTTGCTCGGCCAGTTTGCCGAGGCTTTGGGCCGCCTGGAACTTAAGGTAGGCATTCAGATCGCCCACTGCTCCCATGGCGCTGCGGGCGTCGATGGCCTTTTGCACTTCCTCTGGTGGAGTGATGGCGGTGATGAAGAAATCGACCAGTTGCAGGCCGTAACGGGCGAAATCGTCGGCCAGCCGCGAGCGGACATTGCCCGCCAGCACCTCGTAGCGCGAAGGCATGTCGAGCAGGCCGGTGGTCTCGGCCCCCAGCACATCGTTCAGCCGAGAGATGATCAAGTCGCGCAGAAAGTCGGTGATTTCCTCGGTGGTGAACTTCCCCTGCGTTCCCACTACGGTCTCGAACAGCAGCGGCGCATTGACCAGCCGAAACGAGTACTTGCCGAAACTACGCAACCGCACCATGCCGAACTGCGGATCGCGGAAAACGATCGGACGCTGCGTTCCCCATTTCTGGTCCAGGAAGGTCTGTTTGCCGAAGAAGTAAACCTGGGCCTGGAACGGCGACTTCTCCCAGGGGATGGTAAGCAGTCGGGTCAGTATGGGCACGTTCAGCGTGGTCAGCGTGTAACGGCCAGGGCCGAAACGGTCCAGGGCCTTGCCGTCGCGCACGAACATCGCCTCTTGGTTTTCCTGCACGATAAGCTGGGCGCCGAACTTGATGTCGGCCGAGCCTTCCGGCGGAATACGATGCACCAGCGTCTGGTTCCGCTCGTCGAAGAACTGGATTACTTCTAATCGCAAGCCCATGAGATCACCCGCTAAAAGGAAAAGCTGCTGTCTGCTCTGTACCGCGCTTATGGTACCCCGATTGTTCCAGGAAAGGGCCGGTCAGATTCGCGCCGGCGTCGCGTCCCAACAGTCAGGGCCATTCGCAGCACACGCCCGGCTGCTGTTAACGCCTGGCATCGTATTGGCCCAGCACTGTACTGACCGCGAACTGAGAAGCCCCTCACGGCCCAGACGCGATCGGCCATCCTTTCTGCTACGCTGGCCCCCATCGACTCGGTAGCCCAGAAACACGTCCGCAGCGCCCAAGCCCGATTGGCAATCCTTCCGCTACCGATCCAGACCGGTGATTCTCACGTCGGCAAGCTCGTTTCTCAGCGTGGTTTGTTGGCACGGCAACCCCGCGGCGCCCGCGCTGGCTTAGCCGCGGATGTAATCTTTCATAAAGCGGTTTTCTACAGCCAGTAGAGCGTGCTGGGCTTTGACCACGTCGCCGATGGAAACGACGCCTGCCAGTTTCCCTTGGTCGATCACCGGCAGGTGCCGGATGCGTTTGGTGGTCATCAGCCCCATGATCTGTTCGACCGAATCACTGGGCGAGCCGGTGATCACCGGGGAAGACATCACTTCGGTAACTTTGGTGGCGTGCAGATCGACCTTTTGCCGGGCGCAATAGTAGAGGATGTCGCGTTCGGTGACGATTCCCTTTAGTTGCAACTGGCCTTCCTCGTCTCGGGTACAAACCAGCAGTGCGCCCACCCTGTGCTCTACGAGCTTCTGGGCCACTTCGGCCAGCGTGGCTTGCGGCTCGATCCAATAGACTGCGCTGCCTTTGGCAGCAAGAATGTCTTGGAGCGTCATACAGATAACCTCTCGACAGACTCCCCGCTATACCTTCCCGAACCCCACCGCCAGGCCGCCACCGCCTGTCCCCGGTATCGCTTTCCTCATTGGCAGCCAACGCATTGTAGGCCCCATCCGAGTGCCAATCAAGCACGTCACTTCGGCGGCAGTTGGCCGACGCGGATATTGCGGAAGTCCAAGTCGGTGGTCGGATCGTGGCCCTGGAACTGGATGGTCCCCGGCTCCACCCGACACCCATTGCGGGGGTTATCGTGCGCCGGCCGCTGGTCGGTCCAATCGGCCGTCTGGTAGCCGTTGACCCAGGTGGCGATGTGCTTGCCATCGGCATGAATGGTCATCGTGAACCACCGGAAGTCGTCGGCCACGACCTTTCGGGCGTTCTGGCGGCGGAAGATGCCGCCGGTGCCGCAATCGACCGGCTGTGTGCGATCCTGCCCCTTGTAGACATTGTGTATCTGGCACTCGTAGCCGTTCATCATCTGGCCGGGGATCGAGCGAAAGAACACGCCGGAGTTCAGCCCCTTGCCGTTGACTTTCACATCCAGTTGCAGCACGAAGTCGCCGTACAGGCCTTCGGTTTCTATCGAGCCGCGGCCGCTTTTGACGTTCAGCCAGCCTTCGGGCGTTACGGTGAAGGTGCTTTTGGAGCCTTCTGTGATCTTCCAGCCCGCCAAGTCCTTGCCGTTGAAGATGCTTTTCAGCCCCAGCGGTTTGAGCTTGATGTTGCGCACGGTCAGTTCGCCCTCGCGGCAAAGCAAGCCGATATGGCCGCGGCGTACCGACACGTCGGCCGAATGGAGTACTTCCTGCCCATCGAGCTTGACGCGCAACTGTGACCCTTCAAGGCACACCTCCAAATCGCGCCACCCTGCCGCCGCCTTGCTCGGTTGCGCAACTTTTGCTTTGCGATGGCCCAGCAGACTTCCCGTGGGCCATTGGGTTTGAACGTTCTCGGCGATAGCGATTTCGCAGCACTGCGCGGCGGCGGCGTCAGCAGCGGGGCGATAGCGCAACAGCAGGCTGCCGTTGCAGGCTCCCTGGGCGCGAAATTGAAGTCGCAGCACGAAGTCGGCCCAGGCGGTGGTGGTAGACAAAGAGGGTCCGCCTTGCTGGCAGGTGAGTGCTCCGTCGGCGAGCTTGCACTTACACTGGTCGTTTTGCTGCCAGCCGAAGAGCGACTGGCCATCGAACAGCAGCAACCAGCCCTCGGCGATTTCCTCTTCGGTCAACGAGTTTTGTTCGGCAGTCGGTTCAGCCGCCGCGATGCTGGTTGCCGTTGCGGCCAAATGCACAAGCGCCATCAAAAGCACCAACGAGAAGCAAACGCCAAAGCTGCGCATGGTTTGAAGCCCTTGTTCCCTTCGAGGTCCTGTTGCTAAAGGATCGCCACGCTTCATGTCCCTGTGCGGACGACCACAGCAAAACACTTGGCGCTGCTAGTCCCTTTCGGCGAAACTTGTGCGCCTTGCGCGCATGATCTTACGTGATCTGGAGGGCCACGCTCCGTCGTGGCCGCATTCGGCGCTTGTGATTGCAAGGCCAACGACGGAATCGCTACGGACGCGACGGAGCGCGTCCCTCCAATAGCGCCATTTGGTTGCGGCGGGAGGCCGCGTTAGGACACATTGTCTATACATTGTAATACAATGTTGCGGTGCCAGCATTAATTTGCCCTGGGGCACGGTCAATTAATCCGAAACGTCGATTATCTCTTGGTCGAAAGCGGTCTGGGAACACTCCGAGTAGGAGCAAAGCAGAGAACATCTGATATCCAACGCTCAATGGGGATTTTTGCCCGGAACAGTGTTTTTTCGGTTGCAAACCTTTTTCTGG
>Ga0209017_10002557_pt1 | contig 11481 bp, 9 predicted proteins | sample YNPBryunderm2012_FD_185812 | JGI IMG/M metagenome (GOLD analysis project Ga0209017, IMG submission 185812) | Anoxygenic and chlorotrophic microbial mat microbial communities from Yellowstone National Park, USA - YNP Bryant MS undermat 2012... ... | reverse complement strand
CACATACTGGACCGAGCAAGATCGCGCGGCCTGGACCGAAGTGAAAACCGTGGCCGACGCCGCTGCCTCGCTTAGCACCGAAGAACTCTGCCATTATGATCGCCTCGGGATGGAGGCAAAAACACTGGCCCTCAAAATCGCCCAGGTCTACCAACCCGGCACGACCGATCCCTTCGGTCACTTAACATTACCGGAGATCATCACCTGCTGCGAACTGGTGGCCCACGATGTCGGCGAACTCGTCGATACCTACATACCTGGAAGTCATCTCCTGACGGTGAGCGACCTGAAACGGGCACGACAATTCCTCGATACCGCCGCCACCTGGTATCCCCGCCTCCGCAATCTGTACTGGCTGGGGGCCGCGATCTTCGACCCCATCCGCACGGCCATCCAGGCGGGGGTCACTCAAGGCGGGATGTCGCCTGTCCTCAGCCGCTTGCAACGCAATATGATCGGCTGGTTTCACCGCGCTTACCTGCACCGCCTCGGCCATTATTTGATTGAACTCAATAGCCGACGGCTTCGTGTCGGAACTCAGCGGTATCTGGAATTGATGCGACACCATCAAGTTCCCCCCACCGAGCCGGACGGTTCCTCATCGTTGCCATCCCCGACCGTGTCGGAACAGCTTGGATCCGCCGAGGAGTCAACGGCTGGTCCTCAACCGATGGCGATTGACACCGTGTCTGCCCAGCCATCACCAAGCGATCCTGCTCCCTCCGCGGGCCACAAATCGGAAGCGATTCGCATTGCCGTCGTCGGCCCAGTAAAAGCCGGTAAATCAACGCTGATCAACGCCCTGCTGGGTAAGCAAAGTGCCGAAACCGACATCGTGCCACGGACCAGCGGTGTGACTCAGTATCAACTCCGTCAGCCGCCGCTTCCTTCACTCCTGCTGCTCGATACACCCGGTTACGGCCACGACGGTCAAGCAGATCGGGATCTCGAAGCCGCCCTGGAAGCGGCTGCCGAAGCCGACTTACTGCTGCTGGCAGTGCCGGCTCGTGCCGCGGCCCGGAGCGCCGATCTGAATTTTCTCGAGCGACTCCGAAATCGCTTCGCCACAACTCCGAAGTTACGACTGCCCCCGGTCCTGCTGGTCTTAACCCAGGCTGATTTGTTGAGCCCAGCAGTAGAGTGCTCGCCCCCCTACGACTGGCATACCGGACAGCGCCCGAAAGAAGTCAGTATTCGCGAGGCGGTCGCTGCCGCTCGTGAACTCTTCGGAACTGAGGTCCTGGATGTGATTCCCATCGCCGCTCTGCCCGGCCGCAGCTTCGGCGTGAGGGAGGAGTTACTGCCAGCCATCGCCGACAATCTCCACGAAGGACGCGGCACCAGCCTGTTACGGCTGCTGCATGCCGAGGCCGATCGCGATCGCCGCCGCCGTGTGCTTCGCCAGGTTCTCAATGCTGGCCAAGGAATCTGGCAGGCGTGGAAAGAGGCACGCCGGAAGTAATCGCACCATCAGCCCGGCATACAGCCAAGCTTTTCCAGGAGCTCCGCGAGCACTTCTCGATCCGTGTCGGGTCGAATCGGACTTCGTGGGTGAGTGCGATCACAGCCAATCCAGCCGCGGAGTTTCAAAAACATCGCCGCTGAGTGCTTGTACGCTGGCACTGGATTGCGAAAGGCAAAGAACCCCAGATACTGCAACAGATCATTCAGTTCATAAAAACGCGGATCGCCACTGGCCCAGTAAGAATCTCGCCGGGCAAACAGATCCGGTGCAAAGGTGCTGAGACCAAGCAGATAATCGCTGCCGTACATCACCATGTCAATCGCCAGGTCATTCCCGGTGTACACCTTAAACTCCGGGCGAATCTGATCCCGCAACTGTAACCGCTGCCATTCCAGTTCACGTCGCAGCGAGGAATGCTTGGCCCCCACGCAGGCAGAAACACCCAGCAACCCACGGTACGTCTCCAGATCATAAATCGCACCGAACGGGGCGAACATCGGGCCGAGTTCAAAGGCGATAAACCGATCGCAGATGCGGCCAAGCGATTCATAACTCGCCACAATTTCCGGTCCGGGTTGTTGCGTCAACCCGTACGATTGCACGATCACCGGGATGCCCCCATGCTGGAGAATCGCCTCGATCGCTCGAGCATAACCATCCCGATCGAACGGCATCCCGGGTTGATCGGCCACAAACGCTCCCGCCACAAAGACTTTTCCGCCCAGCACCGATCGTGTTGCCTCCAGGACCGCCAGTTTTTCTGCGGGTTCCAGCAAATTCCCGAAGCCTGTGTCCATGTTCACCGCCGGCACGAGCCCAGCCTCGGCGGTTCGCACCACATGTGCTGTAAAGCCCGACCAATCAATCGCGCCGTCATCCTGAAACGGCAACAAGATCGCCGAGATCCCGGATATGACTCGGCGAGGGCGAAGCATCGCGATCGGATCAACAGCGGATGTCATCGGATTCGCCTTTAAGAACTCAGACATTGCACACACGTTCAGCCGTCAACAATCTGCCGTCGCGAAGCTTTTTCCGGCGACGATTCACGGTCCTTCACAGGCGGCGGCACCGAGTCCTCAATTCCCTTTCCGGCATCGATGAGCAGCCACAGCATCGCGGCCAGTGAAACAATCACCGCAAAAATCAGCATGTTCGTTTGATAGCCCGTCAGCAACGCCGCCGTTCGCTCCACTTCCGCCAAGTCCTCCGCTGTCGTACCGAGATCCATCGCTTTGGCCGTCAAAGCGCGATCGAGAACGACGCCACTGAACCAGGCAGCCGTAGCCGCTCCGATGCTGCCCGCGGTGTTCATACATCCAGCAACAACCCCGGTATAACGCCCGCCGATATCCTGGCAGGCTGCCCAGGCACTCCCCATCATGATGTCGGTGAAAAACGCTGCCGACGCCATGGCACCGGCAAACATCCAGGCCTCGGGAACGACCGACGCCACGGCGTAAGACGCGGCACTCAGCAGCAGGCCAACCATCCCCGGCGCTCGCCGCGACCAGGTCCGAGACCAGCCTCGTCGTAGCAATCGATCCGTTAAGTATCCGCCCAGCAGACAGCCTGCCGCACCCACCCAAAGTGGCGCCCCTTTATACAACGAACCCATCACGCTGGTCGGCTCCACCCCGTATCCAGATTCCAAACAACTCGGCAAATACGAGATGATGAAAAACCAACCATATGTCGCGGCAAAGTACATTCCGTACAAAGCCAGCAAATTTCGATTGAAAAAGGCTCGTCGCCACGATCCTTCGAGGGTGTGAACAAGTTCCGGTCCACGATCGGCGGCAATCAGCCTCTGCTCCGCAAGATTCACCTCCGGATGTTCGGCCGGGGTATTCCGAAATCGCCGAGCAAAGATCACGCACCAGACCACCCCAAGAAAACCAAAAATCCCGAATGCGACTCGCCACGATACCAGGGCGGGGGTCAACGCCGTCCCCGCCACCAACATCATCCAAATCAGCGGTGTCAGCCCGCCAGCGATCCGGCTGCTCATCCAGACCCAACCCAGAGCCATTCCTCGTTCGCTCGCCGGGAACCAGTTGTGCATCGCCCGAGCAATGTTCGGGTAAGCACCAGCTTCTCCCGCTCCGAAGAGAAAACGGATGACCGCCAACGTTCCCACACCGCCGAGAACCATCCCGCCGACGGTCAAACCAACCAGCCCCGTCAAGACGGTGAAGAACGACCACCAGAGAACGATCCGGATCAGCACCAGACGCGGCCCATAGCGATCCCCCCACCAGCCGCTCGGCACCTCGAAAATGGCGTAAGCCACTGCAAACGCGGTGATCGCCAACCGCAGATCCGCCTCGCTGATTAAGCCCAGTTCTGCACGGATCGTCGGCGTCGCGGCCGCAAACGCAACCCGGTCAAGGTAGGTCAGCATCGACAACGCGCAAACAAGTCTTAATGACTCGTAACGAACTGTCGTCGGCCGACTGCTGGCAACATCGCTGGCATGAACAGTACCGTTGATAACTTGCTACTCCTCAACGCGACATTGTTGCTGACAGATTAATCCGCACGCCGCACAATCTGAATTGTGATCAGATTATGAAAGGCCCCATCACAGGGAAAGCCCACCATTCTCCTAAAATTTCCCGGCTATTCTGAGAGAACCCGCCCGACGACCACAATATGTTGTCCTCGAAGCACCGGGGCTCGCCAGGCCTGAGCGAGCACGACTCCGTCCACTCCAGCCACCGCTGGCCACGGCTCCATGTCGATGTGATCAAAGTCGTGCAAATAACCGACCGTCTCCCCTGCCCTCACAGGCGTTCCACACTCGAGGACAGGCTCATAATGTCCGGCAAACGGTGCCACCGTGAAACACTCCCGATCCACCATTTCCAATTTGATCTGATTGCCGGCTTGATGATAACCGATCGGCTCAATTGTTCCTCGAAGCTGACCATGATTGATGGCTGCCGCACGTACCCCATGCTTGCCATAGCGAACGCCGTCCACATTCACCGCTGCTCCCCAGCCAAGTTCGGTACCGACCGTAATCTTGCCCAACCGCTCGGCCTCGCTCGGCAACAATCCCGGAGTTTGATTCTGATACACCATCAACGCCGGCGTTCCAAACCACCGCGCCGTCTCCTCAATCTTTCGACTTTGTTCCGGATCAGCCACCGGATGATAATTCGCACAAATTGCAAACCGGGCCACATCCCCACCCGAATGCAGATCAAGAACCACATGAACCCGCGGCCAGATGTACTCTCGGACAAATGCCGCGATCCGGTGGGTAATCCCCGACAGCGCCGGCGTCACCCCCGCCCCCGGCACAAACGCTCGATTCAAATTGACCCCATCATCCAATGTGCTCTCACGAGTTCCAGCCCGGAATGCTGCCGGATTCAGCACCGGAATCAGGATGATCCGCCCAAGCACATCCGCAAGCTGAATCTCACGAAGCAAGTGTTTGATCGCGACCGGGCCTTCATATTCGTTGCCGTGATTCGAGCCAAAAGCGACCAACCCCTCGCCAGGCTGAACAGCAGGCCCCACAAAAACCGTCACCGGAATCAAGTGGTCGCCCCAGATGCTATCGTGCTCCAGTGCGACCCAGTAATCTCGGCGACCGGGGCTGTCGAAATCAAGACGATCCGGCCGTACTATTTGACGAGCCATACGCTTCCCTTCAAGACTGAATTTGCCTGACAATCTGCCTCAGAATACCCGCAGCATCTTCATACAACTACCGAAAATTGTGCCAGGAACAACCCACGACGAATGCTTTCACTGCATCGATATCCAGATGCAGACAGTGATGAAAAATCATGCAAAGTTAACCCCACGAACGAAAAACACTCTCTCGATTCCGCTCGAAGAACTGTTGAAGCCACCGGTTGAAAACGCATACCATGATCGAATCACTCTTACGCTCTCTTGGGGGTGCTTATGACCAACCACACGACTCGACTCGCCAGGCTCCTTTGCTCTGCAGATGAAGCCGTGGCCCTCATTCAGGATGGTGTCACGGTCGCCTCCGGTGGCTTTGTCGGCGCCGCTCACCCTGAATCTCTCACGGCCGCGATTGAACGCCGCTTCCAGAGTCAAGCAAGGCCCCGCGATCTCACCCTGGTTTACGCTGCAGGACAAGGCGATGGCAAAAATCGTGGACTCAATCATCTCGGCCACCCCGGCTTACTCCGACGGGTGATCGGTGGACACTGGGGGTTAGCCCCGAAAATCGGACAATTGGCCGTCGAAGGTAAAATCGAAGCTTACAATTTCCCTCAGGGTGTTATCTGCCAACTCTTTCGCGACATCGCCGCCAAACGCCCAGGCTGCATCACCCACGTCGGACTCGGAACATTTATTGATCCCATCCATCAAGGAGGACGGCTCAACTCGATCAGCAGCGAATCACTCGTGCAACGCATCGAACTCTGTGGGCAAACCTGGCTGTTTTACCCCGCCTTTCCGATCCATGTCGCGTTAATTCGTGCCACCGCCGCCGATCCCTTCGGCAACCTCGTCATGGACGATGAAGCCGTCATCGGCGAGGTCTTACCCCTCGCGCAGGCCGCACGCAATTCCGGCGGCATCGTCCTCGCGCAAGTTGCCCGCATTCTCGACCAACCAGCACCGCCAAAAAATGTCCGTGTCCCGGGTATCTTGGTGGATCGAATTGTCCTCGCCGGTCCCGGAGAACACGATCAAACCTTCGCCGAGCCGTTTTCCGCGGACTTTTGCCTGCCCGCCCCGTCCTCATCCGATGATCGCAAGGACACTGACCACGCCTGGCCCCTCACGCCGATGCCGTTTGATGCCCGGCGAATCATCGCCGCTCGAGCTTGCGATGAACTCCGCCCAGGTGCGATCGCCAACCTGGGCATCGGCATGCCCGAGGGAATCGCCCGAATTGCCGCCGAACGCGGACTCCTCGGAACGGTCACGCTCACGGTCGAAAGTGGCCCCATCGGCGGTTTACCCGTCGGCGGCCTCAGTTTCGGTGCCGCCATCCGTCCCGAAGCCATCATCGATCAGCCCAGCCAGTTTGACTTTTATGATGGCGGTGGACTCGATTTCGCCGCCCTCGGCGCCGCGGAAATCGATCAGTTCGGAAATGTCAACGTCTCAAAGTTTGGCACTCGACTTGCCGGCGTCGGCGGCTTCGTCAACATCAGCCAAACTGCCAGAACACTCGTCTTCTGTAGCACCATGACGACCGATGGATTAACTGTCTCAGCCACAGAAGGCCGCTTACGCATCGACTCCGAAGGTACGACAAAAAAATTTGTCACCGCGGTTGAACAAATCTCATTCAGCGCGGACAAGGCGCGACAATCCGGGCAGCGGGTACTCTACGTTACCGAACGAGCGGTGTTTCACCTCACCGCCGAGGGAATCGAGCTTGTTGAGGTCGCCCCCGGTATTGATGTTCCAACACAGATCATCCAGCAAATGCAGTTTTCACCGATCGTTCGATCGCCAAAGCTGATGTCAGCCCACATCTTTCGAGAAATCAGCCCGGCTCAGTTGAAACGCTGGTAATTTGGCGTCAATGCCGTGGGGAAACTCATGAAGTCACCGAGTGGATTTTGACTTCGCATCAGCTGCAAGGATCTAACCACGGTCGTATGCTGCGAGCGGACATGCTGACATCTGCCCTCAGCAAGTCGGCTTCCGCAACGGCGGCCCTGGCAAGTGACGTGTGGACTAGTGTTTTTCACTCGGCGGTTCAAGCTGCGGATCGCGTGCTGGGCCATATCGCGAAGTCCAATCGCCGCGTAGAGGAAGACGTGGTCGAGGCGACCATCGCCATCGAGGTCTGAGGGGGATCGTGTGCGCGTGTTCGTGGTGATCATGCAGTGGATGATTGTATCGATCCTTCCCGGTCAGTTCCGGGCAGTTCACCCGGTGGCCATTCCCGAGGCGGCTAATGATAGCCCAATGGAACAACTCGGCCTGCGGGAGGGTTCGCGTGACCGGCGGCAAGGCGGAGCGATTGCCCGTCGGGCTGGTGATGGCCAGCAGCATGGTTGTGATAGGGTGTGCGGCGTTGGATCGCTGCATCGCAAATCGAGCCATATGCTTCAAAATATAGCCAGTGAAAATGTCTACGAAGCCACCATTGATTCAATACATTCAATCGTCACGAGCGAGCAACCCGAAGCCGCGATACCGCCCGGCCCCGATGGTAATGGGGCCACGCACCTTGCGGGGGAAACGAACGCGGAGGTGATACCGGGGATACTTCAGTGGAGGCAAGTCGTATGCCTTCGCCAAATCCAGCCCGCGGAACCAGCCAACCGTGCGGTACTCCACCGACGCCCCCACGAGCGCGTCGTCCGTCCAACCGGCCTGGCGAAATGCCTTCCAGATCAAGCTGAGAATCCGTGCGTTCAGCCGTTCGAGCAGGTGTTTCTGCTGTTCCGCGTCTACCCGTTGCTTCAGCTTCTTCCGCAGCCCGTCCGGGTCGTCATACCCCGGCAAGATGACCGGCGTGACGGTGCTCCACGTCTCCGACTCGCCAAGGTATGGCATCACGACCTTGTCCGTGCGGGCGACGCCCGACAGCATCGCGACCGGCTTTTTGGTATCCAGGTCGATCAACTCCTCGCCATTGAGCTGCCGGCGGAGAGGGGCGAGGTCGAAGCCCGGCGGGCCGACCACCAGCACCCGGCGGATGCCGCTGACGCCAACGGGCGTGATACTCGGCAAGGGCAGGAACTGGAGTCGGTCGTCGGAGGTGGCTTGCCGATCCTTCGTCTCATCGTGTCCGAGGATGCAGGTATCTATTCGCTCCTTCGACCACCCGATTCGCTCTGCGACTTCGGCTGTGGCGTGGCGGACCATGCCGGCAACGGTGGCCACCCGTCGCACATGGTGGAACGGCCGAAACTTGCTCCTGCCCGGTTCCATCTCCTGATCCTCAATGGTACGGTGGATCTCGAACGCGGCCACTGGCCGGGCCGGCATCGCGTCTCCAGCAGTGGGTGAAAAGTACGGCACGACATCGAAGCAACTGAGTGGCGGGACGGGACGGAAACCATCGGCGGACAACCGGCCGAGGAACGCTGCGTGCTTCCGCATCAGGTCGGCGAGCGTGCCCGCCTTCGGCACCCGTAGTGGCACCCCGCCCGATGGCACCGGCCGCCAGCGGTGGCCGGGGAGCTTCGCGGCTTGCTCTTCAGAGATGACATCCGCGTCCGCCGCCACCATGTCGATGCCCCAGCAGAGATGGGTGATGGAGCGGGCGGCGGCCTTGAGGACTTCCAACTGCGGACACCCCTCCGCGGGCAAGGGGTAGAGGTAGTGGAGGGTGTCGCCAAGCAGGTGCGTGGGGCGAACGGGTTTCTGCTCGCGCTTGGTCGCTCTCGTCACGTCGCCGGACTTCCAGGCCGGAACCAAGAGGTCGGCCGTGTTGTTAGGGACGTAAAGGAGGTAGGGATTAGCAGACGGCGTGCCTAGCGGCGCAACGATGATTGGTTGCGGCTGCCGTTCAAGCCAGCCGAGTGCCGGAGCGGCGTAGTCCAGCGTGACCCGCTCGTTCCACCGCGCGGCGGACGCGGCCACGAGCGCCTGGAACAACCGCAGCGGCGATGGCGGCCACTCCGGTTCGCCACTGTCCTTCCGCCCGTGTGCGAGCGGTTGGAGGAATTCGATTGCAATACGGAATGAAAAGGGCATGGTGTTACTTCTCCGCCGAACCAGATTTGGGCTCGTCTTTCTTCGCGCGACTCTTGGCGGTCTTTTTCACATCCCCCTCGCCCTTGACGTCGCGCTTGGCGCGCTCGGGATCGAACGGCACCTTATCATCGGCACCGACACCGAACGCCTCAGCCGCTTTAGTAACGTAACTGATCGCTTGCACGTGGGTGATGCCACAGGGCCGCCGCCCGGATGTCGTCGGCCGTCTGCGTCTCGTTCATGATGCTCTCCTTCCCTTGGACCGCGATGGCGACCGACGTGTTCGCGTCGGCCCCGATGGCAACGATGGATACCTCCCGCAGCACGCCGGCCTTGACCAGCGTGAACCCACTCCGCCCGGCGGTGATCGCCCGGCCGTTGGCCTGCACGGTGTCGTTGGGCCGTACCCGCTCGTAGTCGCCGGGCACGACCCCAACCGACGCCTGGAACTTGAATCCATCCCGAGCGAGTTCGACCACTTGCCGGGCCGCCTCGGTCGCGCCGGTAAGCGTGCCGTGGACGAGCAGCCTGCCGTCGATCACCCGGGCGCGGCCGTGCCCGACGATGCCGTCGAGCGTGGCGTCGTGGTCGGCCAAGAGGCTGATCTGCTCGGCCCCGGCATCAAGCCCCGCGAGGTCGAGGACGACTGGCCCCCAGCCCGGCACGGTCATCAGCCCGCCGGTATAGGCCACGATGGAAACCGCCGGCGGTTTGCCGGAAGCCGCCTGGATTTCGACCTCGCTGGAAGCGAGGAGCAGTTCGTCGAGTGCGGTGGTACTCATTCCGCATCCTCCTTTTCCAGTCGCCGACGGAGCGTCGTAGCCACAGCTTCGCGGCCCGGTTTGCTATCGTCGTCAATCAGTTGTCGAAGCAGTTCCCAGGCAGTGGCGTCGAGGGGCCGGCCGCGCTCCCACTGCTTGATGTGGAAGTAGCCGCTGATATGCGCCCGGATATCGCGGGCGTGTTTGCCGCTCGTTTCGACCATGAGGTCGAGCAACTCTTCCGGTGTCGAGGCGTCGATCCGTTCTTGGAGTTCGCCGTCGTAGGGGATGCGGGCAACTTCGGCTTCATGCTGGAGTTCCCAGACGGTCTTCTTGTCGTTGTGCCGGCCGGGGAGCCAGTACCGCATCCGCTCCAGTTGCATGGCGAAGTCGATCAGGTTGGCCTTCGACCAGCGGAGCCGACGGCCTTCGCTCTTGGGCGGTTCGATGTGTCCGTGGCGGACGCAGTAGTCGAACTCCTTCCGCGAGGCGCGGTAGCCGAGGCCGCCGAGCATCAGGAAGGCGTCTTCGGTGTCGAGCGGGAAGCGGAAGACAAAGCGACCCTGGGAACGCTCCCGGATCGCGTCGACGTAGCGGTCGATCTGGTAGCTCAGCCGCCGCCGGCCGATGTCGAGCCAGTCCTTCGCGCCGTCGGGCGGCCCGAAGTAGGCTTTCGCCTCGAGATCCTCGGGCCGGATGAGTTCGTGGTGTGGCATGGGGCACCCTCCTCTAGATTTTCATATGCGGTATTATTATATACCGCATGTGCAGTGTCAAGGCGGCGGCTCGAGAATTTCACGCCTGTCGAGGGGTAGCGACACGGAAATGGCCGAAAGTGTACTTCAGTACACAATCTGAGTAGCTGCCGGTCAAGAAAAAATGGCTCGCTTCCCCGGCCCTCTTGACCGCCGGTTGCAGGTCCAGTTGAATAACGAGTGATTCGGGAAACGGGCCGTAATAGACAGACCGGGCGACCGGAATAGATCGACCGGCACCGTGATAGACGGACCGGCAACCCGAAATAACGTGACCGGCGCGGTGGTAAACAGACCTGCGCCTGTCGATCTCATCACCAGTTCGGCGGCGGAGACGTGGATGCCGGTTCTTCACGAGTACCACAACAAGCGTGGCATGTACGTTAAGGCTCGCTATGGGAACCGCATGGTCACGTACCAGCTCGCGCCAGCCGCGGCCGCGGAGCTACGCCGGCGCGGCATGGGCGAGGGGAGTCAGCTCACTCCGGATGTCCTGCACAGCATGGTCGCCGCCGGCTTGGCCTACACGCACGGGTCCGGAGCCGGCGTTGTTGACGATCCCGCTTCCCCGCCACCGAATGGAACTGTCACGGTCAGCGTCACACTGAGCATCGGTGTTGAGGGCTCTGCACGGCCATCTTCACCAAAGCCAAAGAAGCCGAATCGGCAAACTCCGCCCAGAAGCCAACTGCCAGCCTCACTGCCACCTCTGCAGCTTCCGAGTTGTAGCAGTTTTCCTGGCGTTGTGTGCGTGTGGTGCCGGCGATCTGACAAACTTATCGAGCATAACGGGAGGCCGTGGTGTGGCTTGTGTGGGAGGTGGGCGGTCCAAGAGAAT
>Ga0209017_10002554_pt1 | contig 11492 bp, 7 predicted proteins | sample YNPBryunderm2012_FD_185812 | JGI IMG/M metagenome (GOLD analysis project Ga0209017, IMG submission 185812) | Anoxygenic and chlorotrophic microbial mat microbial communities from Yellowstone National Park, USA - YNP Bryant MS undermat 2012... ... | reverse complement strand
CGGATGCACAGCCACCCAACCGCGCTCGCGCAGGAGTTCCGCGGCTCCGGCCGTCGCTTTGAGTGCTCGCAGCATGCAGACAAGAAAGCCGATGTCGTCGCCATCGCCGTAGACGAGCTGCCCGGCGCGCCAATTGCCGCCGGGAGCTAGGGCGTCAATGGCCACGTAACCGCCGGCGTCGGCGATGAAGCGCGCGTCAGCGAGCCAGTCCTGCGCCCATTGCCGGAACCATGCACGCCAATCGGTGGGCCAACTTTTATGTTCCTCAATCAAGTTTGGCTCGTTGCCGCGTTCGAAGTAGCGCACGCCAAGCTGCACGAGCGCGCGCACGGTCTCCTTCTGCTTGTCGTCCAGTTGACCAGGATATGGCTTTTCTCGGTAGAGTCGCACTATCGGCATGATGCCGTGCTCCATAAGCGCCTGGCATGGCTTTATGGCCGTGCCGCCCATATCGCCGAGTTTGGCCCAGGTGAGCCCACCCGCGCGCAGCTCGTGGGCAATGGCCGAAAACTGGCCCTCGTTCTCGCCCATCGGATGCGCGAAGCCGGCGCTCAGGTGCACACCTGCGCCGGTGTCAGCTTCCGGCAACGGTATTTTCGCCATTCTCCTTTTCTCCTTCGCGGATGGCATAAACTGGCGTGAGGCACGGCCGGCCGTCTATGCGCCAGCTGCGCCGGTAGCCCACGCGCACAGCTCCTCTTTCGTGCAGCGCCCGCAGCCGTGCCGCCACCCAAGCCTCACTGCGTCCCAGGCGCTGCGCGATCTCCCGCACCGAGAGGCCCGCGGCCAGGACGCCGCACTCCTTTTCTAAAAGCGCCAGCAGCTCGTCCATGGTGAAGTCACTCATTCTACCGCCTTTGCGCGCGTCAGTGGCGGGTGTGGGAAGAGATGCGGTTCCACGCTCGCCCAGTCCTCGCGCACCTCCAGCACGACAAAGCCCAAGTTGCGCGCCAGCAATCGGTTGCGGTGCACCGCGCGCTGCGCGTATGCTGTCTGCAGCTGCAAGCCGGGCGTGCTCACCTCCAAGCGCAGTGGTAGCTTGTTTGTGCCCTCGATATAGTGCCAGTGGCAGACGTGATTGTGACTGCGCACGATGACGTCCGCACCCGAGCCGCCCATATCCGCAAATTGGCCCTCTCGCTCCAGCGGGCTGCTCCTGTAGGTCACGCCACGCGCCTGCGAGTGCGCTATGTCGCACAAGAGACCGCGCACCTCCAGGAGCAGCCACTCCCAGGCGTAGCGGCCTGCGGCATCTTGCTGCGCGCCCAACTCGCGGGCCAGGGTCTCCATTGCCGTATCGGCCAGGTCGTGGTAGCCCGTGCCGCGGGTCACGAACACGGACCCGTTGCGCGAGAGCTTGGCACAGAGTGGCTCCAAGAGCCGCAGCGCCGCCACCACCTGGTGGCCAATGTCTGTTTCGATGAGATAGCGGCCCTGGCTGCGCGGCTGTATGCCGTCCACTATATCGCCGTTCAACACCAGCATGTCCACCGGCGCCAAGCTCTCGATCTGCTTGAGCCAGTTCTCATACAAGTATCGCTGGCCGATGTTTGGCTCATAGTGCCCGCCGGAGCTCAGCGGCAAGTCCGGCGGCCACATGCCGAACGCAGAACCTACGTGTACGTCCGCGACAACAGCCACCCTCATACGCGCCTCATAGGTTCATGCTCGATCGCGCCTGCTGCGCGAAGATGCGCGCCACGGCATTAGGTGGTGACGAGCTCACGCGCAGATTATACGGCGCGGAATAAGTCACCGATTCCACAAAGAGCACCCGCGGGTCGCGCTCCAAGACCGTACCGGGTCGCACGCGGCCGACCAACAAATCCGGTATCTGCAGCCAGACTGCTGGCTGCACTGCCCAGGGCCGCACCTCGAGGCCGGCGATAGTCTGCACGCGCTGCAGCGGATCGCTCAAGTACTGGCGGTAGACGATATCCAGCGGCTGCCGGTAGTAGTACACCCGCCGACCCGGGCCAACACGCAGCAGGTAGCGCGCGTAGTCCGGCCCTGGCCCGCCCAGCTCCAGGATCTTTTGCACAAGCTCCTTTGCCGTGCGGCCGTACTCCTCGTACGCCTGCACCTCTAGCGTGTTTTCCTCAATCTCGGCGTTGGCACTGCTGAAGATGCCGTTAGGGTCCGCGTCCAGGATGAGCGCTAGCTTCTCGCTCGCTGGCCGTGTTTGCGGCAGGGCCTCCGTGAAGCTGTAATAGTAGAAGCCGAGCCAGTGGTAATAGCCCAAGCACTCCACGGTGAGGCTGAGCTCCTGGCCGCGGTCACCAAGTGATAGCTCTTTAGCTGTAGCCGGGAAGGCGTACTGTTGCAGGTAATGCGCTGCCAGGTTGAGCGCCTCGTCAGCCGTCACCTGGTTTGCCTGCACCACCTTGCCGATGATGCCGTAGCGAGCCTGCGACTCGACGTTGTCCAGCGGCGGCGTGAGGCTCACCTCGTCGCTCATCCCGGGCGGATTGATGCCCAGAAGCTCTACCTCGCGGTAAGCGACGACGACGCGGTTGGCGATGTCGGCAAGAGGGCCACGGCTCACGGCAAGGCCGGCGGCAGTCGCGCGCACCTGGTTGACGAAGCCCTCCCAGACGAGTTGAAGCGCGTCATCGTAGATCTCCACGTGCCTGCCCAGCCCGTCATCCAGCCACTCGTCCACATCCGACAAACTGCACCTGAAGCTGAAGGAGGCGCTAGTAAAGCCGCCGTCGGCGCTCAGGGTGTGCTCGTAACTTTCGACCAGCGGAACCGTGTCCAAGTAGCGGCCGCGCGGCTTGTACGGCGGCCCAACTTCCGGCTTCCAGATGTGCGCCACAAGGAGCGCGCTAGTCTGGTGCGTGGGAACCGCGCGCAAGGCTGCGAAGAGCGGCTCTTTTGCGGCCGGCTCTATTTCCACTTCCAAGCCGAGGAAACTAGCTTGTCGTTGCCGCCGGTCCTGTATCTCCACCTCGGTGCCGGTCAGCGTCACCCGCCGGCTTGCCGCCGCTGCACTCTCTATTTCCGCTCCGGTCAGCGTCACTCGCCGGCTTGCCGCCGCTGCACTCTCTATTTCCGCTCCGGCTTGCGTCACCTGCGGCGACAATATGGCCTCAAAGTCCACCTCGAGCAGGACTTGGTCCACTTGCGGCGTCCGCAGGGTCTCGAAGTCCACCTCAAGCAGGACTTGGCCCACTTGGCGCACGACGGTTGGCACAGCCTCTTGGTCCAAGTCCACTTCGAGTAAGACTTGGCTCACGCGCCGCTGTGGCGCTGAGGCAAGCTTATCGACTTCGAGGACAACCTGGCTCACGCGCCGCTCTGGCGCGGTGGCGAGCTTGTCCGTCTCGAGCAAGACTTGCGCGATGCGCCGCTCGGGCACTGACGCCTCCGCTTACCAGCTTTTCACGCCTAGCTGCATCGCGTTTATTTCGCTCACCGTCCAAGCATTGCCCGTAGCCGGGCTTGTCTGCACTATCTCGCTCGTATATCTCCAGCTGGGCTCAAGCGCTATCGCCGTGCCTTCGTAGGCTGTGTTGTTGATGTAGTAGATCGGCTTGATGCCCGCCTCGCCGGCCTCGTTCAGCTGAGCGTACGCGTAGTAGCGCACGGCGCTTATGCTTCCTACCGTGCTCAAGTCGGACGCTTGGTAAGTGTCTATCTTGCCCGCTTCGGCTGTATATACGTAGTCAGTCGTGCTCGGCGGCACCTCGTCCACAGCGTCCCAGTTTGCGCTGGCGCCGCTCACGCTCCAGTCTGTGTATGCACCTGCGCCGGAAGGCCGCACGGCATATATGCCACCACGGCCCGGCCAACTGTTGTTTATCGAGCCGGTGGTATCGTTGACAGCGATGTCATCAAAATACAGTGGCGCCATGCCGGCCCCTAAGACAAGGTACGCCACGTTGGCTGGAGTGGTGGCTTGTGTGTTGCCTGTGTAGTTCACATCTTGCGTCGCATCGACATATGCGATCAGGCGGCCGCCACTGCTGGCAATGTTCAAATAAACTTGCACGCAAAACCACTGATCGCCCGGCAAAAGGTTGGTGCCGTTAATCGTTGTTCTGCCTGGTATGATATAGTAAAGAATGCCAGTGGCTCTGCGGCCGACTTGCAGCATGTTGCTGTTGCTGCTGTTGCGCAACTCAAACACAATGGCCTCGCCGCCACCGATTGGCGGCCGTATCCCGACACGCAGGTATAGCTCGCTCGCGCTGGTGGCCAATGGCAGCATGCCGAAACCGCCACCCGTACTGACATAAAGGGAGCGACTCCCAGAGCGGGCTTGTGTGGTGCTGATTGAGACGCCGCCGTAGCCGCTCAGCACTGCAAGTGATCCAGCCTCGAAGCCACACATCAATATTCTGCTCATTTCACCCTAACTCCCAGTTGCAGATCTCCTAGTTCTCCTAGCGTCCAAGGGTTGCCGGTTGCTGGGTTTTGCTCGAACTCTTGCGTCCGGTAGAGCCAAACGTCCGTCAGCTCTCTTCTGGCTCCCTCGTAAAGCGCGCCGTTCGTGTAGAACACCGGCGCAATGGCGCCAGTGCCTGCCTCGTCCAGCCGCCCGCGCAAGTAGCACTTGACCGTCACCACGTTGCCGGTCTGCGTCGGCGGGTTGAGTTGGTACAGGTCGTAAGCGTTTAGCGTGTTGGACGTGACGTAAGTAGCATCATCATCCGGCGGCCTCTCATCCACACAGTCCCAGTTATCCTCCGCACCCACGGGTGTAAACTGCGTTTCGTTCCCGGCCGCTTCTGGCCCGAGCCACTCTATGCCACCACGGCCCGGGAAGGAGTTGTTCACCGTGCCGGTCGTGTCGTTCACCGCGTAGTCGTCCCAGTAAGCGTTGGGTGTTTCCAGAAACCAGTGAGCATGATAGCCCCACTTGAGCATGCCAACCCTGTTAGGGCCGACAAAGTCGCCGTGCCAATTGATCGCCGTTTCGCCATCGATGAGGAGAATGAAGTCGTCGCTATCCGCGTTGATGTACATCTCAAGCACGTGCCACTCGTTTTGCGTGAGCAAGATACTGCTGCGAGCTAGAATGTTCATGTTGCTATCGTGCAGCCTAAGCTGGTTTGATTCGGCAGGTGATGTGAGGGCGCAGATGTGGCTGCCGCCAGGATCAAGAGCAGTGAACCATTTCAGCGCGGGCCCAAAGCTCAACGGGTAAACGGCTATGCGCAGGTAGAGCTCTTTCAGCGGCGACTCGAGAACGTCAACAAAATTGGTTAGCGGGAAACTTGTGTACCATGAATACCTCCCGGTACGTTTCTTGTCCGTCCTAATCACCGGGCCATAATAAAGCGTGGTGCCCGGCCAGGCGGCCATCGTGCCGCATTCAGCGCCAAAAGTCCTTATCCTCGCCATCTTATCTTGCTCCTCTCATGCTCTGGTATCGTTGCACCGCCATAATGGCCACAGCAGCGGCCACCTCTGGCGGCGCCTCTCTTCCTCGGGAGAAAAGGAACCACAAGGCCTGTTCGGTGTTGGCCTGCAGGATGAACGGGCCGTTGGTGATGGGCTGGTAGGGCGCAAGCACGTACTCACTGCCGCCGTACTTGTTGCTGGCCATGATGAAGTGCCGCGGGTCGCTCACGCTGTCCACGTCCAGGAGCCTATCCAATCCCACCTCGGCGCCGTCAATGGCCGCCTGAAAGGTCCCGGCCCATTCGTCTATGGGGATGAGCACAAGGTCGCTCAGAACAAGCTGGGCGCCCGCCTCCGGGTTCGCCGAGACCATGGCAAGCCAAACTTCAAGGTCGTTGTACATGTCCGCCTGTGGGCTGGGCGGGATGGCGACGCGGCCAAGGTCGAATAGCTGCCAGCCGGCTATCTCCGCGTCGCTCGCCTCGCTCCAGTCGCTGCGCCAGAGTTCGCGGAAAGTGCCCGCCGGTCTCACGCCAAGCCGCACTTGGAAGCGCACGCTGCCGGCACTCACCATGGCGCGCGCGTAGGCGTGGTAGGTGCCGCGGTAGGCCTGATAAGTAGCTGAAGGCAGGTAAAAGCGCGCGTGCTCCTCCGCACCAACCGCCACGCTGAAGCTCGCCGCCCTCCCGGTGCTTGCTCTTGGTGTTGAGATAAAGGAGCCGCCAGCGCTCAGGCTCACGGCCACATCGGCCATCTGCGGATAGTCGGTGCAGGCCAGGTAGGCGCTGAAGGCACCACCACCGCGCGTGAGCGACCGCAAGCCCACAGTGCAGCGGTCAAAAGCTAGCCTGGTGTCTTCGTCTGCGCTCGTGCAGAGCACCAGGAGGCGCGCCAGAGCCGGCAGGTCGCCGCCAAGCTGCAGTGTCCGCGTGCCGCTCTGGACTCTAAGCGGGCTCACGGTCACGCGCGGCCAGGCTGGCGCGTAAATGCGCCGCTCGAGCTGCCGCGGCCCTGTGCCGCCAGCTGTGACGAGCGCCCGCACCCAATAGCCCGTGGCTCCGTTCACGGTTGTTTGCACCCAGTCCGCCGGCCGGCGCCAATGCACCGAGCAGGCACCGTTGCCCTGCAGGCTGCGCGTGTTGTCCGTTATGTCCTCGCTCGCGAACGCCTGCCAGCCGCTGGCCGTGCCGTATTGCCACATCACCGCGAGATTGGCATTCACCGTGCCCAACTGGAAGGCCAGGCCGCAGAATGGCTCGGCGGCGCGGTAGTCGCTCGCGCAGCTGCCAAAGGCCACGTACTCGCCCGCGCTCACGGTCTCGCCGAAGATAAACCAGCTCGGCAGCTGCAGTGTCTTCTTGTTGACGCTGAAAGCGGCGCCGTTCCAGTGGTAGACGTGCGTCAGGTTGCCCGGCGCGTGGTAATTGGCCACAAAGACGCCGCCCTGCCGTACTCGCTGCCCTTCCAAGAGCAGAGAGCCGCTCTCGTTTTCCAGGACAATGCGGCCTCCGTTCTCCTGCAGCAAGTAACCGGTGCCGGCCGACATGGCCGCGCAGACTCCCGCTGCCTCGCGTCCAAGGTCGACCCAGGAGTTCACAACGTAGCAGCTCTGCTGTGCTGCGATATCCAGACAGTCAGCCTGACCGGGCGGGCAGGAGAGCCAGGGCCCATGCTCCACGATGAGCTCTAGCTCGTCCATGGCAGCGCGGCAGAAGGCAGTGCAAAACGGCTCAGCATAAGGGTTATCGTCATGGGCGAAGCTGTAGGAGTGGATGAGCGCGTAGCGCGTGTTGGTCTCGTCTGGCCCTTTGGCCTCAAGCCAAACGGGCTCCAGCTGCCACGGCGACTGCCAGTAGTCGAGCGCCTTGAGGAGCAATTGATCGGCTAGCAGGCACTGGTGGATGAGGTCGTCTTGGCTCACGTGCCGCGCCGCCAGCGTGAAGGTGTCCACGATGTTGCCGTGCCTGTAGAGCGCCAGCGCCCGGCCGGAAGCCAGCGGCGAGTCGCGCCAGATGCCGCCGTCCTTAAGCGGCGGCCGCTGCGGCGTCCAATCCTTCAAAACAAAGCCGCTGCGGCCAAGCAGGTTGACGCTTGTGCGGCCATCCGTTATGCGCAGCACCGGCGTGCCCACGACCTGCTCCTAGTGGTCGCGCGTGTAGCGGAAGATGAAGGCGAAAAACTCCAGGTCATCGTTGAGCGTGTCCTCCGCGTCCGCACCTTTGCGCCGGAACTCCAGATGCACCAGCTTGCCAGGCACGGCGCCCGGCAGGGAGTACCAGGCGTAAAGCATCTGCAGCTTGAGCTTGTAGACTCCCCGGACCACCTGCACCGCCTGCCGCGCCGGGCCGGTCTGGAAGTCCCAACTGGCGTAGTTCCACTCCTCGTCTAGGTCTATGTAGTGGCCGCGTATGTATGTCACCACGTAGCGCGTGCCTGGATCTCCCAAGGTGGAGTGCGTGCCCACAAGCAAGGCCACGGCCACGTCGCCGGCGCAGTCTTGCGGCACAAGCCAGGCCGTGCTGGCCGAGCAGTCCTGCTGGTCAAAGAGCGAGGCATCTATGTCCCTAGCCTTGACGCCGTAGCCCAGGTAATACGGATCCTCGAGGCTCAGAGAGTCAAAGCACGTTGGCAGCACGTACTCGTAGACGGTGCGGTTGGCAAGCGAGTCGTGGCTCAGGACGGCGCCATCGCCGGACGTGCCGCGGTGCTGATGGTTGGCAAAAAGGCTGCTTGCGAAGAGTTGCGAAATAAGGGCCTTGCGCGTGGTGCCCGAGTCGTTAACCGGGAACTGTTCGCTCCCGTCCAGGCCAGCCACGCTTGGCAATTGGCTTATCTTCAAATCCGGCATCTGTTATACCTCCTATCAGTAGCCGGCCATGGCCTGGCGCACCTCACGGCGCACGAAGTTGGCCAGCCGCGCAATGTCGATATCGCTTGCAACCTGTAGCGGTCCAATGTTCACGTTCACCGTGGGCGCTGCTGCCGCCGCCGCTATGGCTGGCGCCGCGCTTGGCATCACCACGCGCACCGGGCTAGGCAACGGTTGCGGGCTTGTCAGCGCCTCCAGCCCGCGCAGGATCCTTTGCGTTGCAGCTGCAGGCCAAACCTGCGCGCCCGCCGGCAGCCGCACGAGCTCCGGCCCGCGCTCGCCCACGAGCGCCCAGCCGCCGCGCCAGCGCTGCGTGCCCGCTTGCAGCGCGCCGGCCGCGCCTCCACCGCCACCGCCGCGGCTCAAGCCCTCCTCCGGCGCAGACGCCGTCGGCCAGCGGCTCAGGAGGTTCTGAATCCAGGCCCAGGCCTCGCGGAAGGGCTTGGTGAGCGCGTCGTAGATGTCCTGGAACATGGCGTCAGCCTTCTCCAAGATGCCCTGCAGGAACATGCCGACCGCTTCCACCAGCGCGTCCTTCTTGTCCTTGACCCAGCCTGGCACCTGCTCGGACCAGAAAGGCTGCCAGGTGCCCGTGTACCAACTGCTGATCAGCGCTCCGGCCTGCGCCGCCCAGCTGCTGGCCCAGGTAGTTATGGCCGTCACAGCGCTGCCGACTGCACCGGTGATGGCGCTCGGTAAGGTCGAGGTGAAAAATGGCACGAAGCTATTGCGCCACCAGTCGCTCATTCTGCGCCAGGCTTCGCCCGTCCAGCCCGTGACCCAAGCCCAAACACCGACCGCGGCCTGCGGGATGCTCTGCGTGAAAAACTGCGGCACGGTCAACTGGAAGAAAGGCACGAACTTATCGCGAAACCATGTTTCCAAGGGCACGGCAACGTTGTTGTGCAGGAAGAGGTACATCTGATCCTGCACTTCCCGCGCTCGCTCCGGGAAGAGCACGACAAGCAGGCTTGCCGCCGTGCCGCCCAGCGTCGCCGCCATTATCGGCAGCGCACCCGCCTGGATGCCCAGCGCCGCCAGCGCCACCTCGCCCAAGAGCGCGTCTGCCAGGGTCTTGCCCAAACCGCCAATAAGCGCTGGCACGAGCATGACCGCTCCCTTGAGAGCTGCCGCGATGGCTCTGGCCGCCAGGTTTGCCATCAAGCTGGAGATGAAAGGCGAGCGCAGGAGCAGCCCGCCGACCAGGATATACTGCCAGCTCTCGCCCGCAAGTGCTGCCAGCCGCGGATCCAGGCCCACTTTCTGCAGTGCCGTGGTGAAAGCGCCGCCGATCTTCTCTTGCAGCCGGTCGGCTATCTCGCCCCAAGTCGCATCTGCCGGTATAACCCGCACGCCAAAGAAAGTGCCGCCGGGCCCGGGCTCAAACTCCAGCTGCCGCCGCTCCGGGAAAAGGGCATTGGCCAGGGCGAGCCGGAAGCTCTCGCCCAGCACCGCCGCCAGCCCGCCACCAGCGGTGACCATGGTCGGACTGAGCGCGCCCACGATCTTGTTCGCTATCTCCTCCGAGCGCGCCCGGATCTTGTTCTCGTCAATCTGGAAGAGCGCGTCCCAGGCTGGCTGCACGGCCGCGAAGCCAGCCTCTAGCTCCTCGATCATGTCGCTTAGGTCCGCTGCGCCTCGTGCTGCCGCCTTGCTTGCCCTCTCGGTCTCCTCTGCTAGGCGCTTCTCGGCGGCGGCAAGCTGCGTGGCCATCTCGTACCACTCCTCCGTGCCCGGCTGCAGCTTGGCCAGCTCCGCACGCAATATCTCCACTTGCTCGGCCGTGCTTGCCGTTGCCAGCCGCCAGCGCAGCTCTGCGTTGCGCAGCCTCTCGGCCTCATTGGCGAGCTTGCCCGCCCTGCTCGCCGCATCTCCAAGGTCGCGACTCGGCAACTCCTCTTTCACGGCCAAGAAGCCCTCGGCCAGCTGCCGCACCTGCGCCGCGAGCGGCCCAGCTGCGCGCTCCAGCTCCTGCCACAGCTCCGGCTGTATCTTGCCGCCCGGCGCGGCGAAGAGCCGGGCAAAGGCCTGCTGCAGCGGCGCCAGCATGCGCCGCGCTTGCTCCTCGTCGATCATGCCGATCTCGACCGCCTGCTGCAGCGTGTGGCCGACGCGCTGCGCAAAGGAAACAACACTGCCGATGTCGGCCGTCGGGAAGGCCTGCATGTAAAGCCGCGCCACCTCGTTTGCCCAGCGCCGCGCCACCTCGGCGAAGGTGTCGCCAAGGCCTTTAGCCTGCTCGCGCGCTCTGGCAAAGGCGCGCGCGATATTCTCCACCTGCGGCCCTATGGGCCCGGCAGCAGCAGCAATGCGCCGGAAGGTGGCCTCGCTCACCGTACCCGTCTGCTTCTGCTCCTGCGCCAGCGCTCGCAGCTGCTCGCCGAGCGGCGCAAGCATCTGCCGCGCCTGCTCCTTGCTCACGATGCCGTAGCCTAGCGCGGTCTTGAGAAGCGAGGTCACGCGCGCGGTCAAGCCCTCAATGTCGCTCAGGTCGGCGTCCTGGAAAGCTTGGAAGTAGTACTTGAGCAGCTCCGCGCCCCACTTGTCGATTTCCGCCGCAACCCTTGGCGGTGAGTGCGGCCGGAACCAGAGCGCAATCAGGCGGCTTATGGCCTTTATGGCGCCGACGACGTACGGCAGCGCCGACTCTATGCCGCGCGCGATGGCCTCGCCAATTGCGCGCCCGCCGCTTTCCGCCGTGTCCTCCGCGCCCGCAAGCGTGATGCCAAGCGCCCTCGGTATCTCGCTCAGTGCCTCCCAGACAAGATCAGCCGCGCGCGTCAGAGCCGGCCCGATCGCGCCCACGGCTGCCTTCACCGCAGGCAAGAGGCTTGTGGCCAGGTCTGCCAGAGCGCCTTGCCAGCGCGTGAGCACCGGGAGGAGCATACTGCCCACGCTCTCGCGCAGGTCGTTTGTGGCAATGGAGAGTCGCCTAGCACTGCCCTCGTAGGTGTTGGCCACGGCCTCCGCCGTGCCGGCAAAGCGCCGCTGCAGCTCGGCTATGGCCTCCGTGGCCGTGGCGTTCTGGCTCAGGACGATGCCGTAGCGACGCAGCATCTCCGTACTGCCCGTAGCCGCACGGCCAACGACAAGCGCCGCTGTGGCCAGGTCCATACCCTTGGCTGCTGCCAGGTCCATGGCGATGGGCAGGAGAGCCAGCGCCTTGCGGTAGTCGCCAACGATCGGGATAAGCCGCGCCAGGGCCTGCCGGCCCTCGCCATCGTCCAGAGCAGCGCGTCTGGTCTGCGCCGCGATGTACTTCTCGATGGCGTCG
>Ga0209017_10002550_pt1 | contig 11500 bp, 8 predicted proteins | sample YNPBryunderm2012_FD_185812 | JGI IMG/M metagenome (GOLD analysis project Ga0209017, IMG submission 185812) | Anoxygenic and chlorotrophic microbial mat microbial communities from Yellowstone National Park, USA - YNP Bryant MS undermat 2012... ... | reverse complement strand
AATCCATCTAGCAGGCGGTGGTGAACCTACAGGATATACTTTCTCCCATTGGTAATACTCATAAGTTGAATCTTCAGAAACTTTCTCAAGATATGTTGCCATTGGTACAGCAGCTGAGGATCTTAATGCCTCAAAATCTAACTGGGGAAGGTCTGGTACTGGATAGTCAGACCACCATTCAACACCATCAGTATTAGGTGGATTAAGACCATTTGTATCCCTTGGATAAGAAGGAACTGAGGATACAACTCCGCGTGCAAACTTTCTTGGATAATACTTTCTTGCAATAACAGCATCTGTGAGTTCAATATTCCCCCAAGCCATAACTGGTCCCCAATGACATTCAAACGCGTTACCTAAGTATATATTACCTTTTGATACAATAGAACCTGGGATACATAAGTTTTTATATATTGCCTTTATAGCACGGACTTCTCCTGTTTTTTCATCCTTACCTTCAGCAATAATTGTTACTTCTTTACTTTCAGTACCGCTTGAAAATTTTATTCTGTAAACACCACCTGGAATATCGTTATAAAGAACATCAAAATTGTATCCTTCAATAGGAACTCCTTTTGAAGCTAAATCCCAAGTTGCAGTAGAACTTTTAATCTTCCATACACCACGATTTATACCAGCCTCTGCTAAATTTGTTGCTAAAGTTCTTCCTTGGATTTTGAACGACATTTTTGTTTGTTGTCTTGACCATTCAACTATAGATGGTATAATAATTATAAGGAACAACGAAATTATAATTATTATAGGCAAAATTTGTCCTTTATTATTCATACAATTTTTACCTCGTTTGTTTAATTCATCACCATAACTTTTTCTGATGCCATATGCAAAGCCTTCTTTTTTAAATCATAAAGATCACGCTCAAGTGTTATCGCTACTGAAACGATATTCATTTCGTCAGACCGAGGGAAAATTACAGCAAAGTATTTGACACTTTTTGATAAAACTTTTATGTTGTTATCAATTTTTTGATACAAAGAACGGTTTATCTGATAATACGAAACAGAATGACCATCAACTGTAACAAAATCAACTTTTGAATAATGTGGTTGGTTTGAATCATATCTGCTTATAACAATTGAAGAATTATACGCATTTCTTAAATTTCTTGTTATAATTTCCATAATAGTTCTTGCTTCTTCTTGAAGTTCTTTTTGAGCAGAAGTTATTCTGTAGAACCGCCATATCTGTGTCAACAAATTGGATACTGATAAAGTTAAAATACCAAACATTGTTACAACAATCATTAATTCAACTAAAGTCCAACCTTTTTTGTTCATACCTTAGTTAAAAATTAAGATTAACATTTGTAACTTCTCTTCCTGGCAAAACTTGTATATTTGTTAGTGTCGTTGAAAGTATTGTTGGTTTACCTGTTGCATCATAGATAGGATAATAACCATACACCCTGTATCTTGTTGTAGTAGAACCAATAACTTCTAACTTATAAGTCCCATCTTCATAACTATTTGTAATAAAATATGCAGGACCGGTAAGTGTTGAAGTTGAAAGAGTAGGTGGTACTGTAAAAGCTACAGTTGTTGCAATAATTAAAACTCCTGACTGAATTTGTTGTCCTTGGTATTTCACAACACCTGAAATTTTGCCAAGTGCACCTGTTATAGTAAATGTTCCTGCAAAAACTGTGACACCAGCTGAAACCGTAACTGTTGAAACTGAAGGAGTTGAAATTTCTTTTGAACTTAAAACCGACTTTATATAATAAGTCCCTGAAGAAAGGTTAGGTATCATAAACTTCCCAGCATTATCAGAAACTTCTTCTCCATAAACAAACCCTTCCTGTGATTGTGCTTGTATTACAATACCAGGTAATGGATTAACTTTATCCCTTGAAACAAAACCAGTAACTCTTCCCCCTTGAGATAAAACAAAATCTATACCTGAAGTAATAACCCCCATTTTTACTACTACATTATCTCTTGTTTGATATACATATTGTGTGTTCAAATTACCAGGGTTAGCAGTAACTGAATATACACCAGTAGAAATTGCTAAAAGATATCTACCAAAAGTATTTGTATACGCTTCAGAACCGCCCGCAACAATTTTTATATTACTTAAAGGTTGGTTTAACACATTAACAACTTTACCTGAAATAAATCCAACTTGAGCAACATTTTGAAGTTGTGAATAAAAAAATGGGCAATACGCTGAAGGATTAGTATTAGAGTTTAACACGCCTGTTCTTCCACCTGCTTGAACTATAACATTGTCAATATTTATAACCTTTTCATTACTTGAAATAAACACGCTCCAGGTTCCTGTTGCTACAGAAACTAATTCAAAATATGCAACAGGCGGAGTTCCGACAGAATAGGTGTTAGTTACAGTTGATAAACCATCATTTGCTGAAACATACGCGCCTATTGCTGGTCTTCCAGTAAGCGGAGGTAAAGAATATGAAGAATTTCGTGGTGGAATTTGTAGTGGTTTTCTATATTCAACAAAATCTTTGTTGTTGTTATCAGAATCATATGCATTACCCCAGCCAGAAACAACACCCCAAGTTGAAACTTTTCTCACATATTGTTCATCAATTTCAAGACCTAAAACTTGATCAATACCATCTGTCTCATAAATTGGTGCTGTTTTAGCACCTTCGTTCCAATCCCAACCTACAATATCAATCCATTGACCTGAAGAAATATAATATATTCCCACACCACCACCTGAAAATTGTGCTCCATCTTCTTCCCTTGTTTTAATTATATTTAACGAACCAACTGCTGAGGTTGAATACACAGCATCTGCTGTTAATGTTACTCCAGCAACTGTTATCGTAGTGGTATTCGCAATCAAATAATATGAAAATGGAGGTATTGAAAGGTTTATATATCTTAATGGAACACTTGAAATAGTAACATCACCGGTTGACTGATATTTTAACCCAATGAACCCTTCGTACTCACTTCTTGCCATTTGCCACCAAAATGTTGTTGGGTTATAAAGTTCAACATATTCTTGAGAGAAACCTTCAGCGTTTTTAGTTGAACCTACTACTTGTGAAATTAAAATCCTATCGTTCATCCATACATAACCAAACACAGTCCCTGAAGACATTGGCTGTAGTTCAAAATTAACTGTTCTTGGATTAGCACCGACAGAAACTTGTTGTAGCCCGGTAAAATATCCTCGTTTTGAAGCAACTACAGTATAATTACCATACGGAACTTTTATTAAATAATTACCATTTGTGTCTGTATAATCTCTACAGCCAACATTCTCCGCAACAATTAATAAAACATCTGATAAATTTAATAATGTAACTTTATCTTTTACATTACCCTGTATCACTCCTCTAAATGCGGTAAAGTCAGGATTTGCCTCCACAGTTCGTAACCTTACAACTTTCTTACCATAAGCAGTTGGATAAACAACAGAAACTTCTATACATTTCATACCAACATCTGGTGATGTTGGTGATATTGGTTCAAGTTTACCATCAACTTCTTGAACAGGATACACATAAGTATATCGTGTAAATCTCATCCCGCCTTCTAAAATATCTTCTGGCGGAAAGTATTCTGTATCATAAGGAATCGGAGGAGAAAATTCTGTATTATAGGATGGCGACGGTGTAACCAAAATTTTATGATATGGCATTTGACGAAGAATTTGTATTTTTTCTTGAGCTAAATTTGTCGCCAAAGTTTTTGCTTTTGATGCAAGAAGAGCTTTTGAAATATTCCCGAAACTTCCTGCAAAAATAAGTATAACTAAAGAAATTAGTAAAATACCTAGAATAAATTCAACTAAGGTTACACCTTTGTTGTTAACCATATTTTTTTCAATCATTTTATATATTATAATATACTCAATTTTTCATTTTTTGTCAATTGTTTTTTAAAAAATCTTGTTTTTCAATTCTAATTTTTATAAAGTTTTTATACCTATGACATTTATAACCATAATTGTTCAAATTTTGAACATTGTAAAAATTTTTTTTAATCATCTCGTCAATATACCTTTAAACCTTTTAGCTGGTGTTGGAAAATTTTATGCTGTGCTTATTGCTTTCTGTTTAGATATGCTTCAAGCAACAATTTATACAAAAATTCTTGAAGGTGCACAATTTTCTGAAAAATTTAAATTTTTATCAAAAATTTTCCCTGATGAAAAAACTATTGAAGAAAAACCTTTTTTTAACAAATTTCGTAAATTACAATACTTTGGTATCTTTGCATTAGCATCTCTTCCTGTTTATACAGGTGGCATTTGCGCTGCGTCTCTTTTAAGATATATTTCAAAAAATCTTAACAGAAAAAAATCGTTTATAGTAATGATGTTCGGTAGTTTAACAGGATGTATAATATGGGTGTATGGTATAAACTATTTGTTTGTTATAATAAGTTACATCTTAAAATTTGTTTTATAAATTTATATTGAAAAATCAATTGTTTTTTATAAATTGAACTTTGATTGCAAAAGTTTTGAAAATAAATTTGTCTCTATCTTTTTTTAAACCTTCATTTATACATTCTTTTAATATCTTCTGCTGTTTAACAAGGTCTAAATCAGGATTCAACACAATTTCTTCTATCTCAAACTTACCATTAATTTTTACTTTTATACCATTTTTTTTCAACAACAATACTTTCTGAAGAAAACAATTTTGCAAATTCTTTAAAATTTTTTAAAATACTATCCATTTTTTTACCCCCAAATATAAATTGTGAATGTGTGAATATGTGTATGTGTGAATGAGTTAATGAGTTTATAGTTCATCCCGCCTGTCCCGCAGAAGGCGGGACAATTTGTGGGATTAGTTCAGAGTTCAGAATTTTGTAGCGTCAATCCCGCAGATTGCAGACCGCTGAAAAACCACTTTTTTTGTCATTGCGATCCCGCAGATTGCAGGACAGGCCCCGCATTTTTGCGGGAGAAGCAATCCCGTTGTTCATACAATGCCACGTCATAACGTGCTCATAATGATAAAAAAATAGATTTTTTTCAGTACTTTCCAATTTGCGGGATAACTCATAACCATGAACTCATTTTACTCTCTCACTTTTTCACCTTCTCTCTTACCTAATTTCTACTTCCTACTATCTACTATTAACTTTATCCACTCACTGAATACCAATGTTTCACATGAAACATTTATTCTACTGCATAAATTTCTAAACCTAATCCTTCAGCAAATTTTATGTTTTTGTTCTTGTCCAAATAAAGGACAAATTTTGCAGCAAAATATGGTAATATAAGTTTTATTTTGAACAACCCGTCTTTTGTTTCACCTAAATACTCAAGTTTCATTTCTTTGATCTCAAGTTTGTCTTTGTCAATGAAATAAAACTTTTTAGTTCTCTCTTTTTCAAAATTCCATAATGTTGTAACTAAAGGTATTGCATTACCTGCTGTGATTATAGGTTGGGAAAAATATGTTTCTTTTGTTAAAACTTTTTTATTTTCTTTTTTAAACAAACATATGTATTTATCTTCACTAAATTTTTCAGTTTGCATTGTAGTAATATATTCATTTTTTTTATCTTTTGTAACAATTTTTGATCTCTTCGGGACAAAATTGTTGTCATAATACTCAACTTCGTGATTATAAGTTTCACCAATAAAAAAAAGTATCGGGATGTCTGTATAACTTTCTAATTCTGCAACAAAAATTGAATCATTCAAATTTTTATTTTCATCTTGAACTGAACAAGATGATATTTTTAAATTTATGAATCCTACTTGTTTTTTTGAACTGAAGATATTAAATTTGTATGTATTTAAAAACTGATTAAAAACAAAGTTTTCTTGACAAAACAATAACGATTGAAAAATTAATAGTTTTAATAATTGTTTCATATGAAACAATATTAGTTCAGAGTTAGGAGTTATTAGTTCATAGTCTTTGGTCGATAAGATAATATAATATGGTTTATTTGAATTTATTGTCCTAAACTAATAACTCTGAACTCAACAACTCTATAACCCATTAACTCACTTTTTTATTCTCCAATAATTTTAACAAGCACTCTTTTTGGCCTCTGACCATCAAACTCGCCATAAAATATCTGTTCCCATGGACCTAAATCAAGTTTACCATTAGTTATTGCAACAACTACTTCCCTTCCCATAATTGTTCTTTTAAGATGTGCATGACCATTATCTTCGCCTGTTAAGTTATGTTTGTACAATTTTGGATTTGTAGGAGCAAGTTTTTCAAGCCATTCTTTAAAGTCCTGTTTTAAACCATCTTCTTCATCATTTATGAACACAGACGCAGTGATATGCATAGCATTCACAAGACAGATCCCTTCTTTAATTTTACTTTGTTCAACAATATTTTGTATTTTTTGTGTGATATTAATAAACTCAACTTTTTTGTTTGTATTAAACAAAATATATTCAGTAACTGTTTTCATATTTTATTAAAACTCCTTGATTTTTCATTTATTTCTTTAATAACACCTTCCTCTACAATAAGCATCTTCTCCAACTTTTCTATAACTTGTTTCTTTTGTTGTGTAAGAGTATTTGTTATTTCATCAAACTTATTAAACACCTGTTGTTCAACAGATTGCACTTGTTGTTCAAACTTTGCAAGTTCATCTTTAGCAGTGTTTATCTTTGAGACAAGTTGTTCAATCTGTGACTGAAAAGTTTCGACACGTTGTTTTTGTACAAAAATTTTGTTTTCAAACTCTGTTTTTTCGTCTGAGATCAGTTGTGTTGCTTGCTTGTTTTCCAATTTTAAATTTTCAACTTGTTGGTTCAGCTGTTCTACTACTTGTGTATATTCTGCAACAGATTTGTCTACATCTTTTTTTATTCTTTCTTCTCTGATTTCACTTCTCTTTTTTAACTCAGAAATTCTGTCGTTATATTGTTGTAAATATTCAGCAAGTTTTGATTTAACTATTTCAACATCATGTCTTATTTTTTCATAATTATTTTCTAATTTGTTTATTGATTCTCTAACCTGTGTTTCAAACTCAGATTTTTTTCTTTCATACTCGTTTTTTGCAATAACAATTTGTTGTTCAAGTTCTTTTTGCTGAGATAAAAATTTTTCTTTTTGTTTCTGTTGGAGTTTTGTAAGACGTTCTTTCCTTCGTTTTAATACAGCAAACCTGTTTTTGAGTTGTTGTATTTCTTGTTCATAAAACTTTTTTTGTTGTTCAAGTTCTTCTTTAATTTGTTTTATTTTTTGTTCAGAAGAATTTTTAAGTTCTTTAATACTTTCTGCTTTTTGTACTGAAATTTGTTTGTATTCATTTTGCAATTGTTCGTATTCTTTAGTGAGACGTTCAATTTCGTTTCTCAAAAATTCTTCTCTTAATTTCAAAGTTGACATTTCGTATTGTCTTGATTTCAACAGTTCAAGTTCTGTGTTTAATTTACTTATAATTTCTTCTTTTTGTGTTTTTTCTTTGTTTATAGATGATATGATTGTTTTTATTTCGTTATCTAACGACGAAACCTGTTGTTCAAGTTGGTCAACATTTGATTTAAGGACAAACAATTGTTGTTCATTTTCTTGTTTTATTGAATTAATAATTTGTTCTATCTCATACGATTTTTTTGTAAGAATACCGTCTAAAAAAGAAAGTTTTTGTTGTGTCGTTTCTTTAAGTTCTGAATACTGTTTCTGCAGATTTTCAAAAATACGCGATTTTGTTGTAACTTCTAATTTAAGTTTTGAACATAAAGTTTCAGGATAAGAATTTTTTAGTTCGTCAACAATTTTTGATAATCTATCAATTTCAGTTGAATAATCTTTTGTTAAATGTTCATATTCAAGTTCTTGTTGACGAAGAATTTTTTTAAGTTGTTCATATTGTGAGACAAGATTTTCTTTGTCAAGCTCTAAAAGTTGTTTTATTTGAGAAAAAGTTTGTATTGTAAAACTTACTTCTTGTTGCAATTCTTTCTTCTTTTCAGTTTCAGCATATTTCAGTTCTTGCAATTCTTGTTGCAGGTTTTGAACTTTTGTTTTCATTTTTTCAATCACTTGAACAAGTTCTATGTTTGTAACATTATCTAACATTTGATAAAACTTAAAAAGTTTTTCATTGAATTCTTTGAACTGTTGTGAAACAGTAGCATAGAACACTTCCATATCTTTTTCTTGCTCTGTGGTAGTTGTTAGTTTCAGTGTTTGTGCATTTGTCGACGAATCTATCTCTGTTTGTTCTTTTTTTACTTTTTTTATTTGGAAAATTACAAATAGTGTCAGAATAATTGTTGAAATAGAAGAGATGAAATATACTATTATTATTATATTCATGTAAATAAAAGAAAAAAGAATAATAAGAATAACACAGTGTTTTTTGTGTATAAAAAAATATGATGATAAAAAAACAATGAAAATTCAATAAAAGTTATACAAAATTTGCTACAATACTTCAAGTGGATAAATTATCCAAAATGTCCACAAAAAAGTTAAAAAATTGTTAAACAAAAAATTTTATCCACTGAAATTGTGATTTATCCACAAGAAGAAACTAAAATGTGTGTTTATTATGTATCAAAAATAATTGTTGTAGTATAGACATTGTTTTGTTTAACAATTTTAAGTTGATGAAAAGTAGCAGATTTTAGTTCTGATAACACACAATGTTTTTGTTGATCATATTTTTCGCCGAAACATTGGTAAGAAAGAATACAAGAATTTTGTTCTGTCCTGAGATCAGTAACTAAAAATTTACAAAACAAAAGTTTATTTACAAAAGTTTGGTAAATAAGATCATTTAAAAAACTTACAAGACAACTTTCAATGTCAACTTCAGTTATACAACTATTATACTTATATGTTTCAGAAATTTTATCAAAATTTTGGCAAATTATGTTATACATTCCAACAGCAGCGTTTTCAAAAAGTTCAGTGATTGTTTTTCCATAAACAGTAATACCAACATCTGCTGTATGTTCTATAACCTCAAATTTTTTCTCCATAAAATTTTTTATTACAAAAAACACTGATTCGTTAATCTCACAAATTGTGAAATCAATTTATCTACAAATTAATACATTAATTTATAGAATCGCAATGACATTTTTGCAGCATGAGCATTTTTCAGAAACCTCTAAATTGCGAAACAAACTGTAATTTAAAATATTGTAGCAGTGCGATTCCCACCAGAGGTGCCCGCCTGCCGCGGGCAGGGACTGCCTCAGGCATGTATCGCCCCTCGCAATAACTACCCCTTTGTCATTGCGGGACCGTTAAGGCGTGGCAATCCCGCAAATTGCGGGATTAAAATAAACCATTTTTTTCAGTGGTCCACAATTTGTGTGGGAGGAGGACTAACTAATCCACCGCTTTCTACTCTTCAGGGACAATGTTTGCTACAGCTGCAACTTTATCACCTTCGTCAAGTTTTACTAATCTTACACCTTGTGTGTTTCTTGATTGGACAGAAATTTCATCAACTGGTAATCTTATACTCATACCTTTCTCTGTCATAATCATAACTTCATAGCCAGGATTTGCAACTTTGACACCTACAACTTTTCCGTTACGTTCTGTTGTTTTTATGTTTATAACACCTTTACCGCCACGACTTTGTAATCTGTAATCATCAACTTTTGTTCGTTTCCCATAACCGTTTTCACATACTGTAAGTAATATATCATCTTTTTTAACCACTTCCATACTTACAACTTCGTCATCTTTTGATTTAAATCTTATACCAACAACGCCTTTTCCTGTCCTACCGATAGGACGAACATTTTCTTCTTTGAACCTTATTGCAAAACCGTCCTTTGTAGAAATTATAACTTCTTGTTTACCCTCAGTAAGTTTTACATCTATTAAAGAATCGTCAGGATCAAGATTTATTGCTATGATACCAGTTTTTCTTGGATTTGAGTATTCTTCAAGATTTGTTTTTTTGATAACACCTTTTTTAGTACACATAAGCAGATACAAATTGTTATCAAACTTGTCTACGGGGACACATGCAGTAATTTTTTCTTCCATTGAAGAAAGTTGGATCAAGTTTACTGCAGGTTTACCTTTTGATATTCTTGAACCTTCAGGTACTTCAAACACTCTTGACCAATAAACTCTTCCTTTGTTTGTAAACCATAAAAGATACGAATGTGTATTTGTTATAATCAGTTGTTCTACAAAATCTTCTTCTTTTACAGTAGTTCCTGTGATACCTTTACCACCACGATGTTGTGATTTGTATGTTGACAACGGCATACGTTTAACATAACCATGGTGGGAAATACATACAACAACATCTTCTTCTTTTATCAAATCTTCAATAGTAAGTTCTTCGACACGTGCAACAATTTTTGTTCTTCGTTCATCACCATATTGTTGTTTAATTTTTGCAATTTCTTCTTTAATAATACCATCAATTTTTTTAGGATCACGTAAAATTGACCTCAATAATTCAATTGTTTTTATAAGTTCAAGATATTCTTGTTCAAGTTTTGAACGTTCTAACGAAGTAAGTTGTTGTAATTTCATCTCAAGTATAGCACGTGCTTGTATCTTAGTAAACTTAAACTCTTTCATCAAATTAGATTCAGCAGTTTCTACATCTTTTGATTCACGGATAATTTTTATAACTTTGTTTAAGTTCTCAATAGCAACCCTTAACCCTTCAACAATATGTGCTCTATGTTCTGCTTTTTTAAGTTCAAACGAAGTACGTTTGTATACAACATCTCTTCTGTGGTCAATATAACATTGTATCATTTCACGCATTGAAAGTATCTGCGGTTTACCATTTACTAAAACTAACATTATAACACCAAAAGATACTTCAAGCTGAGTGTGTTTAAACAACTGGTTCATAACAATGTTTGGATTACCATCACGTTTTATTTCAACAACAATCCTGATACCATCTCGGTCTGATTCATCTCTTAAATCAGAGATATCCTGTATTTTTTTCTCAGAAGCAAGCTTTGCAATTGTTTCTAAAAGTTCTGCTTTGTTAACTTGGTATGGTATTTCTTTTATTATTATTGCATGGCGGCCACCTTTTAGTTCTTCAATTTCAGCTTTTGCACGAAGACGGATAGCACCTTTCCCTGTAGTAAAGTATTCTTTAATACCTTCTTTACCTTGGATTATACCACCTGTGGGAAAATCAGGACCTTTTATGTACTGCATCAGTTCTTCAGAATTAAGTTCTGGATTGTCTAACACAGCAATTATGCCATCACAAATTTCAGAAAGGTTATGTGTAGGTATATTAGTCGCCATACCTACTGCAATACCGCTTGAACCATTAACTAAAATGTTAGGAAATTTTGATGGTAAAACTGAAGGTTCTTCTAACGAACCATCATAATTTGGTCTAAAATCAACTGTTTCTTTATCTAAATCTTCAAGAATCTCTTCTGCAAGTTTGTTGAGTCGTACTTCAGTATTATGGTTTATAAATCCACCTGCAACAAATGAATGACAATGAGAGTTTACTCTTAAAGAATATACTTTTTGTTTTTCTTTTAATACTTCAACAGATGTTACTTTGTCAAAGAAAAATTTTTGTTT
>Ga0209017_10002548_pt1 | contig 11519 bp, 10 predicted proteins | sample YNPBryunderm2012_FD_185812 | JGI IMG/M metagenome (GOLD analysis project Ga0209017, IMG submission 185812) | Anoxygenic and chlorotrophic microbial mat microbial communities from Yellowstone National Park, USA - YNP Bryant MS undermat 2012... ... | reverse complement strand
GGGAACCCCGCCCTGCAGGCCGAGGTCTTCCAAAGCCTCTCCGAGCTCACCATGGCCCTCTTCCCCGCCCGGCCGGAGCTGGCGGGGGAGACCCTGGCCTTCCTGACCCGAAGCGTCTTCCCCCTCACCCTGGGAAGCGGCCTCCTCCTCCTCTGGGCTGGCAGCAACTTCTTCGCCGCCCTGAGCTACGCCCTAGGCCTCATCTTTGGAACCCCCTTCGGCCTCCGCCACCGCCTCCTGGGCCTCCTCATGCCGCCCCTTCTCGCCCTTTCCCTCATCCTCCTCTCCCTTTTTGGGCTCTTCCTGGGCTTTCTCCTCCGCTACGTGCCCCTCGAGGGCCGGGCCTTGCAGGCCCTCTTGCCTCTCTTCTCCGCCTTTTTGCTTTTCCTCCTCACCTACGCCCTCTTCCGGGGCCTGAGGGGCTTTAGGGACCTCCTGCCCTTAAGCGCCGGGGCGGGGGTGGCCACCCTCCTCTTTGAGGGGGTGCGCCTCCTTCTGCCCAGGCTCCTGCCCCGCTCCCAGTACGAGCTCCTCTACGGGCCCCTGGCGGGCTTCGTCCTGGCCCTTTTGGGCCTTTACCTGGTCCTCTACGCCCTCCTTTTGGGGGCGGTGGTGGCCCGGGCCCTGAGGGCCTAGGGGTATGATGGTCCTATGCGCTGGGCCAGGCTAGCCCCCTAAGTGGGGAGGGGCCTGGCCGTCCCTTCCCAGGGAGGGGAAGGGTTTTTTTGAGGAGGCCAAGGATGGAGAAGTACAACCCCCACGCCATAGAGCCCAAGTGGCAACGTTTCTGGAAGGAGAAGGGCTTCATGAAGGCCAAGGAGGTCCCCGGGAAGAGGGGGAAGCAGTACGTCCTGGTCATGTTCCCCTACCCTTCCGGGGACCTGCACATGGGCCACCTGAAGAACTACACCATGGGGGACGTCCTGGCCCGCTTCCGCAAGGTCCAGGGCTACGAGGTCCTCCACCCCATGGGCTGGGACGCCTTCGGGCTTCCGGCGGAGAACGCCGCCCTTAAGTTCGGCCTCCACCCCCGGGACTGGACCTACCAGAACATCCGCCAGGCCAAGGAGAGCCTGGAGCTCATGGGCATCCTCTACGACTGGGACCGGGAGGTCACCACCTGCGAGCCCGACTACTACCGCTGGAACCAGTGGATCTTCATCAAGATGTGGGAGAAGGGCCTGGCCTACCGGGCGGGGGGCCTGGTCAACTGGTGCCCCAAGTGCCAGACGGTCCTGGCCAACGAGCAGGTGGTGGAAGGGCGGTGCTGGCGGCACGAGGACACCCCTGTGGAGAAGCGGGAACTCACGCAGTGGTACCTCCGCATCACCGCCTACGCCGACCGGCTTTTGCAGGACCTCGAGGGCCTGGACTGGCCGGAGAAGGTCAAGGCCATGCAGAGGGCCTGGATCGGCCGATCGGAGGGGGCGGAGATTCCCTTCCCCGTGGAGGGGAGGGAGGAGCGGATCGCCGTCTTCACCACCCGCCCCGACACCCTCTTCGGGGCCACCTTCATGGTCCTGGCCCCGGAGCACCCCCTCACCCTGGAGCTCGCCGCCCCCGAGAAGCGGGAGGAGGTCCTGGCCTACGTGGAGGCCGCCAAGCGCAAGACGGAGATTGAGCGCCAGGCCGAAGGGAGGGAGAAGACCGGGGTCTTCCTGGGGGCCTACGCCATAAACCCCGCCACCGGGGAAAAAATCCCCATCTGGACCGCGGACTACGTCCTCTATGGCTACGGCACCGGGGCCATCATGGCCGTGCCCGCCCACGACCAGAGGGATTACGAGTTCGCCAAGAAGTTCGGCCTCCCCATCAAGAAGGTGGTGGAGCGGCCGGGAGAACCCCTCCCCGAGCCCCTGGAAAGGGCCTACGAGGAGCCCGGCGTTCTGGTGAACTCGGGGCCCTTTGACGGCCTCATGAGCGAGGAGGCCAAGGGGCAGATCACCCGCTGGCTGGAGGAAAAGGGCCTGGGGAAGGCCAGGGTCACCTACCGCCTCCGGGACTGGCTCATCAGCCGCCAGCGCTACTGGGGCACCCCCATCCCCATGGTCCACTGCCCCACCTGCGGCGTGGTGCCCGTCCCCGAGGAAGAGCTTCCCGTCCTCCTCCCCGACCTCAAGGACATTGAGGACATCCGGCCTAAGGGGAAAAGCCCCCTGGAGGCCCACCCCGAGTTCTACGAGACCACCTGCCCCAAATGCGGCGGCCCCGCCAAGCGGGACACCGACACCATGGACACCTTCTTTGACAGCAGCTGGTACTACCTCCGCTACACCGACCCCCACAACGACCGCCTCCCCTTTGACCCCGGGAAGGCCAACTTCTGGATGCCGGTGGACCAGTACATCGGCGGGGTAGAGCACGCCGTGCTTCACCTCCTCTACAGCCGCTTCTTCACCAAGTTCCTCCACGACCTGGGGATGGTGGAGGTGGAGGAGCCCTTCAAGGGCCTCTTCACCCAGGGCATGGTTCTGGCCTGGACGGACTTCGGCCCTGTGGAGGTGGAGGGGGAGAGGGTCCGCCTTCCCGAGCCCACCCGCATCCGCCTGGAGGTCCAGGAAAGGGAGCTTTCCCTGGAGGACGTGAAGAAGATGGGGGCCGAGCTCAGGCCCCACGAGGACGGTACCGTGTACCTCTGGAAGCCCGCGGTGATGAGCAAGTCCAAGGGCAACGGGGTCATGGTGGGGCCCTTCGTGAAGGAGGAGGGGGCCGACATCGCCCGCATCACCATCCTCTTCGCCGCCCCTCCCGAGAACGAGATGGTCTGGACCGAGGAGGGGGTCCAGGGGGCCTGGCGCTTCCTGAACCGGATCTATAGGCGGGTGGCCGAGGACCGCTCCGAGCTGGAGAAGATCTCGGGTAGGTTCCAGAAAGAGGCGCTGGTGGGGGCCGACCGGGAGCTCTACGGGAAGCTCCACGCCACCCTCAAGAAGGTGACGGAGGACCTCGAGGCCCTGCGCTTCAACACCGCCATCGCCGCCCTCATGGAGTTTCTGAACGCCCTCTACGAGTACCGCCGGGAGCGCCCCGTCACCCCCCTCTACCGCACCGCCATCCGCTACTACCTGCAGATGCTCTTCCCCTTCGCCCCCCACCTGGCCGAGGAGCTCTGGCACTGGTTCTGGCCCGACAGCCTCTTTGAGGCGGGCTGGCCCGAGCTGGACCCGGAGGCCCTGGAGAAGGACGTGGTGGAGGTGGCCGTGCAGGTGAACGGTCGGGTGCGGGGCACCATCCAGATCCCCAAGGACGCCCCCCTGGAGGTGGCCCGGGCCGAGGCCCTCAAGGTGAAAAACGTCCAGGCTCACCTGGAGGGCAAGGAGATCGTCAAGGAGATCTACGTCCCGGGCAAGATCCTCAACCTGGTAGTGCGGGGGTAGGGAGGCTTAGGCGGGTGGCCTCGAGGCGGGCCACCTCCCCCTCAAAGGGGGTGAGGAAAAGCCCCTCCCCCCCTTCCCAGGCCAGGAGCTTCCCGTAGGCCAGGAAGAAGCCCTCGGCGTCCAGGAGGCCGTAGAGCCTCCCGGGCTCGGCGGGGCCTTCCAGGGGAAAGGCCCGGGGTATGGCCCCCTGGAAGTGGGCGAGAAGCCGCTCCAAGCGGTTTTTCCGCCTCTCGGCGGCCGTCTTTCTCCGGGCCTCGGGGAGGGGCTTGGCCAGGCGGAGCCTCAGGTCCTTGCGCCAGCTTAAGGCCTGGTAGAGGGCCTCGGAGCCCAGGATCAGGACCTCGGCGGGGCTTAGGGCGTCCACCTGAAGGAGGCGGTAGGTGGGGTCCAGAAGGCCGTCCGTGTCCCCGATGGCCGGGCTTCCCTTGGGGATGAGGCGGGCCAGGCGCAAGGCGGCCACCAGGGCCTTGGCCTCCACCCCCACCGGGGAGAGGGCCCCCACCAGGGCCCGGCGCACGGGGGTAAGCCCGCCCTGGTGCCGGAAGAGGGTGAAGGTCCCGGGCAAGGACCCCTGCCCGGGGTCCAGGTCCAGGAGGTAGGCCTCGCCCGCCCGCTCCAGAAGCCTTAGGGCCAGGGTGGTCTTGCCCACATCCGTGGGGCCCAGGAGGAGGAGCATCAGGGAAGACTCTAGCACGCCCTGTAACCTGACGCATTTTTACTTATCAGCAGGAAAGTGTTATACTAACTCCACCATGGACCTGTGGTTTGAGGAGAGCAGGGAGGAGCGGGCGGTTTTGGGGCCCTTGCGGGAGTTCCTGAAGGCGGAGGTGGCCCCGGGGGCGGCGGAGAGGGACCGGACGGGGGCCTTCCCCTGGGACCTGGTGCGCAAGATGGCCCAGTTCGGGGTCTTCGGGGCCACGGTGCCCGAGGCCTACGGGGGCGCCGGCCTCCCCATGCGTCTTTTCGCCCGCATGGTGGAGGAGGTCGCCTACTACGACGGGGCTTTGGCCCTCACCGTGGCCAGCCACAACTCCCTGGCCACGGGCCACATCCTCCTGGCCGGGAACGAGAAGCAGAAGGCGGAGTTCCTGCCAAGGCTGGCCTCGGGGGAGGCCCTGGGGGCCTGGGGCCTGACGGAGCCGGGGGCGGGCTCGGACGCCGCCGCCCTCAAGACCAGGGCCGAGGCCGTGCCCGGGGGGTTTCTCCTAAACGGCACCAAGCAGTTCATCACCCAGGGGAGCGTGGCCGGGGTCTACGTGATCATGGCCCGGACCGACCCGGCCCCAAGCCCGGAGAAGAGGCACCTGGGCATCTCCGCCTTCGCCTTCTTCCGGCCCGAGAAGGGGCTTAGGGTGGGGAGGAAGGAGGAGAAGCTGGGCCTCAACGCCTCGGACACCGCCCAGCTCCTCCTGGAGGACCTCTTCGTCCCCGAGGAGGGGCTTTTGGGCGAGCGGGGGAAGGGCTTTTACGACGTCCTCAGGGTCCTGGACGGGGGCAGGATCGGCATCGCCGCCATGGCCGTGGGCCTGGGCCGGGCGGCCTTGGACTTCGCCCTGCGCCACGCCAAGGAGCGGGAGGCCTTCGGCAGGCCCATCGCCGAGTTCCAGGGGGTGTCCTTCAAGCTGGCGGAGATGGCCACCGAGCTGGAGGCGGCGAGGCTTTTGTACCTTAAGGCGGCCGAGCTCAAGGACGCCGGGAGGCCTTTTGCCCTCGAGGCCGCCCAGGCCAAGCTCTTCGCCAGCGAGGTGGCGGTCAGGGCCTGCGACGAGGCCATCCAGATCCTGGGCGGCTACGGCTACGTCAAGGACTACCCCGTGGAGCGCTACTGGCGGGACGCCCGCCTTACCAGGATCGGGGAGGGGACCAGCGAGATCCTCAAGGTGGTCATTGCCCGGCGTCTTCTAGAAGGGGTGTGAAGGTGAGGGCCTTGGGGGCCTTGAGGGCCAGCTGACCGCAGGCGGCCCCCACGTCCTGGCCCCGGCTCCACCTTATGGAGGTGGGCACCCCCAGGCGCCTAAGCTCCTCGGCGAAGGCCAGGATGCCCGCTTTGGGTGTTCCCTCCACCGGGGCCCCTTCCCAGGGGTTGAAGGGGATCAGGTTCACGTGGGCGCTGATGCCCTTGAGGAGCTTGGCCAGGAGCCGGGCCTGCCAAAGGTGGTCGTTCAGGCCCTTGAGGAGGGTGTACTCAAAGGTGACCCGCCGCTTGGTGCTCTCGTAGTAGCGGCGCACCGCCTCCATGATCTCGGCGATGGGGTAGCGGTGGGCGGTGGGGATGATCCTCCGCCTGGTCTCGTCGTCGGGGGCGTGGAGGGAGAGGGCCAGGCGCACGCCCAGGTCCTCTTCCGCCAGGCGCAGGATGCCCCGGGGGATGCCCACGGTGGAGAGGGTGATGCGCCTTGGGCTCATGGCCAGGGCTTTGGGGTGGAGCATAACCCGGATGGCCTTGAGGACGTTCGTGAGGTTCAGGAGGGGCTCCCCCATGCCCATGAGGACCACGTTGCGGATCTCCCTGGGGGAGAGGCCCTGGTGGTGGGCGATGGCGAGAAGCTGGGAGAGGATCTCCGCCGCGGTCAGGTTCCGCCCAAAGCCCAAGGCCCCGGTGGCGCAGAAGGTGCACCCGGCGGGGCAGCCCACCATGCTGGAGAGGCAGACCGTCTTCCGGTTTTGGTAGGGCATGTAGACGGCCTCGGTCTTCTTCCCGTCCAGGAGGGTGAAGAGGTACTTCACGCTCCCGTCCTTGCTGGGGTAGGCCTCCACCAGTTGGAACTCGCTCACGCGCCACTCCCTGGCCAAAGCCTCCCGCAGGCCCTTGGGGAGGTCGGTCATCTCGGCGAAGTCCAGGACCCCTCGGGCGAAGACCCAGTGGGCGATCTGGGCCTTGCGGTAGCCCTCGCCGGGGAACTCTTCGGGGAAAAGCTCCAGAATGGGTTTCACGCCACGCCCTCGTAGATGGCGTCTAGAGGCACAGGGCCTTCCAGGCAGGGTAGGTGGAGGACCTCTCCCAGGGCCTCCTCCTGGAAGCCCTCCGGGGTCCTCCGGTAAAGGCGCCCTCCCGGCCGCTCGCTTTCCAGGATCAGGTAGCCGAGGAGGCCCGGGAGACGGAGGTAGCGGGAAAGCTTCTCCCGCCGGTCCTGGGCCTCGGTGCTGGGCGAAAGGACCTCCACCACCAGGCAAGGAGCGGTTTCGTAGAGGGGATGGGCCTTGGGGCCGCAGACCACCATCACATCAGGGTAGTAAAAGGTGTCCTCGGAAAGCTTGAGCTTCACCGTTTCGCTGTAGACCCTGCACCCCTTGGCCCGGGCCAGGGGTTTGAGGAGGGCCACCAGGTTGGTGACGATGAGGTTGTGGTCCAGGCCGGCCCCGGCCATGGCGTAGGGGATCCCCTCAAGAAGCTCGTGGCGCAGAGGGCTTTCCCTTTCCAGGGCCAGGTACTCTTCCTCGGTTAGGGGGCGCAGGGCCCGTTCGGTCATCCCCCCATTTTAGCGCAGGCGGCCGTAGCCCAAAAGAAGGCCCAGAAGGAGGAAGAGGAGCCCCAGGGGTCTGGGCTTGGCCAAAAGGCCCAAAAAGCCCCCGAAGAGGAGGAGGCCCAGGGCTACCCGGCCCCGCCCCACCCGGTACGCCCTTCCCGAAAGGAAGCCCAGGAGGAGGGGCAGGGCCCAGAGGGCGAGGAGGAGGATAAAGGCGATGGCGGTGAAGGAGGTCATGCCCTTGCTTCCCGTTTCCCTTCCTGAGCCTCGGATGCGCTTCTTTGGGGCCCCCAGGCTGGCTTGGGCCAGCCTGGGGGGGCATCAAAGCCGCCCTTCCTCCGGGGCGAAGCCTTCCACCCAGAAGCTCCCGTCCTGGCGGTGCTCCTTCTTCCAGACGGGGAGGACCTGCTTCACCCGGTCAATGGCGTACTGGCAGGCGGCGAAGGCTTCCTTGCGGTGCCGGGCGGAGACCACGATGGCGATGGAGGCCTCCCCCGGGTCCACCCGGCCCAGGCGGTGCCAGAGGGCCACCCGGCCCAGGGGCCACCTGGCCCGCATCTCCCCGATGATCTCCGCCATGACCTTCTCCGCCATGCCGGGGTAGGCCTCGTACTCCAAATAGGCCACCTCCTCCCCCCGGTTGGGGCTTCGGGTGGTGCCCAGGAAGCTCACCACCGCCCCGTACTCGGGGGCCGTGGCCCAGTCCACCAGGGCCTTCAGGTCCAGGGGCTCCTGGGTGAGGCCGAAGCTGTCCTGCCCCCCCGAGACCGGGGGCAGGAAGGCCACCTCGTCGCCCTCCTTGAGGGGGGTTTCCCCTTGGGCCAGGGCCTGGTTCACGGCGGCCATGCCCCCCTGGAGGGAGAGGCCGGGGAAAAGCCTTTCCAGGGCCTCTTTGGCGTCCTTTACCCGGGCGCCTTCGGGAAGGTCCAGGTGGAGGCGGTCCTGGCCCGCCTGCTCCCGGTACAGGGCGAAGAAGCGCACCTCAACCCGCATGGGTCCCAGTATAGGCCTGACAGAGGCCCAAGGCCACGGAGAGGGCCTCGAGGTAGCGCATCCGCATGGGGCCCAAGAGGACGATTTCCCCCTGCCACTCCCCCTGGGAGAAGCCCGCCTGCACCTGGGCCAGGCCCTCCACCTCCCCTACCCGCACGTCCACCCGGCCCGGGGGGGTGAGGAGGTCCTCCTCGCCCCGCTCGTAGAGGCGCACCAGGCGCTCCAGGAAGCCTGGGTCCTGGGCCTCGGGCTCCTTCAGGACCTGGGCGAGGCCCTCCCGGTAGGTGAGGGAAAGCCCAGCGGAGAGGGCCCGGGAAAGGGCGGCGAAGAGGTCCTCGAGGCCCTTGGGGGCGGGGGGGAGTTCGGCAAAGGGGCGGGAGAGGGCCTCCTCCGCCTCCCGCATCTTTTCCGGGGGGAGGGTCTGGGAAAGGCGTACCTCCCGCACCTTTCCCCCCTCCAGGACCAGGACCGCCAGGGTGCCCTCGGGCAGGGGGGAGAGGTGGGCCTGGAGGACCCTGGGGGTCTTCCTGGGCCGGAGGCGGAGCAGGGCGGGGTAGCCGGAAAGCCCGGCGGCCATCTTCACCACGAAGGCCTCGGGCTCCCGGGCCCCCACCAGGGCCCTTTGCAGGCTCCTTTGGGTGGCCTCGGGAAGGGGGGTGGGGGGGAGGAGGGAGAGGGCGTACTGGCGGTAGGCCTGGCGGGTGGGCACCCTACCGGCGGAGGCGTGGGGCTTGCTGAGGTAGCCCATCTCCTCGAGGGCGATGAGCTCGTACCGGGCCAGGGCGGGGCTAAGGCCCAAGGCCTCGGCGAGCCTCGCCGAGGGCACCGGGGCCTTAGTCCTTATGTGCTCTTCCACCAGACGGTGGAGGATGCGGCGTTGCCTGGCCGTCACACCCCTATTGTACCGGGGTCACGGCCGCCTCGTCCTCCTCGCCGGTGCGGATGCGGTAGACCTTCTCTACGGGGATGACGAAGACCTTTCCGTCCCCTACTTCCCCGGTGCGGGCCGCCTTCAGGATGGCCTCCACCGTGGGCTTGACGAAGGGCTCGGAGACCCCGATCTCCAGGCGCACCTTCTCGTGGAGCTCCATCTTCACCGTGGTGCCCCGGTAGGTCTCCACCTTCGCCGTCTCCCCACCGTGGCCCTGGACCCGGCTGATGGTAAGCCCGCGCACCTCCGCTTTGAAGAGGGCCTCCAGCACCTCGTTGAGCTTATCTGGACGGATTATGGCCACAACCAGCTTCATGCTTTACCTCCGGCAGGCTTGGGGGCAGGTAGACCCTCGGAGAGCACCAGGATGGCCCCTTCCCCGCTGGCATAGGCCTCTTCCCCGTGCTGGGCCACGTCCAGCCCCGCGCCCTCCTCCTTGGGGGTTGCCCGCAAGGGGGTGAAGAGCCCCACCAGTTTGAGGAGGAGGAAGGTGCCCAGGGCGGAGTAGAGAATGGCCGCGCCCACCGCCACCGCCTGGACGAAGAGCTGCCCCGGGTTCCCGAAGAGGAGCCCGTCCGCCACCCCGTTCCAGGCCTTTTCCGCCAGGATGCCGGTGAGGAGGGCTCCGGTGATCCCCGCCAGGCCGTGGGCCCCGAAGACGTCTAGGGAGTCGTCCAGCCGGGTCCTAGGGCGGTAGAGGAGGAAGAAGTAGCTGGGGAGGGCGCTGAGGCCACCCAGGACCAGGGCGGAGAGGGGAGAGACGAAGCCCGCCGCCGGGGTGATGGCCACCAGGCCCACGATGATGGCCGTGGCCGCGCCCACCGCCGTGGCCTTGCCGGTGCGCAGGAGGTCCAGGAGAATCCAGACCGCCATGGTGGCCGCCGGGGCCAGAAGGGTGTTCACAAAGGCCAAGGCGGCGATCTCGTCGGCGGCCAGGGCGCTCCCCCCGTTGAAGCCGAACCAGCCAAACCAGAGGAGGGCGGCCCCTAAGAGGGTGAAGGGGACGCTGTGGGGCAGGATGGCCTGGCGGCCGTAGTCCTTCCGGGCGCCCAGGACCATGGCCCCCACCAGCCCCGCGACGCCGGCGTTGATGTGGACCACCGTCCCCCCGGCGAAGTCCAAAGCCCCCATCTCGCCCAAGAACCCCCCGCCCCAGACCCAGTGGGCGATGGGGGCGTAGACCAAGAGCCCCCATAGGGTGAGGAAGGCCAGGTAGGCGGGAAAGCGCATCCTTTCCACCAGGGAGCCTGAGACCAAAGCGGCGGTGAGGATGGCAAAGGTGCCCTGGAAGGCCATGAAGAGCAGATGGGGGATGCTCCCATTGGCCTCGAGGCCCACCCCCCGGAGGAGGGCGTGGCCGAGCCCCCCTATCAAAGGGCTTCCCTCGGCGAAGGCCAGGCTGTACCCCAAAAGGGCCCAGCCCACCCCCACGAAGGCCAGGGCGGAGAAGCTCATCATCATGGCGTTCAAGGCGTTCTTGCCCCGAACCAGCCCCCCGTAGAAGAAGGCCAGGGCCGGGGTCATGAGGAGGACCAGGACCGTGGATACGAGCATCCAGGCCGTGTCCGCCCCGTTGATCTCCTCCGCCGAGGCCACGCCCGCTAGCCCTACTGCCGCTATGCCTATGAGGGTTTTCTGCCGCATACCCACCCCCTTGAGGGTTAGGGTAGAGGAGGTTGTGCAAAATGTCAAGCATAAAGTTGACGATTGGCAAAGATTATCCGCACACATAGCGGCGTACTTGGCCCATGGTGTGCATAGTGTTAAGCAAAAATCGGACATTAGGTCGCTTCTTCCGGAACACCAACTCCGAGAGTCTTCCCTTTCCGTAAACTGGAGGCCGTGACGTGGGAGGAGCTGGCCCAACGCCTGGCCGCGGGGCAGGACGAGCGGACCCTCTTCCTGCCCCCCGACCTCTCCCCGGAGGAGCTGGCCCGCTACGCCGCCGGCCTGGCCAACCACAAGGGGGGAACCATCTTCCTGGGGGTGAGCCCGGAGGGGTGGGTGCTGGGGGCCTCCGAGATCCACCCCCTGCAGATCACCCACGCCCTCTTCGGGCTCACCCAAGGCCTCCTGCTCCCTTACGTGGAGGTGGTGGAGGGCCCCGAGGGGCGGGTCATCGCCCTCCACGTGCCCCAAAGCCCGGCGGCCGTCTCCGTGGGGGCGGGCCGGGTACCCTTCTGGGACGGCAAGCGCCTCGCGGAGCTCAAGCTGGGCCAGGCCCTGCCCGAGCCCGACTTCACCGCCCAGGTCCTGCCGGCGGCCAGCCTCTCCGACCTGGACCCTGTGGAGGTGCTGAGGCTCAGGCGCATCCTGGAGGAAAGGGGGAGCAACCTGGCGGCTTTGCCCGACCTGGAGCTCCTCTTCGCCCTGGGCCTTCTGGCGCGGGTGGAGGGGGAGGACCGCCCCACGGTGGCCGGCCTCCTTCTGGCCGGAACCCCTTTGGCCCTGCGCCGCCTCCTGCCCCAGGCGGAGGTGAGCTACTACCACCACGAGGGGGAGGAGGGGTACCGCTTTCGGGAGGACATCCTGAGGCCCATCCCCGCCCTTTTGGAGCGGCTTAGGGACCTGATCCAGGCCAGGAACCGGGTCCGCTACCTCACCGTGGGGCTATTCCGCCTCGAGGTCTGGGACTACGACCAGGAGGTTTACCGGGAGGCCCTTCTGAACGCCCTGGCCCACCGGGACTGGCAGAGCCAGGACGCCATCCAGGTCCACCACCACCCGGACCGGCTGGAGGTCTCCAACCCC
>Ga0209017_10002544_pt1 | contig 11528 bp, 6 predicted proteins | sample YNPBryunderm2012_FD_185812 | JGI IMG/M metagenome (GOLD analysis project Ga0209017, IMG submission 185812) | Anoxygenic and chlorotrophic microbial mat microbial communities from Yellowstone National Park, USA - YNP Bryant MS undermat 2012... ... | reverse complement strand
GCGACCGCAGCGCGTCCCTCCACAATACCGCCATTTGGTTGCGGCTGTGAGCCGCGTCAGGTAGAGGTGGGTATGAAACCGCTCTGGCAGTACGTCGCAAAGGTGGTGCTTGTTGGGTTGGGAAGCTTGGTTGTTCCGGCAGTTGCTCTGCCGGCGCAAGCGCCGCAGAGGGGCTTTCAGATTGGCTATGTGTATCCCGCAGGAGGCCAGCAGGGAAGCACATTCGAGGTGGTCGTAGCAGGGCAGTATCTGGCCGGGGCCAGTGACATCCTGGTTTCTGGCCCAGGAGTGCAGGCCACCATAACCGGCATCATTCGGCCACTGTCTCAACGCGAGATCAATGACCTGCGGATTCAGATCGACGAACTCTTGGCCCGCCGGGCGGTGGTACTGAAGGATTTTCGGGCGCTGGAGCAATTTCGCAGTTTCCAGAAGGCCAAGACGCTTCCCAAGGACCAAAGCAGCGAAGATGAAATGATCCAGGAGCTGAAACGCAAGTATGCCAAAGCTACTTGGACTGCCGACGACGATCGACGCCTGGCCGAGCTGCGGCGGAAACTGGCCACTGCGATCCGCCGTCCGGCCACGCCCGCCATCAGCGAACTGGTGATCGCACAAGTGAGCATCGACCCCAGTGCTCCGCCGGGGCAACGGGAATTGCGTCTGGCCACGGCCACTGGGGTTTCCAACCCGCTTCCCTTTCACGTGGGACGCCTGCCGGAGTACTGCGAAGCGGCCTCGAAGCAGATCGCCGAGCAACGGAGCGCCGTAGCCGGGACAGCCACCGTCCGCCTGCCGGAGCGTAAACCGCCTGCCGAGGTCGCTATCCCTACTGTCATCAACGGCCAGATCCTGCCGGGGGAAGTGGACAGCTTTCGTTTCAAGGCTCGCAAAGGTCAGCGTCTGGTAGCAGTGGTACAGGCCCGCGACCTTATTCCTTATATTGCCGACGCCGTGCCGGGCTGGTTCCAGGCGACCCTGGCCCTGTACGATTCGCAGGGGAAAGAATTGGCCTATGCGGACGACTTCCGTTTCCATCCCGATCCGGTGTTGTACTGCGAAATTCCCGCCGACGGCCAATATACCTTGGAAATCAAGGACGCCATTTATCGCGGGCGGGAAGACTTTGTTTATCGGATCACGTTGGGGGAGACTGCCTGGGTTACGGACATCTTTCCCTTGGGCGGTCCGGCGGGAAAACCCACCATTGTGGAACTGAGCGGCTGGAATCTACCCGTGCGGCAATGGACAATCGATCCCAGCAATCTGCTTCCCGGCATCCACACATTTTGGCTGGATAGAAAGGACTTCCCCGCGCCTATTCCCATATCGTTTGCTGTGGACAGCCTGCCGGAATGTCTGGAGAAGGAGCCGAACAACCATCCTGGACAGGCGCAGCAGGTACCGCTTCCTCAGATCATCAACGGGCGGATCAACTCGCCCGACGACTGCGATGTGTTCTGCTTCGAAGGCAAGGCAGGGCAAACTATCGTGGTGGAGGTGTGCGCCAGACGGCTCTTTTCCCCGCTGGATTCCCTAGTGAAAGTTACCGACGCCCAAGGGAAACTGTTGGGCAGCAACGATGACGCGGAAGACCCTGGAGTGGGTTGGCTTACGCACTATGCGGATTCTCGGCTGACGACCGTCTTGCCTTCCGACGGCAGGTATTACGTACACCTTCGCGACGCCCAGCATCGAGGCGGGCCGGAGTACGCTTACCGGTTGCGGATCAGTCCGCCGCGGCCTGACTTCCAGTTGCGCGTCGTGCCCTCGGGCGTAAACACTCGGCCTGGCGGAACAGTCTCGTGTACCGTGTATGCTCTGCGGAAAGATGGGTTCTCTGGGCCGATTCAGCTTCGGCTGAAGGACGCACCGGCCGGGTTCCAGTTGAGCGGCGGCACGATACCGGCCGGGCAGGAGAAGGCCACGGTTACCTTGGCGGTGCGGTCGTTGGGGTCCGACAAGCCATATACGTTGCAGCTTGAAGGGTATGCTGTGGTGGATGGCCGCGAGCTTGTGCGTCCGGCCGTGCCCGCCGACGACCGGATGCAAGCCTTCGCCTATCACCACCTTGTTCCCGCCCAGCAGTTCAGCGTGGCGGTTGTGGGACGCGACTGGCTGAGGAGCCTGGTCAAGGTGCTCACGCCCACCCCGGTCAAAATCCCCCTTGGAGGAATAGCCAGAGTGGAAATCCAAGTTCCCCCGGCAGTCTTGTCTGACCCGGCCGAGCTGGCGTTGGACAATCCCCCTGAAGGCATCGCGCTGAAACAGGCATCGCAAACAGGCATGACTACCGAAGTGGTTATTCAAAGCGACTCGCGGAAGGCCAAGGTGGGCCAACAGGGATCGCTTGTGCTTGCCGTCGCGCCCAGCCGCACCGAAACAGCCAAAGCGGCAAAAACCCCGCGCCGCGCAGTTCAGTCGCTCGTGCTGCCTGCGATTCCCTTTGAAATCATTGGGAAATGACGGCTGCCGGGCACCAACCGCACAGACATTCCACTGGCTTGCGGCACCCGGTGCGCTAGTGCCGTCAGTGGCGATTTCGGCCCGGTCGTTGGCGGTCTCGGTAGCCGGCAGCAGGTTGCGTCAGGGATTGCTCTGCTGTTCTGGAACCGGCTTGAACGGCAGGTTCATCAAAGCGATGAAGCTCGACTCGTGCCGCTCGCGGGAGATCAGCAGCGGCTGGCCTGCCTGTGCGGGACGGAAGCGGGCGACTCGTTCGTACGGCGGTTTGAGCACCACCAGGCCGAACTGCTCCTTCTGCGCCCGGCGGATTGCCCGCTCGGCCCCCGCGCGAATAAAGGCGCAAGCCATTTCGGGATGCAGGTGTATGGCAGCCGTGTTTCGCCGGGCGTACTGGTCGGCCGTCAGTTCATCGCCACTGCCGGGAGTGGTGCCGCGTTTGACTACGACCGTCTCGATTCCGGGCACTAGCGCTTGCGCCTCTTCGACGAACGCTTTGTCGCCGGTGGCGAAGATGCTGCGCACCCCTAGTTCGCCGGCGCACAGCGCCAGTTGCCCGAACTCGCCGATAGATACACCGTTGACCGACAGGTCGACGTAGTTCCAACCTTGGGTATGCGCCAGATGGGCGAAAGGCGTGCCGGCTTTGGCGTGCTGTCCGACCCAAGCTACCGCGTCGAATCCGCCCGCGGCCAAAGACGGTCCGGGCCAGCCTGCGGGCCATCCGCGTTCCAGTTGGACGCGCGGATCGAGCAGCTCAATGTCGATCGCGCCCCGCCCATGGCCGTCGGCCACCACGATCTCCGTCGCTCCGCCGGCGAAGAACCCTTCGATGGCGGCGTTAACTTCGCGCGTCAGCAAGCGGCGGCCCACGTCGTAGTACCGCCCCTCGGGTCCCAACCACTGTTCCGCATCGCGCACGCCGGCGACACCCTCCATGTCGGTCATGATGTAGATTTTTCTGACCGGCTTGGGCGTTGCCCCCGTTTTCTGGTCGCTTGCCGAAGGCCCAGTAGGTCCGGCGGGGTCACTTTCGGCTTCGGAGGACGTGCGGCTGGCATCGCCGGCCGGTGCCGCGGCCGTGATGACCACTGCTTGCGCCCACAGCGCAAACACCAGCAGTGTCGTCAAACCCAAGACCGCTGCTACACACTTGAAGGTGCGCATGACTGTTGCTCCTGTACTACGGGGTGACATAGTCGCTTACGGAGTAGTTTTTGCTCGTTTTGCGCGCATGTGTTGAAACAATCCGCAGGGCCACGCTCCGTCGTGGCCGTCTGCCCAGTGCTGGCGGACGCGACCGCAGCGCGTCCCTCCATAGGACGACGCGACCGCGGCGCGTCACTCCAATGGCCGTGTTCCGATTACTAACGGACGCAACCGAGGGCGTCGCTGCACAGGCTACATTTGGGCGCGGTCGCAGGCAGCGTCAGGCCGGCGAAACCAACCGGGTTGGTTTGCGGCGACGGCGATGCTTCAGGCTGGTGCCAGTTGGGCTTGCAGCGATTTGCGTTTTTCCCGCCGCTGCTGTTTACGGTCCGGTGTTAGTCTTGGCTCTTCTCCGCTGGCAACTTTGGCTCCGGCTCTTGCTTTTGCAGGTTTTGCCCTAGGTTTACCCTCTGCTGGTTTTTCGATGGGCTTGGTGGCCGGCTGGGTCAGCGGCTCGCCGTCCAGCGGCGGGGCGATCTTCTGTAGATCGACGCCCAACTGCGCCAGGATGGTCGGCGCGATATCGGCCCGCGTGCCGGCGCGCATCACTTGCTTGTCGTTGGTGGCCAGGAACACGTAAGGGGCATTGCGGTGAGTTTTTCCGTCGATGTCGAAACCGTGATCGGCGGTGACATAAATCAGGGTCTTCTCGTAAACGCCCAGTTGTTTGAGTTTCTCGACGATGCGGCCCAGTTGTTTGTCGCCGGAGATGATCGCCTCGTCGTACTCGGCCGACTTCTCGCCGTGACGGTGACCGGCGTGGTCCACCTCGGCAAAATGCACGAAAAAGAAGAACGGCTTTCGGCCGTACTTATCCAGCAGTTCCAGTGTCTTGTCGCCCACGCTCTCATCGAGCATCAGGCCGAAGTGCCATTCGTCCACGTTCTTGTGCATGGTGTAGTAAGGCGAACCCTCGAAAACGACAAACCGCTGGCCGGCTTCTTCCACCACTCGGCCCAGCGGCCTGGGCTTTGCGGCCGGTTTGCCCGCCGGTTTCGGCGCCGCTTTGCCGGACTGCTCGGCAGAAGGTTTGCCGGACGATTGGGCAGTTTTCTCGGAGGGTGTTTCTTTGTTGGGACTGTCGGGCTGTTTTTGGGCCGGTTTGGCTTTTGCTGCCGGCAGCAGAGCGGCATCTTTCTCGGGATCGAACGGTCGCTTGAACGGCGCGTTGACCTCGCCGCAGTGCTGCTTCTTGCCGATGACGGCCACTGTGGCTATGTTCTGCTGGCCATACTGGGCGCGTAGCCGCTCGAAGATGCTGTAGCCGGCCGGTATGTCGCGGTAACGTCCGTTGCTATACACCCCGGTAACCTCCGGCTTGTAGCCGGTCAGTATTTGCGACCAGCCGGCCTTGGTATCCGTGGCCCCGGAGGTCACGTCGATATCGACCAGCTTGCCTTCGGCCACCAGCTTGTGGAGATTGGGCAACTTGCCGGTAGCCAGCAGGGCTTTGACATGATCGCGATGGGCGCCGTCCCAGCCGACGAGAATCGCGTTCTTCGGCATTGCCTGTTGCGCCATAGCCGGCGGAACGATCAGCAACAACGCCACAACAATCGCAAAGATAGTGAGAGGTTTTTTCATGGCATCACCCTTTCACTCAATCAATCACCGATGGAATTGCTGACACAACCGACTAGCAGGCCCACAAATCACTGTTATTGTTAACCCAACGCGGCCTACGGCCGCAACCAAATGGAGGGACGCGCTGCGGTCGCGTCCGCTAGCAATGGACAGACGGCCACGACGGAGCGTGGCCCTCCATATCACCTGCAAACATGCGCGCAAAACGCGCGCATGTTCCGCAATAAGGAACTATGACGCTACTTGGCGGTGAAGCAATACCGCTACTTCCCAGTGAAGCATAGTATCTTGCCTTCAGTTGTGGCCAGATAGAGTTTTCCCCCGGCGGCAGCCATGCCGTCGAACACCGGCAGCCCCGGCAGTCGATACTCCGCCAGTTTGCGGCCGTCGTCGGCGGCGGCTACCCACAAGATCATCCCGAGCGCCCCTTCCCAGGCCCTCTGCTGCTGGAGCAGTTTTTGTTGAGTCTCAGGGTTGTCGAAGGTGCGGAGCGCTTCTTCTTCGTCGACCAGGTCGGGCGGGCCAGCTATAAACAGCCTGTCGCCGGCCAGGACCAGCGCGCGGGCCAGCAGCGGCAGCGGCTGCGTCCATTGGCAGACGATACGCGCATCTGGCGATTCGGAAGCGGAGGACTTGGCCTTGGGGGCGGGCTTCTGCTGGGCTTGCGACTTGACGTGCGGCTGTTGCTGGCCTTCGGTCTTTGCCGCTGGCTGGCTGGCAGCTTGTTTGGGTGGCTCGGCCGGCCCTTGCGCGTCAGCTTTGGTGCCAGATTTGGCGGCAGGCTTCTTGACCGGTTTTGGCTCTGTTTCTGGCGGTGGTTTGCGCGGCGTTCGCTCGATCGGGGGCTGCTTGTCCGAGGCGAACAGATGATGCTCGATCGGCGTGGTCCAGCGGAAGTACTGCGGCTTGCGATTGAAGCCGTAAACGCGCTGGGCATCGAAGACCAGCAGCCGCCCGGACGGGGCGAAGCGTCCTGCCAGATAGTAACCGCCGGCGCCCGAAGCCCAGCGTAAACCGTACACCCAATACGAACGGTGCCAGTAAGCGTCGTCCAGGAAGCCGGTAGGGCAGAAAAGGTGTGCGTCTTCGCCTTGCTGCTGGGCGACGGGCTGAGTAGGAGCGTCGATATTCAGCCGCTTCCCGTTGCGGTCGAATGCCAGCGACTTCATGAAGACTTTATCTTGGTGGGCAACGAGGATGTCGGGCAGGGCCACGGGCATGTTCAGTCCCCGCAGGCGGACCTGGAGGTTCTCGCCCGAGTCCGGGTCGCGGTCGTCGAAGACCTCCTCGCCCAGCTTCTTGCCGGTTACCGGATCGAGCCGCAACAGGCGGATGCCGCCATCGAGGAACATCGACCTGCCGGCGGCACACCACAGCACCCCGTCGTGGATCAGCACCGAGCCGTGTACCGGCCAGACCGATTCTACCTGATCGAAGGCCACCATGCGGCGATCGATCGGGGCGGCGCGGAATCGCCAGCACAGCGCACCATCGGTTGCGCGGAGGCAATACACGTAACCGTCGGCCGAGCCGAAAAGCACTCGGCCCCGCCATACCGTCGGCGGCGAGTCGATCCGACCACCGGCTGTGAACGCCCAAAGCGGCCTGCCCGATTCAGCATCCAGCGCATGCACTGTGTGCGAATCGACAGCCGCCACCAGCAGTTTGCCGTCGGCAATCACCACGCTAGAGAGCCTGCCGCCGATCTCGGCCTGCCAGGACTGCTTCAGTTCGGCGGGAACCGGCATCGGGTTGTGCCCGCTGCGAGCCGGATCGCGCCGGTACATCGGCCAGTCGCTCGGCGCACTGCCCGGGGCAGGTGCCGTCCCAGCCGCCAAGGCTGGATCGTCGTAGGCCGGGCCGCGCTGGAGCCGGTCTTCGTCAGGAACCACATCGGGTACTTTCCGGGTGGGCGAGGCCGGCGCCAGGGCATTGAAACCGAACAGCTTCGCTTCCAAGTAGCAGGCACACGGATGCGGCATGTTGTAGATCATTCCGTTGGCCGGCATGATCCCATACAAACAAGCGCCGCGCACCCAGTGATGGCACGTCCAATGCTTGGCGCGGATGTCCACAAACTCGATGCCCGTCCGGGAAGTCAATATGTACCGCTCGGTAGCCTTCGCCCGGTAGCAACGGTGGTGAAACCAATGCGTGTTAACGTCGGGCGGGAACTCGACTTTGACTTCGCCGGTGCGAAGCTCCCGGCCGGTAAAGATGCCGCTGTGGCTTCCCAGGAACAAAGGCGCCGTCCACACCAGGCCGTCGATTACCAGGATGTCTTCCGGAGAGCGGTAGCCGCTCATCGGATGTTCGGCGGTCCACAATCGCCTGCCGGTGGCGGCGTCCAGTGCGAACAGCGTCTTGGCGTTATCGGTGTGGTATTCAGTCGATTCGGGGTCGGAGCCGGCAAATAGGATAACGCCTTGATGACTGACCAGCGTGGGGCCGTAATAGCTGGGCACCGATGTGCGTCGTCCGACGGGAGTTTGCCACAGCTCGGCGCCGGTCGCCTGCTGGAGGCAAACAACGCTTTGCCCATCGTAGAACAGCACGCGCCGGCCGTCGGCAGTAAGCGACAACGGCGTTACCCAGCGTGCTTTGTGTTCCCACAGCGTTTCACCGGATTCGGTGTCCACTGCCAGCACGCGGCGGGGGCTTTCGGAGAAGTCGTAGATGAAGTTCTTGGGCAGCGGGGGTTGCACCAGGGGGCTGTCGTCGATCACCACCAGCAGCATCCGGCCGTCGACCAGCAGTTCCTCGGTGTTGACCGTCTGCTGGTAGGTGCGCAGCGTCTTGCCAGTGGCGGCGTCCAGTTGCGATACCGGCGCATCCAGTCCAAGCGTGACATAGACACGCTGGCCGACGGCCACCAATCGTCTGGGCAGACTGGCCGGGCCGCTTTTCAGGCGCCACATTTGAGTGTGCCACTTGGGAATGGGCCGCTTCCACAGCAGCACGCCGCTGAAGGCGTCGCGGGCGATCAGTTGAAAGTTGGAGCTTAGCAGGATCGAAGCCGTGGAGCCTTCGTCGAATATGTAAAAGTTTCTCCCCTCGGCCGACACCATCGCGCTGGCCGACGACATGTGGTCGTGGTGGCGCGACCAGCGCGGGCCGGCCAGCCATTGCAAGTGTCGGGGAAAATCGACCGCCCGATCGCGCGACACGGCGTTATTAGTCGGATCGTAGAGATAGTGCGTCCACTGGTCCAATTCGGCGGGTCGCGGTTTGACCGTTTTCGTCCACGTCTGGCCGTCTTTAATCAGCGCAACACCGTTGGGACACAGCACACGCAGCAGTTCGGCACGGTCGATCGCGCCGGGCTGATCGACCACAAGCAGGTTCACGCAATTGTCGATGTAAGGCAGCCGTTTGCCGTCGAAGATGTCGACTGCCACTTTGCCGTACAGCCCGAGCGATCGGACATGTTTTCGGGCAGCTTCGACGTTGGCCGGTTGCGTGTCCAAGCCGTGCACCAGGAAACTTTCGCTGCTGCGCAGGGCGGCGGTCAGTTGGCCGTCGCCGCAGCCCAAATGGACTACAAGCCCTCCCAGTACTCCTGCTTGCTCCAAAAGTTGCTGCGCCTGCTGGGCGACAGTTTGCTCTGCGGCCGAAGATTGGTCTGCGGCCGAAGATTGGGCCGAATATCCGGAGCAGATGAAACTTCCCGCCAGAGCAAGCCCCACGATCAATGGCCATTGTCGAGCTTGCATGGCCCGTCCCCCTGAGAAATGGATAGAAAAAGCCCCACCCCCCGCTGCGCCAACACTAGTAGCCGCTCGGCACAGGGCTGTCAATGGTCTGCGATGGCGGGAAGACCGGATATTGTCAAGAGGGCGCAAAGCATCAGTGCGCGGGCAAGGGCCCATAATGGCCCGCCCAGAGCTGGCACGACAATCGCGCTACGGGTTCGGGCCGTTACGTTTCGGGTGGAAGACGCTGGGAGTGGGTAGGGTTTTTCCCAGATCAGGATGTCTGCGTTTCCGGCTGCGTATGGCCGAAGCCAAACAACTCCGCCCGCAACCGCACGACCTCCTCTGCCCGGCTGTGCAGCAGCGGCGGCAACCGCTGCGGATCGAGCCAGACCGGCTCGAGAAACATGCGCGCCGGATGTGCCAGGTTGTGGTATCGCGCAAGCTGCGCGAGCAAGTTACGGGCCGGACGATTCAACTGGTGCAGCGCACACAGATCGGCAAACAGGTAATCATGGCTATACTGGCGACGCTTTCGCCGCATGCGCGCGGCGTGCCAGTATGTCAGTCCGCTTACCACTGCCATGGCGCCTAGCGCCAGCAGCCAGCCAATAGGCGGTTGGTCGGCTTCCGGCTGTGTGCTGGCGAACAGATTAACGGCAATGGATCGCAATGCAGTATCTGCCGGGGGCGAATTCACGTAGCGGTCTCCTGTAGTTGTGCGCTGCCGGAGACGACATGTCGCAACGCCGCACTGACGGCCTCGAGGCTCTTCTCGGCAGCCTCTTTGACCAGGTAGCTGCGGTCAAGCAGTGCGTCGCGAAGTGCTTCCCAGGTGACCAGCGACTTGCCCTGGGCCAGTGCCGCGGCGGCGGCGATCCGCACCATGTGATCTTCGTCGTTGATCAGTTGCGCGATAGTGTCTTCCAGGTCCGCCACTGCTCCCATCGCCTGTGCCGCAAGTACCGCGCGGCGCCTTCGAACCGGCGAAAGGACCTGCATTTCGGCGCGAAGTTTATCGGCTATCTGGCAGTCGATCTTGCGCACCAGCAAACCCGCTGTGCTGCGCGTAATTTCGTCCATTTCGTCGAAGTTCGCCAGGAAAGTTTCCACGCTGAACTCCGGCAATGCGCGGCGCAAGGCTTCGCGCACCACTGGCTCAGGGGAATCGGCCATGGCAATCAGTTTGGCCAGTGCGCCGGGCACATTGCGGGGACGCAACTGCACCAGCAGATGTGCGCGGACCTCCGGGTCGGGGTCATCCAAGTGCTTCAGGACTAAAGCTGTGGATTGGGGGTTGTCGAACTCCGTCAACGACTGGGCGGCAGCGCGTCGGGCAGCCGGCTTGCCCCAGCCAAGTACCTCGGCAAGGCATTGCAGCTTGGCATCCGGCGCCATACCGCACGCCATCACCGCCCGGACGGCCGCCTCTTGCGCCTCCTCGGACAACTCCTGCAACACGTGGCACTCGGGTGGGGCCCAGGCGAGTTTTTCCATTCGGGCAAGATTATCTGCGACGGCCTTGCTGGGGCGCGGGCCGATAGTGCGCATCAGCGATTCTAGATACTTCGCGTCGCTGCGGCGCGCAAGCACTTGCAGCACTGCCCGTGGAGTCTGCGGGTCGTCAAGGAATCCCAGCAGCAGGCGAATCACTCCGCCCCGCTGGCTGTGCGCCAGCAGGTCCAACAGGGTGTCGTAAGCGGCTTCGTCAGGATGGGTCAGCAAATGCCACAGAGTGATGTTGCTTTTCTTGGCCAGAATCAGAAACGCTTCTACCACCGCTGGTTCTCGGTGGCGGTGAAACTTGCGCACGGCATCTTCCAGCGCGCTGGTGAACCGTTCGCGGGCGGCGGTCAACTCCGACTGCGCTGCGGCCAAGTGTGCACCGGCCAATTCGGCGTAGAACTGATCGGCCAGTTGGAGGATCGTTTGGGCCATAACTCCCGTGTTGGCTGAAGCACTTTTGACGATTGCCCGAGCCAAAGCGGGAATAACGGCATACAACCGGTAGGCCAAGGCGGCCTCGCAGGCGGCAGCAGCCTCGGTCGGGCCGGAGTTCTCCAGCACTTCGTCGATCACAGGCGTAAGTCGATCGGCGTTTTGCAGCACGATCTGCCGGCACTTCGGGTCCAGCCTGGGCAGGCGGCGGAATATTTCTTTATGCCCGGACGGACTGCGCCTTTGCAGCAGCGCGGCGACTGCGCCGTGGGCGGTCGGCTGGAATGGGCTGTCCAAAGCCGCGATCAGCACCTCGACAGCGGCTTCGTTTTCAGTCCGCGCCAAGAACTGCAAGGTCTTTTGAAGGGACTGGTTCATGATGCTCAACCGATGATATGACCACAGCAAGGCCACTACCGGGCAAGCCCCGATAGCGGTGCCGCAGAACCCGGCGCCGAGCGTTCACTGAAAATATAGTGCGCGGGTACCAGACTTGGCCAAACTGGACCGCGAAAGTGACAAATTCGCAGTACATGTTGTGTACACGATTGCCACCCAGAAGGGTAGTTGGTCTGTTGCGCCGGAACATGTGCGCGCTGTGCGCGCAGACTGTAGCGCGATATGGATGGCCACGCTCCGTCG
>Ga0209017_10002543_pt1 | contig 11536 bp, 8 predicted proteins | sample YNPBryunderm2012_FD_185812 | JGI IMG/M metagenome (GOLD analysis project Ga0209017, IMG submission 185812) | Anoxygenic and chlorotrophic microbial mat microbial communities from Yellowstone National Park, USA - YNP Bryant MS undermat 2012... ... | reverse complement strand
TCAAGCCCAGGATAAGGTTCTTCGCGTAGCCTCGAATTAAGCCACATGCTCCACCGCTTGTGTGAGCCCCCGTCAATTCCTTTGAGTTTCAGCCTTGCGGCCATACTCCCCAGGCGGAGGACTTAGCACTTTTGCTTCGGCAGTAAGCCCATGTCTAGCCTACTACCTAGTCCTCATCGTTTAGGGCTAGGACTACCGGGGTATCTAATCCCGTTTGCTCCCCTAGCTTTCGTGCCTCAGCGTCAGAAGAGGTCCAGCGAGCCGCCTTCGCCACCGGAGTTCCTGTGGATATCAACGCATTTCACCGCTCCACCCACAGTTCCGCTCGCCCCTACCTCCCTCGAGGTCGTCAGTATCTGAGGCAATTCCACGGTTGAGCCGTGGGATTTCACCCCAGACTGGACAACCCGCCTACGCACCCTTTAAGCCCAGTGATTCCGAACAACGTTCGCACGGTTCGTCTTACCGCGGCTGCTGGCACGAACTTAGCCCGTGCTTCCTCCAGGGGCCGATCAAACCCTTGCGGGCTTTTCCTCCCCTCGACAGCGCTTTACAACCCGAAGGCCTTCATCGCGCACGCGGCGTCGCTCGGTCAGGCTTGCGCCCATTGCCGAAGATTCTCGACTGCAGCCACCCGTAGGTGTCTGGCCAGTGTCTCAGTGCCAGTGGCGCTGGTCGTGCTCTCACACCAGCTAGGCATCTTCGCCTTGGTAGGCCATTACCCTACCAACTAGCTAATACCACATGGGCCCCTCCCGAGGCGGCGGACCTTTGCTCTCACGAGATCATCCGGTATTACCCACCATTTCTGATGGCTATCCCGGACCTCGGGGTAGGTTACCCATGCCTTACTGCCCCTTACGCCGGTTCCCCCAGGTTGCCCTGGGATTCCCTCGACTTGCATGCCTAATCCACGCCGCCAACGTTCGTTCTGAGCCAGGATCAAACCCTTCAAAAGTTTTTTCTATCCGTCTGTAGGACGGATAACTTTTGAGAGTTTGGCCGCTGCTCGGCTTGACTCATCCGTTTGGCCCCGATCTACTACCGCAACTGCCGTTGCGGTGCCGATCGGTCTCGAGGGCCGAGGATTGGGTCACGCCGACGCAATCGGCATGTTACCCAACTTCCTCATTCAGAGCGTCTCACCAACTTGTCAAAGATCAATCGACGTCTGCCGTTTCAGCCGTCGCCTACGGCCTTGCGGTCACGTAGGTGTTGGCATAATAGTCACGTCGCCAACTCGTGTCAACTCTCTTGCCCAAAATTTTTCATCTGCCCTACGCAATTTCTTGAAAAATAAGTGTTTGGAATATGAAAAAAATTGGCAGCAGCCTCTGGAAAAGACGCTTGTTCCCCTTCTCACTCTGCTTCTTCGCAGCAAATGTCCGGCATTCGATGGTCGCTCCAAAAGGAGGGTTCAAAAACAGGGTTTCAACGCTCGCAACAACCTCCACCGCCAGGGGAATCCGGTCTATATGCCGCTCCTTGTTTAGAAGAAGGCGGGGTCCAGATGCCGCATCTGCTACGGACTGAATACAAAGTCCCGAAGACCTACATCGGGCCCGGGGCGGAGGCGCAGTCCAAAGGTCTCTGTCTCGCACGGGGCGAAGGCCGACGTACACCTCTGGGGCGGTTCATCTGAGGCGGGGATTGATACAATAGCTGCAATTCCATGAGATAGGGGATCCTGGTCATGGCCAAGCCTGCAGCACTTGTATTACGTGCTCCTGGAACCAATTGCGATTGCGAAGTCCAAACGGCATTTGAACTGCTCGGGGTGCGGGCTGACCGGATCCATATCAACGCCCTTTGTGATCAACCCCGTTTGCTGCGACATTATCAAATTCTGGTTCTTCCAGGGGGCTTTTCGTATGGGGATGACTTGGGTGCTGGGCGAATCCAGGCTCTTTATCTCCAGCACTACCTCAGCGATGCCTTGCGGCAATTTCGTGACGAAGAGAAGCTGATTTTGGGAATCTGCAACGGTTTTCAGGTGCTTCTCAAGGCAGGTTTGCTGATACCTCCCGATGAAGAAGGCCCCCTGGCTACGCTGACCCTGAATGATTCGGGACATTACGAGGATCGATGGGTTTACTTGCAGGTAACGTCCACCAAATGTCCATTCGTGGAGGGAATCGAGCGGCTATACGTTCCTGTGGGTCATGCAGAGGGGAAGTTCCTCTGCCGACAGGAATGGATCGCCCGCGGTCTCGAACAAGCGGGACAGGTGGTCTTCCAGTATGTGGATGCGTCGGGTCAACGGGGTGGCTATCCGATCAACCCCAACGGCTCCCAGAACGGCATTGCGGGCATTTGCGATGCGACGGGACGGGTGCTGGGAATGATGCCGCACCCCGATCGGCATCTGTTCCCGACTCAGCACCCGCAATGGACTCGGCTCGGACTGGCTGAGGAGGGGGACGGCTTGAGCATCTTTCGGAACGCTGTCCGATTCTTCACGCGGAGTTGAATGCGGAATAGCTTCTTGACCCACTCATTTCTTATTGAATGCGGGATATTTTCTCGATCGACTCATTTTTCTTGCTTTCCTCCCTAGCCATCCAACTAACCACACGGCTGGGAAAGTCCACTCAACGGCAATAAGGATAAAGTTCCCGACGGTCACGGCATACAGCAAAGGACTTCAGGTACCGAGAGTAAGAAGCTTGTGCCAGAAAGTGGAATCAGGTTCTTTTGCATTTCATGGAGAGCATGTTGCGATCTGGTCAGCGAAGTGACAGTTACAAAGAGAAGAGAGCTAGGGGTATAAGCTAAGGCTAGCCGAATGGGCTGCAGAGTGCCGCGCGGGTGTTGGGATGAGGGGAGGGGTCGCTCGTTAGTATCAAGGTATTTTGATGATGGGTCGCTGGTCAGGAAGGTGATCAGCGGGCTGATGCGTTGAGGGAGTGGAAATCGGAGGGAGGGATTTGCGAAGGTGTTGAAGCACAGCAGGATTGGAGGCCTCCGATTGAGGTAACATAGGAGCAGGCCAGCGGACATTTGAGGGGGAGGGAGGGGTGGAATAAGGGGTGAAATTTTGCTCGATGAGGAACCAGCCGAGGGCCAGAAGTGTTATGGCAGAGGCAGCCAGCACATAGCGAGACCGTTGCAGGCTATCAGAACGTAACCGGCCCGTCGTGAACCTGGCGATCCCGCTGGAGGAAGGTTCGGCGCAAGGCTCTACCGAAGGAGGCGGTGGCCAGACGGCAGGAACCTGCGTTCGGAAATAGGCCCGTAACAGTTCATCCACGTCGTCGCCCGCACGTGCGTTCCGAGGAGAGGAAGTCGTATCGCTCATGGTTTGACGTCCTGGTTCGGGGTGAGTAAGGCTCGTGCTTCTGTCACTCCGTTTACTTTGGGTTTCCGAGGGCTCAAGAAAAAATCCCGCAGTAATAACACCTGAGTTCTCCATACGTAGAGTGTAACAGTTAAGTTTCTCCATCTGGTGATAAGGATTATATTTCTGTCTTGTTAGGCACAGGCTGTGGGTCGGTCTGCTGAGTTTTACATTTCTCCTGCTGCTTGAGGAGGGTGGCCAGTCGTTGGCGTGCCCGCGTCAGACGCATATGGACCGCCGCCACGGCGATGTTCAGATATTCGGCAATACGGTGGGTGTCGTAATCCCACGCATAGCGAAGCGTGAGAATCTCGCGGTCGGTAGGGGAAAGTTCCTGGAGTAAGGCCCGCAGCCTGGCGAATTGCTCCGAGCGTTCGACCCTTTCGACCGGTGAGGGCAGGGGTGTGACCACGCCATTGAGGACCTCTGTGCTTTGGGTACCGTGGCGGTGGAAAGCACTTTTGGCAACATCTTCCGCCAGATTACGGGCCACTCGGATCATCCAGGCACGTGGATTCTCGATAATTTCCCCGGCTTCCCACTGCTTCCACAGTCGCAAGAATGTTTCTTGCATGATGTCCAGGGCCAAATGACTGTCCATCCAGCGGGCGTATGCAGTCGCCCAGATTTCGCGACTGAGCTCAGCATAGAGTCGTTCAAACTCCTGCCTTCGAGCGGAGTTCCGAGCGGAATCCGGCAGCGTTTGGTGATCACCCATCCTCTTCTGTTCGCTTGCCCTTTGGGGCGAGCTCGTTTGGCCTTCGTCTGGATAGACGAAGGATTTCCTTCATACTAACCGATGATGACCAGGTTGTCGCGATGAACAAGTTCGGCGTAGGGAAGTTGCCCGAAACGTTCCAGGATTTGAGCGCTGGTCAGTCCGCAGTAACGTTGCGCCTCTGTCGTGGGATAATTGCTCAGTCCCCGCGCGATTTCTCGTCCATCCGGCCCACAGATGGCTACCAGGTCGCCTTTGGTAAAGTTTCCCTCAATTCGCACGACTCCAACCGGCAAGAGACTTTTCCGCTGTTCCAGCAAAGCCCGTTGAGCACCTGCATCGATATGCAGAGTGCCCTTGGGCCGCACGGTGAAACCCAGCCAACGCTTCCACGCCGGGAGATCCTCGCCCTGAGGCAGAAACAGTGTCCCCAGCGGCTCCGCAGCGAAAAGTCGATCAAGGATGTGATCCTGACGGCCATTGGCAATCACGACCGCCTCTCCCGAGGCCGTGACCAGTTGGGCGGCCCTGAGCTTACTCTGCATGCCACCTGTTCCCAAGCTGCTGCGAGTCGAAGTGGCCATTGCCAGAATTCGCGCGTCGATCCTTTCCACTGTGGCCAGCACAGGAGCATCGGGACGCACACGCGGGTCGTCGGCGTACAATCCATCTACGTTCGTCAGCAGCACAAGTAGAGGTGCCTGAAGAAGATTGGTGACTAGAGCTGCCAGATGATCGTTGTCCCCGAACTTGATCTCCGCTACCGAGACGGTGTCGTTTTCGTTGATGATGGGAAGGGCACCGTAGTCAAACAAGGCGTGGATTGTGTTCCGAACATTGAGGTAACGGACCCGATGCTCGAAATCCCCCGCAGTGAGGAGGATCTGGGCGACGGGTCGCTGATGGGGTGCAAAGCATTTCTGATACAATTGCATCAGCCGGCATTGACCCACGGCCGCGCACGCTTGAAGTTGGGGGAGCTCCGCCGGCCGTTGGGGTAAACCCAGCTGGCCTACCCCGGCACCAATCGCCCCCGAACTGACCAAAACCACCCTCCGCCCCGTACGGTGCAAGCGTTCGATCTGGTCCGCCAAAGATTGCATCCGTTGCAGGTCAACATGACCCCGATTGTCTGCCAGAACATTCGTGCCGACCTTAATGACAACGAGTCGGGCCTGACTTACCCATTGTTCTCGTACCGGATCATGCATAACCGGATCACCCGCCTGAGGTTTTCTGTCTTCGTAGGTGTTGCCGATCCTAGAAAAGTCGTGCAGGGGGAAGTTTTATACACTCGGATAGCCAAAACGCAACTGGCGTTTCTGCCAGAGGGAGTGGAGGATTGGGGGGAACCGGGGGTCCCAAAAGCTGGGAGAACGTATAGGGGTAGGGGTATGGCGCAAAGCCGGACCTTCAGCGTTGCAAAATAGGCAAATAGTTGTTGGGGAGTTGCAGAATGATCAGAGCCATAGCTGTGGCATAAACGGCGCCATGGTAAGGATCGAGCCAAAGACCACCGCCAGTGCGGGCCTTGTGAAGTAATTCTCCGCGGATGGCGGGAAACCAGGTGCTCCAATACCGTTCCCGTGCCGTCCACATGGCCAAGGCGGCGTAATAATGACCGTACCAGTAATGCTGCGGAGGAATGTCCCTTAACGACAAAGGCCGCCCCGGCAAGAATTGCATCAAATATTTCAACCCCCGGTCGATTTCGCTCCCTTGATACAACCCCGCACTATACAAGCCAACAATCGCGGCTGCAGAGCGAGCAAAGGCGGAATGACCTTGCCCCTTCCAGTAACTGAAACCACCATCGGCGACTTGACAGGCTTTGATGTATTGGACGCCGGCATCGATGATCGTTTTGCGAATAAACATCCCGGCATTTTTGGCCGCCCGTAACGCCATCATCTGAGCGACCGTCACCGAGACATCCGCGAAGGCTGCACGCGGTTCGTAACGCCACCCACCTTCCTTGTTCTGGGCGGCTATGGTGAATGCGACGGCCTTTTCTAAAGCCGCACGCACCGTTTGGTCCTTCTGCGGTGTGGGCATCATCCCGCACACTTCGGCCAGAAACAGAGTGCCAAACCCATGACTATAGATGGGGCTGGGTTGTGTCGCCAGGCGTCCACTCCCTTGACTTTCAGGTGTGGTCAGAAAGCCTGGATAAGGACCGTCTGCCATGGAGGTGACATATTCGGCTGCTCGCAACACCTCATTTCCAAATTTACCCCGCCCCGGTTGATGCCCACCAGCCATCAAGGCCAAAGCGGCCAGGGACGTGATTCCCACCGCCGAGCCGCTGCGATGGTCCACGAAGGAACCGTCGGCATTCTGGTGGCGTGCCAGAAACTCCAAACCGCGATCGATAGCTTCTTGTGCCTCCGCTGTGATCGTGACGTCGGATTGTTCCCTAGTATCCTCCCCCGACGTGGAAGTGGAAGACGGTGTATGCTGGGCGTGACCGAGCCAGGTCACCGTACCAGCGGCAAACGCTCCTGCTGTGGCCTGCAACCACTGCCTTCGGGTCATGGTCATCGCTGGGTTATCCCTTTGTCTGGTAATACCTATCCACTTATCTCTGTTCCTGAACTCATGAGGAATCGCTTCGTCCCAAGTGGCTAAGGCGAAAGTAATCTTGCCCCCCTCCACTTACTTTTTCTGGAGTCGGGAGGAATAGTACTGTTCCAGCAACTTGGAGTACTTGGGGATCAATTCTTGACGATAGTACTCGCTCGCCTGCCGACGTAAAGCATCCGGCAGGTGACCCCAGACATTCCGGACCCAATCCTGTTCCCGATTTTGAAGGTCGCTCCGAGGAGAAGGAAAGGACTTTTTCCGGGCATCCACCAGACTGCTGCCTGATGCTTTCGGTTCCTCCTCGGTGGTCTGAGTTGCCTGAAAAGCTCCTTTGTTCGCTATCTGATCCTGGGGGGAGGGACTGCTTTGACCCTTCCAGTCCAGCTTTTGCGCTTGAGATGCATGACGAGGACGACGCCGGAAAGCAGTTGAGGTTTCAGGTTTCCCTGGACTGGAGGTGGAAGGGGGCTTGCTTTCTGATTCGGAGGACTTGCTTCCGGAAGGGGAAGAGGAGCCGGACGTATTTCCTTGGGGTGGCATTCCTCCCTTGGGTTGCGAAGTTGACGACGGTGGGTTGGGTAACTCGTTCTTCGCCATTGGCGATGATGGGGGCTGGTTGTGAACCTGTTTATCGGGCGGCGAATCCTTGGGAGTGTTCATGGAGGAGTCCATTTTCGGTTGTTCGGAGTTAGACGACGGAGGCGGGGGTTGAAGCAGAGCATCGAGGTCCTTGAGGATGTGGCGTTGCGTTTGTTGGGTTTGCGGACCGGGGTTGGCCTGGGCCAGCTCCTGCGAGGCCTTCTGGGCATTGCGGATGATGCGTTGGAGAATTTCCAGAGGATTCTCCGGCTGTCCCGGAGGAGATGACAGTTCTGCCGGACCACCGCTATCCACAGGGCGGGGCGGTGGTGCTTCTGCTACCTTATGGTCATTGGATTCGGGAACACTAGCCACAGCGATTGACCCCATCAACAGTGGATAAATTCCAGCAACGTTCCAGCATCCCACCCCAGTGGTGGGGTAACAGATTCCAAGAACGCTCGGTCGCTTTGCTAAACAGTGCGTTGGAAGAGCATCATCAGCACTGGGCATTTCCATGATCTCTTCTGGGGCATCAGGTTGTTTGGGGACCGAGGGTTTCGCCTGTACCGGTCGGGGCGGCGGGGCGGTCTCAGGGAGAGCCGGTGTCTCGGAAGGCAAGGTGTTCAGTTCTCCCAGCAATGGGGCGAACTTCTGGATGAGGGTGCCGATGGTCCGTTGGGCTGCTTCCAGTTCCTGGAGTTCCTCACGGTCCGTGTCCGAAAGTCGGGTCAGGTCTGGGTGGTTCCGGGCGAAGGCCGCGGTTCGCTGGTGAATCTCTGCTTGCCAGGCACGGAGCGCTTTGAGCTGAGCCAGTGGAGAAATGATTTCCCCAGCGGTGGTGGAACCAGAATCGGAGGGGAAAGAGGCTGGCCTCACGGGTGGATGCTTGGCTGCCTTTGCCATGGGCTGAGTGTGGGACTCATCCTGCAAAGCCTGCACCAGAAGTTCCAGACAACGGGCCGCTTGTTCCATCGGTTGGACCAGACGTTGCTGGGCGGATGCCTCCGCAAGATCATCCCAGGGAAGATCAGGATCAAGGTCTTCCAGACGTTGCTGGATTCGTTCTGCTGCTCGAGACAACAGCCCTGCAGCCTCACGGATGAAATGCTCGAAAACGGGTAGCCCACGCAATTCCTCTCCCAAGGGTCGAACATCTTCGGCTAGTTGTTTTTGATCCTCGGCCAGAGCGGCATAGCTCTGTTGTAAGGCCCGGGTCCAACGTCTTTGGGAAAGAAGTTGTTGATGCAGCCGCTGGGCTTCGTGGATGCGGGAGCGTTGACGTTCCAGTAGGGCTTGAAGTCGATCCCGCAGCTGTCGTCGTTTTTCATCGACCAGTCGCTCCACTGGTGTATTGGTTTCAACAGCAGCATCCAGAAGGTCTCGCGCTTCATCGAGACGTTGGATCGATTGAGCTAAGTCGTTCCATGCCGGTTGACCCTGGTTCAGGGCTTGCTGAGCCGTCGTCATCCGATCAATGGCATCGTGAAGAGCATTGAGCGCCTCCGGTGGTCCCTGGCGTTGGAGACGCTGTAAGAGTTGGCGAGCTTGTTCCTGGAGCTGAGCCTGGTGGCGGGCTAGCCGCTGGAGTTCTGTGGAACGCTGAGCGGGGTCACGGTGCTGGGCGGCCTCTTGACTACGCCGGTATAACTCCTCCTGGGCTGTTCCCAAGGCATCGAGGGTATCGGCAGCCGATCGCAAGCGAGCCAATTCCGGGATGGGGTCCGTGGCTTGTTCCGTCAGAGCGGTGATCAAGCGCTCCAGGCGTTCGGCAGCTTGCAAGGTGCGTTGAACCGCTTGCATCTGTTGATTGTTTCGCAGGAAACCAGCCGCTTGTCGTAGGTCCTCTGCGGTAGCTTGTCCTTGTGCCGCTTGGAGGGCTTGTCGCAGGGCGGCAGCCTCCCGGGCTGATGATTCTGCCTGGTGTTGTCGTTCCTGGGCTTGGGTCTGTTCAACGGCGGCTTGAGCCTGGAGAATAGCACGCTGGGGAGAGTCCTGGGGGAGTCGTTGGGCTTGCTGCAGTTTTTCGCCAGCACTGTGCCGGATGATGGCCGCAGCAGACCGAGCTTGTTCAGCCTCGGTTTCCTTGGTTTGGGCGAGACGAGCGGCACGGCTCAGGAGCGACTCAGCCTGCTCGACAGTGGTCTCGAGCCGGGCAGCTTGGCGCTGCAATTCGGCTTGGCGCTCGGCAGCCAACTGGACAGGCGCAAGCCCGGGGGGAATCTGCTCGCTCAGTCGCTGCAACTCGGAGGCTTGCTGACGAACCTGCTGCTGGAGCAGTCGCGCGGCACTGCGTACATCGGCTGCCCCACTCCACTCCGAGAGCAAATCGACCAAAGTCTGCAACTGCTCATGCACGATTCGTTGTTGCTGACGCATGGCCGAAAGACGTTCCTCGTGGAGATCAGCCTGCTGGAGCTTGCCCGTTGCAACCTCTTGAAGTTCACGGAGGCGGTTATCCAGAGTAGGTAACTCATGCTCGGCGAGCCTTTGCAACAAAGCGGTGATGGTCTGCAAGCGACGCGTGGTGGAGGACGGAGGCAGGGCATTGGTTTGAACCATGTTTTGCAGTCGCAGTACCCGCCCCAGAAGACCCTCATGAGGGTCCTCGAGACGTCCTCGTAGTTGCCGTTGCCGTAGTTCCACCCGCAACAGGCGCTCGCGGTTGCTGACCTCATGAGGGCCGTCCGGTCGGGAGATATACCCCTGCATCTGTTCCTGGGCGTCTTGATGCTGTTCGCGCAACCGGACACTTTCCGGCAGCAGGGCTACTAGTTCGCGTTGCACGAGCGCCAGGAGTGTGTCCGCAGTCACGATGGTAATCGTGAAATCCCATACAGAAGGCTCGCCTGGAGACAAGATCGGGGGAGAGTTTGCCGACGACGTCGCATTCTTGTTGCGACCCGGTGTTTTGTAGGGGGTGACCTCATCCCAATCCCAGGCCGTCATACGCAAGTGGAGGACATCTCCCGGTTGGGGGGGGCGGCCGTCCGCATGCCGCAGTTGTTGCAAAGGCAGGAATTGTTCGCAACGATAATGGCGCAAAGGTCGGGCGAAAGGAAGAGAGCCCAATAATGCCGGAGCAGTCCGCCGTAGCCGGGACAAATCGAGCAACTCCCAGGTGTGGAGAACACCTTCGCCTTCCCAGGAGTATTCCAGGGAAACGCGGCGTAATCCGTAGCGTGGGTCAGCGGCTAGGACATGAAGGGGTAATTGGGCGGTGGGTACGTACCACTGCGGGTCCTGTTCGATGTGGGGGCGCAGAACGGTAACTTGGGGAGATGGATCGGGTATGAGCCGGATTTCCAGTAAACGGGTGCTGGTCAATCCGGTGTTGTCGGTCAGTTTCCAGGCGTAAAGGCCGGCCAAAGCAGGCTGGAAACAGCCGTGAATTACGGTGCCATGATCATGCAACTGCAGGGGAATGTCCTCGAGGAGGGCGTGGTGCAGGGTCAGGACGGGGGGTAGCAAAGACGGCGATCCCACTTGCAGTCCCCGCAAAGGAGTCAAAAGCGCATGATGGGGTACCTCGCCCAAATATACCAATCGGGCCTCGGAGAGGGCGGTGTCACATCGGGCATGGACACGCAGGAGGGAACCGACAGGGATTTCCAGCACGGCGGCCCCGTCGGGCAGATCCATCTCGTTCAGACCCGTGTAAGAAGGAGGTGTCACCCGAAATTGAGGAGAGGGGCGGCCCTGGAGTGACAGAAATTGGGGTGGTGGGACAACGGTGACGCTATGCCAGGGCGTGATATGGTCATTAGCCCGAATGCGAAACTGGTATGATTGGCTAAAACGCTGTCCCGGCCAGTGAACCGAGACGGGAGCAGCATTCCCACGCACCGGGTCGGTTGTCAGCGGATAACTTTCCCGCCACTGCTCGCCTGTGGCCAGACGTATCTCGATCTCCGCCTGCTCCGGTAGCAAACCCTGCACCACAAAGACGAGGGTCCAGGATTCCCCACGGGCCAGACGTGTGGGCAGCACTTGGGGCTCTATGATCTCGATGCGAGTGCGTGGTGGCCAGGGATGCGCCCCATAAGGTTCGATGAACCTGAGGAGTGCCACCACCGCCCGTTGACTATCGACAAGGGTCACTACGGAGGCTACTGCCAGCACAATCAACGCATACCAAGTGGCTCTCCAGGCAGCCCCTGTAGGAATCCAAGACTGCAGATCGGTACGCTCATACCATCTTCTGGCGGCCCGGATCACGGCGGTAGAGAACTGCTGAGGGGATTCCAGTCTGTCCGGATTTAGTCGTTGTAAGAAGGTCACGGCGGACGCCAGGGTGTCTTGGAGCTGGGGATATCGTT
>Ga0209017_10002540_pt1:2500-11543 | contig 11543 bp, 8 predicted proteins | sample YNPBryunderm2012_FD_185812 | JGI IMG/M metagenome (GOLD analysis project Ga0209017, IMG submission 185812) | Anoxygenic and chlorotrophic microbial mat microbial communities from Yellowstone National Park, USA - YNP Bryant MS undermat 2012... ... | reverse complement strand
ATAATAATAATGCAGCATTACCTACTAATAATAATTTTTGAATATTATTTTCGAAGACATTCTTTTCTAATAAATAAAGACAATTATTTACTCGTTTCTCCCATTCTTCTTTTGTACTTGCTGGAGAAAAATGACATGCAACAAATTCCTGAAAAAATATATTTTTTATTGTAAGATTGATTGCTCCTAACATTCGATTAAATATATCATCTTCTTCTTCTGAGGAAAAATAATATTTATCACTATTATCTTTTGGTAAGTTTTTTGTATTAAATGAACCATTATAATAAACTACAAGAATTGGATAAGGAGTACTTTCAGGTTTTTTAAAATAATTCTTAACTGCATAAACTTTTTCACTGCATAAATTACAACGTACATTTTCCTTCAGATGAACAAAATTATTTTTTTGAATTTCATCAGTTTTTTCTTCTGCAAGTTTGCTATTATCTGTATCAAAATCATTTTTTTTTATATCATTCAATGTATTCAAGTCTGGAAAATATATAGAAGGTAAACTATGGGATAATAAAAAAAATGGTGGATCTTGTTTTTTATGTTCTTCTAAATATAAAGATAAACTTTTAACAATTTTAGCATAATCTTTATAGAGATAATTTCTATCCATCATATTTCTTCTATTTTAATGTTTAAGCTTTTAATTTTTTTGTGCAAATGGGTTCTTTCCATGCCCAAAAATTTTGCTGTTTTACTGATATTTTTGTCGAATTGTTTTAATGCTTTTATGATGTAGTTTTTTTCGAATTCTCTTCTAGCGCTTCGCAAATCTAAACCTGGAAAATCTTCTTCTTTTTCCTGAATAAAATTAAACAAACCCTCTCTAACATGATCGACATCGATTTTTGTATCATTCGTTAATATTACGAGTCTTTCTACAACATTTTTTAACTCTCTTACATTCCCAGGCCAGTTATACTGAGACAGTAATTCTATTGCTGCACTTGTAAAAACTTTTGGTTCTAGTTGATTTGCCTCTATAGTCTTTTTTAAAAAATGATCCAGCAACAAAGGAATATCAGCAATACGCTCTCTTAGCGGAGGCATGATAATTGGTATTACGTTTAGCCTATAATATAGATCTTCGCGAAATTTACCTTCTTTTATAGCTTGTAGTGGATCGATATTCGTAGCTGCAATGATTCGAACATCAATAGCAATCTTTTCTGTTCCTCCTACCCTTGTTAATTGTTGTTCTTCGATTACCCTTAGTACCTTTGCTTGGGTTGACAAAGACATATCGCATATTTCGTCCAAAAATAGGGTTCCTCCATTAGCTTGTTCAAACTTACCAATCCTTCGTTCAATTGCACCAGTAAAAGCTCCTTTTTCGTGTCCAAACAATTCACTTTCGATTAAATCTTCGGGAATTGCAGCACAATTTATATCTACAAATGGTTTATCCTTCCGTTCAGAATTTTTATAGATCATTCTAGCAACTAATTCTTTCCCTGTTCCATTTTCTCCATAGATAAACACACGAACATTTGTTTTAGCAGCCTGAGCTATCGCTTGTTTTACTTTTAAAATTTGTTCCGAATTTCCGATTAATTCATCATATTCTAATTGTATTTCTTTAATCTGTGGGTTTTTTATTTGCAATACTTTATCGATTTTTTCTAGAACTGTTTGTATCGATAATGGCTTTTCTAAAAAATCGTCTGCTCCCATTTTGGTTGCTTGTACTGCTAATTCAATCGTAGCGTGACCAGAAATCATAATAATGGGTAGTGTAGGATAAATTTTTTTGATTTCTTTTAATATTTCTAAACCATCTTCGTTATTTAACCATACATCGAGAAATAAAACTGAGGGTCTTTCTTTTTCTAATTGTTTAAGACATGATTTCCCCGATGCATAAAGTTGAACTTCGTAGCCCTCGTCTTCTAGAATTTCTTTTAAAGAATTACGAACATTTTTATCATCATCAATAATACAAACTTTTGCATTCATAAGCTATGGTACCTGAAATATAATTCGAAATTCAGCTCCCCCTAAACTTGAATCTAATACAAGTATTCTTGCATTGTGCTCCATCACAGCTCTTTCTACCAATGCTAATCCAAGGCCACTTCCGTAACCTTCTTTTGTAGAAAAATATGGCTCAAATATCTTTTCTTTTAATTCGTCTGGAATACCCGGACCATTGTCTTCTACTTTTAAAATAACAAACATTTTTCCCATTCTTTTCTGAGTTGTAATCGAAACAAGTACTATCCCTTTTTTTGTGTTATCTTTGTATTTTTCTTTTACTGCTTCTACTGCGTTTTTTAGAAGATTGTTCATCATTCCAATAAATAGATTTTTATCCAAATAGAGTTTTGGTAAATTATCCTGAGCTCGAACTTCTATAATAACATCTGGTATATTTTTAAATAAATCGGTAGATTCCTTAACCAATGGAACGATATTTTGTAATTCCAATTTTGCAGAAGGAAGTCGAGTAAAATTAGAAAATTCTTCTAATAAGTGTTTAAGGACATTTACTTGTTCTATGATTGTGTTAGAACCACTTCTAACAGCTTTTTTTAAGTCTTCGATGTTGTTTTGTTCTAATTTACGGAGCATTCTTTCTGCGGATAATTGTATCGGAGTTAAAGGATTTTTGATTTCGTGAGCAAGTCTTCTTGCAACCTCTTGCCATGCTGCAACTCTAAGGCTATACAACAACCTACTTCGCAATGTTTGGAGTTCTTCTGTCATAGAATTAAAACTCTGAATCAATATAGCAATTTCGCCTTCGGATTTTTCGTCAATGCGTATGTCTAAATTTCCTTCTGTTACTTTTCTTGTTGCAGCAGCTAAAGAAACAATAGGATGTGATATTTGTCTAGCTAGCAAAATTGCAACTATAATTGCTACAACAATCATTGCTAAATAAAGAATCGCTAAACTTAACCTTAAATTATAGGGAATAACCTCGCTAAAACGTTCTTCTTTTTTAGAAAGTAAAGAATAAACATTCCTAAATTTTGATTCATATATTTCATAATTTTTATAAATTTTTTTTAATAATAAAATATTCATATTTTGGTTTAAAGGGATTTTTACTACAACATATTTCATATTTCCTATTAATGCAACTATATAGGAATCTCGAAAATTTTCTATTTGTTTGGTTTTTAACAAGTTTGTTCCATAAATTTTTACTAATGTTAAATTATCATACACATAGATAGCATCAGCATTTTCGTCTAACCATCGATTAATAAATTTTATAAATTTATCTTTCTTAATATTTTCAATGTTATTGATATAATATATAATTTCATTTTTATTTTTTAATATATCATCATAAAATCTTTTTGCAAATTCATTTTCGTGATACAAAAGCATTTCTTCTGCCGATTCCATTCCTCCTTTTAAATCAAGCTTAAAAAATACCGATATTATGGACTCTACATTACTAGATGTTAACAAAAAAATAGGCATAGCTGGAATGATAGATACCAACAAAAACGCTAATATTAAACGATATCTTAAACTTGAACGTAGTTTACCTGTTAATTGAATTTTTCGATTTCTGTATAAATAATGCAACAAAAAATTCAAGGTACCAAGAGGTAAAAAAATGATGATATAACCAAAAATCCTATCAAAGGGAGTAGCATTTTTATCTAAGAAAAAGTATTCAGCAATAAATACACTTAACCATAAAACAATAAAAAGATAAAAAATATCTCTAAATAAAATCCTATCTTCTTCTTGTTTCCATTTATCTTCTTTATTATTTTTTAAAGATTGATTTGATTCTAAAAAAAGCTTTTCTTTACTTTGTAGTTCTTTTAATATCATAAATAATTTTAGTTATTTTTTTTCTAATAATTCCATTAAACTTTTAAATGCTTCTTCTTCGTCTTCTCCACTAACAATAATTTTTACTTCTGAACCAGGATATAAACCGAGCATCAATAGTCCCATAATACTTTTTCCATTAACGCTCATACCTTCGTGTTCTACTACAATGGAAGATTTGAATTTACTTGCAATTCTTACAAATTCTGCTGCTGGTCTAGCATGCAAACCATCTACTAAATGAACTTTTAAAGTTTTTATTATCATAATATCAAAAATCAGAAATTTCTTTCTTTGTTAATTTTACAAGAATTATAAACAAGCAATATATATAAATATTTAAATATTATCAGCTTTCTTTGAAAATATTTTTTTTTGTACTTTATCTAAAAATATTTTAGCCGAATCATATCCAGTAGATTTTAACCTAAAATTCATTGCTGCGGTTTCTATTAATATAGGAACATTTCTACCAGGTCTTACGGGAATGACGATTTTTGGTATCCGAACGTTTAATATTTCAGAATATTGTTGTTCTAAGCCTATACGATCATATTCATGTTGATATTTCCATTCTTCTAAATATATAACTAAATCAATCTGTGTTTTATTTTTTGTTGCGCGAACACCATAGATATTTTTAATATTAATAATACCAATTCCTCTTAACTCCATGTTATATTCAATAATAGGGTCTGTATACCCCATTAGCACATTCTCTGATAAAGCTTTGATTCTTACCACATCATCCGAAATAAGTCTATGCCCGCGTTCAATCAATTCTAATGCAGTTTCTGACTTACCAATCCCACTTTCGCCTTGTAATAAAACACCAACACCAAAAACATCCATCAAAACACCATGAACTGCAATTTCTTCTGCAAGTAATTCAGAGAGGATACTATAGTAACGTAGTTGAAAATCATGAGTACTTAATGCTGTTTTTAATAGAGGTATTTGATTTTTATTTGCTTCTCTTGTTACACATTCGGGAGGTTCATTGTTATGAGTAAAAACAATCGCTGGAATAGGAAACCTTAAAAATTCACTTACAATTTGATTTTGTCTATCAATTGAACATTTTTGCAAAAAAGCATATTCTCCTTTTCCAATAACTTGTATTCTATTGTATGCGAAGTTATCATAAAAACCTACCAAAGCAAGCCCCGGGCGATTAATGTCTACACTATCAATCTCGTTTTTTAATCCTTCTTTTCCAGTTATTAATTCAAACATTAAATCTTTTATTTCTAAAAGTTCAGAAATTTTTACCCGAGGCATATGATAATATTAATGACTAATGAATTTTTCTCTATGCTTTCTTACTTGTTTTTCTAGTTTTTTTTCTACGAGGTCTAGCGATGCATACATATCGGTTGATTTACCTTCTGCAACAAAAACACCACCATCCCCATTAATAGTAATTTCTACTATATGATCACTTCTTTCCTTTTTAAAACGAACGGTTACAGAAACAACTCTGTTAAAATATACAGCTACTTTATCGATAATTTTTTTGGTGTATTCTTTTAATGCATCTGAACTTTCCACATTTACGAAATGGTATTGGATATCCATATTTTGCTCCTAGATTAAAAATTTGTAAATTAGAATATTTAATATTTCACATTTTTGTCAACTTATTAAAAGGTTTTTACGATAAATTCTTAAAATCAAAAAAAATGATGAAAGATTTAATACTTTAAACATGGTTTAATCATCAAAATAACTTCTTGAACCTCTATATCGTTTTTTCCAATAATCATTTCGAAGATCTGAAATTTCGATGGTTTTTCCACTGCTTGGAGCATGAATAAATTTAAAATTTCCTATATACAAACCAACATGATCTATATGATTTCCATAAATCGAAAAAAAGATCAAATCGCCTTTTTTAGGTTTTTTTATTGGTTTTAAAGAATTATATTGATCTTTGGTGGTTCTTGGTAATCGATAACCTGCTTTTTTATATACAAACATAACAAAACCTGAACAATCAAATCCAGATGGATCACTCCCCCCAGGTTTATAAGGTGCTCCAAGATAACTTTCCGCTAATTGAACAATTGCATCTCTGTCATATAATGTAATTTTTTTTTCTTTAAAATCAATCGATAATAACTCTGTAAAAGAAAGTATGATTAAAACTATAAAACTTATCCCTTTCATAACCATATTTTCGTATAGATAGGGTTGTTTCTTTAAGCATAGGGGGTTAAGAATCCTTTTGAGAATTGTCGACAGAGTCGTCAGATACTTGTTGGTTTTTCGAGATTTCTTTGTAGATATGGATGATGGTATAGGCGTAGTTGAGACGTTCTTCCAAAAAATCGTGGATCATCTTCATGATTTGTTCGTCGGTAAAAAATTTTCGTAGTTGTTTTACTAAATACTGAAATTTTAAGCTGGTAATAAAATGTCTTAAATCCAACAAAATTACCTTTGACGGAAATACATCTTCTAAATAGATTTCTAATATATCGAGTAAATATGCTGCATGATGATTTTTTATCGGCAACTTCTTGTTCTCGTATCTCGATAAAATCGAAGGATGAATTTCTTCTCCATACTTTTCTTGAATTTTTCTACTTACATCCTGTATCCTTAATCCCTTCTTGATTCGATGATGCTTGATTGCATCCCCAATATTCAACAAAAAATATACCAATTCATTGGAACGTTCTTGTCCTTCTCTTAACTCTTTTGTGGTTATCATATTTTTATTATCTATGCAATCTTCGAACTGATGTAAAACTTCTCTTTTGTTCCTATTGCATAACAGAAATTTTTTTCTGATTTTTTCAGTTATTGAATTTTTTTATTTTTGTTTTGTGCTTTTTTGCATTTATAGAACCAAATAAATTGCTAGAAAATAAAAAACCCCGCTCGAAGCGGGGCTTCTTACTCGAACTGCTCTCACAGCCCGAGGTAATATGGTCAAGCCTCACGGCATATTAGTATCTCTCGGCTCAACGCATTACTGCGCTTACACCTGAGACCTATCTACCTCGTAGTCTTCGAGGCACCTTCAGTCTGCTTACGCAGATGGGAGATCTTATCTTGGGGTGGGCTTCCCGCTTAGATGCCTTCAGCGGTTATCCCTTCCGGACATAGCTACCCAGCTGTGCCACTGGCATGACAACTGGTGCACTAGCGGTCCGTCCATCCCGGTCCTCTCGTACTAGGGACAGCTCCCCTCAAATCTCCAACGCCCGCAGCGGATAGGGACCGAACTGTCTCACGACGTTCTGAACCCAGCTCACGTGCCGCTTTAAATGGCGAACAGCCATACCCTTGGGACCTACTCCAGCCCCAGGATGCGACGAGCCGACATCGAGGTGCCAAACCGGTCCGTCGATATGAACTCTTGGGACCGATAAGCCTGTTATCCCCGGAGTACCTTTTATCCGTTGAGCGATGGCCCTTCCACTCAGAACCACCGGATCACTAAGCCCGACTTTCGTCCCTGCTCGACCTGTCAGTCTCACAGTCAGGCTCCCTTCTGCCTTTACACTCTTCGCACGATTTCCAGCCGTGCTGAGGGAACCTTTGGGCGCCTCCGTTACCCTTTAGGAGGCGACCGCCCCAGTCAAACTGCCCACCTAACACTGTCCCCACTCCCGTAGGTTAGAACCCCAGCTCGATAAGGGTGGTATTTCAACGTCGGCTCCACCTGAACTGGCGTCCAGGCTTCCCTGCCTCCCACCTATCCTACACATACCGAACCAAAGTTCAATGCCAGGCTACAGTAAAGGTTCACGGGGTCTTTCCGTCCAACTGCGGGTAGCCCGCATCTTCACGGGCATTAGAATTTCGCCGGGCTGCCTGCTGAGACAGCGAAGCAGTCGTTACACCATTCGTGCGGGTCGGAACTTACCCGACAAGGAATTTCGCTACCTTAGGACCGTCATAGTTACGGCCGCCGTTTACCGGGGCTTCGGTTCCGAGCTTCGCCTTACGGCTAACCCGTCCCCTTAACCTTCCGGCACCGGGCAGGTGTCAGCCCCTATACGTCCTCTTACGAGTTCGCAGAGACCTGTGTTTTTGGTAAACAGTCGCCGCTCCCCTTTCACTGCGACCACTCAACGCTCCAGGCGTTCACCCTTCACGTCAAGTGGCACCCCTTCTCCCGAAGTTACGGGGCTATTTTGCCGAGTTCCTTAGCAGGCATTCTCCCGAGCGCCTTAGGTTTTTCACCTCGTCCACGTGTGTCCGTTTCCAGTACGGGCACCGCTATAACTCGCTTAGAGGTTTTTCTCGCCAGTGTGGGCTCTGCTACTTCATGCACCCGTAGATGCACTCCGTCCACACCTCAGCTCAGCAGGCGGATTTGCCTACCTGCCTCTTCGCCTACATGCAGACACGTAGAATACCATCTCTACGCTAGCATACCCTCCTGGGTCACCCCATCACTCAATCGCTATAACGGTGGCGCAGGAATATAAACCCGCTTCCCATCGGCTTCCCCTCTCGGGTACACCTTAGGCCCCGGCTAACCCCCGGCGGATTGGCCTTGCCAGGGAACCCTTGGACTTACGGCGAGGAGGATTCTCACCTCCTTTATCGCTACTCATGCCGGCATTCTCACATGTGCACGCTCCAGTAAGCCTTACAGCTTACCTTCACCGCTCTACACATCGCTCCCCTACCAACCCTTTCGGGTTCCGAAGCTTCGGTGTTATGCTTAGCCCCTTACATTTTCGGCGCAAGGATGCTCGACCAGTGAGCTATTACGCACTCTTTAAAGGATGGCTGCTTCTAAGCCAACCTCCTGGCTGTCTTCGCACCCCCACATCCTTTCTTCACACTTAGCATAAACTTCGAGACCTTAGCTGTCGGTCCGGGCTCTTTCCCTTTTGAGTATGAAGCTTATCCCACATACTCTGACTGCCATGCTCTAAGTTAGGGTATTCGCAGTTTGATAGGGTTCGGTAGGCCGCTAAGCCCCCTGATCCCTTTCAGCGCTCTACCCCCCTAACTCACCACATGACGCTAGCCCTAAAGCTATTTCGGGGAGAACCAGCTATCGCCGAGTTTGTTTGGCCTTTCACCCCTACCCACAGGTCATCCGATAGCTTTTCAACGCTAACCGGTTCGGACCTCCACGTGCTTTTACACACGCTTCATCCTGCCCATGGGTAGATCACCCGGCTTCGGGTCATACTCCATGCCACTTTACGCCCTCTTCAGACTCGCTTTCGCTCCGACTTCAGGATTCTCTCCCTTAGCC
>Ga0209017_10002528_pt1 | contig 11622 bp, 7 predicted proteins | sample YNPBryunderm2012_FD_185812 | JGI IMG/M metagenome (GOLD analysis project Ga0209017, IMG submission 185812) | Anoxygenic and chlorotrophic microbial mat microbial communities from Yellowstone National Park, USA - YNP Bryant MS undermat 2012... ... | reverse complement strand
CTGCTGGCATCGTTCGGTGGTGAAGAGGCGGGTGAACCGCACGCGTCCGGGCGGTTGTATTTGCCCGCCCGGCAGGCGCCTTGTCCCGCCGTTGGTTGGGGGTGTAAATGTCTTGAAGCGGTGTTCGATGCGCTGCTCAAACGGCTGGACGATTTAGCCGAAGCGTATGCCGGCGGGTATCAGCGCGCTTATGATGAGCGGGTGCGGCTGCGTCAGCTGGCGCGGCAGGTGCAGCTGGTGGAAAATCACACCGAGTGGATGGAGCTGTCCAGCTCGTCCAGCCGCAGCGAGCGGGAAACGTGGATCAGCGGGCTGATCGGGCGGGCCGTGTATCAGGCGCCGGTCGAGGTCTGGCACGTGTTTAGCGAGTGGCTGGCCTGGGCTGAAATCGTTCAGGTCGGCAAAGATACGGTCAAGGGCAACGGCGTGGTGCGGGTGGGGGATTCGCTCCTTTCTTATTGAGGCGTGGGGATGATTTTCACGAAGCGGTGAAGCACCAGTGCGTCATCCTGAAGGAACAGGCGCAAGCGTTCGGCGGTATCGTATTGATAGGTCTGTTCGAGGGCGGTCAGGTAGTGATTCATCAGGCTGCGAATTTCCCACAAATCATCTTCGTGGATGGATTCGATGCGCACCTGAGCGCCCTTCGCAATTCTGCGCTGTAAGGCTGGCAGGTCGAATCCGAATTCGGGGGTCAGTTTCTGGTAAACGACTCCGCCGGTCATGCCGGAGAAGGCATACGGCCCGGGGTCGCCCATGATGATCACCGTGCCGGAGGTCATGTACTCGCAGGCAAATCCCTTCAGGTTGGCGTAGGTGCCGGGGTTGCCGATTCCTTCCTGTATCGGCTGGGTGATTTCACCCGCCAGAATGACTTTGGCCCCCGAAAGGCGGACACAGGCGCGCGAGTCAGCATTGCCTTGCACAATCAGGATGCCGTCCTGCGCGCCGTAGGCAAAGGATTTGCCCACACTGCCGTCCAGCCGGATGCCGTCATGGTTGAGGCCCTTCATAATTGCTACCCGGCCGCCGCTGGCTCCTTTGGCAACGCCGTCTTGCGCACCGCCTTCGATGAGGATGTCAATCTTGTCAACGTTCCAGGCTGCAAAGCCGTTGCCGGCCAGCGAGGAAGGCCCAAAACGGAGGTGGAGCATGTCAATTCCTTCCTGAACGCGCGGTTGGCGCATGATTTCGCCGGCCAGTCGGGAACCCAGGGCGCGGTCAATCGCCGAAACCGAGTCCTGATAGGTTACTTCGCGTTCGTTTTCGGCGATGGTGCGCAAAATCAGGTCGGTCAGGATGGTTGTCAGACTGTTGCGCGGACGGATGAGCAGCACGCCCATACCCGGTTCAGGCGCCGGGCGGGTTTGCACCGGCAGCGGGTCAAACATCGCTGAAAGGTCAATTTTATCCTTGAGCGCGGTTTGTTCTAGCAAATCAGCCCGCCCGACGAGTTCCTGCAAGCGGTTTGCTCCTAATCGAGCGGTTAATTCCCGCATTTCGTTCGCAATTCCCTCAAACAGGCGCACGATGTTTTGGTAATCCTGCTCAAAGTGAACGGGCACAAAATGCCTGAGTCCCTTTTCCTGTGCTTCTGCAAGGGTTTGAATCTGGGTGGCAATGCCTACATGACAGGTACCCAGATTGCACTGCCGACAGATGGTGCACCCCAGCGCTACCATCGCCATCGTGGCAAAGCCAACCCGGTTGGCGCCCAGCAGAACCATCTTGACCGCATCCGAGCCAGTTTTCATCCCGCCGTTTGCCCACAGTTCCACCTTGTGGCGGATGCCGGCTTCGATCAGCGCGCGGTGTGCCTGGATAATCCCAATTTCGGTCGGTAAACCGGCGTATTGTAAGGAGTGTTTGCGCGCCGCCCCGGTTCCGCCGTCGTAGCCGGAGATGTTGATGATGTCGGCACCTGCTTTTGCAATCCCGACGGCAATCACTCCAATGCCGGGCACCACCGGCACTTTGACCGAAATTTTTGCCTGCGGGTTGACCATTTTCAACTCTTCGATGAGCTGGGCAAGGTCTTCAATGGAGTACAGATCGTGGTTGTTGGAGGGAGAAAGCAGGGTGACATAGGTGGGAGTGCGGCGGGCGCGCGCCACTTTGGGGGTAACTTTATAGCCCGGCAGCATCCCGCCTTCACCGGGTTTGGCGCCCTGCCCGATCTTGATTTCCAAAACCGCCGCCGAGTTGAGGAATTCTGCATTGACCCCAAAGCGCCCGCTGGCAACCTGCTGACCGCGGTTGTGGCGGTACATTCCCATGATTTCGGGCAGCTCGCCGCCTTCGCCGTTGATGCACAGGATATTCAGGACGGACGCAGCGTGAACATAAGATCTGAAGGAATTTTCTCCCTGCGAACCAAAGGACATGGCGTCAATGACCAGCGGGAGATTGTAATCCTGAATGGTCAAGTCCACCTGATCGGGGGTTACCCCGTTGGGCTGGGATCGGAAACCCAGCAGGTGGCGTAAGGCCACCGGCGAATCGCTGATGATGGTTTGAAAGGCGTTCTGAATATCGGCATAAGAAGCTTCTCCTTTGGCAAAACGGTGGGCAACCTTCCAGAACTTGGGGAAGATGCGGGTTTGAAAGGGCATGCGCGGTTCGGGCAGCTCTCCGCGCATTTCGGCGCCGCGCTGACGCGATTCGGCATCCAGTCGTTCCCAGTTCAGGCCGGCATCTTCACTGCCGAAGTAATTGGGTGCCCCAAACACCTCCGCGATGCTGGGGGCAAGCCCAATCGAACCGAACACCCGCCCGTAGCCGCGCAGTTCATGACAGCCCATGGTGGAGGTCACCTTTTCCAAACCGCTTTGCAAATTGCTCATCAGACGGGTGAGAGTGGTCTCGGCCGATTCGCCCGCCGCCGGGTTAGCCGTTTGAAGGGCAACCGCAAACATGGCGTACGGGTTGATCGCGTCGGCGCCAAAGCCGCACAGCAGGGCAACATCATGCAAGCCGCGCACAGCCGCGCTGCGTACCACGATTCCGGCGCGGCGGCGCAGGTTGCCCTGCTCGGAGGGCGGAGCTTCACGCAGTGCCTGATCCACCCGGCTGACAGCCAGATGCGGGTCGAGCCAGTTCAAACCTTCGGCGCAGGTCTTTTCATCGTCCAGAATCAGACATTGAACGCCGTTTTGAACAAGCGTAACGGCCTGATTGGCGAGGCGCCGCAGGGCCTGCGGGGTGGTTTCATCGGGGTACACTCCTAATGTAAGCCAGCCGACTCGTTCCGCAAAGACCTGGATTAACTCCTCAATGGTCAGCGTGGCAAACTGCTCCGCCACGGCTTTGCTCACCGAATCGTCCACCAGACCGGGCAAACCGCCGGTCAGAATGGGCACTTCCAGAACCACCAGCACATCCTGCGGGTCGGGTGTTTTACCGATCACCGGGCAGGCACCCACCATTGAGCTGGTGGAAAACGCCTCGATTTCGCGGACGTGGTCAATGGATGGGTTGGTGACGACGGCAACAGCCTCTTTGAAGTAATCGGACAGGTTGACCCGCGCCTTGCTGAGCGCTGCAAGCGGGCCGTCATAGCCCAGTGAACTGATCAGATCGTCTTTGTTGGAACTGATCAACGCTTCCACCTCATTTATATGATCCTTGAGCCAGCCGTTTGCGGTTAGGAGCCGTGAATTGACGGTCACAGCCCAGGATGGGGTGGGAAAATCGCTGTCCGGCTGCACCGTGCGGGGCGGCGAGATTTCCGTAAGGACATCCGCAGCCGCGGACGCGCTGCCCTGCATGGCGCGGGTGAGCATGGCTGAGCTGGCAGGGAAAGCCTGTACCCAGCCTGTCCAGTATTGCCGCGCCAGCTGCGGGGCTTCGCGTTGAAAGGTTTGCACCATGACATGCTGGCGGATGGCGGCATGGTCGAGTACAACCGGGTTCTCGCCGCGGCGAAGCAGCAGGGCAATTTTTTCACCCGGCGCCAGCGCGCGCGCATCACTGACCCAGTTTTCCAGTGGTGTGGCACCCCGTTCGGAGGAAAAAATATACTCTTTCTCGGTTTCGATGAACCACAAAGGACGCAGCCCCAAAGCGTCCACGCTGGCCACAACGGTGTTGCCAAAACGCGCCAGGATGGCGGCCGGGCCCTGGGCATACGGCCCGAAGGTCTGCCGGATGCGCTGGTAGGCTGCCCGCAGGTCGGCGGGAAACTGATCCATCTCATGGGGGATGGGGGGAAATACCGTTTCCATGGCTTCGATTAAGTCGAGGTCGTAATTCACGCACAGGGTATGGAGAAGGCGGTCTAAATCCTGCGAATCTGAGCCGCCATTGGGCAGCACAGCCCCAATTTGAACCGCCTCGAGACGGAGTCGGTTGATGGTGTTGATTTCTCCGTTGTGACCCAGCAGCGAGAAGGGTTGAGCCCTTTCAAAAGTGGAAACGGTGTTGGTCGAATAGCGGGCGTGGCAGAGGACGATGGATGTGTCGTAATTGTGGTCTTGTAAATCGGGGTAATAATGGGTGAGCGCTTCGACGGAGCCGCGCATTTTATACACCACGGCATATCTGCTCAGCGAGGCAAACTGAATGGGAAAATCCTGCTCCAGCGAGATTTGAACTTGAAGCAAACGGCGGTCGAGATCGGGCAGGTCGGCATAACCGGCCAGCTGCCAGAATTGAGGGGGATTGACGCGGGCATGCTGCCCCAAGACCTCTTTACGAACTCTGCCGGGCTGCATGAGCAGCAGGTTCAGGCCCTGATCGTAGAACCGAAGTGTGATTTGCTCCTCAAGGTTTTCAATTTGGAACGAAGCGGGGACGAACAGATGACCCACCCAAAAACCGGGGTGCGTTGGAAGGTGAGAGGGCAGGCCGGCCTGGCTTAATTTTTTTGCCCACAACCGGCGGGGAATATCGGTTTGGACGCCGGCGCCGTCGCCTTCACCGTTGACAAAACCGGTGCGGTGTCCCATGCTGATCAGAGCGCCCAAGGCGCGCTTGAGGGTTCCAAAGGTGCTCTGACCCTGCTTGCGTGCGCTCAGGTAAATGGCGCAGGCATCGTGATCTTCACCATCCTGAAAAGGGTTTTGGGTATCGGTACGAATGTTTCTCATGGTAATGAACCTCCTTTGGCAAACTGGAAACCTGAGTCAACAGAGAGAAAGCCCGAATAATGAATAAGGCTCACCGACCGGTGAGCCTTAAGGGATTACTGAAGAATACGCCTGGCTATCTCACCGGTGGCGGGGAGTGGGTTAAACTGATGGCACGGCGGCCGGAAATGAGAGGGGTCATAAGAATTATCCCGGGCAAGAATTTATGAAATATTATACAAAATCTCCAGAATTTGTAAACAGGAAATGTTAAATCTGGGTTAAGAATTGGCTCATGAACGGCCGATCCGAATGGGGGAAATCGAAAATCACTTTTATCGAGTTTGAAAAAAAATACCTGCTTGCCAAAAGGGGAAAAGCCTGATATAATGTTCATATGCACATTTAATGTGCAAATGCTCATCAAATTCCCCGCTTTCTCCACATGATTACTCAAGTTGATTCTCAAGAATACCGATTATGTGTTCGTGTAGCCAAACTTTACTATGAGAATGGCTTAACCCAGAACGAAATTGCTCAAAAAATGGGGGTTTCGCGTGTTACGGTTTACCGGCTGCTCAACAAGGCGGTTGAACTGGGGATTGTCGAGATCAAAATTCATGCTCCCTTTGGCGAAAACTTTGATCTCGAACAGGATCTCATCGTTCGTTATAACCTGCGCGATGCCGTGGTTGTACCTGACCCGGAAGGGGATGAGAGTATCTACCTCGCGCTGGCCCGCGGCGCAGCCGACTGGCTGAAGCGTACCCTGAAAAGTGGTATGCGGGTCGGCCTGGGATTGGGGCGCACCATTTCTCATCTGCCATTGGTGTTTTCAACCGATGAGCCGATCAATTGCACTTTTACCGAGGTAGTCGGCGGCGCGTCCGATCATTCGGGCGGCTTTGCCAAGTACAATGTTACTTCCAAAATGGCCGAACTGGCCGGCGGTAAAGCTGAATTTCTTTATGCCCCGAACATGGTTTCCAGCGCGGAGCTGCAAAAGAGCCTGCTCAATGAGCCTTCCATTTCTCAGGCGCTGGAACGAGCCCGCCGTTCCGATATTGTTTTGCAAAGCGTTGGAACGGTTGATGAAACCGCTATCCTTTACGTTGAAAAGAAGATCACGCTGGAGCAGCTGCGCGAAATTCAAAACTCCGGAGCGGTGGGTGATGCACTGGGGCATTATTTTGATTGCAATGGTCAGATGGTTTCCACTTTTCTGGATAACCGAATCATCGGAATTGGCCTGGAAGATTTGAAAAAAGTGCCCTGGAGTGTACTGGTTGCAGGGGGTGAAGAGAAGAAAAAAGTCATTCAGGCTGCCATGAAAGGCGCTTATTTCAATGTCCTCATTACCAATGCCGATACTGCAAGATTCCTGCTTTCTGAAAGGAATTAACCGGATGCTTTCTAATTATCTTTCCCCTGAGGTCATTCAACTGAAAGTAAATGTTAACAGCTGGCAGGAAGCCGTTCGCGCCGGCGGTGAGTTGCTGCTGAAGGCCGGCAAATGTCAGCCCTCTTATATCGAGGCCATGATTCGGGCTGTGCAGGAGATGGGTGCCTATATGGTGCTGGCACCCGGTCTGGCGCTGGCGCATGCCCGTCCAGAAGATGGGGCTTCGCTAGTTGGTCTTTCGCTGGTGACGCTGGACCACGGGGTAAATTTTGGTTCCGAAGCAAATGACCCGGTGACGATGGTGATTTCATTTTGTGCGCCCGACCACCACAGTCACATTGAAATGCTGCAGGCTTTGGCAGAATTTTTGATGAGCGAGGAAAATCAGCGGATTTTGAAAACCGCTCAAACGGTTGATGAGGTTTTGACCGCCGTGGGTTAACTTTTGTGGAAAGGAGTTTGATCATGAGAAAACCGCGTGTGATGATGGTATGTGGCTTTGGGCTGGGCTCCAGCATGATTTTGAAACTGACGGTTGATGGTGTTTTGAAGGAAAATGGCTTGAACGCCGAAACCACTTGCGCCGACGCAACCACGGCGACCGGCGAAGCGTACGACATGGTTTTTACTTCCAAAGAGATGGCCAACCTGTTCAAAAATACCCCAAAACCGGTGGTCGTCATTGAAAATTTCCTCAGCAAGCAAGAAGTGCTGGAAAAAGGGCTGCCTGTCCTGCGGAAATTAATTGAGGAGTAGCCCCTTTGACCAGCACTTCCGATGTTTTTTGGTACGGGGCTTCGTATTCCCCTTTGATTTTCAGTGAAGCAGACTGGTTAACCGACCTGCAGTCCATGCAGCGCGCCGGTATGAATCTCATCCGGCTTGGAGATGTGCATGGTTCGTGGGATTTAATTGAACCGCGCGAAGGGCACTATGAATTCGATCAGCTCGGGCGTTTTTACCGGCTGGCAGCAGAATTGGGTATTCACATTCTGATCAGTACCGGCGCAGCCTCACCACCGCTCTGGCTGGCAGAGCGCTACCCCGATTTACCCATTCTTTCTAACCGCGGTGAACGCTATCCGCTCGGTGCTTCATACCACTGGGCATGTATTCATCATCCCGCTTATCGGGCTGCGGCGGAAAAGTACCTTCAAGCCTTGCTGGATTTCACCGCCGCCCAGCCCAATCATTTTGGCTGGCAGATTTCCAACGAAATCGGTTTTCCGTTTTTACCCGCCCGCGGTGAAGCGGATTTGAGCCTTTATTGTTACTGCCCCTATTGTGTTGAAAAATTCCGGGGGTGGGTGAAAGCAAAGTATCACACTCTCGATCAGGTAACGAAGGCATGGGCGTGGGGGACAACCTGCCTGGTTTACAACGATTGGGAGCAAATTTTTGCTCCCGAAGCCCTGCCTTCTGGCTGGGCAGGGGTCACCCGCTGGATGGACTGGCGCTTGTTCTGGCAGCAGGCGTTTGCCGAGTTTGCCGGCTGGCAGCACCAGATCATTCGCCGGCGCGACCCACATCATCCAACTTCGGTCAACACCTTCAATTTCAAAGGCTATGACCGTTTTGGGGTTTTCACGGGTCTGGACCAGTGGAAAATTGCCGCTGAGGTGGATCACATCGGCTATGACCTGTATCCCGGCAGCGGCAACAAGCTGGCAACCCGCCCGGAGCACATTTCGATCTTCCTGGATCACGGTCGCAGTGTCAGTCAATCGGCAGGGAGGGATTTCTGGCTGCATGAGGTGGAAAGCGGTCCGATTGGCGGCTGGGTGATGGGTCCGGACTACAATACCCGACCGGCGGATGTGTCGAATTACCTGATCGAAGCGGTTGGGCACAACGCCAAGCTGATTTTATTCATGCCGTGGCGGGAATGGGACTATCAACCGCTGCATTGGGGAGCGCTGGTTGATCTGGACGGAAAACCCACCGGGCGGCTTGCTGCTGCGGCTCAAGTTGGCGCTTTTCTCTCAAAACACGGCAGGGAACTGAAGCAGGCAAAGCCTCCCAAAGCGCAGGTTGCCATTCTGGAGTCCAAAGCCAATGCCATTTTCTTTCGCGGGGTGGGCGAAGAAGAAGCCCTCTTTGAGGCGCAGCGCGGAGCATACCGCAGTTTTTGGGAAGCCGGTTTTGAAGTGGATTTCATCACCCCGGATCAAATTGCCCAACACCGCTGGCAGGGCTATCGGGTCATCGTCTTGCCGCTGATGGGGCTGCTCGATGAGTTCACGGCTCAGCACCTGGCGGAATTTGTCCGGCAGGGCGGCTTGCTGGTGGGGTTTGCCCGTTGTGCAACCGTAAATGAACGCGGCTGGTTCCATCATCAGGTTCCAGCCCCGCCGCTCAGGGATGTATTTGGATTGGTGGATGTACAGCCCGACCGCCTTGACCAACACCGTATTCACCTCAACGGCGAGTGGTACAGCGGATACAGGAATCGCGACCTTCTGGCGCTCCATCCCTCTACCAGTGTGCTTGCCGAATTCGACGACCATTTTCCTGCTGTTACGCTTGCATCTTTTGGGCAGGGGTATGGTTTGTATTTTGCCACTCAGGCAGATGCCGATTACCTGAAAACCGTTCCCTCGCTTTTGGGAACCGTGCTGAATCAGGTTCTGCCCCAATTGAATATTGTGCCGCCAATCAGGATCGAGTACGAAGGCAAACAATCCCGCCGGGTGGACCCCCATTTATTAGAGTTGGGAAATAAAAAGTGGCTGCTGATCAGTAACTATCTCAAAAAAGCGGTGGATCTAACCATTCAAACCGATATGAGCGGTTGGGGAGGAATTTTACGGAAAATCCACAAAATTTTCCCTGCCAACCAGTTGCTGGATTGGGAAGTAACCGCTCAGCAGGTTTTGACATTGCGATTTCACCTGGAAGCAGAGGAGGTGACGGTTATCGAAATAGAACTGGCTGCATAAGAAAAATGTTTTGAACATCGTTTCCACCCAATTTTTCAAAAAGGAGTAACCTCATGGACGTCGGATTAATTTTCAGTATTGTCCCCCGTTTGTTGCCTACTTTCATGCTGGGGTTGGTTGCGCTGCTGGGTTTGCTTTTACAGCGTAAAACCTTCAGTGAAGTCGTTTCCGGCACGATCAAAACCATGGCTGGTGTCATCATTCTTTTCTCGGCAGTTGATCTGCTGGTCGGGGTCATTTCACCCATCTCGACCATGTTCGGAAAAGTCTATGCCTTTCAGGGCGAGCCAATCAGTGTTGACTGGACGGCGTTCCTGAGTGAGTACGGCATACCGGTTGTGCTGGTAATGGTGTTTGGCTTTTTTGTGAACATCCTGCTTGCCCGTCTGACCAGACTCAAGTATGTTTTCCTGACCGGTCACATCATGTTCTGGAATGCCTTCATGGTGGTTGCTGCGCTGGCAGACGCCGGTAAAATCAAGGGCGTGGCGCTGGTTGTGCTGGGCAGCGTGATTCAGGGTATTCTTGCAACCGTGCTGCCGGCTTTGATTGCTCCCTTTGTGTTCAAGCTGACGGGCAGCAAAGATTTCACAATCGGCCATACCACCACCATTCTGGCAGTGATCGGCGCCTGGATCGGCAAACTGGTCGGTGATCCTTCGAAATCCACTGAGGATTTGAAAATCTCCGATAACTGGAGCTTCCTCAAATCCATGACCATTTCCACATCGTTGATCATGTTCCTGCTGTATCTGGTGATGGGCTTTTTTGCCGGTCCAGCCTGGGCTGCCTAAACCTTCTCCGGCGGTTCCCAGCCAATCTGGTATTTGTGGATCATCTATCAGGGTATTCTGTTCGGTGCTTCGTTGACCATTTTGCTGACCGGCGTACGCCTGATGCTGGCGGAGATTGTGCCCGCCTTCCATGGCATTGCAAAGAAAATCGTTCCGGATGCCGTACCTGCGCTGGACTGCCCGATGGTATTTCCTTACGGTCAAAACGCCCTGGCAATTGGATTTCCCATTGCGATGATTGCTTCCCTGGTGACGCTGGTCATCTTTGGTGCGATTGGCTATCGCTACGTTTTACTGCCGCTGGTGGTTGCCGCCTTCTTTGATGTTGGGCCTGCGGCGGTTCTGGCAAATGCCACCGGTGGGCGACGGGGCGCAATCGTTGCTTCCATCGTCGGTGGTGTCCTGTTGATTGTCTTTCAGGCGCTTTCGCTGCCGTTTGTGGCAAATACGGCTGCCGGTTTTATCAACGCCTTTGGCGGCAATGATTTCTCCATCATTGCCATTGTGGTGGGTGGTATTGCCCGGCTGCTGGGATTCTGATTTTCAGTGCGGTGGTCTCCCCTGATAGTTGCCTCAAGTACAAGGCACATAAGGAGGAGACCACCAAAAAGGAAAAGGTTATGCTGCCCATTGGGATTCACCTGTCTTACTGGCAGGTAAACTGGAAAGATGATCTTCAGCCCCTGATTGGAAGAGCCCGAAAGGCCGGTTTTGAGGTTGCCGAGTTTCCGCTGCTCGAGCCGCGCCGACTGAATCTCCAGCGGCTTCGCCGCACGCTGGATCAGGAGGGAATGCTGGCGTCCTGCGGTACCGGTTTGGATGCTCAGCGGGATATTTCCAGCCCCGATCTTTCCATACGGCAGGCGGGACTCTCTCATTTGCGGGCTTGCCTTGAAGCTGCCGCCGAACTGGGCAGCCCCGTTTTGGGCGGGGTAACCTATACCGCATGGGGGGATCTTCCACCAAGAGATCGGCAAATTCGGCGTGCTTATGCGGTTGAAGGCCTTCAAACCGCTGCCATCATTGCCGAGGAATATGGAGTGTGCCTGTGTCTGGAAGTGCTGAACCGTTTTGAAGGCTGGCTGATGAATACGGTGGAGCAGGGTTTGCAGCTGCTGGCCGATGTAGGCAGCCCTTTTGTCCGTCTGCATCTGGATACTTTTCACCTCAACATCGAAGAAGATGATATTGCGGCGGCAATTCGTCAGGCCGGAGATCAACTGGGACATTTTCATTGTGTGGAGAATAATCGAAAAATCCCCGGCCGCGGGCATATCCCCTGGCCGCAGGTGAGGGCAGCGTTGAAAGCGATTGGATATGCGGGTTTTCTGGTGACTGAGGCTTTTGTCAGTCCGGCAGGTGAGGTGGGTACGGCATTGTTCATCTGGCGTTCACTGGCGGAGGATCTGGATGAAGAGGCG